>Ga0181520_10002852_pt1 | contig 31354 bp, 19 predicted proteins | sample PEATcosm2014_Bin_29_FD_132451 | JGI IMG/M metagenome (GOLD analysis project Ga0181520, IMG submission 132451) | Peatland microbial communities from MTU Mesocosm Facility, Houghton, MI, USA - PEATcosm2014_Bin02_30_metaG | ecosystem: Environmental > Terrestrial > Soil > Wetlands > Peat | place...
CATGTGCTCGGTGGAAAAGTTCGTGTGCATGCCGGAGCCGTTCCAGTCCACGTCCTTGCCGAGGGGTTTGCAATGCCAGTTCACGTCCACACCATATTTTTCGCAGAGGCGCATCATGAGGTAGCGCGCGACCCACATCTGGTCGGCGGCGTTCTTGGAGCCTTTGCCGAAGATCTGGAATTCCCACTGGCCCTTGGCCACTTCGGAATTGATGCCCTCATGGTTGATGCCGGCATCAAGACAGAGGTCGAGGTGCGTGTCCACAATCTCCCGCGCGAGGCAGCCGACGTTCTTGTAACCGACGGCGGTGTAGTATTCACCCTGCGGCGGGGGATAGCCGCCACCGCACGGAAAGCCGAGCGGCACGCCGTCCTTGTAGAGAAAATATTCCTGCTCGAAACCGAACCAGGCGCCGGGATCATCGGGAATCGTGGCGCGGGCGTTGCTCGGGTGCGGGGTCTTCTTGTCGGGCATATACACTTCGCACATCACCAGCGCGCCGTTCTTCTTGGTGGTGTCAGGATAGACCGCCACGGGCTTGAGCATGCAATCGGAAGTTTTGCCCTCGGCCTGGCGGGTCGAACTGCCGTCGAAGTTCCACCAGGGAAGCTCATCCAGTTTTGGAAATTTCGCAAATTCCTTGATGGTGGTTTTGCCGCGGATGTTGGCAACGGGTTCGTAGCCGTCCAGCCAGAGGTATTCTAATTTGTATTTTGCCATGTGAGTGCGTGGTGTGTGTTGTTTTGTGTAATTCCGATCCAGGCCGGACGCAATCGCGCTTCCGGTTGAACCATGTGTGAAAACTTTTTAGCAGGGCGGATGCCATATCGCAAGCACTTTGCTTTGCCGGCGTGGGAAAACTCATTTTCGCCGCGTCAGACAATGCTTTTTTTCATCGCACAGGTTATTCACAATAATCATCCGGCAGCCGGGAAAGCCGGCGGGGGGGAAATTTGCTGTGGAAATTTGGCCGTTCTGCGCAAATTGCGGCGCAAAGACTCTGTCAAAAAACAGCCAGCGGCTTGGTCTGCCTTGGAGCGCGGACGTCACGGCCGGTTTAAAAAACTCGCCAGTCCCATCGTCCTCGTTCTTGTCGTCGTCGTCATTTTTTTAGGGTTTCGAGGACAAGAACGAGGACGAACCGCCAACCGGCATTTTCCCCACCGGCACCAAATGCCGCGTTCCACAAATTTAGATAAGACCCAGCCAAAAATCGGCCAGAGTGGAAAGGAACGATCATTTTGTGGTATGATAACTTCAAGCGGAGCGCCAGGCATTGCCCGGAGCTCTGCCAGGTCACCGCCGCCGCTTTGGAATTGTTGTATGCTGAAAGTCAAAGACACGCTCCGCGCCACCGTCCATCTGGGCTTTGATGGCCGGGTCTTCAAGGCCTATCACGGCCCGGATGCGGCCCGGCGGTTTGCGAATGAAGTGCGGGTGCTCCGCCATCTGGAGGCGCGCGGCTGCAACTTCGTGCCGCGCCTGCTGGAGGCAGACGGGGAAAACCTGCGCATTGTCACCACCAACTGCGGCACCCGCGTGGAACGCATTGACGAGGAGCGCGCGAAAAAGTTGTTTGCCGAACTGGAAAAATTCGGCGTGCGCCATGACGATGCCGATCCGCGCAACATCACCTACCGGTTTGCCGACGGACGGTTTTGTTTGATTGATTTTGAATTCGCCACCATCCTGCCGGAGACATCCAAGCCGTGACCAAGCCAAACATTCCCCCCCGGAAAAAGCCAGCCGCCGCCACCCGCATCGCCGCCTTGCAATGGTTCGGCTGGACGGACACCGGCCGGGTGCGCAAAAACAACGAAGATTCGTTTCTGGGCCTGCGGTTTGATGCCGGCGAGGCCCACCACCTGGGCAAGCACGGCGAAGCGTCGCTGGCGGAACACGATTTCGCTTTTGCCGTCTGCGACGGCATGGGCGGCGCCAAGGCCGGCGAATACGCCAGCCAGATCGCCGTGGACAAGATCGCCACGCTGCTGCCGCGGGCCTTCCGCAATTCCGCGCGCGGGCTGGACGCCGATTTTCCCGATGTGCTGGAGGATTTGTATGCGCAAGTCCATCGCGCGCTGGCCTATCTGGGCTGGTCGTATGAGGAATGCCACGGTATGCAAACGACCATGAGCCTGTGCTGGTTCAGGCCGGGGTGGATGTATTTCGGCCACGTCGGCGATACGCGCATTTATCAACTGGCGGCCGGCCAGGAGGAACTCAAACAGCTCACGCAGGACGATACGCACGTGGGCTGGCTGCTCCGCAACGGCAAGCTCAGCGATTACGAGGCGCGCACACATCCCCGCCGGAATGTGCTGCAAAAGGCGCTGGGCGGCGAAAACCGGTATGTGGACCCGCAGGTCGGCGCGGTGGAGTGCAAGCGCGGGGACATTTTTCTGCTCTGTTCGGATGGCATGACCGAAGGACTGTACGAACATCAAATCAAGGACGTTCTGCGGGTGAATAAAGCCGGCTTCAATCCGGCAAAAACCCTGGTGGAATCCGCCGTGCGCGGTGATGGCCGTGACAATGCCACGGCAGTGGTGGTGCGGGTGGTTTGATTTCTTCCTCCCCTTCGTTCTCATTCTCGTCCTCGGACGTTTCATGCTCGATTACGAGGGGCGAGGACGAGGACGATTTAAAAACAAAAACGGCGGGCAACTTGCGTTGCCCGCCGTGTGCTGACTTCAAACAGCGTTAAGCTTATTCGTGATAGCCAAGTTCGCCGTGTTCGGATTCGTCGAGGCCGGTGACTTCGACTTCTTCCGTTGGACGGAGACCGACCAGCAGCTTGGTGATGTAAGCGATAACCACGGTTCCGATTACGCTCAAGACAATCGTGATGGCCACCGCTTTGCATTGCTCCCAGACGAGCGGTTGGAACAACGTGTCGGTAACGTATTTGCTCATGTTGGTGCCAAAGTTCGGATTCGCCGCGTTACGGGCCAGCATGCCGGTCATAATCGCGCCGGTGGTTCCGCCAATCGCGTGAACACCAAAGGTGTCCAGCGCGTCGTCGTAACCCAGCCAGGCCTTGACCTTGTAGCACATGAACCAGCAGATGGTGCCGGCAGCAATGCCAATCCAGATCGAACCCTGGGGAGTTATGTAACCGCAGGCGGGCGTGATCACCACCAGGCCGGCCACCGCGCCGGAGCAGAAACCGAGCACGCTCGGCTTGCCCTTGACGATCCACTCCCACATGGGCCAGACGAACGACGCAATCGCCGTCGCAATGGTCGTGGTGGTGAAGGCATTCGCGGCAATCACGTCACCGGCGAGCGCGCTGCCGGAGTTAAACCCGTACCAGCCGACCCACAGCATGCCGGTGCCGATAAAGGTCAATACCAGACTGTGCGGCGCAAAGTTCTCCTTGCCGAATCCTTTGCGTTTGCCGAGGATCAAGCAGAGCACCAGCGCCGAATAACCGGAGGTCATATGCACCACGGTTCCGCCGGCGAAGTCCATGGCGTGAATCTTGGCTCCGGCGTTCCACACGCCGTTCATGGCTCCGTTAATACCCCAGACCGCGTGGCCCTGGGTGAAATACACAATCAGCATCCACAAGGTCATGAATACAAAGATGGCCTTGAACTTCATGCGTTCCGCGATGGAACCAATAATGAGCGCCGGGGTGATGACGGCGAACATCAACTGGAACATGGCCACCACGTTTTCCGAAACCCAGTAGGAATAATTGCCGTTGGGCGCGGACGTGACATTTTTCATCATCCAGCAAACGCCAGGATTGCCCACCCAGCCGCCGACCCAGTCCTCCGCGTGCATATCCGCCACGCGTTTGACGGGATCCGTGCCGTCATTGCCGGTGCCGCCGAAGATCATGCCGTAGCCGACGAACACCCAGAGAATGGTCACCAGGCCGGTGATCAGGAAGCATTGGGCCAGGACGGACAGCACGTTCTTCTTGCGCACCATGCCGCCATAGAACAGCGCCAGGCCGGGCAGCGTCATGAACAACACCAGCGCGGTACTGGTCAGGATCCAGGCGTTATGACCGGCGCCCGGGAACGATACGTTGGTTCCGGGAGCGGTGCTGTTGCTTAGATTGGTGTTGATGATGTTTCCTGCCAGGGCAAAGTTCACCGTCCAGTTCCCATTGGTGTCCTTATAAGGCGCGGTCGGGTCACTGTTTTGGAAATACGCCTCCACGGATTCAAGGCGTTGTTCAATGGTCGGCGCATTGGTGGATGCCGCCGTTGGTGCGGCAGGGGCATTGGTGGAAGCAGCGGCGGCGGCCATCGCGTTGGTGGCCATGGTGTTGGTGTCATCCGCGCGAAGGGTGGCAGCACCGAGCGCTGTGACAGCAATCAAACCGAGGGTTAACAGGTATTTTTTCATTTTTTAGTTCAAGTGAGGTTTTGTTTTGAGGTTAAACCGCCGAGTCTCCTTTTTCCTCGGTGCGGATGCGGATGGCGTCTTCGATGGTGGAGACAAAGACCTTGCCGTCGCCGATTTTGCCGGTCTTGGCGGCCTTGATAATCGCGCCAACGGCCGCATCCTTCTGGCCGTCCGCCACGACGATTTCGAGTTTGATCTTGGGCAGGAAGTCCACGGTGTATTCGCTGCCGCGATAGATTTCGGTATGGCCTTTTTGGCGGCCGAAGCCTTTGACCTCGCTAACGGTCATGCCTTCGATGCCGATTTCGCTCAAGGCATCCTTGACCTCTTCGAGTTTGAACGGTTTGATGATCGCTTCAATTTTTTTCATGGTTTGTTTGTGTTTGAACGGCGCTCCGGGCCAACCAGGCGCTGCTGTCGCAATCCCCAGTTCCGCCCGCACCCACGGGCAGATAGAATCCAACCGTTTCGGTTGTGATTGGCACTCGCGTCCGTTTAGCAACGCCGGTGCCAACTAAAAACTTATCCGGCAGAAATACATTTTCGCCTGATTTCACAATGGTTTTATGAAGGATGAATTTTTTTAGACACGCCGGCAGGGGCTTTGGCTTGCAGCTTTTTAGCCATGCTAAGAATTTTTCGCCAGCAGCCGCGCGCGGGAGAATGCCGGCCCAGCCGCCGGGGTCACGATGCGTTTCATTTTGAGTTGGACGCCGCAAGCAGTTTGATGCTTCAATTCACGCACGTGAAGACGCCCGACACCATTGGACCACGTAAATGCGACTCAGGTGAGTCTCCGAGCACCAGTGAAAAAAACAATTTCATGCTTTGCCGCCCTTGTAATCATCGCCAATTCCTTGCTTGGCGATGAAGCGGAAGAGCATTTGAAAAGTGGCGCCCAGGCCTGGAGCGCGGGCTTTCCCCATCAAGCCATTGACCAACTGGCCAAAGCCATTGAACTCAACCCGGCTTATGCTGAAGCTTATCGTTGCCGCGGCATCGTCAAAGGCGCCCAGGGAGATTGGGACGGGGCACTGGCGGATTTCAACCGGGCCATCGAGTTAAATCCCAAATCGGCTGAAGCCTACAGCGGGCGGGGCGAAGTCAAAGGCGCCAAAGGCGACCTGGATGGCGCGCTGGCGGATTGCAATATGGCGCTGGGTCTCCAGCACGACCTGCCGCAAGGCTATGCCATTCGCGCCGAAATCCGGGAAGCGCTCGGAGAAATCAGCGTGGCGCAAATGGATTTCAACAAGGCCATTGAACTAAAACCCGACTGGGCCGAGGCGTATTCGGCCCGGGGGTTTGGAAAAATTCTCGAGAGTGACTGGGATGGCGCGCGGTTGGATTTCAACCAGGCGCTCGAACTCAAACCGGATTTTGCCCCCGCCTTTTGTGGCCGGGGCAATGTCCGGCAGGCCAAAGGAGATTTGGCCGGCGCCCTGGCGGACTTCAACCACGCCATTGCACTTGAAACCGGTTCGCCGACGGAGGACCCTGTTCGCAGTGTTGGCGGACAGGTGAAAAGAAATCTCGCCCAGGCCCTGGCTGATTTTAACACGTCCATCAATCTTAAACCGGATCTGGCGGCCGCCTATTGTGGTCGCGGAAGCGTTGAGCAAGCCCGGGGCGACTGGCCCGGCGCCCTGGCCGACTTTAACCAGGCCATTCAACTCAAACCTCAGGCAGCCGAAGTCCATGCGATTCGCGGGGACGCGGAGCTGGCCCAAGGCGATTTGGCCGGCGCCCTGGCGGACTTTGACCAGGCCATTGAATTGAAACCGGACGTGGGGGAATTTTATGCGGGCCGTGGCGAGGTCGAACGCGCCACGGGCGCGCTCGACAAGTCCCTGGCTGATTTCAACCAGGCCATCCAACTCAAACCGGGCCTGGTCAAGGCTTATTGCGGCCGGGCGGCAACCGAAGAAGCCAAAGGCGACCACGCAACCGCGCTGGCGGATTGCAATAAAGCCACGGAACTGAAACCAGATTTCGCACCCGCTTACCTTGACCGGGGAAGCCTCAAACGAATCCATGGCGATTTGGACGGCGCCCTGGCCGATTACGATCGAGCCATTGAACTCAAGCCTGATCTGGCCGAAGCCTATGGCTGTCGCGGCCTGGCAAAACAGGCCAAAGGCGATGCAGCAGGCGCGCTGTCTGATTTTGATGAAGCCATTGACCTCAACCCGAACCAGGCTGAAAACTACCTGTCGCGCGGACGTTTGAAATACAGCCAGGATGATTTGACCGGGGCTTTGGCGGATTTCAACAAGGGCATTGAATTGAACCTGCCTGAAGCCCATCTGGACCGCGGCATTGTCAAACAAACCGAGGACGACCCGGCAGGCGCACTGTCTGATTTTAACAAAGTCATTGAGCTCAGACCGAACCTGGCCGAGGCCTACCTCTATCGCGGACAGTTGAAATACAGCCAGGATGATCTGCCGGGCGCCCTGGCGGATTACAACCGGGCCATTGAATTGAAAACCAATCTGCCCGGAGCCTATTTTGGCCGCGGGGTCACGAAACAATCCCTGGATGATCTGGAAGGCGCAACGTCCGATTATCAAAAAGCCCTCGCGCTCACGCCCGACATGCCTGATGTCTATGTTGCTCGCGGCCGGCTCAAGCGACTGCAAGGGGACTCGACCGGCGCGCTGGCGGATTATAACAAGGCGCTTGCATTGAAGGCCGACCTGCCGGGGGCCTACCTGGGCCGCGGGGTCTTGAGAAGCGAGCAAAACGACCCCGAGGCGGCCATGTCGGACTTTAATAAAGCCATTGAACTGAGTCCAAAATCCGGGGCTGCCTATCGCATCCGGGGGATGCAGTTTTACAACCTGCACGCGTTCACCAACGCTTTGGCGGATTTTCGCCGGGCCGGCGAACTGGATGTAAAAATGCAGGAGTACTCGAACTTCCGGATCTGGCTGATTCGCGCGCGCCTGGGCGAACGGGAAGCGGCCACCAAAGAACTGCAAACGTATCTGGCCAATCGCAAAGCTGGCAAACCTGATGATTGGCCCTCCAAAGTGGCCCGGTTTCTGGTGGGACAATTGAGCGAACCCGATTTTCTCAAGCTGGCAGCCGACGTGGACAGGAAAAAAGACAGCCGGCAACAGTGCGAAGCATATTTTTATGCCGGCTCAAAACGGTTCATAGAGGGCGACAAAGCCACCGCCAGAGATTATTTTGAAAGATGTCTGGCCACCGGGGTAAAGACCTTTGCCGAATACACCAGCGCGGCGGCAGAGTTGAAACATTTAAAATCTCCGGCTCCATGAATCTGGCAGGGTGGCAGACGAATTCTTGACGGTCGAAAGCCGGATGCCGGAAAAGTCCTCCGCCGTGTGACGTCAGCGAATTTATTATTTGGGCTGAGGGGGAGGTGGCTTGCTCTGATTGGCTTCCTTGGGACCAATCGCTGGACAGTGGCGCAACCCGGCGTCCACGCGGCAGATGTGACTGGCCAGCCAGCGGGCAGCCATGTTTTTAATCTCTTTCGCAATCTGGTCGGGGTCGTCTTCCATGGAGAAATTGGAAACCAGCTCCTGGTAGGCCGACAGGAATCTTGCGTGCGCCATCAGGTTCTCCTTCCGCTGGGGACACTGGCGTTCTTCCATAATTCCCTCTTCATGCTGGAAATGTGTGGCCACAAACCGGCCGAGAAATTTGAGAATTTTTTTGATGTCGTCAGGCTGTGCGCCAGCCAGATGCGCCCGGTGAAGCTCGTTGAGGTGTTGGATCAGTTCCCGGTGCTGCTCATCAATGCTGGCCACACCGGTGGTCATTTGGTCCTCATCCCAGCAAATGAAATCGAGACCGTTGGCGGCGGGCGGGGTCGGTGGTTCGTCTTCCATTGACATGTTAAAGTGAGGTTTGGTGCCCCATTTTCAAGCGGGATTAGGTAATGGTGCTGTTCGTCTCGATGCGCCTGCCTCGTCTAAAAATGAGAAATGGTCGGAGCGACAGGAATCGAACCTGCGACGTCTTGCTCCCAAAGCAAGTGCTCTACCAGGCTGAGCTACGCTCCGATCAATTTATTTCATTGGATAAATCGCGGATTTGGGTTTCCGCGACTTGCGTTTTCTATACTGATATTCTATACTATTGGTATGAACGCCAATTCATCCGACAGCAAAGAACAGCGGTGGTTAAAAACACCTGTGGCAAATCTCGTTCGCCACGTCCAATCAGAAAACTATTATGCGCGAATTCGAGTGCGAGGCAAGCTCATTTGGAAATCGCTCAAAACCGACCGCATCAGCGTCGCCAAGTTGCGCTTGGGGGACTTTCACAAAAAGGAACGGCAGCGGGCAGCCACTTCCAAAGCAATTGCCCGTGGAAAGATGACTTTTGGGGATGCTGTGACCGCTTACAAGCAGCAACGCGCCAACGACCCAAACATCAAGCCGGGAACTGTTGAGTACGATGATTATCGGATCAAAGCACTGTTGGAATCTTGGCCAGAACTGGAGCAGGCGGATGTCAGCAAAATTACCGATTCAGAGTGTAAATCTTGGAGTGCAAAAAATGCAAAGGCAAATAGCTCGTCATCCCACAATCACACAGTGGGTATTCTCCGGCGCATTTTCCAAATTATCATTGAATCAGGCGCGCGTTATGACAACCCCGCTCTGACGGCAAAGCGTGTCAAGGAACACACCAAAAAACAAATTAAGCTGCCTGAATTGAATCAGTTTGAAAAGCTGGTCGAGGCGATCAAAACTGCGGGAAGTGGCTTTTCTGCCCCTGCCGCAGATTTGGTCCAATTTCTCGCTTTTGGTGGTTTCCGTATCTCCGAAGCAAAAAATGTTGCATGGGCCGACTGCGATTTTAAGCGCGAGAAAATAATTTTGAGAGGTAATCCCGGTACCGGCCTAAAAGGGCGTCATGCTGGGGAATTTCGGGAAGTTCCGATGATTCCCGAAATGCAAAAATTACTCCGACAAATTCAGACAAAGCGGCCAGACGGGCCACAAACCGAAAAAGTGATGCGTGTTTTTGAATGTCAAAAATCGTTAAATACGGCCTGCAAAAAATTGGGAATTGCCCGTATTACTCATCATGACTTACGCCACTTCTTTGCGACGCGCTGCATTGAAAGCGGCGTAGATATTCCAACTGTTTCGCGTTGGCTCGGCCACAAAGACGGTGGTGCTCTTGCGATGAAAACTTATGGGCATTTGCGTGACGAGCATTCAACCACAATGGCACAAAAGGTAACCTTTGTGAACACATCGACACCAAATGAAGCTGTCGTGGTTGTGGACAAGCCGTCCGACGGCCACACGGCCAATGGCGGATCGCAAACCAAAACGGCCGCTCAGGCGAAAGCCGCATATTCCTATCCGTGGTGGGCGTCGAATGAAGCGATGGAAGTTTTTTGGGGGCAGTCCAACGAGCCGGTGCAAATTGTGCCGCTGCCGAAATATCTCCAAAATGCAAAGGCAGCAATGGGCCGTGAAGTGTTTGAACAAGAATTGGCTGAACCGCGGGTGCTGCTGGAAGAATTCGCAGCACGCGCAGGCGAGCAGATTATAGAAAAGCTAAAAGCCAAGATTTTTCCTCCTAAAAACGGCCATTTTGAAATGTAATGTTCATTCGGATTTTTCGGCGTGCTCATCGTGATTGATGGCTACGGGGTGCCATAAAATGAATCGGCGGTTTTGAGCGTTCCATCTTCGTTAATGCAATTCGACGTGGTGACCTGAACAAAATTGTCAGGAACGCTATCCCAGCCAACATGGGCTGTAACAATACCAATCAAGGAAAGTTGGTAGTTTGGCAGAATGATAAAACATGGACTGCCGCTTATGCCTTTTGTAACGATGTTGTTTCTATCCCATTTTTTAACGAGCAAATTGCGTTCAAAGTCCATTACCCTTGTAAAATCCATGAAATATTTATACCCGCTGATTGACGAGATAAATCCAATATACGGTTCTCGCCCGAACGATATTCCTTGTTCTACCTCAACTCTAAATCTGCCGGGTTGACCCACTATGCCCACGGTATCTTTTTCTTTGATTTGAATTTGCGGCCCAGAATTCAAAATCGCACACATTTTATGTTCGCCGCAATACGCCTTGAACGGCTCCAAGTCAAAAACAGCGATGTCCAATTTCTCGTCTTTGTCTATGGGCTCGTTGTCCGTTCCATCCGGCAAAGTGCAAATGGGGACAGGATACCTGTCGTCAAAACATGCGCAAAGTTTGAGGCCGGGATCCTGTTCACGTTTTTTCAAAAATCCATTCCATACATGATAACAGGTTACCAGCAAATCCTTTTTACTCGTTCCAACGAGCCCGAAACTTCCGTTGTCAATTACATGCCCTTTTCCTTTTTCGAGTGAAGTTGCAAAGTATAAGGGGCCGCAGGCGGACTTGAGGAAAGGCAAAACGTGGGTTTTAACCTGTTCTGGTTTTGGAATGAATCTGGAATTTGTCGCATTCCGCTTTTCTGCACTGTCGCAGAGATTGACTGGCCAAATCAGTCCGCCTTCATTATGCGGTGGTTCGCAAAGCCAATAGAAAGGTTGCATGATGCCTCAGTTTCTTTTTTCCTCCAATACGCATTGCGGGCCTTTGACCATGTAGTCATCCAGTTCGTTTTGATCCAGAAAAAATGACCTTGGTTTCGGCATGTCTGCAAACGGGCTTGCATCATACGACACTGCGACATTGATTTTCCCATTTGCAAGGGGCGTTACGTTTAGTTTGCCCGGCTTTTCTCCGGCCATCTTCACATTTACTTTCACCGGCAGACCATCAATATGGCCCGGGTCGGTGCTGCCCAAAGACAATTCAGTTGCATTTTGCATACTTTCGGCAATGTTCCATACGCACCGTGGACACTCAACAAGATTTAGTTGATCGTACAGCACCAGTTAGCCGCCAGCGGTGACTGAATTAAGCCCAAAAGGTATTTTAATTGTACGAACCAGCAGGCCCAATGAAGGTGTGCACATATTTTATGTATTCCTCTTTCGTTACGGCCACCAGGTCAAATGATTTGCTTCGGTCAAAGACTTTTCTGCCAGCGGATAGCACGTCGTCCAAGTTGTTGATTTTCGTGAAAGAAATTTTCTTTTTCTTGGCCCTGTCACGTATTGCCGCAATGTCCATCTTGTTTTGACAGACAATTGCCTTGAGCGCAGATAGAGAAATTACGTCAAGAACATCCTCCGCAGCCTCTACCGTCAAATCTGCCCCGTATAGAATTGTATTGGTCATTGGCGGTGGCGGTGGTGTACCGCCGACCAAGCGGCCAATTAAAACCCGTTGTGGTGAAATGGGAAGCATAAACAACGTGACGTTTTTGCTCTCCGGGTAATCCACCAAAGCAATATCTGCAATTGGCAATTCAATGGGTGAGTTGTAAACCGTCCACTTTGTCAAGTATCGGAACATCGCCGCCTTGTCCCGGCAATTCCTGACAAATTCACCACGGAAAGCATATTGCAAATAATTCTCCCCTTGCAGAATAAATCTGTAGCCATCGGCATACTGCTGCTGCATGGTTTTAATTCTCTCGTCCGAAAGATTGATTGCCCGCAGAAAATTTGTATTTCCATGCTTGAGGCACAAATCAACCTGCATTACAAAATTCGCTGGTGCTTTCGCTTTTGCAAATGGTGATAGATACCACAAGTAGGCACAGTAAAAGCATAGATTATTAAAAATGCCCTCATCAACCGGGGTCGCCGTTCTAGTAGTAGCATCGTCTAAAATTGGCAGGATGACCCTGAGTTCATTTTCCAAATTGTTAAACGACTTCTCCAGCGAGTTGTCCACGGGCTGTCCCGCCTCCAAAAACTGTGTATAACCGTCACTTGAAAAAATGAATTGCGGTGAAGCGTTCGTTTTCCACCCACCGTATTTGACATCGTACCTGTTTACAAATCCGTTAACCCCGAATCTTTTCTTGATGAACGATTCGGTTATATAGTGCTGATTGTTGTCAATTTCGTTATTCATTTCTGCTGCAATTTTCCGCCCTTCAAACGGGCATCGCAATGCTAAACACGCACGGAGTTTGTAACCAGTTCTGGTGTATTCGACTCGCTTGCATATCATCCCCACGTGTACGAGTGTGCGTGCTATGGAAAATATAATTAGAACGAAAATTGACCCGAAGGAAATTCGGGCCAAATACAGCAGAGTGTTGTGCCAAGACGGTGAGTTTCAGGTGACTGCTGACGCTGAAATCGTCAACGAGGATTACGACGAAGCGAGGCAGGAGCATCTACTGCAAATCGGCCTCCACTATCCGCGGCGGTCAACTCGCACCGTAATCATGTCTGCGATACCAGCGCGGCAAGACGGTAAGCGCGTTGCGGTCAAACCACCGGAGCACTGGATGACACAAGAGGACTTTGACGGCATGTTGAAGGGTGAGCATGTTGAAGTTCCAACCTACGCTTGAGAGATTAACCACCCCACGAATCACCCCTTGAGCGTGCGCGAGACGACCGCCAAGGGGTTTTTCGTTCCTTGGGGATGTCCACCCGATGACCTAGCCATTTGGGGGGTTATCATAGCCAATTCTCCGCTCAACAGTTATGCCATGAGTGGTAAAGATCGATGGGTGTGGCCGGTCTTCCATCGGGCCATGAAAATAGGCGCTGGTGAGTGGTGAGATAGAGACCTTGGCAATCTTTGCTGGTTGCCTCGATCACGCATGACAAGGCCGTAGGTTGCCCGAGTCCGGCCCGGGTTTTTGGAATCACAAGTTTATCGGCGAGATGGCGAGTGATTTGAAACCCGTTTCGCACATACGCAATCATGAGCGCTTGTTCCATAGCGGAAGCGTAGGCCCCGCATACGAAGCGCTCGATTCCTGAGGTCTTCTTTCCCACGGCACAGTAATGTTCATTCAAAGGGTGCTCGCGGCCAACAGGCTTGCATTCGGTAAAAAGGGAGTCCTGTACACGATTGTGCGTCTGACAAAGCTCTCGCTTCAGGCGGAAGACCAAGTCTGGCTTTCTGCCGATGCTGGACTCGTCATGATTTGCCGTTGCGCTCTCGCGAGTCACGCTGCGAATGAAACCGAGGTCAAGATCGCCGCTGCTATCACGCATCAAATGGTTCTCGAACGCGTCCTCCAACCGAAATGTAATGCCGTCTTCGTCCGCACCTGCCAGATCAAAGCCATCAGCTCGTATCAGTTCGAATGCCCGCAACAACGCCAGATGAACGGCGGCGATCCACCGAACATCCAGCCGGGGATGAGGTACACGATAGGTGCGGGTAAAGAAGCCGGGGTTCATTTGCGTGTGGGCAAAGGAAAGCACCGCTCCAGATGTTCCTCGGCGATGTGCAAGGCGCAGAGGCGGGCGCGGCTTCGTGTCCAGAACCGGCGTTTGTTGAGCAGGCCGATAATCAGGCCGCTCCCAGGCAAAGGCATCACCACACGGCTGGCAGCACTGGCACTGGCTTCACCGATAAGGCTGGCAATAAGTTTCTGCGAGGGTGTCCATGAATCACCATCCAGTAGGAGCGTCAAAAAGGTCCAAGGCTGCCGCCAATCACCCTCCAGCCGAGGTACAAGAGCGGCCTCCACTTTCTGCCCCACGGCTTTGAAAAATGGTTGAACGGCTCGCTCCAATATGCTGACAAAAGCATCCGCTTCCTCTGGCGGCACGTTTCGCATCGCTTGATCCCGCACCACGGCATAAGGACCATTGAAAGTGACCGTGTCCGATACCACTTGTTGCTCCGTTTTGGTCAAGCCAAATAACTCACCGACGAAGGTATCAAGTGTCTTCCAATCTCTTTCTCCAGGGGCATCAAGCATGTTGGCGAGTCGCATAACCTCGGCTCGTTGCTCTTTGGTCAGCTTTTGTATGATTGGAAATGGGAACGCGTCGATGTCTGATTTGTCCAATATACGCTTTCGAGCACCCATCTGAGCACTACGCATGAAACTGAAGTGCTGGAATAGCTGGCTATGAGCGATGACATGCAGCAACTCGCACAACAGAGCTGAGTCATTGTGCCAGTGAGCTGTGTATCCGAAGAAATTTTTCGAGAACGCCATTTTGCGCAGGGGTAGGCGATACGACTTGGCATTTTTACGTGTCTCACCCGGGCCACGGCGGAAGCAAATTATTGGGCTCCGAAAATTGCTTTCCGCTCTTGTGTTGTTGGGTTCACGATCTCCGTGACGCTCCCGGTAAGTTGGGTAGTGCCCTTTGTTTAGAAGATCAGGCGGTTCGCCATCGAACACTTCCAAATCGATCAGCCAGTCGGGACATTTACGCGTCTTCAACGGCTTGATGTCCACCCCTCGGCAACTCACCGGATTCTCGTGTTTCCAAAAACTTCCAATCGACAGCTTCTCTGCCGCCCGGCAAAGCTTTTCCATCACTTGAACATCTAAAGTGCTGCCGATAGCCAGTGCTTTGAGGAGCCAAGGGCTTTCGATGACAGATTTCGCTGTGACTTGATACGCCGATTTGTAGTCCAAACGAAATTCGCCGCGCTTGGCCAGTTCATCTTCTCGCACGGGTGTTGCGAGGTGGAGCGCCTGCGTCTCTAAATCAGGCTTCTGGTTTCTGCTCCACAGCAAAATCCACGGTTGGTCGTGACATCCCCAAATGGGAGTTTTCTCCAAGTCAGAGCCGTTCAGAATGCCCGTTACCTGCACGGCTTGAAACCACGTGTTCCGAGCAACGACGCCTGTTTGGGTCTGTTTGAGAATGAAACGTGCATCCAAGGCAAAGGCTAGGATGCCTCCCTGCTTGGCCCATTCCGTAGCACGCCAGAGGAAGGGTAAATCAGGCACTCCTCCCGGATTGTTGTAAGCTGCAGCCACCTCGTCCAAACCACGGGCTACCAGGACACGGCGGGCCACTTCAGTGCCGACTCGATCCAAATCATCGCTGCATTCGTCGTTTACGACGCTCCAAGGGGGGTTCCCCACAACCAAGTCAAAGATGCCGTTGAACTTTTGGCCGTCTACGGCATCGCCAAGACTGCCCAGCACGAAACCAGTCTGAATGCGTTCAGCCGCCGTGCGTTGATCGAACAAGACAAGCCCCTGAAGCGCCTTGGTCGCATGGTGGGCTGAAGGCGGCGTGGTTATCTCGTTCAACTCAATGACCGTCACATAGAGCCCCAAGGCGGCAAGCCGGAGAGCCGACTCGCTCACGTCAAAGCCACGAATCTGGTTGTGGAGAATGCTTTCGATGACTTGCTTGCTAGGGCGGCGCGCATTGTCCCCCAGCCGCTTCTTGTCAGCATCCCAACGGCGGCGAACAAGTTCCCGTAGTGCAAGCACCAGAAACACTCCGGCACCACAGGCTGGATCGAGAACCTTGGCTTGATGTGCTGGGGTTTCCAATCCGGCCAGAGCTTCATCCACGAGCAGCTTGGCGAGCGTGCGCGGTGTATAGTGAACCGAGCGATCTGTTGCGTTTTCTTCGTCAACTCGATGGCTAAAGTTCTCATAGACCTGACTGAGCACACCGATCGGGATATGGCGGAAATTAAGTTGGTGCCAGTCAATGCCCGCCAGAAATGGCTGCTGAATGCCCTCCACATGCTCCCAACCTCGAAGAATAGCCTCGAGTTGCTGAAAGATGCCGTTCTTGGAGTGCACCCCGGCTTGTTTGTAAACTTCTGAATAGGCTTTCGTGCGTTTTGCTTCGGAGGAATTCAGCGGTAGAGGATCAATAAGAGGCAGCAGATCGCCGTTAAATGTAACATCCAGCCAAGTCGAAGTTTGGGCCGCTCTCTCAGCTGAGGAGAAAACCCGCCGCAGACGATATTCCTTTGGATCGACTTTGGCCGCAGGGCAAATGTCCCCAATTAGCTCATCCGTTACGATCTCGCGATCAATGAGGAAGCGGAAGAACAATGCCCGCCCCGTCATGGAAAGTACCGCAAGGCCCTCTAGTCCTTTTGCGACCACCAATTCGTTTACTGCCTTGTCGAGCAGGTTCTTGATCTCCTCAAAAACCGGATCGGAAGCCTTGGGTTGACCTTCAAGATCTGTCAGCGTGCCGGTGGCAATCTCGTCAAATAGAAACGGGGCACGAGGATCGGCGATGCGAATTATTTTTCCTACACCATTCTTGTTCAATGTCTTACGATCCAAGTTCAGAGGGTAAAGAATTACTTCTCCCGGCCGAACAATCGCCAGAACGGCATGATCGCCACGATTTGCCAGCCGCTGCTGGAGATTAATGCGCTCAGTCTGATCGGGCTCGCCCGATTCAGCATCAATCAGATACATGACGGGTTTGCCTTGGAACTCCGCCACGGCATCAGGAAGCCGAACGGCCTCCTTCTTCACCTGATCCGATAACAAGTCCAGGTAGGAGACATGATCCGGCGATTGCTTCTGTTCGTTTCGAAGAGAAACGATGGAAGACTCAGGGCAGCCGAATACCTTAACCGTATGGGCTAAGCGTTGATCATTCTTGGAAAATAAAGCTGGCATGCTCAGTTGAATCGGCGAATGGTTCCTACCAGCACGCCGGCAAGCCGGAAGGATTGCTCGATTTGTTCCGAAGGGACAAGGCGGTCTGGATAGACCGAATTCTCTGCATGGAGACGTACCCCGCGCTTTGTCTTGAAGACACGCTTCAGTGTGGCCTCTTCATTCACAACGACGGCGGCAATATCGCCATCGGTGAAGTCCGGCCCAGATCGCAAGACGGCGATGTCGCCATCGAAAATGCCAGCATCGATCATGCTGTCGCCTTTCACCCGGAGCGCGAACAAGGTATGTCCGCGGAACAAAGCTCGTGGAAGTGGCAAAACCTCTTCTGCTTCCTCCAACGCAAAGATCGGCGATCCTGCAGCGATTCTGCCGATCAACGGCACGGCAACAATCTGGTCTGAGACCACTTCTCGCAATGGCTTGGTGACTTGCAGAGACCGTGGACTCTTCGGCGTGCGGGTCAGCCGCCCCTTTTTTTCAAGTGCTTCGAGATGTTGTTGGGCAGTTGAAGTGCTCGACCAACCAAAATGCCGGGCGACCTCCCTCATCGTGGGAGGTCGCCGATTCTGTACTGAGGATTCCTCAACGAAATCAAGAACCCTCGACTGGATGTTGGTTAGCGAAGTTTCCATCGGTCGTTAATACCGTAAATACATACGGTATCCGTGGACTGGTTGGCAAGAGATGTTTTGTTTGGAATTCAGAAATCCTATCATTGGCACTCATTTTCCCCCCAAGAGCTTCTTGCCTAGTGCTTTCGGTCTCTTTGGCTTTTCGTGCTTGGTTCTTGTGCGGCAGGTGTCCAAGAGCCGCACTGCCGATAGAACAACGCGGATTTTAGCTTGGCATTTTCACGTCAATAAACTTGAGGTCTCTTTGTTAAAAGCAACGCAAATAAACATAAAAATCCAGAAATTTGCGACGCGCAATATCCAAATGCGTCTGTATTGGTGCAGGTATTTTCACGCACGCGGTGATGTTTGCATCAGAGACCTTGAAACAATTCGCCATTGGCATTGCTGCCTAATTTTCAACGTGCACTTTTTCAACAAACTTTGCATCATGGCATTTCACGAATGCCAAATCCGGCGACCAATTCTGGAATCAGGGACAACCACAAACGGGGTGCGGTCTCGGATTTTCTCAAAACCAAAATTCAACCCGGCTCACGGCTTTCGATTGTTTCTGCCTATTTTACAATTTACGCCTACCATGCGCTTCGCGAACATCTGGACCAAATTGAGCATTTGGATTTCCTGTTTGGTGAACCGCGCTTCATTTCCTCGCTCGACCCGGAAAAGACGGAGAAAAAATCTTTTATTCTGGACGGCAATGGCCTGCAGCTTGCAAATCGGCTTGAGCAAAAGCGTGTTGCCCGTGAGTGCGCCGAATGGATGCGGCAAAAAGTGGACATCAAATCCATCCGCCACGCGCAGCTTCTTCACGGCAAAATGTATCACATCGCCAATGCTGGCGTTGAGGAAGCCATTCTTGGCAGTTCTAATTTCACCACGCGCGGCCTCGGTCTTGGCCTGGGCAACAACAACATTGAACTCAATTTGGAAGTGGACAGTAACCGCGACCGCCGCGATCTGAAAGCGTGGTTCAACGAATTATGGAATGACCCGGCGCTGGTGGAAGATGTGAAGACGGAAGTCCTGCAATACCTTGATCAGCTTTACCAAAATCACGCGCCGGAATTCATTTATTACAAAACGCTTTACCACGTTTTTGAGAATTTCCTGGCCGATCAGGAAAAGGGCGGCCTGCTTGACCAGAACATAAAAATTGTGGACACCGGAATTTGGCAGGCGCTCTTCGAATTCCAGCGCGACGGTGTCAAAGGCGCGATCAATAAAATTCTTAAACATAACGGCTGTATTCTTGCCGACAGCGTCGGCCTGGGAAAAACTTTTGAGGCATTGGCAGTAATCAAATACTTTGAGTTGAAAAATGAGCGCGTGCTGGTTCTTTGCCCTAAAAAGCTGGGCGAAAACTGGCTCATCTATCGCAACAACGACGCCTTGAATCCCTTCATCAAAGACCGTTTCCGTTTTGACGTGCTGTCCCATACGGATTTGAGCCGTGAAGCCGGCACGGCAAACGGCATCAATCTGGAAACGTTTAATTGGGGCAACTTTGACCTCGTGGTCGTTGACGAATCCCACAACTTTCGGAACAACACGCCGGGCAAACGGGACGAGGAAGGCAACATCATCCGCAAGAGCCGCTACCAACGGCTCATGGACGACATCATCAAAACCGGGGTGAAAACCAAGGTGCTGTTGCTTTCGGCCACGCCGGTCAACAATGACCTGCGCGATTTACGCAACCAGATATATTTTCTCACTGAAGGCGAAGACAACGCGTTTCAGGCTACCATCGGCATGGGTAGCCTTAAAGACACGCTCGCCGCCGCTCAAAAAACATTCACTAGTTGGGCGAAAAAACAGTCTGGCGAACGAAAAACCAAGGAACTGCTAGAGAAGTTAAGTTCCGCCTTTTTCAAATTGTTGGATGAATTGACTATCGCCCGCTCGCGTCAGCACATATTACGCTATTACAAAAGTAGCATCAGCAAACTCGGCGGCTTTCCGACGCGCAACAAGCCCGTTTCCATTTATCCAGAGATTGACCTACAGCGCCGTTTCCTGAATTACGACAAGCTGAACGACGAAATTGACGGCTACAAACTCTCACTGTTTGCACCATCCCGCTATCTGAAAAAGGAATTCGAGCAACTTTACGAGACGCGGGGCAGTGATCCGTTCAGCCAGAAGGACCGCGAAAAATTTCTCGTCGGCATGATGAAGGTGAATTTTCTCAAACGCCTCGAAAGCTCCGTGGAATCTTTTGAAATCACTATGGGCCGCACCATCGGCAAGATCGAGGACTTGGAGCGGAAGATAAAAAATTACCAAGCAACGCCCAATCAAAACCCGGAGTCCGAAGAATTGGAATTGAATATTGAAGTTCCGGAAGCGGACGACGACGCCGACGACCCAATGGAAGTGGGTGGCAAATTCAAATATCGTTTGGAACATCTCCACCTCGACAAGTGGCTCAAAGACCTGCAAACGGACAAGCAGCAGTTGAGTATGCTCCACACTTCTGCCGAAGCCGTTACGCCCGAACGCGACGCGAAGCTCAAGGAACTGAAGCATCTGATCACCGCCAAAGTTGCAAACCCGACTATCAACACACGCGGCCAGCCGAACAAAAAGGTCCTCGTGTTCACCGCCTTCGCTGACACTGCCGCCTATTTGTTTGAGTCATTGCGCTCGTGGGCACACAAGGATTTGGGAGTCAATATCGCTCTGGTTGCCGGCAGTGGTGACAATCACACGACGTATGGAAAGACGGAGTTTAATCAGATCCTCACGAATTTTTCCCCGCGCTCAAAAAACCGTGATAAGATGCCGGCCATGCCGCAGGACGGAGAAATTGATTTGCTCATCGCCACGGATTGCATATCCGAAGGCCAGAACCTTCAGGATTGTGATTATCTGGTCAATTACGACATCCATTGGAACCCCGTCCGCATCATCCAACGATTCGGGCGCATTGACCGAATCGGCAGCGTGAACAAAACGGTTCAGTTGGTGAATTTCTGGCCAACTCAAGACCTCGATAAATACGTCAATCTCAAAAACCGCGTCGAGGCCCGTATGGCGCTGGTGGACATCGCCGCCACGTTCGAGGACAATCTCCTAAAAAATGAAGAGATTGAAGAAATCATCCACGAGGATATGCGTTACCGCGACAAGCAGCTTCTCCGGTTGCGCGAAGAAGTCCTCGACCTGGAAGATTTCAGTGAAAGCGTTGCCTTGAATGAATTCACGCTCGACGATTTCCGAATTGAGTTGAGCAAATACATTGAAGCCAATCGCAAGTTGCTTGAGGACGCCCCGTTCGGCCTTTATGCCGTCGTGCCGCCACACCCGGAACACCAGGTCATTGCCCCCGGCGTCCTCTTTTGTCTAAAGCAAGCGGGGGCAGCCAGGAGTGCTGACACTGTAAATCCGCTCCAACCATATTATCTTGTTTATGTCCGTGACGATGGCACGGTGCGATTCTCTTTTGCCCAGCCCAAGCAAATCCTGGAAATCTACCGCCTGCTTTGCGGTGGCAAGGTGGCGCCCAACGAACAGCTTTGCCAGTTGTTTGACAATGAGACAACAAACGGCACGGAAATGAGCCTCTACAACAAGCTGCTTGCCGCCACCGTGGATTCCATCGCCAAGACATTTCAAAAGCGCGTCGCCGCTGGCCTGCAAGCCAGTCGCGACTTCGTCATTCCCAACCAGCAGGAACATGCCCACGAAACCACAGAATTTGAGCTCGTCACTTGGCTAGTGATTAAATCGCAATGAAGGGAAACGACCTCAGACAACATATCGCCTCAGCACTGTCGGGATTTCCGCAACGCCCGCTCCCCGATGCTGCGAGTGAATTGTTTGCCAGTCTGGGTTATGGCAGTGAGCGCCGGATCAAATTCCCATCACTTGCCGCGTGCTTTGCTGAGTTCGACCGCGAAAATAAGGCAGCTAAGTTTTTTCCCGAAATCACCTCTGGCAAAAGCCCTGATGCCGTTCTCGTCCAACAACTCACCAGCGACGAGATCGCCGCTGGCTCCGGTGGCCAGCTTTCCTTGATGAGAGCCACCAAGCTCGATCCACGCCAGTTCGAGTCATATCTTTTTTTTGCAGTGCCATTGCTGGATGCGGATTACACCCGCACCGAGTTGGCCGACCGCGCTCGCGCTCTTAACGCCCTTTTTCCCCAGCCAGTTCTTGTCCTCTTTCGGCACGGCGGACACATTTCCCTCGCCATTACGTACCGTCGTACAAGTAAACGAGACCAGTCGCGCGATGTGATTGAGCGCAAGGTAACGCTGATCAAAGGCATCGCATGTGTGCAAACACATCCCGGCCATCTGGCGATTCTTGAAGATTTTTCCCTCTCCGCCCTGAGCAAGGCCCGCCAAAAGGACATTCGGAATTTCGCCGACCTTGACGATGCCTGGCGTGAATCACTTTCCAGCCAACTCCTCAACCAAAAGTTCTACGACGAAATTGCCAACTGGTATTTCTGGGGGCGTGAACTTTGGAAAAATGGCGAAGTAAAGCTGCCTGCCGACATTAGGACAGAGGCTGATGCCTCGCTCTTTCTAATACGCCTACTGACACGCCTAATATTTTGCTGGTTTCTCCGCGAGAAAACTAACCCACAGACCGGCCAGGGTTTGATTCCCGATGAACTTTACGATCCGCGCCGCTTGCCTGAACTCATCCTGGATGTCTCGCCGGACAGTGGCTCCTACTACACCGCCATTCTCCAAAATCTTTTCTTCGCGTCGTTAAATACGGAAATGGACACGCCCGGCAAGTCGCCAACCCGACGCTTCGTGGATGAGGGTGACGGCCAACGCAGCGAGGATCACATGGTTCACCAATTTTGGCGGCACGATAAACTACTCAAAGACCAAACCGCCTTTGAGAAGATATTTCGCCGTATCCCATTTCTTAACGGCGGCTTGTTCGAGTGCCTCGACGACCGCATACAAAAAGGCAATTCGTCTTTCACGACCGAAGTCCGGCTCGATGGGTTCTCGTCTGACACCAAGAAACAGCCAAAACTTCCTAACCGGCTTTTCTTTGGTCGGACTTTTGAGGAAGCATATCAGGTCAATCTGTCAGATGCTTACGGAGACAACACCCGTTCCAAAGTGACCGTTCGACCATTGCTGGAAATTTTCCGCCGTTTTAAATTTACCCTGTCGGAAAACACGCCAATTGAGGAAGAAGTCGCTCTTGACCCGGAACTGCTCGGCCATGTTTTTGAGAACCTGCTTGCTGCCTACAACCCAGAAACGGGCACAGTTGCGCGCAAAACCACCGGCTCATTTTACACGCCACGCGTCGCCGTGGACTGGATGGTTGATGAAGCCCTCATTGTCTATTTCCAAGCGCGTATACCACGTGTTTCCGAGGAAAAAATGCGCGACCTCCTATCGTGGAATCCAATTGAGGTAAATTTATCCGACATGGAACGCAACGCACTTATTGATGCGATTGAGTCACTCAAGGCTCTTGACCCGGCATGTGGTTCAGGGGCGTTCCCGATGGGCTTGCTCCAAAAACTGGTTCATCTCTTGAAACAGATTGACCCTGACAACAAAGGCTGGGAACGCCGCCAGATCAACGCAGCCAAGGAACTGCCCAGCGCACCCGCTCGCGAAGGGGCACTTGCAGCCATCAAACTTGCATTTGCCCGCGACAACGATGACTACGGTCGGAAACTTTATCTCATTGAGAAATGTCTCTACGGCGTGGACATCCAGCCCATCGCCGTCCAAATCGCCAAACTGCGTTTCTTCATTGCACTCATTGTTGACCAGAAGATCGTGCCTAAAGAAAAAAACTACGGTATTTTGGCGCTGCCCAATTTGGAAACAAAGATTGTAGCGGCCAACACTCTTTTGGGGCTAAAGCGCGGCCAGCTACAACTAGGCTCTGATAGTGTTCGCTTACTAGAACGCGAATTGCAACAGGTGCGTCACGATTACTTCACGGCCCGCAGCTATGCGGAAAAGAAACGATTGCGAAAGCAGGACAAAGAACTTTGCGAAAAACTTTCTGACGCGCTGGTTTTTTCAGAAGAGTTAAGTTCCGCCGATTCCAAACGCGTCACTGATTGGAACCCTTACCGAGCGGACAAAGTTGCTCCGTTTTTTGACGCGGGCTGGATGTTCGGTTTGCCGGCAAAAGAGGATGATGGCGTATTTGATTTGCTTATAGGCAACCCGCCTTACGTGCGGCAGGAAGAATTAAAAAATGTAAGCGTGCAGGATAGTAATGGAAAGGAAAGTCCACTAAAGAATGTTTTAGAAGACCAATACGAATGCTATACGGGTACCGCCGACCTATATGTTTATTTTTTCGAGCGCTCGTTCCAATTGCTCCAGACTGGTGGCGTGTTGAGTTTCATTACAAGTAACAAGTATTTTCGCGCTGCCTATGGCGAGCGCCTCCGCGCGTATCTCCTTTATGCCACCCAGCCCCGCGTGCTGCTGGACTTTGGTGACAGCCCCGTTTTCGCCGCCGTAGCCTATCCTTGCATCATCGTCACACAAAAAGTACGACATATCAAAAAGGGCGACCTTCCCGATTTAGCTTATTTCAAACAGCCAGAACGCTTTGAACGATTGGTGACCGAACCTGACCGCAATTTCAGAGTAATGACCTGGACGCCTGGCCAGCCTATCCGCGAATTCCCATTGCTGTTTGATGAACATTCGTATCGGTTCATTCAGCGTGATCTTCGGCTGGACGGTTGGCAATTGAGTCCCCCTGCCGAAAGCCAAATGCTGAAACGCCTTTTACGTTGTGGAACTCCACTTAAAAAATGGGTGCAGGGTCGTATTTATAACGGCATCAAAACAGGTTTGAATAAGGCGTTTGTAATTGATTCCGATACCAAAAAACGACTGATTGAAGAGCACGCATCGTCGTCAGAAGTCATAAAGCGCTTTTTGCGCGGACGCGACATAAAAAGATGGAATGTGCAATTTGATGACCAATGGCTTCTTTACATTCCTTGGCACTTTCCCCTTCATTTAGATTCCACCATCACTGCCGCTTCACAAAAGGCCGAAAAAGAATTTCAAAAGCGGTATCCTGCAGTTTACTCGCATTTGAAACAGTTCAAAAGCGATCTGGTTAAACGCGACAAGTCGGAAACAGGAATTCGATATGAGTGGTATGCCTTGGCACGGCCCAGGCCCGAAGCGATGAACGAATTCAATGAAAATAAAGTGCTCGTTCCTGCAATTGAAGATGGTGTTGATTACGCATCAGACATTGAGGGATACTTGAGCAATGACAAGACGAGCTTTTTTATTCCACCATCCATTCCTTATTCTCTTGCCATTGTAAATTCTCCGATTTCGTGGTGGATTGCGCGACAGACATTTCCTGAAAAGCAGAACGGTTATTACGAATTTAAGCCAACCTATATCTCACGGCTTCCGATTCCGGACGCCACGCCGGCGCAGCAAGATTGGTGCGAACGGTTGGCAGAAGCATTGATTTGGCTGCATCGTCCTGGCGCGTCCACAACATCGGTTGACGCGCCCGTGAGCCTGATGGCCGACTATTTTGAACAATGGCTTAATGGCTTAGTTTATGAGTTGTTTTTTACTGCCGAGTTGCACTCACGTAATCTCCACATTTTTGACGAAACTGCCAAAGTCGCCCCACTCGCGCTGGCTAAATTATCCGACACGGAGAAACTTATCCGGCTGACAGGCGTTTTTAAACAAACATACGATGCCAATGCTACCCTTCGCGCGATGCTCTTTTCCCTCCGCTCTCTGGAGACGGTGCGAATAATCGAATGCACCTCGACCAAGACCGAAAGGAAACAAAAGGAAACATGAGCAACGGAGGCCAGACACCACCACCACTGCCGCCTGTTCCAAGCGGGTCATCGCAAAGTGCATCGTTACAGACAATAAATCTGTCCGCGAACATTGCTGGAAGCTCGGCTCTTAGTGCAAACGTGTCGGTCCTCCAGCCAGTACGAATTGCGAACCTCACAATTAGTGACTTTCGCGGGTTTCCTACCGGCGAGCCATATCGCTTTTCACTTGAGAATGGTAAAAACTTGCTACTTCATGGCGAGAATGGATCAGGAAAAACATCATTTTTTCAGGCATTGCGACTTTTATTAAGTCGGAAGAAGCCAGACAAAGCATTTACTGATTTTCAACATATATTTGCAAAGCGCGATGCTTCAACAACCGGGGTTGTTGCGATAGATCTGACGGCGGGTTCACCGGCAGATTATCGCTGGGACGCAGGTAATCTCCATCCGTCAGAGGACGAAAAAGACGTCTCTTTCCGCGAAATTGCTAGGAGAGCAACGTTTCTGGACTACAAAGCCCTGCTCCAGACCAGTTTTCTCCATGAGGATAAAGACCACATAAATCTTTTCGATTTGCTTGTTGGCACTCTTCTTCGCTATGCAGAGTTTCCCGACGGAAAAACTGTCGAAACGAGTTGGCAGGAAGTAAGGGATTTCCGGTCAAGAAAGCAACTGCGCTCAGCACGTGAGGAAAAGATTAACGAGAATGCAAAAACTTTCAGGGATAAACTGAACGACTTATTGAACGCGGACAAAGTTGGAATAGTGGCTAAAACCAACCAAATTCTGGCAATACTCTCTGATTCACTTACTGCGCAGCACGGACTTTTAAACCAATCAGGAGGGGTACTCGCAATTACATTGGATGTAGGAGAGCTTAAAGTTAGGGTAATCGAGCGCAAGAAAGTAGCACCTCCAAACGAGTTTATTACCACCGACGTCACTTTAAGGGCGACCTACGGTGGCATACCAATTGTGCATCCGGCCATATTCTTTAACGAGGCACGGCTAACTGCAATCGCACTTGCTCTATATTTAGCAACAACATTGGTAACAGTACCGAAGGCAACAACAGCCAATTATGCGAGAATACTTATCCTTGATGATGCGCTAATTGGACTTGACCTCGCCCACCGTCTGCCTTTGCTTGACCTCCTAAACGGCGCTGATTTTAAAGATTGGCAACTTCTCCTTCTAACTTTCGATGCCAGTTGGTTTGAAATGGCGAGCGAGCGTTTGCCTGATACGTCATGGGTCAAATATCGTCTTCATGCAAAAGCGCACGAACAAGGGTGGGAAATCCCAATTTTAGAAACTGATGCCCCTTATTTAGATCGTGCCTGGAGGCATATTCAGAACGGCGATTTCAAAGCAGCCGGTGTTTATCTCCGAACGGCCTGGGAAAACGTCATGCGAAAATTTTGCGAAGCACATTACTTCAAAGTTCCGTTGAAACCTTCGACATACGATTATAAGGCAGAGGAATTTTGGAATTTGGTGAAAAATTACGAGTTCAAGCCCAAGCACCGTCTCGTTGATGACGCTCTGGCTGGTGAAATAAAAATATCTCAGGATTATGTTTTGAATCCATTATGCCATAACGACCCGGCACGGCCGACAAGAGAGGAAGTTCGGAGAGCGCATGGAGCTCTCCAAAGACTTAAGGATTTGCTGGAACAGGATGTGGCGTGGCGAAAGAAATACAAGAAAACAGTTAAAGAACACATCGACGAATTTGCGTTGGTTGTTGCCGGTGAGTTTCTGGGAGCAAATCCGCCACCAACTTGCCTCATTGCGACATTGCTTCGTAATTCGTTTGACCAAGCTCTTTGGCGGTTTTGCGCCAAGAAGAAAATTCCGTTCACCTTTACCTGTGATGTGCCGCTTACTACCTACCGTCTCTGGCACGAGGCAACGAGTGGTCCGGGCGGGCTTGGCGCTTCCCAAGCAGCCTTTGTTGCAGCCATCAATGGACATGCCGATATGATGATAACTGACAGTCCCGACACCTCTGTTTTCTCCACAAAATCCTTGGCAGATTTGCAAAGCTTATTCGATGCATTACGCGGAGCAAGTCCCGCCAACGCTCCTAAAATAATCATCGATTCGTGGTAATGAATAATATGATCGACACCGAAACAGTCCTCTGGGGCATCCATGCCGGGAAAACCGGTGATGCTGATAATTTATTCCTCAAGAAAAATTGCGTCGCCGTTGGCTGGGCCAAAATGGGGGACTTGAGCAAACTCAAGCCAGATCGCGACGCATTCAAAGCCCGCGTTGCGGAGGTATATCCCGAAAAGAAGCCCGGCGCGATTCCCAACAACGCTGGCCAATTGTTCCGTTTCGTCCACGAAATGAAACTGGGTGACATCGTGGTTTATCCATCCAAACCCGACCGGCAAGTTCACCTCGGCCGTGTTGAAGGCGGATACATCTACGACCCGCAGACCGAGCCCGGCTATCCAAATCGGCGTGCCGTTAAGTGGCTGCGTTCCGTACCGCGTACCCATTTCAGCCAGGGGGCGCTCTACGAAATTGGCTCAGCAATGAGCCTCTTTCTTGTCCGCAACTACGCGGATGAATACCGTGCCGCCTTGGAAGGCAAAGCAGCGTCTCCCGCGCCTGTAGCACAGGACGAATCCGTCGCGGCTGTGGCCGAGGACATCGAGGAGACGACACGCGACTTCGTCCTCAAACAACTGGCGCAGGAATTAAAAGGCCATCCTTTGGCCGATTTCATCGCCCATTTGCTCAATGCGATGGGTTATCGCACCCGTGTATCGCCGGAAGGTCCAGATGGTGGAATTGACATAATCGCGCATAAGGATGAACTGGGTTTCGAGCCCCCTATTATCAAAGTTCAGGTCAAAAGCACCGAGGGGAGCATCGGTGATCCTGTGGCGTCCGCGCTCTACGGCAAAGTTGGCACAGGTGAGTTTGGTTTGATGGTGACCCTCGGCTCGTTCACTTCGCAAGCGACCAACTTTGCCAAATCCAAGAGCAACCTTCGGCTGATTGACGGTGACGAGCTGGTCAAACTCATCTTCCAGCACTACGACCAATTCGATTCACGCTACAAAGGCTTACTGCCGCTTCGCCGCGTGTATGTCCCGGAAGTCATCGAATCCGACGAGGAATGAATCAAATGAAACGAGATATGAATCTCATCCGGCTCTTGTTGCTGGAAACGGAAGCTGAAGACCCAAAACCCGGCCACTCGGCATCGCCCGCGCGCTCTCACACTTGATTCTCCTTGCCGACTTTTCTAATTTCGATGTCAGAAACAATGCATCCCGTAGTCACTACCTCGTATTTGTTTGGCCTGATTTTGATCCGTTCGACACCAAGCCGCGCAAGCGCATCACAAAGCGGCTCCAAGCCTTTTCCTTTGGCAACAACCATAGTCTCCTGAAACTGGATTTCGATAGTATCCTTATTTCCATCCCGCGAAAGTGTTGCGCGGCAAAAATAACCATAGGGAAACAGATGTATTTCAGACGCGGTTTCCACCCGCAGACATTGCGGGTTGGTAGCTGTGCTCCAGCACGTTAAATTCTCATTCCCCGACTCTGTTGCGTTTGTCTTTGTTTGAGGTTTGGTTTCCATAAATCAATATTCTCGACGGACGTTGGCGCCACCGACTGGCGGCGGGTTTGAATCAGGCCACTGATGTATTTCCGAACCGGGACAGGCAAAAGTCTCGGTAAATTCTGTTTGGCAAATTCAATCGCCAGTTCCCGGTCTCCGAGGCGACTGACATTTTCCCGCAATTGTTCCTTGTTCGACGTAAAGATTTTGACCGCCCTCGTTCCTCGTGAAACGGTCACTAACCATTGTTGGTTATTGGTTGCGGCCTTTACGGTGGAATCGGAAAATAAAACGTGTTCAACGGTTTTGCCTTGCGACCCGTAGGACGTGATCGCATAGCCACGCACAAATTCACGGTAATTTTCCGGCAAAATACGCCCGTCTTGCAGTTCGATTTGTCCGCTTGATTGGACGGCTTTGACCGTGACCAATTCACCATTGGTTAATTCTTTTCCGGCTGATAATGCCGCATTGGCTTTCAGTTGCAGTTGGTCTCCTTTAGCCAGAGACATTTCAACTGGCTGGCAGATCGTGAGCCTGTCCACAAATTTGAGTGGGACTTTGCTGATTCCGCTTTCGGCTCCAATGACAAGATGCGTCGGTGTAGTAGCCCACAATTTACCAGTTTCACCTTTGGCGAAATCCCCTGTTTTGCGATTGAATACAATCAACGCATCCTCTGGATAAAACCGCTTGTCGCGCTTCTGGGCATCCGTCAAGTCCAAACGCTTCAACGCCGTCACCGTTAAATCATCCTGGCCTATCAGCCTCTTGTTTTTCAGACCAAGGCGGATACGGTCGTTGATTTCATGAATTTCTCCCCAAGTCTGAGACACGACCACGGTGGATTTTTTCTTTTCCGCCAGCGACAGATAGTTTTCTACCAATCGTTCCCGTTGTTCATCCATTGTCTGGCATTCAACGATTGCGCCGAGCTTGTCCAAACGGTCAAAAGATTCAGCGTAATTGCCACGCTGCGCATGGCGAACGGCGGCGCGATACTGCTTGATGCGTTTTCGCTCCGACTTGGTTTCGCCTGCCTTTGGATTTTGACGGCGGATTTTTGTCAGCCTTGCGGCTTCCAATCCGCCGTAGCGCTCAATGGCGCGCAACGCATCTGACGCCTCGACCGCTCCATGTTGACGCGTGTCGCCTGACAGAACAACGCGCCCGGCATTCGCTTTTACGAATGTCAGCAGCTCGTGCATCTGTTTGCCGCCAATCTGCCCAGCCTCATCTACGATCACCACTGCACCGGCCATCATCTGGCGGCGGGCGAGAAATTCCGATACGGTTTGGGTTTCGGTGAAACTCTTTTGCAAATCCAAAGCTTGCTGGCGTTGCGGGGCGATGACGTAAGAGACGTGACCAACGGCTTTCAGGCCGTTACCGATTTCCCGTAATGTATGGCTTTTCCCCGTTCCCGCGCCGCCACAGAACAGAGTCACGAAGTCCCGCGAACCAAGAATATGCTCCGCCGCCTTACGCTGGTCGGGCATCAGGCCGGCAGCGGCCTGGTATTGGGGATTCAACTCAAGAAATTCACCACGGCCATCACGGGCAAGGCAAACAATATCCCATTCACAACTTAAAATGTCGCGTGTCGTGATCTTGGAGGGGGCATTTTCATTACGAACGTAATCACGCTCACCGGCCACCGCTTTAATGTGTTGCACTGACCAGTCAGAGCCGCGCCCGCGTTCCAACGCCGCGCTCCACACTTCATTTTCCCGGACGACTGAACGCCGGTCAAAAAGGTGTGCTTCCGCCCATTCGATAGCGGCCTGCGTCGTCAGAGATTGGGTTTGGACTGCGTTCTTTGGCTGGTCCGTCAATTTTCGCAACGTTTCTCTTTCATCGCCGGTAAGTTGGCTGTTCCACAGCCGTTGAAGCTCAGGCAGCGCAATGCCCTCGATTTTCCGGCTACGCTCGTTTTGGGCGATTTGGGAGCGTAGTTCCTTGAGGTTGCCGTTTGCCAGTTCTGGTTTTTCACTCAGTAATTTCTCGATACTGGCGTCAATCTGGTTGTGCCGCTTGGAAAAGCGGGATTGCAGTTCGCGGGAGACTCCCTTGATTTGAAAATCGCCCCGTGGCATGTTTTCAATCTCATATCCATGCCGTCTCAATTCGCGGGCGTATTCGTGATAATAGACGTTTTCGGCGTATTTCCGGGCTTGCAGCATTTCGTAGTTGGAAAGCGCCTTCCAACGATCTTCAGCAGCGTCAAAGGTGGCGTTGAACATGACGCAGTGGGTATGCAAATGGGGATCAAGCGCACGGGAGGTGTCATGCTGGAATGTGGCGCAGATGATATTGCCGGTTTGTCGTTCACTGATCTGCCGTCCTCGATGCACCCGCGTTCCAGCGAATAATTCCATTTCCCTGACGGCAACCCGTACCGCCCGATTGTGGGCCTCCACCAGACGTTTGTCATCTGCCGCCAATGCTTGAATGGACACCGACTTTGGCGGTGAAAAGGTGAAGTCATAAAAAATCCGACGATTGGCGACATTGGCCA
>Ga0181520_10002854_pt1 | contig 31334 bp, 23 predicted proteins | sample PEATcosm2014_Bin_29_FD_132451 | JGI IMG/M metagenome (GOLD analysis project Ga0181520, IMG submission 132451) | Peatland microbial communities from MTU Mesocosm Facility, Houghton, MI, USA - PEATcosm2014_Bin02_30_metaG | ecosystem: Environmental > Terrestrial > Soil > Wetlands > Peat | place...
CGTGCTTCGGGTAGAAAACGAAGTGCATCGTCGGCCATTCCGTGGCAAAAGCGATCGATGCACGAATCCTACCCTCCTACCGGGGATGGCGCAATAGGGGTTGGGAAGCTATACTGTTACCCATAAAACCTCCATAAGGAACCAGAGATGCTCTCTTCGTACCGTCTAACAACTGCGCTAGCTGTGACAGCGATGCTGTCTGCGTGGGCAGCCACCGGCCAGGCCCAGCACCCGCTGCGTCAACTTCTTTGGGGCGACAAGTATTGTGCGTGTCGTGCGCAGGAAACCTCGGACAACACGGCCGCCGCTGACGATGGGGCCGCTCAGAAAGTCGCTTGGCACAGCGACTACCTGAAAGCGATCGACGTGGCTCGGCGGGAGAACAAGATGCTCTTGCTCTATTTTTGCGACGCCTGCGGCCAGCAGCCCTGCAACCGGTTCAAGGCCGAGACGCTCGACGACAACCAGGTGCGGCGCAAGTTGCAGGATTACGTGTGCGTTCAGGTACCGGTGGAGGCCAAAGTCACCATCGAGGGCGAGGAAATCCGCCTGCTCGGGCACGCCGCCTTTGCGGAAATGCTGGGCCGGCCGGGCATCGCGATCATCGACTATCGGAGTACGGACGCGGACCTGAACGGCTCGGTCGTGAGCACGTTTCCGATTACCGAGAGCCTAGGGTACACGCCGGAGCAGATGGCGGTAATCCTCGATCTTCCGCCGGGAACGCTCACCCAGCGGACGCTCATTTATGCGGTCCGCATCCATCCGGAAAAGCCCGCCAGCACGGACGGGCAGCCCAGTGCCGACCTGTTGCAAGAGGCCCGCAGCCACTCCGAGTATCAGGCGGCGATCCAGCGACAAGGGCATCACTTTTGGGCGTCGCGATTTGCCCGCATCGTGGCGCGGCTGCCGGGCGGGCTGACGGCCCGCGAGGTGTGCGCGGAAAGCTGGCCGGGCCAGCGTCTGGTCGATGCGGCCATCGAGTGCGTCCGTTGCTGGCGGCTTTCCAGCGGGCATTGGAGCGCCGTGCAGGCCCCCAACCAGGGTTTCGGCTACGACATGCATTGCGGCAACAACGGCGTGTGGTATGCCACGGGAATCTTTGGCCTTCGGTAAAAGGTGAGAGTTCGGGGTTGCCGGTTGGGGCGGCAGTTGTACTGCCGCCCCGCTGCTGGAAAATAGGGATGGCAGTACAACCGCCATCACAACGTGGTCGGTATTGAAACAGCTTCCAAAGGGTGAGGCTCCGGAATTCAGGACTTGCAATTCAGGCATCCATGCCGGCGTCTTTCGGCCAGTCCGGTCGCCGGCCAGGGGCGTTACTTGCCGCCCCCCGGACCCCCGGCTAGCCTCTCTCTGTTTCGGCGTTGTAATCGTGAAACTTGGAATCCTGAAATCCGGACCTTGACACGACGGCGGTTATGGGCGACCCCGTTACCCATACCTGGTGAGACCTACTTCAGGGGACTCACCTTGACGATGCCCAGCCACTCCAGCACGGTTTTCAACATCACGATGTAGCCCACCAGAGCGGGCAAGCCGACGAAGACCAACCACACGGGCAACGACCACCACTTGCTCCAGAACCACTTGGTCAGTTTTTCCCGATAATCGGGCAGGGGCGGGTTGTCCCATGCATGGACGAGTTCGACACAGGCGGGCAGGACTTTGACCTGTGAGCGGGTGAAGATGCTGATCAACTCGGCTTCGTCGAGCCGATTAAGGGCTACCGCCTCCGTATGATCATCGACTTCCTGATGCCGAGGCAGTTCTGTTCTCTCCACGAGTTCGTGATGCTCACGACATCGTTGTGCGAAGAACCGCACCAGTTCCTTCTCGTAGTCGTCAAGGACAGGTTCTGCCATGATCACAACTCCGAAATGATGCCCGATGCGTTCCCGCCACCGTTCCGCAACTTAGCACGAAGCATTTTTGACCGTGGCTGCCCAATCCTCCTCAGCAAGAAGGGCTATCGGTCGCCCGTCGAGTTTATACACGAGGGCTTTCTCTATCTTGGTGCCGTATGACTCATGCGCCCATGCGGGGCTGAGATCGCCACCTACGATGAGGTAATTGGTCTCAAGGGTCACATTGTCATGGGCGCAGCCGCCCATGCGAGTCACGGCATCCTGGCATTGCGAGCGAGAACCGAACTTGAACTTGCCAGTAAAGCAGAACCCCTTGCTAGGGTATTCGATCGTCGGAACCGGATCATCAAACGGAACGCCATCTTTTAGGATGTCGGCTGCCATCTCAAGCACCAGCTCCCGCTCGAATCCGCTCTTCTTCTTGATCTTCGAGCCGTGCGGTTTCCACCCGTCAGGAACGACAACGGTTCTTAAATGAGCAAGGTCAAAAGGCTGAAGGTCTGGCGAGTCTTGGGTCGTGTCCCCAGTCACGAAGACATATTTCATCCAGAGTTCCTGATTTCCAGGAACCATGAAAATACAGGTAATCAAGCGAGACGCTTCCCCTTTGCTGATGCGTTGGGTATAGCACGGGTTAAAGAACTTCAGCACCTTCATCTGCCGATTGGATGCGTCATCCAAATACCACGGTTTCATCGGATATTCTCCTCTCCCGAAAGTTTGGATGCCCACCACGCACCAAGTTTAGAAAACTTGCTGGTGAGAATCAATGTGGGTTGGGGGTAGAGTGATCAAGACGGTTACATCCAACGGTTTCGGGTTTTCCACGCCGTTCCGACTCGCCGCCGCTATACGGTAAAGGTAGGGTAAAGGATACGGTAAGGGCCGAGAAAGGCGACACTGATTTACGCCAAAAGTAGCAGTGACGTCCCCTAGCCATCTCGCACTGGCCTGATTCCTCGGATTGAAGGACTCCGCTGCGCCAGTAGGATACGGAATCCGGCTTTCTCCGTGATCTCCGCTCTTTGACAACCGAAGTTTGTGGATGCATGGCGCGCGCGCGACGCGCCAACGCAGTCGGGACAGCTCGACGGATGTGCCCGACCGCGCCGGTCACCCGCTCAGCAGAGGGAATTTATCAACAACCCCCACCACCGAGCGAGAGCCACTTTCAGTCGCCTCGTTCGCTGGAACCGCTTACAGAACAAGCCGTTATCGTTCCGCGAGAGGGCGGAACCTATCGCAACAGTGAAATCATACGTCGCGAAAAGATTCGTTCGAAAACGATTCCCGCCACCCCGAACCAGCGTGCGTTCCGAACGCGTCACCCTGCTTGCTGAACCCCGAACCCCGCCCCCTAATCTACAGCCGCAAGAAAATCCGCTGCCGGTAGAGCAAATAGAGCGTCAGCCATTTGGCCGCCAGTCCCGCATGGTGCAGCAATGCCTGCGGTAGCGGGGCATGGCCGAAGAGCAGCCGGCCCACGGCGTCGAAATCGATCCACTGCTGGCCCACGTAGATCGTGATGGCGTTGGTGCCGATGACGAAGAAGAAGAAGGCCCACATTTTCCAACCCCACACGTCGATAACGAGGTAGAACAGCCCGAGCAACATGAGGCTCAGCCCGCCGGTCCAGAGGACGAAAGAGCTCGACCAGAGGTTCTTGTTGATCGGGAACGACTGGTCCCAGAGAGAGCCCAAGGCGAGGCAGATTAGACCCGCGATCAGGAGGGCCGCGGCCTTCACGTGCCCGTTGCGGCGGGACTCGCGGAGCCACCCACCGGCCAACACGCCGATCAAGGCCGTCGCGATGGCTGGCACGGTGGCCAGCAGCCCTTCCGGGTCGCGCACGCCCACGTACAGCCGGCCGGGCAACATCGTGCGATCGAGGTAATCGGTCAACGTTGCGCCGGGAGCGAGATTGCCGGGGCCATAGTTGGACACGGGAATCCACATCAGTGCGGCCCAATAGCCCAACAGCAGCGCGGCAATCCACAGCAGCCGCCCGCGAACCGAGCTGTGCAAGGTGATGAGCGAGGCAAAGAAGTAGCACAAGCCGATCCGTCCCAGCACGCTGCAAAAGCGGTGCTCGGCCAGCGGCAGGCGGAGCAGGCCGTTGTTGCAAATGATCCCCAGCAAAATCAAGAGCACGGTGCGGCGGCAGATTCGCCAATACAACCGGTCGCGGCTCTCCCCGCGATCGAGATGTTTGCCGAACGAGAACGGCATCGCCACGCCGACCATGAAGACAAACAGCGGGAAAATCAGATCGATGAAGTTGAAGCCATTCCACGTCGCATGCTCAAACTGGTCGCGGAGCCCGCGAATGCTGGCCTCTTCGAAGCCCAGGACGTGGGCCAAGCTGAGCACGAGGCCGCTGCCGCCGATAATCCAAAACATGTCGAAGCCGCGCAGGGCGTCGAGCGACATCAAGCGGCCGCTCCCGGCGGACGAAGCCGGGCTGGAAGGCTGGACCGAGCGGGGGCTGGCTGGGGAAACGGTTGCCATGGCAGAAAACCCGTCAAGGAAGGGATGAGGTGCCGACTCCACCGAACTTGCAACTTCGATTATCCTAGATGGAGAGTGGCGTGACAAGCACTGGGGCGGTAGCGAAAGGCAGGGCCAATTGGCTTGCCATGTGGAAAAGGGGGACAATCCCCTTTGCCGGAACGGTCTGAAGGGTGCTTCGCACAAATGGGGCCTGCCCCTTTTTCCCCCTCGGCCGCCGACGGCGCATATCGGCCCCCCCGGGGAATCAGAAAGGAAATAAACGTCGTCGAGCGGCCGCCGCCGCCGAGAATCGCTGGGAACTGCAAACAGGGCACAGGGCGTTGCGGCTTGCACGTTCCGCGAAATCGGACTATGTTTTAGCGACGAAATCCGGCTAAGGATGATCGATACCCGCTGACACGAGGTCGCACGTACCCTGGGAGTCGGCAACTTCCAGGGTATTTCTGTTCCACGGAGAGGCACGCGGACGGCGGAACGAGGAACGCGGCGGGAACGAGGATTCGGCATGTATTGGATCAGCAAGAGCATTCACTGGCTGAACCGGACGAAGCGCCGGGGGCTGATTCTGGCGGCCGTGTTGGGGCCGGGCATCATCACCATGGTGGCCGACAACGACGCCGGCGGCATTTCCACCTACGCCCAGACCGGGGCCAAGACCGGCTTCAGCCTCTTATGGATCTTCATCATCCTCGTGCCGATGGCCTATTACGTCCAGGAGATGACCGTCCGCCTGGGCGCGGTGACCAAGCGCGGCCACGCCGAGGCGATCTTCGACGGCTTTGGCCCTTTTTGGGGGTGGTTCTCCATCTTCGACCTGGCACTAATTAACTGGCTGACGCTCGTGACCGAGTACATCGGCATGACGCAGGCGATGCGGATTTTCGCGATTCCCGAGTGGATCACCTTTTTCGGCGTCACCCTGCTGATGTTCAGCATTGTGATGTCGGGCCAATATTGGACGTTTGAAAAGCTGACGCTGGTGTTTTGCCTGTTCAACCTGGTCTATATCCCGGCCGCCATTTGGGCCATGCAGACCGGCAACGTGGCCGAAGGGTGGACGGCCGTAGGCCGGGGCTTTTGGCCGCAGTTCAGCTCTTACGTGGGCTTCACGCCCGCCATGCTCATTACGCTGATCATGGCCAACATCGGCACGACGATCACTCCCTGGCAGATCTTCTTTCAGCAAAGTGCGGTGGTCGACAAGGGCATGGATGTCCGCGACATCAAGTTCGGCAAGATCGACACGTTTGCCGGCTCGCTGCTGACCGGCATCGTGGCGGCGTTCATCATCATTGCCACGGCGGGCGTGTTTTTTTACCACCCTGGCCAGCCAATCCCGGTGGAATCGGCGGCCCAGACAGCCGAGCAGATGCCCAAGCTGATGCCGGCCCATCACTGGGGCGAATGGGCGCGCGTGCTGTTTGCCATCGGACTGTTCGACGCCGGCCTGCTGGGCGCCTTGTGCATTTCGCTTTCCACCAGTTGGGCCATCGGCGAAGTCTTTGGTTGGGCCCATTCGCTCAACAAGAGCGTCCGCGAGGCCCCCTGGTTCTACGCCGTCTACCTGCTGATGCTGATGTCGGCGGGATGCGTTTCGCTGGTGGCCAGCACCCGCGTGCAGGACGCGATCACGGTTTTCGTGCAGGTCGTGGCCGTTACCCTCTTGCCGGCCGCCTTGGTGTTTCTCATTCTGCTATTGAACGACAAGCCGCTGATGGGAGAATACGTTAATACGCGCTGGCAGAACTTTGCCAATTGGGCAATTGTCGTGTTTGTGATTGTCGTCTCCACGATTTTTGGAATTTCGGTGTTGTATTCCTGAAAGTTGCGGGTATCAAGTAGGTTATGCTCCAGCATAACGAGTCCGCCAACAAGATCTTTAGCATAACGAATCCGCCAATAAGCTCCTGTTATGCTGAAGCATAACCTACGGGTTGCGAGCGTGCTGTCATGGCTCCACTGACCAACTTGGCGAAACATCCCGACCTCGCTGCCCCGGCGAAGGACTATCGCTTCCATTACTTCTCCGACCTGCTCGGCCGGCCGGTATGCGCAGGCAAGATCAAGAACCGCCTGGGACGTTTGACCGATCTGGTGTTTCGTCTGAGCGAACCCTATCCCGAGGCCGCGGGAATCTATCTCGATCACGGCTGGGGCAAGCCCACCGAGTTCATTCCCTGGGACCGCGTGATCAAAATCGACGACGACGCCGTTTTCGTCCAGCCGCCCGAAGCCGAGCAGTATCCGCCCTTCGTCGATCATCCGGGCTGGATGCTGTTGGACGAGCACCTGATGGGAAAGACCATCCTCGATATGGACGGCCGCCGCACCGAAGTGGTCAACGACGTGCATCTGCTGGAATCCAAGGGCCGGCTGGTCATCGTCCACGTCGACATCTCGTTCAACGGTTTCCTGCGCAAGTGGGGCCTTGGTTGGATCCATTCGCTCAAGGATCAGCTCATCTCCTGGCGCTACGTCCAGCCGCTTTCGCTGGAAGACGCCGTGGCCAGCGACAGCGTGTCGCTGTCGATTACCCGGGCGCAGATCAAGGAACTGCCCAGCGAAGACCTGGCCGACGCCCTCGAGGAACTCTCGGGCGAGGAGCAAACGGCCGTGTTCTCCGTGCTGGATTCGGAAAAGGCCGCCGAAACGCTGATGGAGGCCGAGCCCCGGGCCCAGCGTCAGATCATCGCCAACCTGCGGCAAGAGCGGGCCCGCACGATCCTGACCGAGATGTCGACCGCCCAGTTGGCCGATTTGTTCTCGGTGCTGCCGCACGACGACAAGATGGAACTGCTCGGTCTGCTGCCCAAAGACCAGGCGGCCAAGATCGAGATGATCCTCTCCGAGCGGGAAGTGACCGCCCGGACGCTGATGTCGACCGGCTGCGTCACCATGCCCAAGGAAACCACCGTGGGCGACGCCCTGCGACAGTTGCGTTCCTCGCAATTCGACCACGACATGGTTTCCTACATCTACATCACGGCCGAGCCGGACCGCATGTTGATGGGCGTGGTCGATCTGCGCGAGATGGTGCTGACGCCCGACACGGCGACCCTGGAATCATTGATGACGGCCCCGGTGGTGGCGGCCGAAGCGGACGACTTGAAGGACGACCTGGCCGAGCTATTCGCCAAGTATCATTACCGCATGATTCCGGTGGTCAACGAAAAGGACTGCCTGCTGGGCGTCATTCATTACAACGACATCATGAAGGGATTTGTCCCGCGAACGAGAGTTTGACGCACGGGAGTCGGCAGCCGCCATAGTGACCCGCTGGCGGCTTCGCAACGACGCCCGCGAAAAGAGAAGCAACGGTACCGCGCCATGCCCCGCATTCAAACGACCCGCACCGTGAAGATCGCCTTGTATGTTCTGCGCGTCTACCTGATCGCGATGTTGGCGCTGATACTCGTCAAGTTCTTGCGGATTTTCGGCTAGAGAGCCGAATGCAACCGCCGTCGGCTGTGCCGGACGCATTTCACAGCCGAGGGCGGCTGTGACGCAAACAACCGGGGGCAGCAGTTTGGCTGCCGCCCCCGGTTGCGTTTCAAGATAACTCGTCGCGTTTCGAGATCACTCGCACAAAAGCTCAATGCGCCGCGGCCACGACCGCGTAGGCCGCCAGCTCGGGCGTCATCTGGCCCTGATCGGTCGTGATCTTGATCGTCTTCATCACTTTGCCGGCGTCGGCCCCGGCGGTGAACGTCACCGGAACCAGGTGCAACTCCTTGGGAGTGCTTGCCTTCGAGGTGTCGAACTGAAACGACTTGTCCTCGCAAGACACACCCAGGATCTTGAACGGTTTCTTGCTCTTGACGACCAGTTGCTTGGTGACTTTTTGGCCCGGCTGGACCACCCCCATGAACAGCGCCGTCGGGTTGACGGTAATGCCCGGCATCACCTGGCCCTCGACCAGGACCGGAATCTGACTGGCCGACGCGTCGTTGGTCACCAGAATCAAATGGTCATTCAGATAGCCGGCCGGCGTCTTGGCATCCACGCGGACGTTCAGCGTGTAGGAAATCTGCCCGTCGGTGCGACTCGCCTCCACGGCCTTAGCGCTGATGTGCGGGTTAAAGCTCTTGACGTCGAGGATTTGCCAGCCGCTGCTGCCGCCGTAGTTGACCGTAACGTGCTGATCGTAGGCGATGCCTTGGTCGATGGAGCCGTATTGTACGCTGCCGGGATCGACAACCACGTCGTTGCGAATATCGCCCTTCACGTGCAGTTGCACTTCGGCAAAAAAGGGCTTGTCGATGGTGACCGTGAGCGTGGCCCCGTGGGGTCCGGTGAAGGAATCGGTATTGAAATGGGCGACGATGGCCCCTTTGTCATAGGTTTTTAGCAGGCCATTTTCCACCCGCGGCGTCGTGCAGCCGCAACTGGTTCGCACACTGGCCAGATGGACGTCTTCCAGAAAGATATTCTCACAGACGAAGGAAAACTCGGCCTTAGCCCCCCGAGCGACGGAGCCAAAATCATGGTCCGTCACCTTGAACATCTTTTGCGCCCAATCCTGACCAAGAGAGGGGGTAACGACAATGAGGCTTAACGCTACAACACCTACAAACCTGCGAATCATGGCGGGCAACTCCTAAACGTCAAAGCAGCAATGCCTTCCGAAAAATCTAGACCCTAATTTGAAATATGTCAACCGCGTTATTCAGGCGAAATTTCTGGACAGTCAATTTTTCCTCAAAGAAAGCCGGTTAGAACAAAATAGTAGGGGGGACGATCCAAGACCAGAACCGAGTGGCGATCCGACCACTGTTCATGAGCTAAATCCGCCGTCAAAAAGGAGGCTAAACCTTCCGGCCCAACCCTCACATCGTGCTGAGCGGAAAGGTCTGCCATACCCTCATCCCCCTCTTTCCCGACGGACGCTAAAGCCCGATTCCGCTCGGGATCGCGTGGTCGTCCTCAGAACTCGTCGAGGATCGCGGATCGCCGTCTTATTCGCTTTGGGCGATCCATTTTCCCCCTACTGCCTAATCCTATTCTTGTCGACTTCGATCGGCAATTGCCGGTCGCTTGTAATTCTCGGGGGGCTATAGCCCCACCGGCCGCCCCGCCCTGAGAAATAGCAGTCAGGACCACATTGCCAAGCTGGCGGGGTATTCGTAAGATAGGGGATTACCCAAAGTTGGTCTCAGCCGCGCTGAGTCGTAGGGTGCGTGGAACGCACCGCAGCGCTGGCGGTGGGCGCGCTACACACGCACCACAAACGGCTTCGATTGCGTTGTTGGACATGTTCGAATCCTTACAAGAAAACCTGGGTTCCGCGCTAAAAGCCCTGCGAGGCCGGGGCCGGCTCACCGAATCGAACATGCGCGACGGCCTGCAACTGGTGCAGCGGGCCCTCTTGGAGGCCGACGTCAGTCTGCCGGTGGTGAAGGACTTCATGGCCCGCGTGAGCGAGCAGGCCGTCGGCGAGGCGGTCCTCAAATCGCTCAATCCGACCAATCAACTGGTCTACATCGTGCATCAGGAATTGATCAACCTGATGGGGCCGGTAGACCATTCGCTCCACCTGCGCGGCGACGTGTCGGTGCTGATGTTGTGCGGCTTGCAGGGGTCCGGCAAAACGACCACCTGCGGCAAGCTGGGCCTCTCCATTCAGCGGCGCGGCGCCCAGCCGATGTTGGTGGCGGCCGACTTGCAGCGCCCCGCGGCCATCCAGCAATTGCAGGTGATCGGCCAGCAACTCGGCTTGCCGGTCTACGCCGATCTGAGTGCCACCGATCCCGTCGCCCTGTGCCAGGCGGCCGTGAAGCAAGCCAAAGACAGCGGCGCAAACGTGGTGATCCTCGACACGGCCGGCCGGCTGCACGTCGACGCCGAATTGATGGGGCAGCTCTCCTCGATCGACCGCCGCGTGAGCCCCGACCAGGTGTACCTGGTCGTGGATGCGATGACCGGCCAGGACGCCGTCCACAGCGCCAAGGCGTTCAACGAGGCGCTCGAGTTGGACGGTGTGATCATGACCAAGCTCGACGGCGACGCCCGCGGCGGCGCCGCGCTGTCGGTCAAGGCGGTCACCGGCGTGCCGATCAAGTTCATCGGCACAGGCGAGCATCTCGACGCCCTGGAAGAGTTTCACCCGGACCGCATGGCGGGCCGCATCCTCGGCATGGGCGACGTGCTCTCGCTGGTCGAACAGGCCCAGCAGAAGTTCGACCAGGAGGAGATGGCCAAGCAGGAGGCCCAACTCCGCAAAGGCGAGTTTACCTTCGACACTTTCAAGAAAATGCTGGGGCAAACCAGCAAGCTCGGGCCGATCAACAAGATCTTGAGCATGCTGCCGGGCATGAGCGGCATGAGCGAGATGCTGGGGGACGTGGACGCCGAGGCGCAGATGCGCCAACTGGGCGGGATCATCGATTCGATGACGCCCGACGAGCGGCGGAATCCCTCGAAGGTGATCGATCAGAGCCGCCGGCGGCGGATTGCCGCGGGGGCCGGCGTCGAGCCGCACCAGGTGAACGAATTGGTCAAGTCGTTCGACGGCATGGCCGACATCATGAAGCGGATGTCGGGCATGGGTTTGCGCGACCGGATGCGGGCCATGAAAGAGCTACAGCAAGGCGGCTTGCTCAACCCCGGGGCCAGACTGGCAAGAGCAAAGGGCGACACCGGCAAGCGGCTGACGCCGCAGGAACGCGCCAAGTTACGGAAAGATCGCGAGCGCGAGATACGTCGTAAGAAACGCGAGCAACGCAAGAACAAGGGAGGCAATGGCGCCGCAGGTTGAGCCGCGACCGGGAGGCGTGGATCGAACTTTGTCGTCGCCCGTGGCGAGATTCGTACCGCTCAGAACAGAACCAGTAATTCCCATCATTTTCCAGGAGGAACGCGTGTCAGTACGTATTCGGATGAAGCAATTCGGCCGCAAGCACCGGCCCTATTACCGGATTTGCGCGATGGACATCCGCCGGCCCCGCGACGGCCGCGTGTTGGAGGAGTTGGGCACGTACGATCCGTTGGTGCCCGACACCGACGCCCGGGCCGTGCTCAACGGCGAGCGGATCGCCTATTGGCTGAGCGTCGGCGCGCAGCCGTCGGACAAGGTGCGGGTGTTGATTAAGAAGTACGGCTCCGGCGGCACGCATGCGGCCGTGCAGCAGACGGCTTTGGATCGGCTGGCGCAGAGCCGTCGCCGGCCGGAGCCCCCGCCGTCCATGCCGCGGGCCGAAAAGCCGCCCAAGCCGGCCGAGCAAGAGACGGAAAGACCGGCCAAGCGCCGCGGCAAGCCAGCCGCGGAAGCGGCCCCCGAGGCGGCACCCCCGCCCGAGGCGGCCGCCCCGGAAGAAACGAGCTGATCGCCGGCCATGCGCTTCGACGTTTTGACCCTTTTTCCCGACATTTTCCAGGGATACCTGGGGCAAAGCCTGTTGAAGCGAGCGATCCAGGCGGGGCTGGTGGACGTGCGCGTGCACGACATCCGCGACTGGTCGCTGGACAAACACAATACGGTCGACGACCGCCCTTTTGGGGGCGGTCCCGGCATGGTGATGAAAGTCGAACCAGTCGTCGCCTGCGTCGAAGCGGTGCGGAGCTACGACGCCGACCCCGGACATCTGGTCATGCTGACGCCGCAAGGCCGTCGGCTCGACCAGTCCATCGTGGAACAACTGGCACGGCACAAGCGGCTCATGCTCTTGTGCGGCCGTTATGAAGGGTTTGATGAACGGATACGGCTGGTCCTTAAGCCGGAGGAAATTTCAATCGGCGACTTTGTCCTCAACGGGGGCGAAGTCGCGGCCATGACCATCATCGATACTACCATCCGGCTGGTGCCGGGCGTGTTAGGAGACGAAGACAGCAGCGCGTGCGATTCCTTTTCGGGCAGCCGGCGGTGGCTGGAATGTGCCCAGTACACGCGGCCGCGGGAGTATCGCGGCTACGAGGTGCCGCCGATCCTGTTCGGCGGCAACCACGAGGAAATCGCCCGCTGGCGCGAGGAACAGAGCCGCCGGCGAACCGCGGAGCGGCGGAAAGACTTGCTCGGGGATCAATAGCCGGCGGCTAACCGCCGCCGGTGATGAAAACGAAACCAGGAACAGCAAACGCCGGTGAGTATGACCCGCCGGCTATTGGCTCTACGAAAGGAAGAACCATGAGCGACCAAGTAATGGCGCTGGTCGAAAAGGCCAGCTTGAAGCCGGAAGTCTCGCAGTTCGAGGTGGGCGATACCGTCGACGTTCACTGCCGGATCCTCGAAGGCGAGAAGGAACGCATCCAGATCTTCAACGGCCTGGTAATTGCGCGGGCCGGCTCGGGCACCCGCGAGACCTTTACGGTGCGGCGGATCGTGCAGGGCGAAGGCGTGGAGCGGAAGTTCCCCCTGCACTCGCCGCAGATCGCCAAGATTGAAGTGAAGCGCTCGGGCGTGACCCGCCGGGCCAAGCTTTACTTCCTTCGCGACCGCACCGGCAAGGCCGTCCGCCTGAAGGAACGCCGCACGACGCCCCAGAAATAGCCGACCGAGGCGTGCCTTTCGTGCTACATCCGTACGGTGCGTGAAACGCACCGCCGTAGCGAGTCTGCGTTGGGCCGGCAGTTGTACTGCCGCCCCCGAAATCGCGGAGACCGGCGTGGCAGTGCAACTGCCACCCCATCTCCCAGCATCCGGTGCGTTTCGCGCGCCCTACTGTCGGCCGGCAAAAAATGCGGTAAGCTACGGCAATGACGACCTCCCAGGCAGCGCCCCGCGCGGCGGGTTTTTGGCCGCGGCTTACCTTCGCCCTCACCATTCTGCTCGGCGCGTTCCTGCTGTTTCAGGTGCAGCCGCTGATGAGCAAGGCTATCTTGCCTTGGTTTGGCGGGTGTCCGGCGGTGTGGACCACCTGCATGCTGTTCTTCCAAACGGCGCTGTTTGGCGGCTACCTGTACGCCCATCTGCTGCAGCGTTGGCTGCCGCCGCGGCATCAGGTTGCCGTGCATCTGGTGCTCTGTGCCGTTGCCTTGGCCGTGCTGCCGATCATCCCCGCGCCGGGCGATAAACCGGTCGACAGTTCCTATCCCACGGCCCGCATCCTGTTGTTATTGCTGACCACGGTGGGGCTGCCCTACTTTGTCCTCTCGGCCACCAGCCCGCTGGTCCAGGCGTGGTTCGGCAGCCGTTGTCCGGGCCAATCGCCTTACCGGCTCTATGCCTTGTCGAATTTCGGTTCGCTCGCCGCGCTGGTGAGCTATCCGCTCTTGTTCGAGCCGGCTTTCGACTTGTCGCGGCAATCGGCGCTGTGGTCGGGGGCCTTTTTGCTCTACGCGGCCCTCTATGCGGTAAGTCTGGCCTGCATGTGGAAGTTGCGCGATCGCTCATGGCTGGCGACGGATCCGCCCGGCGTGGCAGAAGGCCCATTGGGGGCCAACGGCAGCACTGACGCCCCGACGTGGTGGGACCGCGCCACGTGGCTGCTGCTGCCGGCCTGTGCTTCGCTGATGCTCCTGGCGGCCACCAATCACGTGTGCCAGGACGTGGCCGTGGTGCCGCTGCTCTGGGTCATCCCACTGGCGCTCTACTTGCTGTCGTTCATCATCTGTTTCGATCACGCCCGGTGGTACGTGCGACCGGTGTGGGCGGGGGCCGCCGTCGTGGCCCTGCTGGGCGCCGCCGCCAACGACTTGCTGCATTCCGAGACGCCGCTGAGCCTGGTGCAGGAATTGCTCCTCTATTTTGCCATGCTGTTTTTTGTGTGCATGGTTTGCCACGGGGAACTGGTCAGGCGCAAACCCAATCCTCGCTATCTGACCGAGTTTTACCTGCTCATCGCCGCCGGCGGTGCGTTGGGCGGCCTGTTGGTGGCCGTGGTGGCGCCGTTGGTGTTCTCCTCCTACCTGGAATGGCCCATCGGCATGGCGATCGCCGGCGTGCTGGCCCTCGGCCTGCTGAATCCGGTCAGGCTGCGGGGACCAAAGCCGTTGGCTTGCTACCTCGGCTCGGTGCTCGTCGTTGCGGTGGGCCTGTACGGCCTGGCCAGTTGGAAATGGTCCCTCTGGCCGTTCGCCACCGACCGGACGATCGAGCGGGCCCGCAATTTTTTCGGCGTTATCTCGGTCCAGGAGTATTACCGCGATGACCCGGCGCGGCACCAATTCCTGCTGGCGCACGGCCGCATCACGCACGGCTACCAATTCGCCGATCCGGTCAAACGGAAATGGGCCACGTCGTATTACGGCGAAAAAAGCGCGGTGGGCCAGGCCATCTGCTATTTTCAGCAGTCCGGCGGTTTGCGATTGGGCGCGATCGGGCTCGGTGTCGGCACCCTGGCCAGCTACGCCAGGCCGAACGACATGTTCCGCTTCTACGAGATCAATCCCGAAGTGCTCCGCTTGGCCCACGAACGTTTCCACTACCTGGCCGATTGCCGCGGCAAGTGGGACGTGGTGATGGGCGACGCCCGGCTGTCGCTGGAAGCCGAGCCTGCGCAGCGGTTCCACGTCCTGGTGCTCGATGCCTTCACCGGCGACGCCATTCCCACGCACCTTCTGACCCGCGAGGCGTTCCAGGTCTATGGTCGGCACCTCGTCAGTGGCGGAGTGATTGCCGTGCACGTGAGCAATAAGTATTTGCACCTGGTGCCGGTCGTGCGCCGCCTGGCCGAAGACTGCGGGTTCGGGGCGACGCGGATTTCCGTCGAGGGAGACGAAGATCGGCTGCTGAGCAGCAACGAATGGGTGCTGGTGACGCGGAACCAGGCCTTTCTGCGGACGCATCCGGCCACCCCGCCTTTTTCCGGCGCCGACGACCAACGGGTGCGGCTATGGACCGATCAGTATAGCAATCTGGTCCAAATTCTTAGCGGCAGCCTAGGCGGGTTCCTCCGCTGAATCCGGAAAATGAAAATGGCCCCCGCGTTTAGCCCCCGCGTTTAGCCCCCGCGTTTAGCCCCCGCGTCCACGCGGGGGATTGCACTCGCCAACGCTACTTCGTACATTTCTTCGCATGGTGCTCGCTTATCACGTCATCTTTGACGCCTATGGATTCTGGCTTCCCAACGATCCCCGCGGTTCTTGGTCGACGGAAGTTTGGGCTTGTCATCTGCAACGCTTTGGCGAGGCCACCAAGGTTGACACGCGGCATTCGTTGGCCGGCCGCGAACATGATCGGAGGGTGCGGCTGGAAGCGAAGGGCCATCTCCAGTATCCGGCCGTTCCGTTCAACCAGAGCCAGGTATCCGCAATCGGCAATGCGTTCAGCCAGGCGATCGCCGAATTAGAACTGCCGGCTTATGCTTGCTCCATCATGCCGGACCACGTGCATCTGGTGACGGGCCGATATCGCAGTACGGCCGAGTACGTGGTCGGATTCCTGAAGCGGGCCGCCACGCGGCGGTTGGCGGAGGAAGGCATTCACCCGCTGCGAGACTGTCGCCAGGCCAATGGCCGTGTACCGAGCCCCTGGGTCGTCGGCGGCTGGTTCGTGTATTTGAACCGGCCTGACGACGTGCGCCGCCGCATTCGGTATGTTGAGGAAAACCCGACGAACGCGGGCCTGCCGCCGCAACGCTGGTCGTTCGTGCGGCCGTATGTGCCGTAGCACAATAACTCCCCGCGTGGACGCGGGGGCTAAACGGTCCTCGCGGCGTGCCGTCGGCCGCTAAACGACGATACGTCTGATCGGTCGTTTGCGTCGCGATTCTACTTGCCGAATGGGAATCGGTGGGCTAGAAAAGGGAAGGGGCTGCCCCTGCTGGAACGCCTTTCAGAGGGGGGCTGTTCCGACAACTTACGAACCATTCGAGTAGCAAGATGACGCACACCAACAATTCGCCGCGGGTGATCGTGATCACCGGCGCCTCGACCGGCATCGGCGAGGCATGTGCTTTGGAACTGGATCGTCGCGGCTATCGGGTCTTCGCCGGCGTGCGCGCGGAGGCGGCGGCGGAGAAGCTGCGGGCCAAAGCGTCCGCACGGCTGACTCCCGTGCTGCTCGACGTCACCCTTGGCGATTCCATTGCCGCCGCGGCCGCCACGGTGCGCGCGGCCGTGGGCGAGGCGGGGATCGCCGGCCTGGTCAATAACGCCGGGATCGCCGTGGCGGGCCCGTTGGAACTGTTGCCCATCGACGCCCTCCGCCAGCAACTCGAAGTCAACGTCGTGGGCCCGGTGGCGGTGACGCAGGCTTTTTTGCCGCTCTTGCGGCGGGTGCCGGGCCGCGTGGTCAACATCAGTTCCGTCAGCGGCGGCTTGTCGGCGCCGTATCTGGGCGCTTACTGCGCCTCGAAGTTCGCCTTGGAGGCGATTACGGACGCCCTGCGTCTGGAGCTTCGCGCGTGGGGGATTGGCGTTTCGAGCGTGGAACCGGGCCCCATCGACACGCCCATCTGGGAGAAATCGACCCGCATCGGCAACCGGTTGACGGAACAAGTGGCGCCGGACCGGCTGGCGCTTTACGAAGACGATCTGGCGGCGCTCCGCAAGAGTGTGGGCCGATCGGCGCAAACGGCCGCTCCCGTCGAGCGGGTCGTGCGCGCGGTCGTCCACGCGCTGGAGGCCAAGCGGCCGAAGACGCGCTATTTTCTCGGTTGGGGTGTGCGGGTCTGTTTCAAAGGGATGAGAATGCTCCCCGACCGCGTTCGCGACTGGATCGTCCGCCGGCAGATGGGACTTGGGTAAAAGTCTGAAAGGTGAAGGCGAAGAGCGGAGGCCAACGCAAGCGGAATTGATGTCTGCGTTCATCTCTCGCCGTTTTCGCTAATCTGACACCCCTTTTTCTTTTCCTTTTTTCCCACCTTCCCTTTTTCCCTTCTTGCACTGGACCTCAATCTCTCCAGGGATTTGGGATTTTCTTGTATTTCTCCCTTGGCGCGCCGATAGCATTGACAGCACGAACGGTACATTTGTATACTACAGACGGAAACGAGAGAGACATGGAAAACCGCCCGAATCGCACCTGTTGCCTGGAAGAATTGCGGCGGCGGATCGCCCGCTTTGAAATGCCGCGGGCCAGTGGTCCGCCACCGGTCACTAGCGGCTGCCTGCCCCTCGACCAGTTCCTGCCCGAAAAAGGTTTCCGCCGCGGCACCCTGATCGAGTGGCTTTCGGCGGGCGAGGGGACGGGGGCGTGTACGCTGGCGCTGTTGACTGCCCGCCAGGTATGTCAAAACGGCGGCGTGCTGGTCGTCATGGACCGCCGCCGCGACTTTTGTCCCCCCGCCGCCATTCGTTTCGGCATTCGGCCCGAGCAGTGCGTCGTGGTTCGGGCCGAGAGCGCGGCCGACAACGACTGGGCGATGGACCAGGTGTTGCGTTCGCCCGCCGTCGCGACGGTGCTGGCCTGGCCGGAAAAAATCGACGGCCGGACCTTTCGCCGCTGGCAACTGGCCGTCGAACAAGGGGGCGGCCTGGGGCTCCTGCTCCGGCCGGCCACGGCACGCGGCGATCCCTCGTGGGCCGACGTGCGGCTGCTCGTCGAGCCGCGACGGTCCGCCGCGCGAAGCCATACACGGCTCTTGCGGATGATTTTCCTTCGCTGCCGCGGAGGAACCGATGGTCACTGCGTAGACGTGGAACTCGACGATGAGACGTATCGCGTGTATCCGGTTGCCGGAAGAGATCAGCACGTTGCCCAGGGCGCCTCGCCCAGAAGCGGTTGATCGCCTGCTGGAACATTGTGGGCGGTTCAGCCCGATCCTCGGCCGCGAACCGACCGACCCGCAAAGCCTCTTGTTGGACATCACCGGGCTGGCCCATCTGTTCGACGGCGAGCCCGCGCTGGCCGGCGAGATGGTGAGCGATTTTCGTCGGCTGGGCATGAACATCCGTCTGGCGTTGGCCGATACGATCGGCGCCGCCTGGGCCGCGGCGAAATATGCCTTTGTTCCTTCCGCCTTCCCCCTTCCGGCTCGACTGAGCTCGCCGAAGTCCCCTTCCCCCTTTGTTCTCCTTCCCCCTGGCCAGTCGCCGGCGTTTCTCCGCCCTTTGCCCACCGAAGCCCTCCGCCTGCCTGAGGAAACCGTGCGACTGTTGGCCGAATTGGGAATTTTTCGGATCGGCCAGCTCGAGGCCTTGCCGCGCGACGAGCTGCTGTCGCGCTTTGGGCCGCTCTTGGCCGGTCGCATGGATCAGGCCTTCGGGCGGTTGGACGAGCCGGTGCGGGCGTGCCCCTTGCCGCCCCATTTTGCCGTCGATTGGTCGGCCGAGCATCCCATCTCTCGCCGGGAAATGATCGAGGCGGCGGTGGAGCATCTCGTGGGCCGGACGGCCGCCCTGTTGGCCGCTGGCAATCGCGGGGCCTTGCAACTGGAATGCCGGCTCGAATGTCTGCCCAGCCAGGCGGCGCAGCAGACGATCCGGCTATCGATCGGGTTGTTTCGCCCCACGGCCGCCGCGGCGCACTTGTTCCAATTAGCCCAGCTCCAGTTGGAGCGGCTGCGGATCCCCGCGCCGGTCACCGGCGTTCGTGTTCAGGCCACGCTCACGGCCCCCTTGGAACCGCGCCGGCAGGCGGTGTTGTTTGATTTTGGCGACGAAGGTGCCAGCGTCCCCTTGCGCCAACTGGCCGCCCTGGTGGAGCGGCTCAGCAGCCGCTTGGGACCTGGCGCCGTCCTGGGCGTGCGGCTGCGGCCCGAGGCACAGCCGGAACTGTCCTGGCATTATGATCCGCTCTTGGAACGAGGGCAGAGACGCCGCGGGCGGCAGGCCGAAGCGCCGGCCGATTTGCCGCCGCGTCCCTTGCGATTGTTGCCGCGTCCGATCGTCCTGGCCGTGACGCAATTGTGCGGGGCAAGCGTTTCGGCCAACTCGGCAGCCGCGACGGCCGCCCCGCCGATCATTTATGGGCCGCCGCTCTGGTTCCATTTCGCGGGCCAGCAGCACCACGTGGCGCAAGTCTGGGGGCCGGAGCGGATCGAAACCGGCTGGTGGCGCGGCCGGCCGGTGGGCCGGGATTATTTTCGCGTCGAGACCATCGCCGGCCGCCGTTTCTGGCTCTTTCGCCGCCTGCGCGATGAAAAATGGTTTTTGCAGGGAATGTTTGAATGAAAATTGCGAATGAGGTGTAAGAAGAAGGCAAAAGGGGAAAAAGGAAAAAGGGAAAGAAGAACAAGAGTTCTTTGGGCAATAAACCAGATATTTGTTCCTTCCGATTTCATTGTCTGTTATTTCCCCTTTTTCCTCTTTCCCTTTTTTCCTTCTTACACGGACCATGTACGCCGAATTACACGTCAAAACGAACTTCTCCTTCCTCGAAGGGGCCTCGCATCCCGACGAGTTGATTTGCCGGGCGGCCGAGCTGGGATATCGCGCCGTGGCGATTACCGATCGCAACAGCCTGGCCGGCGTGGTTCGGGCGCATGGGGCAGCGAAAGAAGAAGGAGTGAAATTGATCGTCGGCGCGGAAATCACGCCCGAGGACGCCCCGCCGGTGCTGCTCTGGGCGACGGATCGCGCCGCTTACGGCCGGCTCGCGCGGCTGATCACCCGGGGACGTCGCCGCGCGAAAAAAGGCGAGTGCCGCTTGTGCGTCGACGACATCGTCCAGCATGCCGAAGGGCTGCTGGCGGGAATCCGAGGAGAGGAAGCGGCCAGCGCGCAAGGGACGGTGGGCAATCCGGGGGTCGCCGTGCCGGCGGCCGCTAAACAGAACCAATCGGCCGAAAATCTCCAGCTCGCCAGCAGTACGGCCCATTGTCTCTTCCGCTACCGCGACTTGTTCGCCGACCGTTGCTACCTGCTGGCCGAATTGCACTGCGGGCCGGACGATCGGCGGAAATGGGAACACTTGCAGCAGCTTTCGCGGCAGACGCACATCCCGCTGGTGGCGGCCGGCGACGTACATTATCACCTGCCGGAGCGGGCCCTGTTGCACGACGTGTTGACGGCCATCCGCCACGGCTGCACGGTGGCCGAGGCCACGCCGCATCTGTTTCCCAACGCCCAGCGGCACATGAAATCACCCGCCGAAATGGCCGCCCTGTTTGCCGACGCGCCGGCCGTGCTGCGGCGGACGGTGGAGATTGCCGATCGCTGCACGTTTTCGCTCGACGAGCTGCGCTATGAATATCCCGAGGAGTTAGCGCCGCGGGGCATGACGCTGGGCCAATATCTGGTCCGGCTCACGTGGGCCGGGGCCCGGCGGCGCTATCCCCGCGGCGTGCCGGAAAAAGTCCGCGGTCTGCTGGAGCACGAGCTGCGGCTGATCGCCGAGTTGCACTACGAGGCGTATTTTTTGACCGTGTGGGACCTGGTGCGGTTCGCCCGGCGGCGGGGCATTTTGTGCCAGGGCCGCGGCTCGGCCGCCAACAGCGCCGTCTGTTATTGCCTGGGCATTACGGCCGTCGATCCCGAGCGGATGGACGTACTCTTCGAGCGGTTTGTCAGCCGGCAGCGGAACGAGGCGCCCGACATCGACGTCGATTTCGAGCATCAGCGGCGCGAGGAAGTGATTCAATATATTTATCACAAGTACGGCCGCGAGCGGGCGGGAATGACCGCCGAGGTGATTACCTACCGGCCCCGCTCGGCGGTCCGCGACGTGGGCAAGGCCTTGGGGCTGCCGCCGGTGTTGATTGACCTGCTGGCCAAGCGCATCGAGCATTCGTACGAAGATTGGGGCTCGCAAGTCGAGACGATTTCGTCGCTCATCGAGAGCGAAGGGCAACAAATCTCCCCTCTCCCTTCGGGAGAGGGGCCGGGGGTGAGGGCTTCGTGGGGCAAGTCGCATGATCCTAATGCCCTTTTTACTTCCGGCCCTGACCCTAACCCTCTCCCAAAGGGCGAGGGGACCGATCGAGGCCAGCAACTGATCGAACTGGTGGGGCAACTGGTCGGCTTTCCCCGCCATCTTTCCCAGCACACCGGCGGCATGGTGATGACCCGCGGGCCGTTGTGCGAGCTGGTGCCCATCGAAAACGCCGCCATGCCCGAACGCACCGTGATCGAGTGGAATAAGGACGATCTCGACGAGCTGGGCATCCTGAAGGTCGATTGCCTGGCGTTAGGAATGCTCACGGCCATCCGCCGCGCATTCGGGCTGGTCCGCCGACATCATGAGCGTAACCTCACGCTGGCCAACATTCCCGCCAGCGACGAGCCCGTGTATGCGATGATCCGCCGCGCCGACACGATGGGCGTTTTCCAGATCGAGAGCCGGGCCCAGATGAGCATGCTGCCGCGGCTTAGGCCCCGCTCGTTTTTCGACCTGGTGATCGAGGTGGCGATTGTCCGGCCGGGGCCCATCCAGGGCGACATGGTCCATCCCTACTTACGCCGCCGCAACGGCGAAGAGGCGGTCACCTATCCCAGCGAGGCGATTCGCGGCGTGCTGGAAAAAACGCTGGGCGTGCCGCTGTTCCAAGAACAGGCGATGCGGCTGGCGATGGTGGCGGCCGGTTTTACGCCCGGCGAGGCCGATCAGCTCCGCCGCGCCATGGGGGCCTGGCGCCGCTCGGGCGTAATCGACGAGATGCGGCACAGGCTGATCGACGGCATGCGCGCTCACGGGCTGTCGGCCGAATATGCCGAGGCTGTGTTTCGTCAGATTCGCGGTTTCGGCGATTACGGCTTTCCCGAATCGCACGCCGCCAGTTTCGCCTTGCTGGTGTACGTTTCGGCGTGGCTGAAGCATCACTATCCGGCGGCCTTCGCGGCGGCGCTGTTGAACAGTCAGCCGATGGGATTTTACGCCCCCGCCCAACTGGTCCGCGACGCCCGCCAGCACGGCGTCGAAATGCTGCCGGTGGATGTGAATTGGAGCCAGTGGGAGTGTACGCTGGAAGAAAGGGGGATGGCGGAAGGCGGAAGGCGGAACGATGAATACTCGACTCACTCCTCTTCCGCCTTCCCCCTTCCGCCTTCCGCCTTCTCATTGCGCCTCGGCTTCAACACGCTGTTGGGCATGGCCGCGGCACACGTGGAACGGATCGAGCGGGCGCGGCAGGAGGGGCCTTTTGGCTCGCTGGACGATTTCGCCCGCCGCACCGGCCTGAGCCGCGCCGTCCTCACGCGGCTGGCCAAGGCGGGCACGTTCGGCTCGCTCGGGCTCGATCGCCGCACGGCCCTGTGGGAGGCCCTGGGACAAGATCAAAAAGAACTGCCGCTGTTCGACCGTAGGGTGCGTGAAACGCACCAGCCCGATGCGCCGCCGCGCCCAACGCACCCTACATTCCTGCCCGCGATGTCGCCGGCCGAAGAGGTGCTGGCCGATTACCGTACGGCCGGTCTATCGCTACGGGCCCATCCGCTACAGTTCCTCCGCGCCCGGCTAGAGAAACGCCGCGTGGTGACGGCCGATGCACTGAAGACGCTGCCCCATGGCCGGCCGGTTTCGGTGGCGGGCATTGTGCTCGTGCGTCAGCAGCCCCGCGCGGCCAAGGGCATCACCTTCGTCACGCTGGAGGACGAAACGGGGGCGGCGAACCTGATCGTCCGGCAGGCGGTTTGGAAGCGCTACCGCGAGGCCGCCCTCGGGGCCACGGTGCTCTTGGCCCACGGTCGGCTGCAACGCCAGGGCCAGGTGATCCACTTGTTGACGACGAAGCTCGTCGATCTTTCGCCCTGGCTCCGGCAGCTCGACGCACAATCACGGGATTTCCGCTAACGGCGATGCTCTGCCTGGCCAAAACGGCCGACCCTACGGTCCTTACCGTGCTTGCGTCTTCCCCCGCAAACGTTCCGCCATCGCGCCCAGCAGTGCCATGTTGGCCGGATTGCATTCGAAGTTCCAGGCTTCATGCATATCGATGCCGTCGAAGCCATTCTTGCGCGTGACATCCGACCAGAGGTGCAAACGCGCATCGAGCTCTTGCGGCTTGCCTGGCATCCATTCGGAAAAGAGGTACAGACGGGTCTTTCCCTTGCAGTACGCTTGGTACTCGCGCGCCGCCCAAGCATAGAGATCCTCGCCATCCTTGCGCTGGATATCCGTCTTTCTTTTCCAATAGAGGTTGCCGGTGGAAGACATTGGTTCGTAGTCGCCGATGATGAAGGCGTCGGCCACCCGTTCGCTGACCAACGTTTTCCAATGGTTGCTGTATCTGGCCACGGCAAGATCGCTAAAGTAGGGCGCCGAGAACTGGGTGTAACGCCCAAGCTGCATGCCGATCCAGAGTTCCTTGCCGCGGCCGTGACACAGCTTGGCCAGATCGCGGTAAAGTTGCACCATGGCGTCGCCCTTCAGATCATGCCAGGCGTCTTTATCGAAATCCTTGGCGCTGCGGATGTCGACGCCGTACTTCTTCTGAAATTGCTCGACGATGGGCTGGCTATAGCCGTAGAAGTCGATTTCATGGGTATTGGGCAGGTGGCGGCAGTGGGCACTGGTGGAACAGTGAATGCCATCGGTGCCGAGATCGAGCAGTTCTGTAGCCTGCTTCACACGGAACTCGCGGGCCTCGGGCCAAGCGTAGTCCGTCAGTCCCTTGAAGTAGGTTTTCCCGTCCTTGCCGACCCATTGACAATGCGGGTGTTCGTCGAGGAACTTCGAGCGATAGCCAGGCCAGCCGTCATCAAAGATGTCGATCCAGGCGACCACTTTCATGCCCTGCTCGTGCCCAGCGCGAATGAAAGCCGCCGGTGGGTTGATTTCGCGGATCACTTCTGCATAACGCTTGTTCCACGCCGTGCTCTGGACGATCTCGGCCTCCATGTCCGAGATAATGCCGGGAGCGGGATTTGCTCTGGCATGTTTTGCGTCGAAGCCGACGGGATAGGAAAGGGCGGTCTTGTAGGGCAGGAACCCCAGGCATCCACAACGCACGATCAACGTTTGGCATCCATTACGTTTCAATTGCGCCACGAGCGTTTTTATGTCCCCTTCGGTCATCTTGTGGTCGCGGAGCCAGACATCGTCGTTCACATCCACGTCGACGATGAGTTGCGGGGAAACTCCAGGGCCATCGGCTCGTAGCGCCACCGTTCCTCCCGCACAGACCACCAGAACGAGCAACGCCGTGGCAAGCAATTTCATCGAGATCCTCCGTTGCGTAAGACTTCGGTAACGGCCGCTGATAAAACAGTCCCCTCTCCATTCGGGAGAGGGGACTGTTTGCGGGCCATCGACTACTTCTCGCCCACCACCTTGGCGACCGTCGGTTCGATCGCTTCGGCCCAGGTCTCGTAAGCCTTGGGCGTCAAGTGGACGAGGTCAGGGAAAACCTGCTTGCTGAGCACGCCATCGGCCGTGAGGAAGTTGGGGCTCAGGTCCTGGAAGAACACCATCTTGCCGTCGGCCAGTTTGGCAGCGATCTTGTTAATCGCCGTCTGCTGTTGGCGCAACGGCTCGTGGGCGGTCGCCCCGCGGGGGAACACGCCCAGCACGAGCACTTTGGTGCAGGGGAGCTTGGTGCGGAGCTTTTCGACGATGGCCTTGATGCCGTCGGCGATTTCCGCTGGGGTGTAGCCGCCGATGTTATTGGTGCCGATCATGAGCACGGCCAGCTTGGGCGAGATGCCGTCGATGTTGCCGTGGTCCAGCCGCCACAGGACGTGGCCCGTCTGATCGCCGCCGATGCCCAGGTTCACGGCATTCCGATGACCGTAATACTTCTTCCACGCCTGCTGGCCTTCCCAGCCATGGGTGATCGAGTCGCCGATGAAGATCAGATCGACGTCGCCCTGTTTCACCCGGGCGTTAAAGCTTTCGTGCCGTTGCTGCCACCAGGCGTCGTTACTACGCGAAATGGGCATGGCCGCGCTCACGTGCTGACCCATCAACCGGGCCACGTCCGGCTCGATCGCTTCGGCCCAAATTTCGTAGCCCTTGGCATTCGGGTGTAGCAGGTCGGGCATGATCTGCTTGCTCAGCGTGCCGTCGGGGCAGAGGAATTTCGGACTGATATCGAGGTAAAATACCCGCTTCCCGTCGGCCAGCTTGGCAAACAGCTTGTTGGCCTTCACGTTGATCTGGCGGAGGGCGTCGTTGTTGTCGGCGCCGCGGGGGAAGATGGCCAGCAGCAGGATCTTGGTGTGCGGCAGCTTCGTTTCCAGACGATCGACGATGGCCTTCACGCCGGCGGCAATCTCCTCGGCCGGCTGGTGCGGCGTGTGGCCGGCGTTGTTCGTGCCGATCATGATCACGGCCAGTTTGGGCGAGATGCCGTCGATATTGCCGTGGTCGAGCCGCCACAGGACCTGGCCCGTCTGATCGCCGCTGATGCCCAGGTTCACGGCATTGCGGTGGCCGTAGAACCGCTGCCACACTTCGCGGCCGCCGCCCTCCCAGCCGTGGGTGATCGAATCGCCGATGAAGACGAGATCGACGTGGCCCTGTTTCACCCGCGCGTTCATGCTTTCGTGGCGTTGCATCCAACCGCCATTGCGGGGCACGGGAATTGTCGCGACCACCCTGGGCCCCAGCACCTTGGCCACCATCGGCTCGATGGCTTCGGCCCAGATTTCGTAGCCCTTGGCATTCGGATGCAGCCGGTCGGGCATGATCTCCTTGCTCAGCACGCCGTCACTGCCCAAGAACTTGGGGCCGATATCGAGAAAACATACTTTCTCCCCGTCCGCCAGCTTGGCCAACCCCTCGTTGGCCTTCGCGTTGATCTGGCGGAGATGGTCGTTGTTGTCGGCACCGCGGGGGAAGATGGCCAGCAGCAGGATCTTGGTCTGCGGCAGTTTCGTCTGCAGCTTCTCCATGATGTCCTTTACCCCGGTGACAATCTGCTCGGCGGATTGCCCCGTGCCGGCGTTATTCGTGCCGATCATGATGACGGCCAGCTTGGGCGAAATGCCGTCGATGTTGCCGTGATCGAGCCGCCACAGCACGTGGCAGGTCTGGTCGCCGCCGATGCCCAGGTTCACGGCGTTGCGGCCGCCGTAGTACTGCTGCCATACCTCGTGGCCGCCTCCTTCCCAGCCGTGAGTGATCGAGTCGCCGATGAAGATCAGATCGACGTCGCCCTTTTGCACGCGGGCGTTCATGCTCTGGTGCCGCTGCTGCCACCAGGCGTCGTTGCGTGGGGCCGGCGTCGTGGCCGCGTCGGCCCGAGCATCCTTGGCCATGGTTACGGCGACCAGCATGGCCGCCGAAATGCTCAAAGCCGCGACAAACCGCGAGAATCGAATACTCTTCATCGCTAAGACTCCGGGAGGAAAATGAGGGTGGGCCATCGGGGATGGGATCGGCACGAGCCAGCCATCACATCGCACAGACCAGCAGCATAACTCGCGTCAAAAGGGCTCGCAATTCACCCCACCCACGAGCAGGGTATGGCGGGGTGTCCCTGAGGTTTCGCCGGTCGAGGACCCCGTCGCAACTATGGCACTTGCTGCCAGCGCACCTGATCCGCCAGCGCTTGAACGCGGGCCGGGTCGAGCCGGCCGGTTTCCAGGCGGCGGACGTTTTCGGCCGCGGCGCTGATGCCCAGTCGAACGGCGTCGACCATCTCGCGCCGTTGGCGAATCGACCAGGCCATGCCGGCGGCCAGCGAATCGCCGCTGCCGATCGGATTGACCGCGTCGTCGACCCGCAGCGATTCGAAGCGGTAGGTCTTCTCGGCCGACGTCATCCAGACCGCCCCCGGGCCTTGCGTAATCACGACCCATTGGGCCCCGCGGCGATTGAGCGAGCGCATGGCGTCGACCAATTGCCGATCGTCGTCCAAGGGCCGGCCCACGGTTTGCGCCAACTCCTCGCGGTTCGGCTTTACCACCAACGGTTTGAGGTCCAGGCAAGCCAGCAGGCCCGGGCCGCGAAAATCGAGCACCGCGGGGCAGGGCGTTCGCTCGACCAGTTCGCGATAGAACCCGTCGGGCGTGCCCGCGGGCAACGAACCGGCAATGACCGCCACGCTGGCCCGGGCGGCCTCTTCGGCATACACCCGCCGAAACTCGGCCAATTCTTCCGGCCGTAGCGGCTTGCCGTTTTCCACCAGTTCGGTCATCGCGCCGGTAGCACGGTCCAAGAGCGTCGTGCAGACGCGCGTAGAAGCTTCGGTGACCACCCAGCGCCGCGGGATGCCCAGCTGGGCGAACTCCCGGTCGATCTCCGCAAGCGGCGAGCCGCCCAGCGTGGCCAGCGTCAGGCTCGGCCCGCCCAGATGATGGGCGGCGATGCCCGCATTGAGCACCTTGCCCTGGGCACACCAATGAACCTCGCATGCCCGATTGACTTCGCCGTAGCGGAACTTGGAGAAAATCATGATCTGCTGCCACGCGGGCGTCAGACCGGCGGAAAGAATCATAGCAGGCCCTCAAGAATGACCGTCAGCTCGGCGTCGGAGATTTCGCGCGGATTGCCGCTCAAACTGTTGCCGTGGGAATCTTTTACCAGCAGCGGGATCTGCTCCCGGGTGACTCCCAACGGCCCCAGCCGCTGTGGCACGCCCACGCGATTGCAAAGCCCCTCGATCTCATCAAGAAAGGCCTCGGTCGCCGCGGCCGGATTCTGAAAACTGCGGCGGATAAGCAAGTGGGCCAGGCGCGCGAAGTCGGCCTGCGCCACTTCACGGTTGGCGCGAATGGCCGCCGGCAGCATGAGCGCACAGGCCGCCCCGTGCGGCACGCGACAGTGCGTGCCCAAAGCGGCTGCCACGCCATGGGCCATCCCCAGCCCCGAGTTGGCCAACGCCATGCCGGACAGCAGCGCGGCGTGCGACATGGCTTCGCGGGCCGCCTGCGACGTGCCGTTTTCTACGGCCTCGGCGATGGCCGGCAACGCCATTTTCAGGCCTTGCACGGCCAAAGCTCGGGGAATCAACTGCGACTTCCGCGACACGTAGCTCTCGATCAACTGCGCGATCGCGTCCATGCCGCTGGCGGCCGTCACCGCGGGCGGCACTGTGACCGTGAGCTGGGGATCGACCAAAGCGATGCGCGGCACCAGCCGATCATCGCGGAGGCTTTTCTTGAAGGGCGGATCGTAGGAAGAAATGACCGCGTTCTTCGTGGCCTCGGCCCCGGTGCCGGCGGTCGAAGGCAGGGCCATGACCGGCAACGGCCTTTCCGAAAGTTTCAGGCCCCGGCCGACACCTTCCAAATAATCCTTGACCGTCGGGCTCTGAGGATTCGTGGCCATGGCGGCCGTGGCCTTGGCCAGATCGATGGCCGCCCCGCCGCCGATGCCAATCAGAAAATCGCCTTCGCCCGGCCGACGGCCGCGGATGTCGGCCGCCACGCGATCGACGTCGGCCACTTCCGGCTCGTGCAGGAGCGTGGCCAGCGGGACCGGTTCGACGCCCGCGGCCCGCAGGGAATCGGTAATTTCGCCGATTGCGACGGCCGCCGTGTCGGGCGGCAGTCCGCACACCAGAAACGCTCGCTGTCCGAGCGTTCGCCCCAGCGTGCCGACCTCGCCTCGCCGTCCCCAGCCGAAGACGATCCGCTGGGGGCAGAGAAAGTCGTAGGAAAGCTGCGCGTTCATGATGAATCGTATTAGAACGCGCGGTGTGAGAAAAGCAATGGCGGCGACATGCCGGGGCGTGGTTCACGCTGGCGGCGGAAAAACCGCGGCGCGTTTAGCCGGCGTGCTTGCACACCGCACGGCGCGTAGATGATGCAAACAACACGGCGTGCAAGCACGCCGGCCAAACGCTCTCGGCTACTTCATGCTCTTCGCGCGGGCGGCCATTTCCTGGTACTCCTTGGCCCGGGCGGGGGCGCCGAGGGCCCGGTGCATGGCGGCCAGGTTGTTGTAGGGGACGGACAGCAGCTTCCGCTCGAAGGTATTCTGCTCGACGGCCTGCTCCATCATGTGGATGCCCTGTTCCGTGATCGCCAGGGCCTTCTGGCGCTGGCCCGTTTCCCAGTACGAAACGCCCATGCTGACGAACGCCTCGCCGTGGCGGCCCAAATCGCCGCCCAACTCGCTGGGCGAGGGACGTCCCAAGAGCGGCAGCGCCTTGTCGAACCAGGCGACGGCACTCTGGTGGTCGTGGTTGCCCAAGGCCTGGATGGTGCCCAGGCGGAAATAGACGCGGCCCAGCAAGAACGCCGAAGAGGGCGACTGCTTGGTCTCGTTGGCCTTGGTCAGATATTCGGCCGCCTGCTGGCCGCATTTCAGGGCGTTCTGCTGATCGGCCCGCATCTGGTAGATCTGGGCGGCGTCGTACAGGGCCATGCCCACCTCCCATTGCAGTTGCGCTTTGTGGAGCGGGTCGCCGGCGGCCGCGATCAAGTCATCGCCGGTTTTTACCACCGCGTCGACCATCGACTGGGGGTCGATCCCGCCGCGCAGGCCCACGTCGGCGGCCATCGACCGTACCTGGACGCGGAAGACCGTTTCCGGGCTGCTGCCTTCGTTCTTGACCATGTCGTTGGCCACGGCCACCGCCCGCTCGAGCCAGCGGGCCACGGCCTTGTTCTTTTCTTTCCACTCGCCCCAGGCGAGGTCGTGGGCGGCACCCAAGTGCGAATCGATCAGCACTTCCTTGGCCGCCACGCGAATCGCCGGATGCGGATCGGAGGTAAGCGAATCGGCCAATTGCAGCGCTTGGCTGTGGAAGGTGAAGGCCTTCTTGTAGTCGGGCTTCGCGCCCGAGGCCCACAGATCGCCCAGCAGGCACAGCGCCCGCGCCTTCACGTGCGGCCGTTGCGTACTGACCTCGACGGCTCTTTGTGCCTCGCCGATGGCCTCGGACAGGCGGCCCGTTTGCACGAGGACTTGGGCGCGGGTCACGTGGTAATGCGGATTGTCCGGTTCGAGTCGAACCGCCTGGCTGGCCGAAGCGGCCGCCTTCTCCGGCTGCTCCATGGCGACCAGCACCCGGCTATAGAGCCAGTGGGCGCGGGCATTCTTCGGGTCGAGCGACAGCGCCTGCTCTAGGTCGCGGCGGCTCAGGTCGCAACGGCTCTCCATCGTCGCCTCGGCGCGGAGCACGAACGGCTCGGCCGTGATTGGCTCCAGGACGAGTTGCGCGACTTTCATCGAGGGTTTGCCCGCCTCCTTGCTGGCCTCGAAGTTGAACACCACGCCGCGTTCGGGATAGGCCAGACCGAGAATGTCGCCCATGTCGTTGGAGATCAAGACGGGCCGAACCGTGGACAAGTCGAGCTGTTTGGCCATGCCGTCGGCGGGAAAGGGCCGGGCAAAACGAATCACGACCGAAGCCACTCGATTGCCGGTGTAATGGACTTCCACGCGTTTGAACGGCTCGACCGAGTAGAGTTGCACGAGGGAGCCGTCTTGCTGGGCCGTTTTCTTGGGCGTCCCCCAAACCTTCTCCACCTTTTCCTTCGTCGAGACGCCCGGCGTGACACCCTTGAAGCTCGCCGCCTCGATGCTGACCGGACCGCCCTCCATCGGATCGGGAATCGGTCGCAACGGCTCGTCGGCCTTGGACTTCAAAGGCTGAGCGGGGGCCTGTTTAGCCGCCGGCTCCGCGGCTGACGCCGGCGGCGACGTTGTTACCACGTCGGAATCGGGCGACGCCGCGGCGGTGCTCGGCCGGCGCTTGGCGGGCGTGGGCACGCCGCTGCTGGGCTCCGCCGCCGGCGCTGCCACGGTATTTTGAGCGACGTCGATGCTCTTCACCGTGGGCGCGACCAACTCGCGGTCTTGGGCCGCGTCGGACAACGCGCTCACGGTCGGCACACTTTCGGCCGCCACCGCGGCGGAGACCAGCCCGCCCAGGGCTGCCATCGCCAGAACAAAACTTCCCATGTATTTGCACCGCATCGCGCGTTCCTCCTTGAACTTCGCAGGGCGAAACCGATTAGGGATTTAAGCGCGGAAGTCTACCTATTTTGGCGTGGTCGCGTCCAGACGAAATTTCATAGTTTTCGCAAGCCGACATGCCCCAAGTCGCTTGCGGTTGTTGGGACGAACATGAAAAACAGTGGTTGTGTGGCGAGATAGAGAGGATGCGCAATGCAGAGCGAGCCGAGCTGTTAGGCAGCCCGCGGGAAATAATCTACCAGGGCTTGGGATGGATCACGAGGCTCCATTTGGGGAGGAGTTTCGAGCGTTCGAGACGCGTTGCAATGGGACGGAACTCACGGGATGAGAGACGGATGCCGGTCTCGTAGACGCGGTCCAGTAGATGCACGACCGGAGCCACACCGCGCCAG
>Ga0181520_10002855_pt1 | contig 31334 bp, 24 predicted proteins | sample PEATcosm2014_Bin_29_FD_132451 | JGI IMG/M metagenome (GOLD analysis project Ga0181520, IMG submission 132451) | Peatland microbial communities from MTU Mesocosm Facility, Houghton, MI, USA - PEATcosm2014_Bin02_30_metaG | ecosystem: Environmental > Terrestrial > Soil > Wetlands > Peat | place...
GAAGTCGCCCTCGATTACATCCAGCTCCGCGGCGCCCAGGCACAGCTTGCCGTCACGCTGCAGAGTCTCAAGGCCCAGCAGGACACGCTTTCTCTCACCGAAGCCCGCACCAAGGCCGGTATCGGCGATGATTCGGACGTCGCCAACGCCTTGTCCCAGGTTGAATCCACGGCCTCGGCCGTTCCGGGCCTCGAAGCCAGCATCGATGAATCGATCCACGCCCTCAGCGTGCTGTTGTCGGTTGATCCGTCGGCGCTGATGGACGAACTGAAGAAGCCCTCGCCGCTGCCGATGGGTCCGCCGCAGGTGCCGGCGGGGCTGCCCAGCGATCTGGTCCGCCGCCGTCCCGATGTGCGCATGGCCGAGCGAAATCTCGCCGCCGCCACCGCCAACATCGGCGTTGCCACCGCCAATCTGTTCCCCAAGTTCTCGCTGAACGCCGGCGTCAACCAGTCCAGCAGCGAACTGCGGCACCTGTTCGATTTCAGCAGCCGCACCTATTCCATTGGCCCCAGCGCCAGTTGGGACATCTTCAGCGCCGGCTCGGTCCAGGCCAACATCGAGGTCAATAATGAAATCCAGAACCAGGCATTGCTGACCTACAAGCAGACCGTGTTGAGCAGCCTCCAGAACGTCGAGGACGCCCTGATCGTCTACGACCGCGAGCAGCTTCACAACCAGGCCGTGGCCGCCCAGCTCGATGCCGCTCAGCGGGCGTTCAACATCGCCTTTGAGTTGTACAGCAAGGGATTGCAGAATTTTCTCTATGTGCTGACCAGCCAGCAGAGTCTCTTTGGCGCCCAGCAGTCGATGGCCTCGAGCAACACCCAGCTCAACGTCGACCTGATCGGCGTCTACAAGGCACTGGGCGGCGGTTGGGAAGATACCGACACCGAGAAACCCGTCGGCAAAGTCGCGCCGGCCACGGCGCCCAGCAACGACACCGCCATGATGCCGTGACCAGTCCTCAAGCGAGCGTCCATCGCCAGGCCCACGGCCGAAAACCGTGGGCTTTTTTCGTGCCCCTCAATCCTCCGCCATCTCCGCTTCCGCCATGGCGGCGACGGGCGATGGCACGATTTCCGCGTCCCCCTGTTCATCCTCAAACAGCGGCGTCTGCCGCGGTGCGTTCTGGCGCGATCCTTCCCCGATCAGCGACACCCGATCCGCCCCGAATTCCGCCTTCAGCTCATCGATCAGCCCCTGCTCCGGCCGGACGCCCCAATCACTTCGATCCAGCTTGATCGTCACGCGCCCGGCGCCATTGGCCGGGACGATCAGGCTGACCGGAATCCCGCCCCGATGCCGCGAGAAAATCGCCTTGAGGCGGGGGATCAATTCCGGCCCGTGACTCTCGGCCAGGCGAATTCTCACATCGGTCGTCAGCTTCGCCGCCGCGTCCGCCATCGGGATCAGATCGTCCACGATGATCGACGGCGTCTCGCGGCGCCGGTCGATCTTCCCCTTGACGAACACGATGTTGCCCTCGGTCAGGATATTCGCGCCCTTTTGCGTGACTCTTTCCATCGTGTCGGGAAAGAGCACGCCATCCACCGGCCCGTCGAAGTCCTCCAGCGTGATCATCGCCATCGCCGCCCCGGCGCCCCGCCCGGTCTTGGTCACTGTCCGTTTTACCCGGGCTAACATCGCCCCCAGCGTCACCGGCCGGCCCTCTGCCATACCCGCAATCTGCTTTGTCGTGCATGTGCCATACGCGTCCATCGCCGCCTGATGTTCAGCCAGGGGATGGCTGGAGATGTAGAAACCCAGCAATTCCTTTTCAAAATCGAGCAGCTCGCCGCTGGAGAACTCCGGCACATTCGGCAGCGGCGCCGCCGTGCGGCTCTGCGGCGCTACGTCCGATTCCATGCCAAACATCGAAAGCTGCCCGCTGCGGCGATCCTGTTGCGCCTGCTGCCCGCCCTCGATCGCGCCGTCCAGAACCGCCAGCAGCGCCGCCCGCTTCCCCAGTGAAGACATCGCCCCGCACTTGATCAATGCCTCGATCGTCGATCGCGTCACCTGATGCAGATCGACACGCTGGCAGAAATCAAAAATACTGGAATACGGGCCGCCGCTGCTGCGCTGGTCGATGATCGCCTCGGCCGCCTTGCCCCCGATCCCGCGCACCGCCATCAGCCCGAACCGGATCACCTGGCCGCCGGCCTTGCCCGATTTCTCTCCGGTGGCGGGCGTGAAATCGCGATCGGATGAGTTAACATCCGGCGGCAGCACACGGACGCCGCGCGATCCATCGCTCAGGCGCAATCGCTTGCATTCCTCGATGTATTCCACCACCTTGTCGGTTGAGCCGATTTCAAACGTCAGCAGCGCCGCCATGTATTCGACGGGATGGTGCGTCTTCATGTACGCCGTCTGAAACGCCACGATCGCGTACCGCGTCGAGTGCGACTTGTTGAACCCGTACCCGCCGAAGTCCTCGATCAGCTTGAAAAGCTCCTCGGCCTTGCCCTTGCTCACGCCCTTGCCCACCGCGCCGGCGATGAAATCGGGCTTGAACTTGGCGATGATGTCCTTCGATTTCTTGCTGATCGCCTTGATCAACTTATAGGCGGCCCCCAGCTCGATCCCGCCGAGCTGGTTGAATATCCGCATCACCTGTTCCTGGTAGACCATGATGCCGTAGGTCTCGGCCAGGATCGCGTCCATGATCGGATGCACATGCGGAACCTGTTCCTTCCCGTGCTTGCGGGCGCAATACAGCGGGATCAGTTCCATCGGACCCGGCCGGTACAGCGCGTTGGCGGCGATCAAATCCTCCAGCCGGTCCGGCTGCATCTTCATCAGCAAATCCTGCATGCCGCCGGATTCAAACTGGAATACGCCGCGGGTTTCGCCGCGGGCGAACAGGTCCAGCACTTCTTTGTCGGTGAAGTCAATGGCCTCGATGTCGATCGTGATTCCCTTGATCGACTTGACCAGATCGATCGATCGCTGCAAGACCGTCAGCGTCCGCAATCCCAGGAAGTCGATTTTCAGCAGGCCGCATTTATCGACGATCGGCCCCTCGAATTGCGTCAGAATGTCATCGCCCGACCGATACAGCGGCACCAGATCGTCCAGCGGCTGGTCGGCCACGACAACGCCCGCCGCGTGCATGCCGGCGTTGCGACTCAGCCCTTCCAGCCGCTTGCCGATGTCGATGATCTGCTTGACGGCCGCATCACTTTCGTACAACGAAGCCAATTCGGGCGATTGTTCCAGCGCCTTCTTGAGCGTCATTCCCGGCACGCCGGGAATGAGCTTGGTGATCCGGTCCGTCACCGCCAGCCCAACCCCCATGACGCGACCGACGTCCTTGCACACCGCCCGCGCCGCCAGCGTCCCAAACGTGATGATCTGCGCCACGTGCCCGTATTTCTGGCGCACGTATTCGATCACCTTGGCCCGGCCCTCCTGGCAGATGTCGATGTCGATATCGGGCATCTCGTTGCGGCTGGGGTCCATGAACCGCTCGAAGAGCAGACCGTATTTCAGCGGATCGACGTTGCACAGGCCTAACAAATAGCCGACCATCGTGCCCACGCCCGAACCGCGAGCCCCGGCCGGGATTCCCTGCTGCCGCGCGTAATTGCAGAAATCCCACACGATCAGGAAATACGACGAAAAGCTCTTGGTGGCGATGATCTTCAGCTCGTAATCCAGCCGCTGGCGGATTTCGTCGCTCACCTCGCGCGTGCCGTAGCGCCATTCCAATCCCTCCTCGCACAATTGCCGGAGGTAACGCTCGTCGTCCGCCGCTGATGATGCGGCCTTCGAGGCGTTGGGGATCTTCTTGAGTGCATCGGCCGGCACGCGATACACCGGGGCATAGCGCTTCGAGAAATCGAGCGTCAGATCGCACATGGCCGCGATACGGCTCGTGTTCTCGATCGCCTGGTCGAACTTGCCGCAGGCGTCGATCATCTCTTGGGGGCTCTTGAGATAGAGCTGCTTGGGATAAACAAGCCGGCCGGGGTCGGTTTGCTGCTTGCCCATGCTGATGCAGCACAGCACGTCGTGGGCAAAGTGATCGTCGGCGTTGAGGAAATGCACGTCGTTGGTGGCGACCAGGCCGACGCCCAGCTTCCCGGCGATGTCCACCAGTTCGGGGTTGACCATGTCCTGCTCGGCGACGCCCTGGTTCTGCACCTCGATGTAGAAATGGTCCGGTCCGAGGATTTTGGCGTAGGACTCGGCCATCTGCCGCGCGGCCTTGGCATCGTGACGCAGGAGGGAACTGGCGACCTCGCCGCTGAGGCAGGCGCTGGTCGCTATCAGTCCCTTGTGGAATTCCGCCAGCGACGCCTTGTCGATGCGGGGCTTGCGGTAAAACCCGTCGCGATAGGCCAGGCTCGAAAGCTTCACCAGATTGCGATATCCCTCCAGATCGCGAGCCAGCAGAAGCACGTGAAACGCGCTCTGCCCGCCGGCCGGAGCCGAGTGATCGCGCCGGTCGCCCGGCGCCATGTACGCCTCCATGCCGACGATCGGTTTGATGCCTTCCTTCCTGCATTCGTTATAGAACTCGATGACGCCGAACATGCAGCCGTGGTCGCTGATGGCGACCGACGTCATCCCCAGAGCTTTGACCCGCCTGACCAGGTCCGGAATCCGGCAGGCCCCGTCCAGCAGCGAATAATGCGTATGCACATGAAGATGAACAAACGGCGATTCAGCCATGCCCGCATTGTGCGAACCAACCGCCGCCGCGACAAGTGCCCGTGCGGCCCGGCGAGCATTCGGTGAGCGTGCCTATATTCCCGGCCACGCGCACCCGCCTGCCTGGCCGCCTCTTGTTCGCCCACCCTTATACACAGGCCCAAGAGGCGGCTTGCATTCTCGCCCGGGAAATTGGGAAGTGGGGTCTTGCCCGGAGTCAGGCGATAACGCAGATGGCCGCGCGAAACGTCGGGCCCTGTTGTGCTTTGGACCTCTTGTAATAGAATATCCGAACGTCGCGCAGCGATTTTGAACATCGCTCGCCAATCCCGCGAAAGGAGTGACCACAATGGCGGAACAAATCCCGTTTGGTGCCGCAACGGTCGAGTTTGTGAATAACCCAGAGCCGCGCGTCCCGTTCGTGCTGCTTCTGGACACCTCCGGATCAATGCAGGGGCCTCCGATCGAGGCGCTAAACAGCGGTCTGATGCAATGCAGGGATGAACTTCTAGCCGACGCGCTTGCCGCCAAGCGGGTCGAGTTGGCTGTTGTGACATTTGGCGGCAGTGTGAACGTCGTGACAGAATTCACGACCGCCGAGCAGTTTAGCCCGCAATCGCTTATTGCCGATGGCGACACTCCGATGGGCGGCGCCATCCTGAAGGGGATTGAAATGCTGGCGCAACGGAAGCAGACCTATAAAGGCCACGGCATCGCCTATTACCGGCCGTGGATATTCCTGATTACTGACGGCGCCCCCACTGACCAGTGGCATGAAGCTGCGCGACGAATCAAGGACGGCGAGTTGAAGAAGGCGTTTCTGTTCTTCAGTGTCGGCGTGGACGACGCTGACCAGGGGGTGTTGAAGCAGCTCTCATCTCAGAGAGAGCCGTTGAAACTCAAGGGGCTTCGATTTCGTGACCTTTTCCAATGGGTTTCAAGCTCACTGACGCGGACCTCGCATTCGAGGTCGGATGAACAGGTCAAATTGGAAAACCCAGCCACGCCCGCGGGCTGGGCCGAAATACCCGCTGGGAACTGAATATGTGGCGATTTGTCGGGGAAAGCGTACAGGGCGACTCTCATCGCCGCGACGGACTCGTTTGCCAGGATAGCCACTTGGCCGTCCCAATCCGGTTGGACGGGAGCGAGTATCTCATTTTGGCCTGCTCGGACGGCGCGGGGAGCGAGAGGCAGTCACAAATCGGATCGAAGGTCGCCGCCGAGCAGGCCATCCGCCTCGCGGGCGGGTACCTGCGATCGGGTAATCCGCTACCGCTGGCGACCCCCGAACTCATCCGGTCGTGGGTAACGGGCGTGCGGGAGGAACTCGGGCGAGAGGCGGCGCAACGGTCGCTTGCGCCGCGCGAACTGGCGTGCACGCTGGCGCTGGGCGTCTTGGGCCCGGCATCTTCGGCCTTTCTGCAAATTGGGGACGGCGCGATTGTGATCTTGCAGGCCGGCCTCTATCGGCCCGTGTTTTGGCCGCAGAATGGCGAATACCAGAACGAGACTTATTTCGTCACCGACCACGATGCGGAGGAGAAAGCGGTGATCGAAGTCGTCCCGCGCGCGGTTGACGAGGCTGCATTGATTACCGACGGATTACAAATGCTGGCGCTGAATTATGTGGAAAGAACGGCTCACCAGCCGTTTTTCGCGCCGATGTTCAAGGCGCTGCGGGATGCCGGTAGCGAGGCTGAGTTGGTTGATCCACTGCACAACTTTCTAGAGTCCGCCGCCGTCAACGCAAGAACGGACGACGACAAAACGCTGATTCTCGCGGCGAGGGTCTCGCCCTGTGGCAATGACGCTTTATGATGATCAGGGTTGCCCCGTGTCGACCGGAAAGGAGCTGGGACGCGGTGGCGAGGGTGTGATCCTTGAGGTGCAAGGTAGAGGCGATACCGTCGCCAAAATCTACCACAGGCCCCTTGACACGGGCGGCGCCGAGAAAATGCGCGCGATGGCGGGGTTGAGGACGGGCGCGCTGCTCAGCGTCGCGGCGTGGCCGACTGGCGTTCTATTTCGCCGCGCCGGCGCTGAGCCCGTCGGCATTTTGATGCCAAAAATCTCGGGTCACCGCGAGATTCATCAACTTTTCAGCCCCGTGGACAGGCGAGTCCATTTTCCGAAAGCAAAGTGGAAGTTCCTTGTGCACACGGCAATGAACTGTGCCGCCGCCGTTGAAAATGTGCATTCTGCGGGCCAGGTGATCGGAGACCTGAACGAACGCGGGTTCATGGTCTCACCGCAGGGGACGGTACGTCTCATCGACTGCGATTCCTTTCAGATTCGGTTCGCCGGTCGGACGTTCCGGTGCCTTGTGGGCACCGACGCCTACACGCCGCCAGAAATGCAGGGCAGGGCGTTCAGCGCTGAAGATCGAACGACGAGTCACGATTGCTTCGGATTAGCTGTCCTCATTTTCCAACTGCTCTTTATGGGGCGTCATCCCTTCGTTGGGCGGTACACGGGTTCTGGCGACGCTCCGGCCGTCGCGCGTGCAATTTCGGAGGGGCGATTTGCCTTCAGCGGGGCTGCCGCGGGTTTTCAGATGGCTCCCCCGCCGCACGCGCTTCACCTGGACGCGATGCCCCAGGGAATCGGCAGCAAGTTCGAGGATGCCTTTTCCAAAGCATTCCCGTCGCGCCCAACTTCCGAGGCATGGCGCACGGCCCTCGGTGAGCTTGAGAAGAACACCAGAGTGTGCGATGCGGAACCGGACGACCATGAATTCCCATCGCACTTGCGCGAATGCCCTTGGTGCCGGATTGAGCGGCAGGGCGGAGTCGCATTCTTCACGTCGCGGCCGATTCCCTACGAATTCGACGATGGCTTCGACCTTGAATCGCTTTACCGGCAAATCGCGGCCGTACCGCATCCGCCTGGCGCGGGTGCGATTCAGGGGATTTGCCCGCAGAAAAGTTTTGTTGGCGAGCCGATCCCGCCGGCTTTGGACCTCAAACGGCTTCCCCCAGCGAGGCTGCCCCCACCGCTCCCCTCGCTGCAACAAGAGCCGCTGCCGTCGATTCCACAGTACCAGCCGCGATTCGATGTCGCACTGCCGGAGGCTCCCTACCAAGACGAGCCTTTGCCGGACTTGCCGACTTTCCAAATCGAGGCGTCCCCCATCGACCCGCCCCTCGCATTGCTGAAGGAGCCAGAAACGCCGTCTTGGCAACCCAGGGACCATGTGAAGGTGGCAAAGGACGGGTACCGCCGAGCGTTGTCGACGGGTGATTACAAACGTGCCAAATACGGGATGATTTTGTCGGCCGTCCTGCTCCCATTCACGGTCTTTTTTTGGGCCGCCGCAATTGTGATCGGCGTGTTTCTTTTGGCCTTCGGTGTTACCTTCCTATCGCTTTGGTTGCCCGAGTACTGCGGATACCGGCGTGAGCGAAACGCTGCGGCCCGCAGAGTTGCGGACGAGTCTCGTGCAAGGCAAAACGAGCTTATGCGAATCGACCTGCAACGGGCTCAGATCCGTGAAACCAATGAAAAACGGGTCGCGGCGTGGCGAGGGAAGGTCGAAGAACTTACGCATCTGCGGGGACAAATAGCGGCGCGGAACATCGAGGGGGAGCGACGCTGGCGCGTCGACTACGAGCGCGTTGCAGCGCTGCGCCAGGAGGCTGCCGCGCGCAACGCGGCGAGGCAGAGGCTATGGGGAGACGTAGTTCGGCAGCGAGAAGCGGAGCGTGTCGCTCAATGGGAAGGGGATTGCAAGCGCATCGAAGCCAAGCGTGCGCTGATTTCTGAGCGAAACGCCGAGGCCAAGCGCCGTTGGGAAGCTGTAATGCGGCAATACAACGAAGATTGCGAAGCCGTGCGGATCCAAAACGGCCGCCTTGCCGAAATAGCGCGCCAATTTGAGCAAGAACGATCGCGCCGCTCAAATAAGCTCGAGAGGGCCAGGTCGGACGCTCAAGCGAGCGTCGATAACTGGTCACGCGAGTCTCGCGCCTTTCAGGAAGAGTACCGCCGGACCCTTTCTGATCTGGAAAACGCCAAACGCGACTATGAAGGGTTGAAGCAGGCTTTTGTCCATGAGCGAAACCAGATTATGGGCAACCGCGAACGCATCCAACGCAATGAGTACCTGCGGCAGTTCCGCATCGAGGAGGCCGTAATCGCCTCTATTGGTCCGGGTCGGAAGAGCATCTTGGTGGCTTGCGGAGTTGAAACCGCGCTCGACATAAATCCAGCTAATCTGGCGAGGCTACAGGGGCAGGGTTTCGGACCGGAGTTGAAGAGCCGTCTGCAACTTTGGAGGGATTCGAAGGAGTCTGGCTTCAGATTTGACCCCAACGGCGTTGTTCGCCCCGAACAATTACGCACGCTGCACGCGAAGTTCCGGAGCCCGCGTGCGGCGCTGCAGAGCAGTCTTTGCGAAGGGCCGCGGAAGTTGCGAGCAATTACCGATGGGGCAGGTTCCCGCCTAGCGGAGCTTGAGAACCAAGCTACCGTACGCCACTGCAAGCTTCGTCAGGCGGAAGCCGATTTGGCGGTTATGAATGGCTAGGTCGCCATGCGTGGGATTGACATTGATCTTGTAGAGCGGTTTACGGGGCAGCGCCGGCTCCACTCTGTGAACGCCGCAATAGCGGAATTGCGCCCAGCCACCGGCGCTTATCGTCGCGTCCGTTCCAATTACCGTCGGCTTGGAATACGGCTGATCTGGTCAGAGGTCAGGAAAAGGTGGGCCAACGCCCGAGCGCGGTTTGCGGCATTGCCAAAGTGGTTTTCCGTACCCGCCTGGTCTGCGGCCCTGGCCTGTTGCAGCGTTATCGCCGTCGCCTCATCGCTTGGCGCAATTTTCCTCGCGAACCCCAGCCTTTTGATCGTCATGGCGTGCAGCCTGGCTCCCTTCCTTGGGCTCGCCATCGTGCCCATCCTATTCCCTCGCGATTTGTCGGGCCTTAAGCACGCCGCTGCCCGCGCGTCCCAAAGGGTCGACTCATTGCGCCGTGACCGGGCCGTGACGCGACCAGTGCTTCAAGATTGCTTCCGGCGGTATTCTGAGGCGAAGCGGATTTATAGGGGCATTTTGCGAGCAAAGGATTTTCCCCTTAATCGACTGTTGCACACGGATTTCAGAAATATGTCAGGCCCGGAGTTTGAGAGCTTTCTCGCCGAGGTTTTCGTCTTCCTTGGGTACTTTGTTCGAAGGACGGGTCGGTCCGGCGACCAGGGCGTTGACCTTGTGGTCGGGCGTAATGGCGTGTTGGTTGCCGTGCAAGCAAAATGCTACGTTCATCCGGTAAGCAATGAGGCGGTCCAAGAAGCCTACACCGGAATGACGATTTACAGATGCCACCGGTGTGCCGTGGTTACGTCGAGCACTTTCACGGACGGGGCAAGGGAAGCAGCGCGCGGTGTTGGCTGCAAGCTAATTGACGGAAGCGAAATCTGCCAGTTGATTCGCGGCGCGATCACACTCTAGCACGCCTTGGCAAACTGAATATCAACGAGCCCGCCAGTTTGGCGATCTGCGAGGAATCGGGGGACACAATACGGGTTTCGCTCATTTCTTGGCCGACCGCCTCTCTGGGGCTTGAGGGCACGGCCGTCAACCCAACGGTTGCCGGCTCACCGGATACTCCTCTCAAGGCTTCGGCCAGACCGGGCCGCTCCACGGCCGACGGCGCGACTATCTTACCAGATTCGCCCGTGCGGTGTTTTCACCATTTTGCGGCAGAGCGCGACGAAGGCAGCAAAACCGGCCAGCGGGCGGGCCGGGAGAATTTTTCTCTTGCCATCGGCTTGAAGTTTGGTTAATGTAAGGGTCGACGACAACGGGCTTTGGGCAATGAATATTGGGCAATTGACAATGGCCAGCGTCAGGCAATGGAAAGTGGACAATGAGCAATCGACGGCAACCCTCAATTATGCCTTGCCCATCTTAACCCCCCCCCCCTATGGGGCATTCGGTTGCATTCGGTTGCACCCCTTCACCTTGTCACCCTGTCACCAGATCATCTTGTCGGCCCTACCCCCACCCCCCGGGTTGGACATTGTGGGACATTCTGTGACACCGAAGAAGCGGGGGAGAGGGGGAGCCGGGGAGCAGCGGAGACGGCCATGCCGGCACTTTCGGCGTTGGCATTATTGTCCTCTTGGCGGCCGCTTCGAAAACGGGACGGATCAACCGCAGATGGACGCTGATGAACGCAGATAAAATCCGGTTCTTGTCTTATCCGCGTTCATCCGCGGTTCCATCGTTTCAATTCCCTTCGCGCCCAGATCGGACCCGGCCGGGCTGAGTTCAGACTTTTTCAGCACATCTTCGAACTTTTTCGAGACATTTGGGCCAGCTTTTCGTCGCAGACGGGGCGTGAAACCGCGATATTCGGCTGGAAACGAGGGTGCGACGGGGCACGGCGGGGCGTCGTTTCGATCATAAGAGCTGTAGCGGGAAGTGGTTATCGACAATTATTCTCGCAAGCGAGTTGCCGCCAGCGGCCCATCGTACCGGGGTCGCGGGCGGCGTATGATCGGGGCATGCGCTATGTTCTCAATTGTATCGTCGCGGTGTTGTGGGCGTTGTGGCTCGGCGGGCTGATTACGATGTTCATCAGCGTGACGGCGCTGTTCGGGACGGATGAGAATTTGGCCAAGCAGGCGGCGCCGGTGTTGTTCGTGCGATTCGAGTTGTATCAGATGATTCTGGCGGGGACGGCCGTTGCGGCCGGGGTGATCTGGCATGTGTCGGAGCGATCGAGCACGCGGCTGGCCATCGCGCTGTTGTTTATTCTGGCGGGCGTCGGGGCGACGGTGGCGCGGACGGCGATTACGCCGAGGATGGAATCGCTTCGGCTCAAGGGTGAAAGCGGCGGGGCGGAATTCAAATCGCTGCACGGGCAGTCGATGCTGATCTACCTGACGGATACGGCGGCTTTGGTCCTTGCGGGTTTGGCGCTGCCAGCGGCGATGGCGGGGGACAAACGGCAGAAGGTGTGAGAGGCCATGCGCCGCCCACGGATTGAATCACACCGCGATCGACGGGAAGCGCAGGCCGCTGGGGAGTTCATCGTCGCCAAGGCCGGCCGTCGGAAGCGGGGCGATCGTGTCGTGGTCAATATAGTTTCCGGTGAGCCAGATGGTGGAGGGGCGGCTGGGTTGTACGTCCTTGAGAAGATCGACGATGGCCTGGGCCTGCTGGCGCGAGGTGGTGTGGAAGCCGGTGCAGGGGATTTCATCGGCGACGCAACCGACGGCGGCCACGGAAATGTCTCGCGGGACTTGCTTGTTGATGACGGCCAGTGCGGCCAGAGCGTCGCGCGTGCTGGCGAGGGAATCGCACACCAGGGCGGTGGGGCCCATTTCGACCAGGGCGGCAACCTCTCGGCCGTAACAGGGATCGACCGTCGCATCCGGCGCATAGCGTGCGGCGGTCTTGCGAAGCGAGTCGGCCAATTGAGTGCTCTTGCGATCTTCGACGGCCAGGAATCGCCGATGGCCGGCGAGCATCAGGTCGCGCCCGACACACGTCGCCTGGTAGGGGATGTCCATCAGGACCGCGTGGGTGGAATAGGTTTTGGATTGATGCCCGACGGCGACGAATGGAATGGCGCGCACCATGAGGTCGCGTACGAAGGCAGGGGGCGCCAGGTCGGATAAGGCGATGACGGCGGCAAACTGGTTGACGAAGCTGGGGCGAAGGGAAGTCACATCGTGAACGACGCGGGCCTCCGGGTTGGCTTCGACCAGGGATCGCACGATGGGGGATGTGGCATCGGCCCAATCGCATATGATCATCCACTGGCCCGGCGCGGTGGCTTCGGCGTCGCCGCTTCCGCGCACGAACGTGCCACGGCCGATGCTGCGCTGCAACAGTCCCTCGGCGGCCAAGTCGGTGAGGGCCTTACTGAGGGTCTTGGCGTTGACATTGAACTGGCGTGCCAAGTCGCGTTCGCCGGGCAGTTTGCCGGAAAGCTCGCCGGAGGCGACGGACTGCCGAATTCTGTCTCGAAGGCGTTGGAATTTATAACTCATTGTGACACGACCGTTTATCAGACCATCGGACGAGTTCGACATCCCTGTTTTTCGGCCGCTCCGTTTTTGACGACCAAGGAAAGCGTGCGAGCGCGATATTCCGAGGGTATCGGAACCAAAAAATCACGCCGCACCCCGCTTTCCCCAGTATGCAGAACGCCCAAGGTTAACAATTTATTCGCGGGGCATCAAAGGAAAGAGAGATTGAAGGAGCACTATATTCCGGCCGCGGGCATGTCACGAGAAGGCAATCTGCTCGGGTGTTGATGGAAAGGATGAGCGCCCGCGTGGGCGTGAGCGGAAACAAAACACCCGCTCGGCGGTAGTATGAACGGGCGAGCGTGTCTCTGGTGGAGGAGCGTCATGGGCGCGTTTGATCGACGATTTGGGCGGCTGGCGGCGTGTCTGGCGTGGTTGGCCGTTGCCGCAGTGGCTGGCGCGCAGCCCGCGGCGACGCCGCCGACCACGGCGCCGGCCAGCGCCGGGCCCGGTTTGCCCGTGCCGGCGTTCAGTTCGATGGGACCAGGAATGGTCTTTTCGCACTTGCCGAGTCCGGACCCCAGCGATCCGGATGACATCGCGGCGGATAAGAGCACGGTCGCGCGCCTCGGCCGGCAGATCCCCAGCGCGCGTCTCCAGGACTTCAGCCTGTCCGACGCTTTCGATTACATACGCGATCTGACCGATCTGACGATCAACGTGAACTGGGATGCCTTGCAGGGGGCGGCGGTGAGCAAGGAGACCCGGATCGACATCAGTCTTAAGAACGTGAATGTCGGGGGGATCGTCGAGGCGATTCTAGCCGAGGCGCAGAACGGGCGGCAGGTGGTCGATTACGAAATCCAGCACGGCGCGCTGACGATCGACACGGTAGCGAACCTCGACAAGGTGGTCGTGACCCGATCGTATGAGGTAAAGCCGCTGCTGCTGGCGATGCTGCCGCCGCAACCGTCGCCGGCGCCGCGTCCGGTAGGAGAGGGCGGCGCGATCGGCCCGACGACCGCCACAACCGAGCCGGACCTGACCGGCCCGCGCGCCGCATTGGTTAGGCTGGTCCGCGAGAACGTGATGCCCGGCACGTGGAATGGCGAGGATGGGAAGGCGCCGTCCGTGGCGACGGAAAAAACCAGCCTGATTGTGATCGCCAGCCAGCGTACGCAACGGGCCGTGGCAGCGTATTTGGATTCGCTGAGGCCGAGCAACCCCAGCCCGTGAAGGGCGGATGGTGCTCGCGAGGCAAGGCCACCCAAGCCTTGAATTTGCCCCGTTGCTTTCCTAACGTGACTGTTGATGTCCAGCCGAGCGTTACGCATCGCGATTCTGCTTTTTGAAGCGGTGTGGCTGAACATCATCGTTCCCGGCCATACGCGCGGGATCGTCGCTTTCCGTTCCGGCACGGACGATTGCCCCATCTGCCCAGCCTGCGCGACGAGAAGTACCTGTCCGTGTTGCGCGGGCAAGGTTCCGGCGGGTTCGCCAAGGAACCCCACGCCGGTCGATCGCTCCAATTGCGCTATCTGCCAGTTCATGGCGAGTCTCTCGCTGCCGCCGGTGTATGATTACCGGCCGGCGGCGATGCAGCCGCTGGAACTTCTTCCCATTCCGCAGCCGCCGTCGCGAATGTCGGTCACCCTGATCGACGGCGATCACTGCCGCGGGCCGCCGGCTGGCGCGGTCTGATTCCCAACGGGATTTTTCACCGCAGAGACACAGAGGACGCAAAGGGTGAGTTCATCCGATGAGATGAACTCGGCCGTTTGATCTGCAAGAAGGGCCACACCTGGCGAGATGCGTATTTGGTGCTCTGTCGCCTTGCGGGCGTCCTTTGCGTCTGGGCGGATAATCCCGATCTTCCCGAACAAAATGCCGCGGTCGCTGATGCGTCGGTTGCATCCGGCCGCTTTTCATAAGGAATCCCATGCAATTATCCAAGATGCAGTTGATCTTCTGGCTGGGGATCTGCGGCCTCTGGGTGAACTCAAAGCCCAGCATCGCGCAGAGTATCACGGGCAATTTCAGTCCTTTCACTCTTGATCCGCTCGCCTATGCGACGGTGCGGCCCGCTTCGCCGGCCGTAGCAACGACCAGGCCATCGGCCGCTGTATCGCTGGGGGATCTGGCCAGCGAGGAAATGGCCCTGGAACAGTCGCCGTACACGCCCATCGACGCCTGCGCCTGCGGGTGCGGGATATTTGATGTGGGCACGGAATCGATGCTTCCACAGGGCACGGGGCTGACTGTGTATTTTGAATACGCTTACCAGGACCAGAACATCAACTGGAGCGGCGTCAAGCCGGCGTCGTCGGCGGACAACGACGACAAGAATATCCGCACCAGTTTCTTCACACCTGGCATTCAGTACATGTTCAACAGGAGTTGGGGAATCCAGGCCGAGCTTCCGCTGGCGAACCGGCATTTTGAAACCACCGGCGGCGCCAGCGGAAACGACATTGTCGATCAGGATTGGACCACCATCGGCGACATGCGCGTGGAAGCCATCTATGACGGATTCTTTCCGGATCAATCGGCCGGCGTGACGTTTGGACTCAAGCTCCCAACCGGCAATTTCCGGCACAACGATCAATACGAGGACATCGATCGCGACTCGGAGATCGGCACCGGAAGCACGGACGTTCTCCTGGGCGGTTTCTATCGGAATTATCTGACAAAAGACCAAAGGCTGGCCTGGTTTGCACAGATCAACCTGGACATACCCCAACTGACGCAGGACCAGTATCGTCCTGGAGTTGAAGCCGACGGCGCCCTGGGAGTTTACCTGAACGGAATAAACTTCGGCCGCGTGGGCGTTATCCCGATCGTGCAGGTGCTCGACGGGTTGCGCGGTCACGACAGCGGACCCAACGCGGCCTACCCGGTGGCGTCGGGCTACGAGCGCGTCCTCTTGTCGCCCGGAGTTGAAATCCACATCCATCCGCTGATGATCTATGCGGATGTCGAACTGCCGGTGTACAACCACGTGACCGGCAATCAGCTTGTCGGCTCGAATCTTTGCAAGATTATCGTCAGCTACCAGTTCTGATAGGCTGTCGGCCCCGTGCAGTGGCCCCGACCCGACACGACTGCCGCTCATAGCAGAAAGCCGTCGCGTTGACGGCTCGCTTGGAACGCTTGACGAGCCAGCTTTCGAAACTCGCCGAACCCGTTGGGACACTGCACGGAGATTTCGTCGAGTCGGGCATTGGGTTTCCAGTGATCCTCGGCAAACTGGCTCGCCAGTTCCGTGTTCCCTTCGCCATACCGGAAATCCAGTTTCGTCGAATGCTGGGTCAATTCATCAAGGGTCTTTTTCGGCTCTGGATCTTTCTCGGCCGCATAAACCACCTGGCCTTTGGGATTGCAAACGTTGTAGCGGCACACCGGGAGTGTGCCATGCGTAAAACCAGACCAGGCCAGCGTGTTGGTGCGGTCGCCCAGCCACCACGCTTCGATTTCCTCAATGGCAATTCCGATGATGAACCCGTCCTTGCCGGCCACGAGCTTCCTGATTTCGTCCTGAACGTGTTTGGTGCGACGATCCAGCACAATGACAAAGAAGGCGTATCCGAGAGAATCTCGCGTCAGAAACTTCACGAGTGCCCGGACTTTTTCAAGAACTCCGCCGTGACCGCGCTTGCGAATCTGGAGCGGCTCGGCCACGTCGCCGGTTTCGACCGGCCATTCGTATCCCGCGTCCCTGGACGCGAGTTGGCTCAGCAGCGGCGGCAAAAGTACGTGATCAATTGGGCCTTCGGAAATAATGCCAATCTTGGTGCTCATGCGTTCCTTGCCCCCGCCGTCGAGCCAAGAACACCCGTCACCCACGCTTCGCCGAGCGATTTGTTGAATGTCTCTTTTGCAAGGTTGAGTTGCCTGTTGTCGCTCAGACGAATGACCCGCGCGCCGGCCTGCGGCTGCGGCCGGTCCATGCAGTAGACCTCCTCGGGATGATCGAAGAACTCATCGAGCACGTAAGGACTGTGCGTCGTAAAGAACACCTGACAGCGATTGGGCGGCTTGCGGAGTGTGAGCTCGCGCAGAACCTGAACCACTTCGCGAATGAGTTGCGGATGCACGCCGTTCTCGGGTTCTTCCAGCGTGATGAGCGAGGGGGCGGTATCGGTATAAAGAAAGCTGGTGATGGCAAGCAGGCGCAACACGCCATCGCTCATCTGCTCGCTGTTGAAGACGATTTCCTTGCCGTTGCCTTCATGCAGCCTGATCGTGCGCCAACCCCAGCCGCGGCCGGCGACCGAGATATTCGTGACCGTTGGAAACAAACGGCGCAGCCGCTTGATCAATTGCTCGAACTTTGCTGGCGATTTGTCCTTCAGCCGGCCGATGACGGACGCGAGGTGTTCACCCGACGAGCCAAGCTGATCGTGCTTGCCGCGATCCGGATAGCGGAGAATCTTGGGATCCCAGATGAGGTAGGAGTGAAATTGCTCGATCCATTCGCGGAAGTGAATGGCCTCCGGGTATCGCTTGCGGTCGGAGGTCGCATCCCAGCGGCTCATGACGCTTGCCGGCAGGCTGATGATCTCACGATGCTCTGTTTCGCCACTGTGCCGATTGATGTACGAGCACTCGCGAACGGTGCGAGACAAGAGGGTTTCGGGCACGCCACCCGTCGGGGTGAACTCCAGTTGTTCGTCGCCGACGCCTAAATGCTTGCGAGGTTGGAGCGTGACAACGTACTCATAGCGCCCGCCACCTCTGCCCTCTGCATCGGCCTCAAGCTCGGCTGCAAGATACCACCAAATACCTTTGCTGGTCTGACGCAAGTTCGGCAGGTCACGGTAATCCCACTCGCGGTCCTTGAGATAAACCTCAACAGACGTCTTGAAGAACGCTCTCACGAAGTCGATGGCTTGAAGCAAAGACGACTTGCCGCAGCCATTGGGGCCGATAAATACATTCAGCGGCCCAAACGTGAGCACTCCGCCATCGGTCTCGGGCACATGCGCCAGACTCTTGAAATTCCGGACCGCAAATGCTGTCAACATGATTCACTCCATTGCCATCAATATTCAAACTGCGCGTCGGCTCGGCCGGGCCTCACACCATCGCCAGGTTATTGCGATGGACGACTTCATCATACGCCGCTTCGGCCAGAGCCTTGCGGACTTCCTGGGTTTTCTTGCCGCGAATGCGCTGGATGTCGTCGGAGTTGTAGTTGGTCAGGCCGTGGGCGATTTCGCTGCCGTCATCCGACTTGATCGCGACCACATCGCCGCGGGAGAACGTGCCTTCGACGGCGACGATGCCGGCCGGGAGAAGGCTGCGATGTTGTTCCACCAGAGCCCGGCGTGCGCCGGCGTCAATGACGATGGCGCCGGCGGGGCGGGCGCTGCCGATCCAGCGGGTCCGGCCGGAGCGCCGCCGCGACGATCCGCAGAAGATCGTGCCGATTTCCTCACCGGCCACGATGCGGTTCAGCACATCGCTCATGCGGCCGTTGGCGACGACCATGGCGGCGCCGGCGTCGGTGACGGTCTTGGCGGCCGCCAGTTTTGAATCCATGCCGCCCTTGCCGAGGGCGGATTTCTCCGCCCGCACCAATTTGCCGGCGCCGTCCACGCCGTGAACCGTTCGGATCGCCTTGCCCGATTCATCGAGCAAGCCATCGACGACGGTGAGCAGCACGAGCAAATCCGCCACCAGCGCGTGCGACACCATGGCCGCAAGAATGTCATTGTCGCCGAACGATATGCGCACCAGTTCGTCGGTGCTGACGGTGTCGTTTTCGTTGATGATCGGGACAGCGCCCAATTCGTGGACGGCCTGGATCGTGTTCCGCAGATTCAGGTGGCGGGTTCGGTCGTCGATGTCCTCGCGCGTCAGGAGAATCTGCGCCACCGGCAGGCCGTGCCGCTGGAACGCACTGGCCCAGACGTCCATGAGCCGCCGCTGACCGACGGCCGCCACCGCCTGCAAGACGGCCAGATCGGTGGGGCGTTTGTCGAGTTTCAATTCGCGCAGGCCGCAGCCGATAGCGCCGGAGCTGACGAGTGTCACGCGCAGTCCGCGCTGGCGCATAGCCGCGACCTGGCTGGCGATCGTGCCGACGAATTCGTGATCCAGCCGGCCGTCGGAGTCGGAGAGGAGTTGCGTGCCCAGCTTCACCACGGCTGAGCGGACGCCGTCAAGTTGCTCGATCCGATCGTCGGCCATGTCCGATCCTGAGGTGCGTAGGGTAACGCAAGAAAAGGAAATATCCCTCGCAGAGGCGCAAAGGCGCAGAGATTGATTTTTCGACCGAACAGCGATGGTCCGATAAGCCAATCGCGGCCGGCTTGCTGTCGGATGCAAACGGCCTTTCCGACCAGCGTTACGTGTATTTTGCCTCTCCTCTGCACCATTGCGCCTCTGCGAGAGGTTCTCTGAATTCTCTTGAAATGCGGCCGTCCGTCAACCTCACCGGAGAGAATGTTAAAATGGGTAATGCTTTTTTGGTTGCCATCCGATACTATAAGTGACTCATGTTATCCATTTTAACATGAGAGCGTCCCAGAAACGGGCACGGATGCTCGAATAATTCCCGCGGCCGCAGCCCCCGGATTGGGCTGTACCGGCCGGCGCCTCCTTTTACCGGAGACGTTCATGAGCGTCCGATCCATCAACCGTCAATTGTCCCAAGCCTATCTCGATGCCATCCTGGCCGGTGATCGAGTCCATTGCCGCCAGCTTATCGACGAGGCATTCGATGCCGGCTTGACCGCGCACGAACTGCTCACCCAGCTCGTCTGGAACACCATGGAGCTTGTACAATCGCTTTTCCGCGACGACCGCATCTCGCAGAGCGCCATGAGCCTGGCGACCATGCTCAATCGCTCGGTGGCCGGTCAGGTTGCCACCCGCCTGCCGCGATCCGAATCCAACGGCAAGAAGGCCCTGATCTTCTGCGGCAACGACGAGCCGGAAGAACTCGGCGGCCAGATTTGCGCCGAGCTGTTCGAGCACGCCGGCTGGAATGTTCGCTTTGCCGGCGGCGGTGTTCCGGATGATGAGGTTCTGCAGATGATCGGCGACATCCGCCCCGATCTGCTGGTCATGTTCGCCACGCTGCCCAGCGGCGTTCCCGAAGTCCGCAAGCTCATCGATTATCTGCGCGACGTGAATTGCTGCCCGGAGTTGCAGGTGATGTGCTGCGGCGGAATCTACAAGCGGGCCGAAGGCCTGGCGGAGGAAATCGGCGCTGATCTCTACGCACCGGACGCCGAATCCGCCGTCGAAGTCGCCCAGCAGAATCCGTCGCGTCGGGCGACCGTGGATCAGCAAACGGTCGGCCGTACGCGCCGCATTCGCAAAGCCGCCGCCCGCAAGGCCGCCGCGTGCAATGCCGCGGCCGCGACTGCCACCGAGCCGACTCCGACCGTTACCTTCGTCGCCCGCACGCTGACAGGCGAATCGGCCGGTTTCTGACACGCCGGCGGGAAGCCGGTAAGCCAACACTACGGACGCAAGCGGCGGCTTTCGCGGAGCGGAGCCGCCGCTTTTTCGCTTGTATGGCATAATCGTCAAAGTCCGCCTGCCAATGGCGTCGGCGGGGCATCACCCTGGCGAAAGTGCATCGCAAAATACGTGGACAGTTTCCTCCGGCGGGGATAAACTTTGTAGTGAAGAAAGCCGCAAGCGACCTGCGGCGGAAATCGGGCGGTCGCGTGGATCGGCAACGGCCGGGCTGCGAGGTCCGGTCATGGGATGGGCGGCGCGATGGCGCGCCGGCGATGTGCCTCGGGGTGGGCCAAGCCCGCCTTGCGGTTCGCGATCTTCTCCGCGGACCAATCATACGAGCCAGGCTCGACTCTTTGGCGATGAAGTCGTTTTTCATCGCGCCGAACGTCGCGCCCCGGCGTGCGATCGCTGGGGCCATTGGAGAACACTTATGCCAGCAAAGAATAATCCGCTTCTCTCCATTATCGATAAAAAGCTTGATGTCTCCCATTTCCGTGAGCAGCATTGGGAGGGATCGTTCTGGGACTACCTCGATCTTGTCCAGGAGAGTCCTGCCGTCGCCCGAAACGCCTTCCAACGCGTTTACGACATGATCCTCAGCTACGGCTCGGATCAGCATGTCCAGTTTAAGCAGGAAATCAATCGCTATAAGTTCTTTGCCGATCCGATCGATCGCGGCGCCGACGCCATCTACGGCCTGGAACGGCCGCTCATGCAGCTTGTCGATTTCTTCAAGTCCGCCGCCCAGGGCTACGGCACGGAAAAACGCATTCTCCTGCTGCACGGCCCGGTCGGCAGCAGCAAATCCACCATCGCACGGCTCCTGAAAAAGGGCCTGGAGGTCTATTCCCGCTCCGAGGCCGGCCGCTGCTATACCTATCTCTGGCGAACGCATCGCCACAATGCCGGCGACGATGAGCCGGACCAGTTCGTCGAATGCCCCATGCACGAAGAGCCACTGCTGCTTATTCCGCCGGAGGCCCGGCAGGAAGTGCTCGACCAGATCAACGAGCGCCTTCCCGAAGGCCGGCGGATTCGTCTCTACGGCGACATCTGCCCCTTCTGCCGCAAGATCTACGGCGATCTGCTTGAGGAATACGACGGCGATTGGAAGAAGGCGATGGACCACGTCAAGATCAAGCGGCTGATCCTCTCGGAAAAAGACCGCCGCGGCATCGGAACCTTCCAGCCCAAGGACGAAAAGAACCAGGACAGCACCGAACTGACCGGCGACATCAACTACCGCAAGATCGCCGAATACGGGTCGGATTCCGACCCCCGCGCGTTCAATTTCGACGGCGAACTGAACATCGCCAATCGCGGCATCGTCGAGTTTATCGAAGTCCTCAAGCTCGATGTCGCCTTCCTCTACGATCTCCTGGGCGCCAGCCAAGAACACCTGATCAAGCCCAAGAAATTCGCCCAGACGTACATCGACGAGGTCATCATCGGCCACACCAACGAGCCGGAATACAAGAAGCTGCAGGGCAACGAAATGATGGAGGCCTTCCGCGACCGCACCATCAAGATCGACGTGCCCTACAACATCCGTCTGGACGATGAGATCAAGATCTATCTCAAGGATTTCGCGGCCGACAAGATCAAGGGCCTGCACATCGCGCCGCACACGATCGAGGTGGCCTCGATGTGGGCCGTTCTGACGCGACTGGCCGAGCCGAAGAAGGCCGGCATCACCAAGCTGCAGAAGCTCAAGCTCTACAACGGCAAGAGCATCCCCGGCTTCACCGAGGACAGCATCAAGGAACTGAAAGAGGAAGCCCCGCGCGAAGGCATGCAGGGAATCAGCCCGCGTTACATCCAGGACAAGATCTCCAACGCGCTGGTCAGCCATCAGGCCCAGCTCGACAAGGCCATCAATCCCTTTATGGTCATGAACGAACTTGAACAGGGGCTCAGCCATCATTCGCTTATCACTGATGAGGAATTGAAGAAGGAATACAAGGAACTCCTGGCCGTCGTGCGCGAGGAATATGAGGACATTCTCAAGGGCGAGGTGCAGCGCGCCATCAGCGCCGATGAGGATGCCATCAAGCGCCTGGCCACGAACTACATCGAGAGCGTCCGCGCCTACACGCAGCACGAGCGCGTGCGCAACCGTTACACCGGCCGGGATGAAGACCCCGACGAACGGCTCATGCGTTCGATCGAGGAGAAGATCGACATTCCCGAAAGTCGCAAGGACGATTTCCGCCAGGAAATCATGAATTACATCGGCGCGCTGGCACTGGACGGCAAGAAGTTCGAGTACAACACCAACGCAAGACTGCTCAAGGCTCTGGAACTGAAGCTGTTCGAGGATCAGCGCGACACGATCAAACTCAAGAACCTGGTGAGCAGCGTGGTAGACGATGAAACCCAGCAGAAGATCGATGTCGTCAAGCAGCGGCTGATCAAGTATTTCGGTTACAACGAAACCAGTGCCACCGACGTCCTGAATTATGTCGCCAGCATCTTCGCCCGCGGCGACTCCAAGCAGGAAGAGTAACCCCATGGTCCCGATCCATCGCCATTCCGGATATTCCCTGGCGGCCGCCGGCCTGCTGGGGATTCTCTTCTTCTGGATCACCGACCCGACCTACGGCCTGGCCCTGCGCTGGAACCACAGCGAAAACGCCATCGACCTTGCGAATCAGCATTTGCCGGGCACGATTGTCGGGCTGGTGGGGTCGGGGTTGATATTGGTTATTGGGCTGTGGTTGCTGACACGGCGGAGCGTGTGATCTGCCATGATCCTCAAGATCGAAAAAGATCACCAGCGGTTCCGGCAGATCGTCAAAGGCCGGATACGGGAGGACCTGCGCAAATTCCTTACCAAGGGCGAACTGATCGGCAAGGAGGGAAAACACCTCATCAGCATTCCCGTCCGCGGCGTTGAGCTTCCGCATTTTCGCTACGGCGACAACAGCGGCGGCGTCGGGGCCGGCGACGGCAGCGAAGGCGATTCCGTCGGCAAGGGCCGCACCCAGGGCGGCGAAGAATCCGGGCAGCACATCATGGAGGTCGATCTCACTCTCGACGATCTGGCCGAGATTCTCGCCGAGGAACTCAAACTCCCACGCATTGAACCCAAGGGCAAGCACCGCATCACCACCGTCCGCGACAAATACAGCGGCATCCGCCGGGTCGGGCCCGAATCCCTCCGCCATTTCAAACGCAGCTTCAAGGAAGCCCTCAAACGCCAGATCATGGTCGGCAGCTACGATCCGGCCAACCCGATCATCATCCCGCAGAAAAAGGACATCCGCTATCGAAGCTGGAAGGAAATCAAGAGTCCGCAATCCAACGCCGTCATCGTCTTCATGATGGACGTCAGCGGCTCGATGGGCGAGGAGCAGAAGGAACTGGTCCGCCTGGAGAGTTTCTGGATCGACACCTGGCTGCGCAAGAACTACGAAGGCATCGAAAGCCGTTATATCGTGCATGATGTGGCCGCCAAGGAAGTGGACAAGCAGACGTTCTATCATCTGCGCGAGGACGGCGGGACGAAAATCAGCAGCGCCTTCCGCGCCTGCAAGTCGCTGCTCGATTCCCATTACCAGCCCGAGGAATGGAACATCTACCTCTTCCATTTCAGCGACGGCGACAATTCGTCGGAAGCCGACAGCCGCGATTGCGTCCGCATCCTGCGCGAGCAGCTTCTGCCCATGTGCAACATGTTCGGCTATTGCCAGGTGGCCAGCGCCTACGGCTCGGGGAATTTCATCAACGTCCTGCACGAGCACCTGCGCAATCACGAAAAAGTGCTGACCAGCCGGGTGAATTCCAAGGATGACATTTACGATTCTATCAAGACGTTTTTTGGGAAGGGGCATTGACGCGAGCCGCTTTGGAAACAAACGTCTTTGGCGACGAAAGGACCGAAGAATGAGCATTGTTCAAATCGAACTTACGGACGCCGAGCGCGAGGCTTTGGAGACCCTCGCGAGAGAGAAGGGGAAAAGCGCACAGGATATTCTCAAGGAAGCTCTCGGCGAGGTTCTTCACGATGCCTCCAGCTTCGACTGGAAGGGTGCCATCGCTCGCGGCGAGGGGCTTTGGGCGCATCGGGACGATTTGCCCGATTTTGACGAGCTGCGGCGCGAGTCAGACCGAGATCTGTGGGGGAGGGATTAGACGTGGACAAGCGGCCCGCCCTCGATTCGGATGTTATCATCGACTACCTGCGCGGCCTGCCGGCCGCGGCGAATTTCATTCGCGGCCTGTCGGAGCGTCCGCTTATTTCCGCGATCACTGTAGGCGAGTTGTACAGCGGTGTGCGGGATGGCGATGAACGCCGAGAGTTGGAAATTGTCGTCAGCGGCTTTCGCGTCATTCAGGTTACCCGTTCGATCGCAATTCGCGCCGGCCTCTATCGACGCCAGTACCGCAAGAGCCATGGTGTCCAACTGCCTGATGCTCTCATCGCTGCAACGGCTGATGAAATGCGCGCCCAGCTTTTTACCTTGAACATCGGGCATTTCCCGATGATCCTGGATGCGAGAATGCCTTATCATAAGGTGTAGTTGATTCAATGTCCTCCCACGAAATCGGACCATTCCCCGCTGAACTCCTGGCCGCGAAAAAACAAATCCGCGAGCGGGCGCGATCCTACGGCCTGGATTTCTTCCCCGTCATCTTCGAGATGTGCGACTATGAGCAGATGAACCAGGTGGCCGCGTACGGCGGCTTCCCCCAGCGCTATCCCCACTGGCGATTCGGCGCTGAATACGAACGCCTCCGCAAGCAGCATTTCTACGGCCTGGGCCGCATCTACGAGATGGTCATCAACAACGATCCCTGCTACGCCTACCTGCAGGAATCCAACCAGCTTGTCGATCAGAAACTGGTCATCGCCCACGTTTACGGCCACGCCGATTTCTTCAAGAACAATCTCTGGTTCAAGCAGACCAACCGCAAGATGATGGACGAGATGGCCAACCACTCGACGCGGGTGCGCCGCCATGTCGAAAAGAAGGGCTTCGACACCGTCGAGAAATTCCTCGATATCTGCCTCAGCGTAGAAGACCTCATCGATCCCCACAGCATGTTCCTCCAGCGAGGCCCGATGGAACCGGCCCGCCTGGAACCGCAACGCGAGCAGGCGCTCAACAAGTTCAAGGCCAAGGACTATCTCGACCGCTACATCAACCCGCCGGAACTGATGGAGGCCCAGGCCAGAAAAGAGCGTGATCAACGCGCCAAGATGCGCCACGTCTCCCCGGTGCAGCCCACGCGCGACGTGCTGCTCTATATCCTCCAGCACGCCCAGCTCGACGATTGGCAGGTCGATTGCCTCTCCATCATCCGCGAGGAAGCCTATTACTTCGCCCCGCAGGGCATGACCAAGATCATGAACGAAGGCTGGGCCAGCTATTGGCACAGCACGCTCATGACCCGCCACTTCGTCGAGGCCTGCGACATCATCGACTACGCCGACCATCACAGCGGCACCGTCCACATGCCGCCGGGTAGTTTCAATCCCTACAAGATCGGCCTGGAACTCTTCCGCGACATCGAAGACCGCTGGAACAAGGGCAAATTCGGCAAGGAATTCGAGGAATCCGAAAATCTCGGCGAAAAGAACCGCTGGGACAAGGGCCTCGGCCAGGGCCGGCAGAAAATCTTCGAGGTCCGCCGCGTCTACAACGATGTCAATTTCATCGATGAGTTCATGACCGCCGATTTCATCGAAAAGCACAAGCTCTACCAATACGGCCGTGACGCCCACACCGGCCAGCTTCGCATCGTCAGCCGCGATCCCCAGCGCATCCGCCAGACGCTGCTGTATCAACTGACCAACATGGGCCGCCCGTTTATTTATGTCGTAGACGGCAACTACGCCAACCGCGGCGAACTGTATTTAGCCCACCAACACAACGGCCAGGACATAGAAATCCGCTACGCCATCGAAACCCTGAGGAACATCTATCGCCTCTGGCAGCGTCCGGTCCACCTGCAAGCCCGCATCGACGACGACATGATCCTCTTCACCTTCGCCGGCGACCAACCCAAGCAACAGCCGATCCACGACGACCTGCCCAAGCCGGCGCATTTGGTGAGTTGAGGTGCAGAGAAGTCATCCCCAGCTTCGGCCGACGTCACCGGAACATTCAAAACTGGGTGGCGGGCTGTTGCAGTATCTCCACCGGTAAATTGGGATAGATTAATTCCCCGCGCCAGATTTCGTGTTCGTTGAAGGTCTCCCTGCCGACTTTTTCGTCGCTGCGCAAGATGAGGTCGAACTTCGACGGCGGAATGTTCGTGCCGAGATGAAGCGCGCTGGAGCGAATTGGTAAGTACGCACCGGTGTCCTTCGTGAAACTCATGGTGCCAAGGTTGTATTCGTCTGCGCCAAAGCGAGCGATGACATCGAAGCCCACGTTTGCGGGAACCGGCTGCACCACGAGATACAAGTGGACCTCGTAGTTGCCCATTGGGTTCAAACGCGCCACGTGACAAAACTCCACGCGGATGCAGGCCCGCAGCGCGGGAGCAAGCGCGGGGTTATCAACAAGAGTAAAATCTCCAGCGGGCAACCGCGCAACCACTTCGAAAGTCCCAGTAACAAGGCCAATATCGTCAGGCGGGAAATAGTCAATGTTCCCAAGCGCGCCAAGGCCCGGGTGAACCTGAACTTCGCGGGGACGAATCGATAGCCGGTGGATGCCCACGCTGCCGCAAGCAACCTCTCCCATTGTCATGTTGTCTTCTAGACCCAGACACATGGCGTTGTTTTGCTCAATGCTCCCCGCGGTCTTGCGCCCATCAACGTAAATGCTGTCCAGATCGAGATCCTTGGCCGTCACATCGAACGGAAATTGGACTCGCGGAATCACGTTAACGCGAAAGGGCACTCGGTCGCCAAGCAAGACTCTTGGGCGGATCTCGAGCGTCTGCCGCACGCTTTGCCTGGCAAACTGCTTTTTCTGGTCCTCCGTCAAACGCCCGAAAATGTGGAAATAATCTAGAGCATCCATGAGCCTTATCGTCAATGGGCCGGTGCGCATCGATGCCTGCTCGGCAAGGCAGATCGCGATGAGCCGTTGAAACGCCGCCGGCGAGAGTGTGCCGACGCGGTCGCGCCGATCAAGCTCTTCGAAAGCATTCTCTTGTCCGGCCGCGTAGGACGATTGCAATATCCGCAGTAGAAGAGACTCCGGCATGTGCTGATACCACTAAATGTCCTTCGTCCCGAAGCGCACGGCACCGACCACGCCCACCAGCACGAGCAACAGCCCCGTCCATCCCAACCCGCGCCGCGTTGGCCGCAAACCACGGGCGACTGTGGCCGGGGAAAAAGCCGTCCCGCATTCCGGACATCGCTGGCTGTCAATGCCGATCAGCAGATACCCGCATTTCCGGCAACTCGGCTCGCTGCCGCGCCGATTGGGCCACCAGCCCCATTTGATCAGGATGACCCCCAGCAACGCCGCGGCCGTTGCAGCCCACGCGATCATGGCATTCGAGAAATGCCAGCCCATTGCAACACTGTAACATCAACCAGAGCGTGCGGCATCAGCCGGGGCTGGGCCATCGCGCTGCCGAGTGCGGCCGAAGTTCCGGGCAAGAGTAACTCTATGCGCCGCAAACTCTTACCCCCTCCCCTTGTACTCAGGGGGAGGGTTGGGGTGGGGGGTCGGCCGCCGCGGCGATGCTCAGGGACGCAGCGTTCCAAAGCTGCTGGTGAAGAACCCCCACCTCTGTCCTCCCCCTGAGTACATGGGGAGGAGGAAAAGGCGGTTGCCCGGAAAATCGGGCACGCTCGCGCTGCCCGCGGCGGCCTGGCATTCGGCCTTGGCGGCGGCGAATTCAGACTTGAATTTGTCGTTGGCCAGGAGCAGCTTGGCGATTTGGGTGCCGAGGATTTTTCCGGCCGCGACATCGCTGGGGAAATGCACGCCGGCTATCACGCGATCGTCGCCGATCTGGTTGGCGCGGGCGAGGATCGCCTCGGTCTTTTCGGGGAAGATCGCGATGAGCAGATGGGCCCAGACCATCGCGCGCGTGCCGTGGCCGCTCGGATACGAACCGTCGGTATCGAGCGTAACGCACGGATGGATGCGCGGATCATCATACGGCGGGCGCGGCCGGTTCCAGATCGCCTTGCCCGCCTTGCTGAAAACCTTGCATTCAACATAGGCGTCATCCATGACATGGGCCGTGACCGGCAGGTTCTTTTCGGTAAACCACGGTCCCATCTGCCCCGTAAAGCCGAACACCGTCACCGCCACTTCATCCTGACAGCGTTTTTCTTCGGCTGGCGTGCGCGCCGCCTGGAGTTCCAGAATCCGCGCCAGTTCGACCTGCTGCACGGCCGAGTCCCTCGCCGGCGGATCGCCCAGCAGCGAGCGCAGATCGATCGCCGACTCTTCAAGAAACGCCGGCTGTATCGAAGCCGGCGCGGTCGTCGCCATTGGCGCAGTCATCGGCGCCGCCGCGACGCACAGGGCCGCTATAAGCGCAAACATGATTGACCGACGTTGAGGCATCGCAGTCTCCTGTATCAAAACGGCCGAGCGTTTCTTGGGGCGCGGCGGCGCCCAAGTCACACGATCTTAGCTCGCGGATTTAACCATATCGGATTCTCGAAAAAAAGGGCATAATGTTACCCAACCGATTCGATCAGCAGCATAGGAGGCTCTCATGCCCTTCGTCACCGTCGGCAAGGAAAATTCCGGGAACATCAATCTGTATTACGAAGACCACGGCGCCGGCAAGCCGGTGGTGCTGGTTCACGGCTGGCCGCTGAGCGGCCGGTCGTGGGAGAGGCAGACGGCGGCGCTCGTGGCGGCGGGGTATCGGGTGATCACATACGACAGGCGCGGGTTCGGCGGTTCCAGCCAGCCGACGTTCGGATATGAATACAACACGCTGGCCAAGGACTTGCACCTGCTGGTCATCAAGCTCGATCTGCGCGATGCGGCACTGGTGGGCTTTTCGATGGGCGGTGGTGAAGTGGCCCGTTATCTCAGCACTTACGGGACCGACCGCTTCCGCAAGGCTGCTTTCATTGCTGCTATTCCCCCGTACCTGCTCAAAGCGGCCGACAATCCCGACGGCGTGGTCGGCAGCGTTTTCGCCGGGATCAAACAAGGCATAGTGGCCGACCGCCCGGCGTTTCTCTCGGCGTTTTTGGCCAACTTCTTCAACGTCGATGTGCTGGGCGGCAAGCGAATCAGCGATCAGGCCGTACAGGCGAATTGGATCGTGGCCGTCGGCGCCTCGCTTAAGGGCAGCCTCGATTGCGTGGATGCCTGGTGTACCGATTTCCGCAAGGATCTTCCCAAGATCGACGTACCCACATTGATCATTCACGGCGATTCCGACCGGATTCTCCCCATCGCCATCACCGGCCAGCGCACGCATGACATGGTGAAGAACAGCCGCCTTGCAGTCATCAAAGACGGCCCGCATGGGCTGACATGGACGCACGCGGAAGAAGTGAATCGGGAGTTGCTTGGTTTCCTTGGGCAGCGGTAGATTGTCCACAATACTATGGCCATTTCGCTCGTTTTGAATGTATAATCCGGGCAGGGAGCGGCCGATGATGAAGTGGATGGCTCGACATTGGATGCTGGCTGCGATTGTGGTCTGCGCGCTGGCGGGGGCCGCTCGCGCGGATGACTTTGTCAATCCCAAGGCCAATATCCCTCCCAAGGCCGCGCCCACACGACGCAATGGCGGCGAAGGAACCGCGCCGCTGCCGTTGCCGGCCACGCCGCTGCGGCGAACCGAAAAAATGCGAGAGCCCTCGCCGCCGGGGTTGGTCGGGGCCATCACCTTTACGCCGGCGCAACTCAAGGGGACCGGCTCGGCCGCGTCCAACTGGCAGACCACCATCATCGATATCGAGAAGTGGGTCGATTTCACCAACAGCGACCTGGGCCAGAAATACCGTTACGTCCAAACCGACTTCACCCATTTCAGTTGGGATCCGACCGAGTTGCCGATCATCTACCTCACCGGCTGGACCGCCATGCCCAAGTTCGATGATGCCACCATCGCCCACCTGCGGCAATACCTGCTGGACGGCGGCACGTTCGTCGTCCACAGCAATTGTGGCCGGCCGGAATTCAACGACTCATTTCGCCAGCAGATTAACCGCGTGTTCCCCGACCGCGAACTGGCCGCCATCCCGACCGACCATCCGATTTTTTCCAGCTTCTATCCGATCACATCGATGAAGGTGCGCAAGGACAAAGACCCCTTCAAGGAAATTCCGCCGTATCTGGAGACGATCAACATCGGCACGCGGGCGGCGGTGATTTTTTCGCCCATCGATCTCTCCTGCGGCTGGGATGCCAACGCCAATCCGATCGTGGGCGGAATCCTCTACGACCAGGCCGACGCACTGAAGCTGGGGGCCAACATCGTCACCTACTGCCTGGCCGAATATCAATACGGCCGGTTCTTCGATCATACCAAGGTTTATCACCAGGCCTCGGACCAGACTCGCGATCAGCTTGTGATCGGGCAGATCGTGCATAACGGCGACTGGGATCCGACGCCGCACGGGTTGCCGAACCTGCTCAAGTCGATCGATCAGAACACGACGCTGCACGTGCAGTTCAAGCGTGTCGAGGTCGATCCGGACAAGACGGATATCTTCGCGTTTCCCGTCCTGTACATGTGCGGCCAGCGGGATTTCCGGTTCACCGACACGGCCCGCAAACGTCTGCGTGAGTATTGCGATCACGGCGGCACGCTGCTGGTGGATGACGCGGTGGGCAGCAGCGAATTCGATGTGGCTTTCCGGCGCGAGATCGCGCTGATCTATCCGGACAAATCGCTCAAGACGCTGGCGGCGGATCATCCGCTGTACAATTTCCTGTATGATGTGCGGCACGCCGATCTGGCGCCGCTGGGGCAGCAGCTTCTGCCGCAGTTGCATTCGCCGCGCCTTGAGGTAATCGAACAGGACGGGCTGTTGCCGGTGATTTATTCGCCGCTGAGCATGAGCGCGGGCTGGGAGCAGTTGCCTCGTGCCTATGACAAGGGCTATGCTGACGCCGACGCCGTAAAGCTGGGCGTCAACGTGCTAATGTACGTGGTGTCGCACTAGGCGCGTTTCGTAGGGCCCGCACCGCGGGCCGCTTTCCGTGCCGCTGTTCATTGTGGTCCGCAATGCGGACCCTGCATTGGCGGCGAAAGGTCCGTAGGGTCCGCACCGCGGACCGTCAAATGCGCCGTCGATTGTCATGGTCCGCAATGCGGAC
>Ga0181520_10002856_pt1 | contig 31325 bp, 24 predicted proteins | sample PEATcosm2014_Bin_29_FD_132451 | JGI IMG/M metagenome (GOLD analysis project Ga0181520, IMG submission 132451) | Peatland microbial communities from MTU Mesocosm Facility, Houghton, MI, USA - PEATcosm2014_Bin02_30_metaG | ecosystem: Environmental > Terrestrial > Soil > Wetlands > Peat | place...
ACGGCGAAGGCGATCTCGCGGGCCGTGCGGGATCTCTCCGCAACGCGGGTCCGCCACGGTGTCTTCTCGCCCCTCCCTGCGTCGGGGAGGGGCGCGGCCACGCCGGGCGTGGCCGGGGGAGAGTTCTGCGCCCGCCGAGAAAGGATTAGGCAAATCCGCTTTTCCAAGCGTCGCCGCTCTTTATCCTAAAGCCTATGCCCCGACGCGGAGAGGGGCCAAAGGGGAGGACCCGCAGTCGTTGTCGGGTCAGCAAATAATCTCGCATAAGCCTCGAAATCCCTTTCGCAGGGGCAAGAAGTGATTCTTGCAAGAAGCTCAGCAGGCGAAGGCGAAATTGCGGGCCGTGCGGCGTCTCTTCGAATTCCGGGTCCGCAAGGGCGTCCGCTCGCCCCTCCCTGTGTCGGGGAGGGGCGCGGCCACGCGGTGCGTGGGCGGGGGAGAGGTCCACGCGAAATGCCGATTATCGAACTGTCATTTTTGCAAGAGGCTCATGTTTCAAGATGATTGGGCCTGGCGTCGCCAGCGAATTGCGCCTCGCTCACTGCTCATTGTTCACTGCCGTCAGGTTCTTCCACCGTCGCCAATCGCCACAGCCGTTTGTCGCCGCGGCCGTAATCCAGGTAAAGGTGCAAGCGCGCGCCGCCGGCGGCGAGCAGCTCGTACATCTTGCGGTGGCGCCGCGTGCGCCAGGTGCTCGCGCGGGCCGGCAGCGTGCCGTGCCCGGTGTCGAACCATTCCCGCTCGACGCGGACGATCGCCCAGCGCCGGTCGCCGACGGTCACGACGGCTGGCGCCGGCGGGTCGCCCGCCATTTCAACTTGTGCGGTACGGCCGACGAATTTGCGCATGTTCGCCTCTTCTTCGTCATGGTATCGCAGGGAGTCCGAACCGCAAAGGACGTTTCCGCGCTTGCCGGCGTTCGAGATTTCTCCCGCCGGCATTGATTCGGCAAAGCGCTTGCCGCTACACTCCGCGCTTTGAAGAAGGGTTCTCGCGTGGATCGGCCGCCAATCAAAAACGAGCTGCGGCGCCTCGCCCGGATCGTCCCGCTCCTGCTGTTCGGCGGGCTCCTGCTCGGCCTCGGCCTGGCCGCCCGCCAGGTCTTCGTCGACGGCGAATGGATGCACGGCTTGTGGCGCACGGCCGCGTTCGGCGGCGCCCAGATGCTGAACCGTACGCTGTTCTCGGCGTTTTCCGTCGCCGTGTTCGTTTATGTTGCGGCGGCCGCGCAGGTTCTGGCCGGACGCAGCCGCGCCGCGGCGCTGCGTTTCGTCGCCGGCTTTCTGCTGTTTTATCCGCTTTTTCTCACGCTGGCCTGGCTCTTCACCGACCGGGCGGCGACCGCGCTCAACCTGCGCGCCGCGAAACTGCCCGAATATCTCCGCCAGAGCCAGGATTACTCGCAGTACATGACGGACAATTACATCGCCTGGCTCGACCTCGGGCGGCTGCGTTTTCTGCTGTTTGACAAAGCCAGTTGGTTCTGGCCGTCGGCGGCGCTGGCCGCGATGTTCGGTCTGTGGTTCGACCGCGGGGTCGCGGCGCTGGCCGTCCGGCTGCGACGCCGCCGTTCGACGCAACCGGCGCCGGCGCCGCGCACGCCTGGGCGACTGGCGCCGGCGGCGGCGCTCTGCGCGGTCGTCGTGGCGGCGCTGCTGGCGAACATGGCGGCGCGCGTCGCGGCGACGACGAACCGCGAGGCAAGGCCGAATGTCATTGTGATCAGCCTGGATACGGTCCGCGCCGACCGGCTCGGCTGTTACGGCAAGGCCGGCGCCGGAACGGCGGCGCTCGATCGGCTGGCGAGCACGGGCGTCGTGTTCGAGTCGGCGATCAGCAACAGCAGTTGGACCCTGCCGGGCCACGGGGCCATGCTGACCGGCGTGCAGCCCACCTCGCTGGGCCTGTTCAAGGTGACCGATCGCCTCAACCCCGGCGCGTTGACGATGGCCAAGGTATTTCGCGAAAACGGCTTCGACACCGGCGCCGTGGTCAGTTATGTCCTGCTGGACAAGGCGTACGGCTTCGACCAGGGCTTCCAGGTTTTCGACTACCGCGACGTGCAGCCGGCGAAGACGGTGGTCGACAAGGCGATCGCGTTCATCGAGCCGCGCCAGGCGCGAAAATTTTTCCTCTTTTTGCACATGTACGACGCCCACTGGCCGTACGAGCCGAAAGAAGCCACGGCGCAGGAGTTCTGGCCGTCCTACATCGGGCCGGAACTGCGCCAGTTGATCAACACGGGCGATTGGGCGCAATTCGCGTTGCAGGTGATCAACGGCTCGCCGCTGCTCAACGACTACTGCGAGGCGATGTATCAGGGGAAGATCCACGACGTCGACGACGAGATCGGCCGCCTGCTGGCGTATCTTGTCAACAAAAAACTCATCGACCGGACGGTCATCGTCGTCACCGCCGATCACGGCGAGCAATTTCTCGAACATGGCCTGCTCGGCCACGGCCTGACCCTGTACGACGAGGAATTGCACGTGCCCTTGATCATGCGCTTTCCGCCCCTGTTGGCCGCCGGCGGTCGCGTGAAAGGGCAGGTGCAGACCCTCGATATCTTCCCGACAATTATGGACCTGGCGGGGCTCGACCCAAAAAAATACGCCTTTGCCGGCAAGGACCTGCTGCTGATGGCCGCCGCCGGGGCCGCGACCGCGCGGGCGATGATCGCCGAAACGAGCATGAGCGGCGAGCCGCGGTACGCGATGCGCAACGACCGCTTCAAGATCGTCACGCCGTTTGCGCTGGATTTCGGCAACGACCTGCGGATTCAACACCCGGAGGAAGTCTTCGATCTGCAGGCCGATCCCCGGGAAATAGAGAACCTCGCGCCGGGCCGCCCGAAGATGGCCGAGGCGCTGCGTTTGGAAATGGCCGAGCAGATGAAGGCGATTCGCCTCCCCCGCGGCGCCGGCGAATCGCTGGCGCGTTCGCAGGCCTTGTCGCCCGTCGAAATCGAACGTCTGCGCAGTCTTGGTTATATAAAATAACTATTGAGGCCCCGCATCGGCCGGCGAAAATCCCGAAAGTTCTTGGTGAAAAAGCGCCACTGGGCAGGGATCTCGCTCCACGAACAAAAAATGTTGATCTTGAAAAATGCAATTTTCGCAACGGAATGTTATTACTCAGTCTTGGACAAAGACGCTGTGCCTTGTAAAAAAATCGCGTAAATTCAACCCGTTAGAAGGAAGTCTGTGGAAATGCATGTGTTATCAATATGTTAAAGATTTACCGGCCGGCCGTTTTTTGACTTGACGGTGTTTCCCCGATGCGCTACGTTCTCATGTCATCTACCCGCTGGGTGGCGGGCAGAATCAAGATTGTTCGTTAACAGGACGATATGTTCGCAAACCAACTTTTCAGGAGGATAGGCAAGATGAATAAACTGTTCCTGTACGGCTTGTTGGGCGCCCTGGTTCTTTCGCTGGGCATGTTGTTTGCCTGCGGCAGCAGCAGCAGCAGCGGCGACGATGACACGACCCCGGTCGATGACGACACTTCGCCGACGGCCCCGACCTGCCAGAGTGTTTATGATGCGTTGTATCAAGATCCGCCGGCCGGCTGCGGCGACGCCTTGAAAGATTCCACGGGCGCCGACATTCCGGAAGCTTCGGTCGTCGCGGATTGCACCTCGAACTCGGACGGCTACGGCCTGACCGGTACGATCGCCCTGTGCATCATCGACAACCCGGGCAACTGCACGACCATCGAATCCTGCATCAACGCCGCTCTGAATCCGTAACGCTGTCGCGTTTCGACAACGCACACAAAAACCCCCGGGCCGCAAGGTCTGGGGGTTTTTTCTTGCCAGCGGTCTTTTTCGCCGCTACATTCAGGAAGAAGGAAAGAGCGTCATGTCAGATCGGGACGGCCGCAGTTGGAATGACGACGATCGACCGTCGTGGCGGGAACTCGACAAACGCCGCGATCGTTCGTCGCATCGCCCCAATGAAAAACCCGCCTTTGCCGGCGGCAAGAAACAGCAGGCGTACGCGCGCACGCTCGCACTGCACAACGCCGGCCAATTGTTCGTTCCCAAGAAAGACGCCGCGCAATTGCAGGCCGAGGCGGACCTGGCTGCCGCCAAAGGCACGCCGGGTTTTGTCGAGGCGGCCAAAGCGTTTATCGCCACATACGGCATCACGAAAGACTGGCGCGTGCACGTGCTGCTCGCGGCGGTCCCGGATTCCGAGGTGGCCGTGCCCGCGATCGAGGCGTTGGCCGCCCGGGCCGGTTCGCTCGACGCGTCGGAACTGCGCAATATCGTGGCGGCGCTGAAGACCGTCGCGATGACCGGCAAGACCAGGGCCCGCGTGGCCGCGAAGAAAGCCCTCGAAATCCTCGAGAACCTCGAATAACAACCGTCGGAGGAAAGACGATGAGCGAACCCTTGTTGCTCGCCCGCGACGAAAACGGCGCGCGCGTGTTCACGTTGAACCGTCCCGAGAAACGCAACGCCCTCAGTCTCGAGCTGCTGCACGAGATGGAGGAAGCCTTCGACCGCGCCGCCGAAGACGCGACCGTGCGCACGGTGATTATCGCCGGCGCCGGCAAAGGCTTTTGCGCCGGCATCGACCTGGGCTCGCTAGCCGGGGTCGCGATGGGCGTCACGCCGCCGCAATTCCGCCGTCTGGTGCACCGGCTGCAGGAAGTGCTGACCAAGCTCTCGCGCATGGAGAAGCCGTCCGTCGCCGTGTTGCACGGTTTCTGCCTGGGCATGGCCACGGAACTCGCGCTCGCCTGCGACGCGCGCCTGGCCGAGGCCGGCTGCGAAATCCACATCGCCGAAGCGCGCCTGGGCATGATTCCGGACGTCGGCGGCTCGACGCGGCTGGTGCGTGCGGTCGGGCTGCCGCGGGCCAAGGAACTGATCATGACCGGCAAGAGCATCGCCGCCGAGACCGCCGCCGCGTGGGGCCTCGTCAACGAACTGGTCCCGACCGGCCAGGGTCTGGACGCCGCGCTGCGGTGGCACGGCGAATACGCGAAATGCGGGCCGTTGGCCGTCGGCATGGCGAAGGTCGTGCTCGATCGCGCCTACGACCTCGACGCGTCGACCTCGATGATGTTCGAGGGGCTCGCCCAATCCACGCTCTACAACTCCGAAGACTTCCGCGAAGGCGTCATGGCGCGGATGCAGAAGCGCACGCCGGAATGGAAGTGCAAATAGACCGGCAGGGAAAAGTGAACAGTGAACAATGAACAGTGAACAGTGAGCAGCGGTCCAGCCTCTTGCAAAAATACCGCGTTTCGCGCGGCGACATGCCGCTTTCTAATTGGGGCGCGGCAAGCGGCGCCCCACCCAAGAAACCGCCGCGCCTCGCGCGGACCCGCCCCCGAAAAACGCTGGAAAACTAGTGGCGCGTGATTTTGCAAGAGGCTCTTCTGACTTCTAACTTCTGGTGCGGAAAACCGACCATCGACCACTAGTTTGCGGCCACTGCTCGCTGTTCGCTGCTCGCTGTTCGCTGCTCACTGTTCGCTGCTCGCTGTTCGCTGCTCATTGTTCGCTGCTCACTGTTCGCTGTTCGCTGTTCACTGAATGACGATTGGCGCGGCCGCCACGAGTGCTTATTTTAGGATCAATCGGCTCCGGACAAGCGGGAGGGGTTCCCATGGGCGAACCTTTGTGGCGGCCTTCGCCGGCGGTCAAGTCGCAATCCAACATGGCGCGGTTCATCGAATTCGTTAACGAGAAATTCCGGCTGCGCGTGGATTCGTACGCAGCGCTTCACGCGTGGTCGGTCGAGCGCGTCGCCGACTTCTGGGCGAGCGTGGCCGAGTTCGTCGGGATCAAGTTTTCGGCGCCGTACGCCGCGGTCGTCGAAGACCTCGACGTCTTCCCCGGAACCAGGTGGTTTCCCGGCGCCCGGCTCAACTTCGCCGAAAACCTGCTGCGTTATCGCGACGACCGGCCGGCGCTGGTCGCCCACGACGAGAGCGGCAAAACCGCCGAATTGACCTACGCCGCGCTGTACAACGCTGTCGCCCGGCTGGCGCGGGCGTTCCGCGCGAGCGGCGTCAAGCCGGGGGACCGCGTGGTCGGCTATATGCCGAACATTCCCGAGGCGGCGATCGGCATGTTGGCCGCGGCGGCGATCGGCGCGACCTGGGCCTCTTGCGCGACGGATTTCGGACCGGCGGCGGTGCTCGATCGGCTCGGCCAGGTGCAGCCGAAAGTTCTGCTCACCGTCAACGGCTACCATTACAAGGGCAAGGCGTACGACATCATCGCCAACGTGGCGAAGATCGCGCGGGACACGCCGTCGCTGGAAAAGGTCGTGCTGGTCGAGAACCTCGCGGAAACGGCAGACGTGGCCGGGGTTCCGCACGCCGTGCTCTATCGGGATTTTGTCGCCGGCGAGGCCGATCCGCCGCTTGAATTCGAGCCGACCCCGTTCGGCCACCCGCTTTACATCATGTTTTCGTCCGGCACGACCGGCCGCCCGAAATGCCTCGTACAAAGCGCCGGTGGGATTCTCATCAACCACTTGAAGGAACTCGCGATCCACTCCGACCTGCGGCGCGACGACCGCATTTTCTACATCACGAGCTGCTCGTGGATGATGTGGAACTGGCTGCTGAGCGCGCTGGGCGTCGGGGCGACGATCGTGCTGTACGACGGGAATCCGTTGCACCCCGACGACGGCGCGATGTGGCAACTCGTGCAAGACGAGCAGGTGACGATTTTCGGTTTATCGGCGAGCTATCTGAACGTCGTGCGCAAGGCGGGCGCCGAACCGGGCAAAACGCACGATTTGTCGCGGCTGCGCCAGATTTCGCAAACCGGCTCGCCGCTCTCGGCCGACGGCTTCGAATGGGTCTACCGGGCCGTCAAGGCCGACCTACACTTCAACTCGATCGCCGGCGGCACGGACATCAACGGCTGCTTCGCCATCGGCAGCCCGTATCAGCCGGTCTACGCCGGCCAATTGCAGGGGCCGGGGCTGGGCATGAAGATCAACGCCTGCAACGCGGCGGGCGAAGCGGTCGTCGATCAGGAGGCCGAACTCGTCTGCGAACTGCCCGCGCCGAGCATGCCGATTCGCTTCTGGGATGACCCGCAGAACGAGAAGTACCTGGCGGCCTACTTCCATTATTATCCGAACCGGAACGTGTGGCGGCACGGCGACTTTGTGATTTTTCACAGCGACACCGGCGGCATTTCGTTCCACGGGCGTTCCGACGCCGTGCTCAAGCCGTCCGGCGCGCGCATCGGCACCGCCGAGATTTACACGGTCATCGACCAGATCCCCGAGGTCCTCGACGCGCTGGCGGTCGGCCAGGATGTGGCCGGCGATCAACGCGCGCTGTTGTTCGTCAAGCTGGCGCCGGGCGTCGAATTGACGCCGGCGCTGGTCGGCACGATCAAGCGCCGGCTGCGCGAAGAACGGACGCCGCGGCACGTGCCGGCCCTCGTCCTCGCCGTGCCCGACATCCCCTACACGATGAACGGCAAGAAATCCGAAGCGCCGATTGCGAACATCGTCAACGGCCGGCCGGTGACCAACAGCGCCGCGCTCGTGAATCCCGAATGTCTGGCCTTTTACGAGCGGATTTTGCCCCAACTTCAGGCCGTCGCGCCCGAACGAAGCTGACGCCGGCTTCCCGGCGCGGCTCCTACGCCGCCGCGGTCGGCCAACCGCGGAAATATCCTGGGAGCGCGGGTGTCCCCACCCGCCCTGATCCGTTGTGGCGCAGCCGCCCTCGGCTGTGCTTCCTGGGACCGCCGGCTTCCCCGCGGCGGCGCCCGAAATATTTTTACCCGGGTGTTATTGACAAACCACTTTTACCCGGGTATTATTCAAGGCATGAACAACGAACACACTTTTACGGCTTTTGTCGGCGAGCGGTTGCTCGCCGCGGGCGACGCGACGAAGGTGCTGCGGCGAGCCAAAACGCGCTTCGACCGCGACCACGGCGCCGCGCTTCTCATTTTCGCAGACCAAAGCGGCAAGCAGGTCGATTTCGACCTGCGCGGCACGCTGGCCGACGTGCTGGCGCGCCTGCCCAGTCATCCGCTGTTCGCCGTCAACAAGACGCCGGCTGGGCCCGGACGGCCCAAACTCGGCGTGGTTTCGCGCGAGGTGTCGCTGCTGCCGCGGCATTGGGATTGGCTGGAAGAGCAGCCGAACGGCGCCTCGGCGGCGCTGCGCCGCCTGGTCGACGAAGCGCGCAAGCGCGACCCCGCCGGCGAACGCGCGCGCCGCGCCCGCGACGCCGCCAGCCGTTTTCTCACGGCCATGGCCGGGAACCTGCCCGGCTTCGAGGAGGCGTCGCGCGCCCTTTTCGCCAACGATGCGGCGCGGTTCGCCGACCTCACCTCCCGCTGGCCGAAGGACGTCCGGAAATACGCCGCGCAATTGGCGCACGGGTGGTTTCATCCGACGACGGATTTGGCCGAAGATCCGTGATCTCTGGTTTCAAGCATTTGCGCTTGAGCAATTATTAACCGCGCAGATTTCCTTGGAGCGCGGGTGTCCCCACCCGCCCTGATCCGTTGTGGCGCAGCCGCCCCCGGCTGTGCTTCCCGGGACCGCCGGCGTCCCGCCGGCCCAGGGACCGCCAGAGCCTGCCCTGAGCGAAGTCGAAGGGTCCCCGCCGGCGTTGCACTCGCTGGGAGCGCCTAGCCTGCCCTCGCGAAAGCGGGGGTCCCCGTCGGCGACGGAAAATCAATAAACGCCAACGAGGCCGTTGGCGCTCCCAGCAAGTTCCCCGCCGGCCCCCGGCCGTGCCGGCCGTTGCCGACATTATCATCGCGGCAGGCCCGCGTGCCTGCCCCCGGCCCGGGGTTGAAAACCCCGGGCTAAGATCATGCTGCCCCATGGGGACGCGGCGAAAACAGCCCCGGGTTTCGACCCGGGGCCCGAAAATTCGGACCTGTCGGTTGCGCCGCTTCACGCCCCGTGCGATCCGCACACCTTTGCCGCGGCGGCAAAAGTGTGCCACCCACCAGCCTTCTACCGATATCGCGATCGTAAAAGGGCCACCCCGACCCGGGTCCGAGTCGTGTACCCGCGTCGCCGAGGCAACCAGCGTTGGGGTGGCGGACTTTCGGCCAAGCCTGCGAGGCCGAAGGTGTGCGCGCGTCCTCTTTGGAAGGCACGTTCGCGCGGCGACCCACGTGCGGCGCAGCCCGGCCCGGCGCGGGACGGCGCCGCCGTCGTTCAACCGCAAAAATCTGTGAAATCTGTGGACTGCCCGATCCCCGGACCCCGAACCCCGAACCCCGGACCCCGGCCCCCGGCCCCGGAACCCGGAACCTGGACCCCGGCCCCCGGAACCCGGAACCCGGAACCCGGACCCCGGACCCCGACCGCCGCCCCCCGCGCCTTCGGCGCGTCTTGTCTGCCCGTCTGCGTCCGCTCGAACGCGATTTTTTCGGATTCGCCCTGCGCCCCTTCCACTGTAAGAGCGCCCTTCCGGGCGCGATTCACGCGCCGCAGGCGCGGACCGCAAGCGCCAACGGCGCGAAATATAACAGCCTGGGTCGGAGGCCGAAGGCCGCAGGCCCAGGTACGATACGGCGCATTGTTTTTCATTCATTCCGCGCGCCATCGGTGCGCGATACGGGCGCCAACGGTGCGAACCAACGCAACCGACGACTGTTCGCTGTTCGCTGTTCACCGCTCCGCGCGGCCCGCGGCCGATCCGCCGGGGAAGAAGACGATGGGAGAAAAATGGGGGTTGGATCGCACGATTTGCTTTGACGTTCGGGGTCACGAACCCGCAAAGGCCGCGCGCGGAAAACGGACAAAAACGGTTGAATGTCCCGAACGGCTCCCCCAAAAGTGTTTCATCGCCTTACGCGTTCCTTTTTTGTGCCAACTTTCCTAGTCTCGGCCTTTGTTTTTTCCTTTTTTTCTTCGGATTGCGTACGGGCCATCCGCAGACTTTAAAAATCTCTAGGATATCTGGATTTCCTGACTCAATCATCGCCTCGAATATCGCCACGCCTGTTTCATCGCCGTAGCAAATGTCCCTAAAACAATGTGCAATTTGTAAGGGGGCTTCGTGGCGTTGACGGGTGCTCTCGGCTATTGCGGAGAAGTTCTTTTTCAGTTCCGCCGCGGCGATTCGGTGTTCCTCAACGTGTTCGTCAGAATATTTCAGCTGCTTGCGCAAGCCGTCTTCATTTGGGCCATAAAATCCAATGACAAAAAGCATCCCGTCAAAAAGCACCTGCCAACTGGCCGAATAAATATCAGCCCTGGACGGTTCGCCGTCGGCGAACGCCGAAACCGTTTTATGCCACCGCGCAGGGTCGGCCAGCGGTGCTCGGCGTGGCACAGTCGGCAAAAACAAAGTACCCAAAGCCTCGTCCCAAAGAGGCAACGGCCTTAGATCGAAAATCGAAATTACAAATTGGTTAATGATTCTGGCCTTCACCGGGTCGGCAATCAGAGCGGCCCAATTGATATCTGGGTTTTCCGCCCATAGGCGATCGTACATGGAGGGGGATCTGAGAACATGCCTCAACGTCTTGTCTGAGTGCCGCCCCGAAGAGAGAGCAAGATCAAGTGGCATCGCGTGATCAGCCTCTAGCTGTTCGGCCTGACTCATCGAAATTCGAATAACTTTTGAATCGCCGGGGTCCCGTACGGTAACCGGATTCCGTCCCAACTTTCTTGATAGGGCCAAAACGTCCTCCCGCGAAGTCAACCTCCCGGTCGCCTGAATGGCGCGTAGCTGAAAAATTTTCCACAGGATACGACTGCGGCCCTCAACCACCTTCGTAAGTTCTCCCTCAGACATTCTCGTAAGCAAGACTGCCGCTGCAAAGCGAACGGCGGACTTGTTCGGCGAAAAAAGGAGCAGATGACATACAAAATGAGTAAATGGCCCCGACAAGGTAGTCGGGCCGGCAATAGTTGATTGCAGGTATACCAGTGTCTCAAACCAGGTCTTCGAAGCCACCAGATCATCCCACGACGGAAACGACAGCAAAGATGCCGCCAACCGATTCATACCCGGCGATGTTGTTATGGCGTGCCTAATCGTGGCCCAAAGAAGATTAAAATCCGGCTCAAGTTCAGTCGCTTCTGTTGAGTTCAATGCTTGCCCGGCGAAAAAAGACAGCTGCGCTCGCTCGCGTATCGGTCCTCGTCGGCAAAGTTTCCAGGTCTCCGGCAAATCCATCCCCGCCGCAAGAATTACCAGACGAAGACACGTCAATTCTTTCTCCGTTTTCAACCCTCTAGACAACGATCGTGCGGCGCCTTTGAAAGCCTCCCAATTCCCGTCCGTTTTTTCGCGACACGCTCTGAGCATCGCCAGCGTGTCGTGCAAAAGTCCGGAGTCATCCAGGCCCGTGCATGCAAGAACCAATGTCCGGATCACAAGCGTTTTATGCACGACGGCAGACGCGACGCCATCCAACAGCAGTCCGCCAAGAACCTGAGCAACATTTGCGTCAGCCCCGGCGCAAGCAAGAATTTTTTCGACAAGGAACAACTGCGCTTCGTCAGCATATCCCGCAACAAGCAACCGAAGCACCTCTCTCCAACGCGGATCCGCGCAATGGTTTTCTATTTCGGCTCCCCACGCGTCGCTAACGCCATTCAACTCCGCAAGCGTTTTGATTCTGGCTGCGGTCAAATATTCTTGGAACGTCAAATGAATGAAACTAAACTGTCTGTCGCCGATCTCCACGAGGAGGCCAGCGCGATCTTGAACAAACTCAATAAAATCCGTTGCAAGTATGTCCGGGGAGTAATCCGGATCGGGTGGCTTTTCTTCTGATATATGTTCGGATAACACAGCCTTCAGCGCCTTATATGTAACCACTGCCTGTCGCCCCGACTCCTCGCCCCCCATTTCATGGTGCATCCAATACGCGATTGCTTGCATTCTATGCATATTATGCTGATCAACTTTGGCCCGGTGAAGGCGATCCTTCTCGTGGAATTTTGAGGTATGCCACGTATTTAAAAGAGTTTCCGTACATTTTTGATATAACACATGACGCTCGTCCGGAAGTACTGCATCAATCCGATGCACGAGAACCATGATTGTCAAAAGAAGAGGGTTACGTGCCAAATCGCGGATCGCGACATGCTGATCGTTGCGCAATATCGCCAGCAAGCTATCAAGATATTCTTCTCGTTCACGCGGGCTTTCGAACCTCACATTGTACCAATCTTTTACGAATTGTGCGATTTCTTCGTCACGAAGTTTTGCCAATTTGTGATGAACAAAATCGCTTTTGTCGAAGCTGAACGGCCCTTGATAGCCGTAAACCCGTGACGTAACAATAATTGAAGTCCCCGGATATGTTGCCGCAAGATTGCGAATGCGGTTACGTATTTGTATTTTGAAAGTGGGCGACGGTAATTCGTCAACGCCATCAAAAAGTAGAATCGCATTTCCCGATTCGAGGTAATATTCGATAAACTCAATGGGAACCCCACCGATCGATAGGTCCGCCTCTATGTTGGCGCGCATATACTCTATTAGAGAAAGATTATCGTCTGATTTGATCGCGTCGGCATACCGGCGTAGGGTCACAAACACAGGAAGGCGTTCATCGGATATGAATTGAAACCGCGACGCTCTGTCCGGCTTCCACGAACGCCGTTGAAGCGCTTTTGATCTCCCCAGCAGGGCTAGAAACTTCAAAAGAGTCGTTTTCCCAGAGCCGGGATCCCCAAGAATGACATGGCAAGACCCGAGCGCAAGAAAATCGACCGGATCGCGGCGAGGCGTATTGGGGTCATTTTCATCGGCATCGTTTGCAATTGCCGAAAGCGGGATATAGATTTGTTCTATAGGGACAGCATGCGTCGACTCTTCTTTATAAACTGACATCCCGACGAATTCGATACGACCGTGCTCTTCGACTATCGCTTTATCATATTGAGCGCGTATACCATTTATCGTTTTCTTTCGTTCGACGCCATTTGGATACAGTTCGGGATAATAGTAGAGCCCGATCGAAGGGATCTGAAGAAAGAGGCCTTGAAGGTGCGTGTGACCCCAATGTTCAATATCGAAGTCGCAGCCGACGTCGTCTCTAAGTTTTTTAAACCATGAAACGTCGCCGGCGTCTTTCCGACCCGACGGTTCGACGAAATCCTCAGGAGTAACAAGAATCCATTTTTTTAATCGTAGCCTGTCCTTTGGTGGTATTCTTTCGTGCTCAGGAGAGTCTTTTGACTTGCCGGCGGCGCGAATTAGCGATTCTTTTATCTCAGCGCGATGCGCCGCGCTCAAAGGACACGGAAAAAATTTGTGCTGATAGCCGACGATGCCATCCGGTTTCTCTTCATACGCATCAAGTCCTTGAACGTCGCCTGCACGGTCGTCGAAAAGGGTAATCGATCCTTCTTCCCTGCGTCGGGTGTGAAAAAGGAGCAAATTGACGACTCGGGCAAACTCCCGCCCGCTTGACGAACTCCTCGGGGGCAGGATGGTGTAAAGACTTGACACTTCGGGAATTCGTTGCCTCATCCTCGCGCTCACACGCAGTCTCGCAGGCTCGTGCTGCTGGCCTTTTGTTTTTTTGCCACTTGGTTCGCCGATTTTTCCTGTCATGGCGTCATCTCCGAACGCAAATCATCGCGTTTGCAAACTGTACGGTGAAATTCCGGAACACAACACCTATTTCCCTCCTCACTTCGGCCGTCGTCCCGCTTTCCGGGGCCAGAGCGGACGTTGAAGCAACCGTTCGGAGGCTTCAGGGGGGACAAAATGCTTAATTCGGCCTCCCGTGTCGGATTCGTCAAACAATCGCACCTCGCCTCGCTTGTTTAACATGTTTCGCATCCCGGATTGTCAATGATTTAATATCAGCGTCCGCATCGCGGCGCAAGGGCGCGGGGTTCCGCCTTCGCCAAGGCTTCCCGACTTCGCCAAGGCTTGGTCACGTCAAGCCCCGCGCTCCCGGGGCGTCGGCCCCGCGGTGCGCGGCCGATGAGGGCACAGCGCGCTGTGCCCCTACGCCGGACCGCGCCTGCGGCGCGGGTAATTTTCGGGGCCGGCCGGAGCGCCGGTCTTCAGACCGGCCCTGGGAGCGCCGACGCCCCCGTCGGCGCCGAAATCATAAACGCCGACGAGGGCGTCGGCGCTCCCGGCAAGGCGCGGGGCGGGTCGGAGCCGAATTTCGAATTGCGAATTGCGAATCGCGAATCCCGCGCGTTGTTCGCCGATGGACGCAACATGAACCGCCGGGTTCCGGGGTCCGGGATCGCAAATGGCGAATGGCGAATGGCGAATGGCGGGTAGAAAGTCTCACGCGGAGACGTGCAGAGCCAAGCAGAGCCGACCCCGAAGCCCGAATCCCGAATCCCGAATCCTGGCGAATGGCCCTCACCCCGGCCCTCTCCCAAAGGGCGAGGGAGAATGGGGCCGCGCCCGCGGCGCGGTAATTTACGGGGCCGGCCGGAGCGCCGGTCTTCAGACCGGCCCTGGGAGCGCCGACGCCCCCGTCGGCGTCGAAATCATAAACGCCGACGAGGGCGTCGGCGCTCCCGGCAAGGCGCGGGCAAATCGAAAAAAGTCGCTCCCAGGGCCAGACGTGCCGGCCGTGTAGGGGCAGGTCCCCGAGCCTGCCCCAATGATAATGCCTGCCGGCGCCGGCACATAAGAAGGCGGTTGTCGCGTCCGGGCTTTCCGCGTTGTTATTTTGATAGTATTTAATACTCGCGAAGGGCGTCGAACGCCGTTTTCCCTACCGCGAAGGCCGGTATATGGCGGTCCGACGGCGGTCAAATTCAGTAAAATTACGAAACAAAGCCAATTTCGCTCTGCTTGACGGCGACGGCGAGGGAGGCGATCATTTTCCGCCTCTGGGCGGAAGAAAACGGACCGGCGGCGAAAGGCGACGTGATGCGTTTCTGGCTTTGCGTGCTGTTGATTCTGGCGAGCGTCGCGGCGGTTGCGTGCGGCCACGGGGCAAGCAGTTCGGCGAGCGCCGGCGGCGACGACGACGACGACGACAATAACGATGCGTCGCCGCCCGCCGATGACGACACGTACCCGCAATGCGACCAGCGGGCGGGCTCGCCGATGTTCACGATTCACATCGATCCATCCGACAAGGGCCGCGTGTTCGATGGCCTCGGCGCGATCTCCAGCGCCGGCAATTCCCGCTATTTGATCGATTATCCCGAGCCGCAGCGCAGCCAGATTCTCGACTACCTGTTCAAGCCCGGCTACGGGGCGGCGCTGCAGATTCTCAAGGTCGAGATCGGCGGCGACGCCAACAGCTCCAGCGGCGCCGACGCCAGCCACATGCACACCGCCGACGATCTGAATTGCGACCGCAGTTACGAATGGTGGTTGATCGAGGAGGCGAAGAAGCGCAACCCGAATATCAAGGTTTACGGGCTGGCCTGGACCTCGCCGAGTTGGATTCTCGCGCCGTTCTGCTGGTCGCCCGAATATATGGATTATCTGCTGGCTTGGATCGACTGCGGCCAGACGCACGGCTTCACGGCCGACTACCTCGGCGGTTGGAATGAGGGCCTGTGGAACCGCCGCTGGTTCATCCGCCTCGCCGCGGAGATCAAGAAGCGTGGGCTGCCGACCAAGATCGTGGGGGCGGACACGCACGGCGACTTCGGCTGGCTCTTCCCGGATTTGCTCGCGCTCGATCCGGGCTTCGCGGCGGCGATCGACGTCATCGGCGTGCATTATCCGTGCAACGACACGGGCTGCACGTCGTCGGCCGCGGCGATCGGCCTGGGCAAGCCGCTGTGGGCGAGCGAAGACGGCGGCAGCGCGGCGGTCTGGGCGCGCAACATCAATCGCGGCTACATCGACGCCCGGTTGACGGCGCACATCAACTGGCCGCTGGTCGCCGCGGACTCGGACGGGGCCGCCATGGCCGGCGCGGGCGTGCTGCAGGCGAACCAGCCGTGGTCCGGCGCGTACACGATCGATCAGCAAATCTGGGTGTGGGCGCACCTCACCCAATTCACGCAGCCGGGCTGGCGCTATCTCGACGGCGCGGTCGGCTATCTGCAAGGCTACCGCCGATTCGGCAGCTACACGACGCTGATCTCGCCGGACGGGGCGGATTTGGCGGTCGTCATCGAAACCACGACGGCGATCGGCGACCAGTACGTCGAATTGGTGCTGGACGGCGCCGCGCCGCAGAAAACGCTGCACCTGTGGGCGTCGGACACGTCATCCTCGAACAACGACGACTATTTTCTTCACTCGTGCGATGCGACGCCGAGCGGCGGGGTCGTGCGCCTGTTGTTGCAGCCGAATCGTCTGTACACGCTCTCGACCGTCGGCGGGCAGGGCAAGGGAACCGCCGCCGGGCCCGCGCCGGCGCCGTTCCCGCTGCCGTACGAAAACGACTTCGAGAGCGACACGCTCGGCCGCGAGGCGCGCTGGCTGGTGACGCAGGAGGGCTCGTTCGAGGTCGCGCCGTGCACCGGGCGCACGGGCCAGTGCGTGCGCCAGACCACGCCGGAGTTGCCGGTTTTCTGGGGCGGCCTGCAGATGATCGATACGCCGTTCACGCTCGTCGGCGACGGCAACCTTGCCGATTACACCGTCACGGTCGACGCCATGCCCGAAACCGACGGCACGATCCGCCTGCTCGGCCGCTACGCCGCGCAGGTGCCGTTTTATCTGCCGCAGCACACGGGATATGAATTCTCGCTCGCAACCGACGGAACGTGGGAGATTCGCCGTGTCGATTTGGACAATGCCACGGTCCTCGCTTCGGGAACCGCCGCCGCCTGGCCGGCCGGCGCCTGGCGCACGCTCGCGTTGTCGATGAAGGGCGATCAAATCACCGCCTCGGCCGACGGCGCCGCGCTGGCAACGGCGACCGATGCCACCTACGCGACCGGTGTCGCCGGATTCGGCCTGGGCGGGCATCCGGGCGCCGGCGGCTACTTCTACGCGCAATTCGATAATTTGGAGATTGCCGCCGAGTAGGCCGGGTCGCCGGGCGCCTCGAGGAACGGCGGACTTATCGGTTCCGGTCGTAGTCGTCCGCGAGCCGCACGATGTCGTCTTCGCCGAAGTAGTCGCCGCGCTGGATTTCGATGACGATCAGCATCTCGGCGCCCGTGTTGCGCAGGCGATGCGGCGCCTCGACTGGGATGTCGAGCGCCTGGCCGGCGGCGACGGGAATTTCGTCAACGCCGCGCGTGACGACGCCCTGGCCCACGACGACGAACCAGTGCTCGGCGCGGCGGCGATGATATTGCAGGCTCAGCCGGTGTCCGGGATTCACGGCGAGCCGTTTCACCTTATACGTCGGCTCGTCGAGCAGAACCTCGAACCAGCCCCACGGCCGATGGCTGATTTCGCCGCCGGAACTCATGCCGCATCCTTGCTAGGCGAAGGTGTTGCCGCCGCACATCGGGCAGCGCCGGCGGATGCGGGGCACATCGCCGCGCCAGCCGCACGAGGCGCACTGGGCGTTGACGGTGTCCATCGCTTCCACCGCGCTTTTGCCGGCGTCGCCGAGGAAGAGCAACTTGATAATGGAGCCCAACGTGCCGAGCGCGAGAGCGGCCGTCACCCCGAGCCAAACCGAATACTCGACGGGCCAGATGCCGTGCATGTCACGCCTTTCCCCACGCCTGATTTGCGCCGGTCTTTTCTAGCAACCGCCCGGCGCCCTGTCAACAAACGAGGCGGACCGGCCTCACAGGAACCCGGCCAGTTCGGCTTCGAGGCGGGCGAGCGGCATCGCGCCGAGCACCTGCTTCACCGGCTGGCCGTTCTTGAAAAGGAACATGCACGGAATGGACCGAACGTCGAACGGCGCGGCCGTCTCCGGAAACTCCTCGGTGTTGAGTTTGACGACCTTGACGGCGCCCGCGTGTTTGGCCGCGAACTGGGCCAGCACCGGCGCCATCGCCTTGCACGGGCCGCACCAGGGGGCCCAGAAGTCGACCAGCGTCGGCAACTCGCCTTCCAGGACGTCGACTGGAAAGAGCTTGTTGTTGGTGTCGATCGGCCGGTCCGGCGCGGTCAACACGGCTTGGCACTTGCCGCAGCGCGCCTGGCCGGCGCGCAAGCGATCCAACGGCGCCCGGTTGGCGGCGCCGCACGAGGGACAACGGACTGTGTCGGGCATGGTGAAATCCTCTTGTGGCTACGTCCAAAAGCCGCCCGGCGCCGCGCTTATTGGCGATCGCGCAGAATCAGCAGGCGGATCAATGTCAGAATCGCCGCCAGCGTTGCCGCGACATAGGTCATGGCCGCCGCCGACAGAACCTTGCGTGCGCCGCCAATCTCGTCCGGATGCAACGCGCCGCTGCCTTCGAGCACGGCGAGCGCGCGCGACGAAGCGTTGAATTCGACCGGCAACGTCACGACCTGAAACAACACCGCGAAGCTGTAGAGCAATATGCCGATGGAAACCAAGACCGGGATATGAAACAGAAACCCCCCGAGGAGCAACGGCCAGAGCATCCCCGAGCCGAGGTTCGCCACCGGAACCAGAGAGGACCGGACGCTCATCGGCCAATAGCCGTCTTTGTCTTGCAGGGCATGGCCGGCCTCATGGGCGGCGACGCCGAGCGCGGCGAGACTGGGCGAACTGTACACGCCTTCCGACAGGCGCAGGACCTTGCCGCGCGGGTCGTAATGGTCGGTAAGCTGGCCCGCGATCGGCTCGACGGCGATGTTGGACAGCCCGGCGCGATCGAGCAGGTAACGAGCGGCCTGCGCCCCGGTCATGCCCGAGGCGGCGCGAATTTTGCTGTATTTCGAGAAGGCGCTGCGTATCTTCGCCTGCGCCCAAATACCGAGAATCAAAGCGGGAATCAGCAGGATCATCGTCGGATCCCAGAAGAACAGCGAATGCGGCGCAACCATTTCGAACTCCTCCTTCTCGGCCCGAAAACCTAACCACGGGCCGCATTGGTTTCAAGCAACGGCGCGACCAACCGGCCGTTCGGCGCGGCGTTGGCGCTCGAACGCCGATCACCTCAGACACATGTTTTTTTGAAAAAAACCGCTTAAGGTAAACATATACTTCTTCGACTATTAATGAAAGATTATTGCGTGACAGGGAAGCAGCTTCAGTACAATGATGGCCAACGTTGAGGCAACGTCAATGTTGTGCGAGTGTCCGTACAAGACCAAGTGCCCGTACTATCAGAACACGATTGGCTTGCCGCTCATTTCATGGGAAACGGTGCTTAACGCGTATTGTCTTGGAAAGACGGAAGAGTGCGCGCGGTTCGTGATCTATCGCGAACTGAGCGCCAGCGGCGTCCCGGTGGATTTGCGTCCCGACCAGCAGGGCCGGGCGCATGACATTTTGTCCTGTTCCTTTTATAGCTGACGCGGGACATGGTCGCAGATTCGCCGCTTCGCGCCGCCGGCGCGAGGTGAGGTGGGGTTTCGCCTGCGACCGGCATCACGGCGTGCGGCTGATTTGATTTTGGCCCCCCTAATTCGAGGTTCGCCGTGCCGCGGGTTGAGGTCGCCTTGGCCCGCGCGCCAATTGTTTCTATAATGGCTTGCACGTTCGAACGTTCTCGAGGAGTCCGCCATGCGTCGCTTTGCGCTGTTGCTTCTCGCCGTGTTCACGGCATCGTGTTGGGCCGCCGCCGTCGAGGCGCAAACCATCCGTGAAATCCAGGACGCGATCGCCGCGGCCGGCGCGAATTGGACCGCCGGCGAAAACGAAGCGTGGGATCGATTTGCCGCCGGCGGCTGGGGCCCCAACGACGCCGGGTATCCGCTGCTGGACGGAACCGAGAACTATTTCCAACCGCTGGGCTTGAAAGACCTGCCGGCGACTCTGGATTGGCGGAACTACAACGGCAAGAATTACATCACGCCGATCAAGGACCAGGGGAACTGCGGCGCGTGCTGGGCGTTCGCGACCACCGGTCCGATCGAGAGCCACATCGCCATCGCCGAAAACCTATCCGATCCGAAGCTCAATTTGTCCGAGCAGGATTTGCTCAGTTGCTGCCAATTGCCCGGCTGCCGCAACGGCTGCACCGGCGGCTTTACCACCTCGTCGTTCGATTATGCGCGCGACGACGGCCTGTTCGACGGCGCCTGCTTGCCGTATTTGGCCATCGACACCATCCCGTGCGACAATCGGTGCGCCGATTGGCAAAAGCGGATCTACAAGATCGACAGTTGGGCGCTCGTCGGCCCCGGTCTGCAAGGCGTATTCCCGACGCCGCAGGAAATCATCGAGGCGCTGCAACACGGGCCCGTCGGCACGAGCATGATCATCTACAAAGATTTCTATTCGTACACCGGCGGCATTTATCAAACGGTCATCGGCGCGCCGCAGGGCATGCACGCGGTCACGATCATCGGCTACGATTCCGACCAGGAATATTGGATCTGCAAGAACTCGTGGGGCGCCGCTTGGGGCGAGAACGGCTTCTTCCAAATCAAGTGGGGCGCGGGCGAGATCGGCATGTTGACGATTCTGCCGGTCTACACCGACCAGGGGCCGACCGGGGATGACGACGACAACGACGACAATGACGACAACGACGAGGACAGCACGCCCGACGCGCCGCACCACGGCGAAGGCACGAGCCACACCACTACCACTGGCTGCGGCGGCTGAACCGACGCGGCGCCTACGTCCGCCCGTGCGCCGCTACGCCACGCCGGTGTAGCGAAACGTGTAGCGGCTCGGCCGCGGCGTCAGCTTCTCGCGGGCGACGGCCGCTGCGCGGGCAACCATGCGCCGCGTGATCAACCCGTCTTCGAGGCGGAACGACCGTGCGTGTTGGTCGGGCAGGAAGCCGGCGAAGAAACAGCGCACCTTTCGATTGGCTTTGAGAGTCGCCAACATTTCGCCGCGGATGAGGCCGTCGGACAGGCGCAGCGACCTCGCATTCGGATCGGGCGCCAGGTGGCGGAGAGCGGAGCGGAGGCCGATGACGATTTTTTCCAGCACCAGCGAACCGCGTTCGAACTCGGCGACCACCAGCGGGTTTCGCGAATTGAGGCGATAGGCCAGCCGAAAACAGCGCCGCGCGGCGAGCAGTTTCTTCTGTTGTTCGCGCAGCTTGCCGAGCATCAAGTAGCCGTCCCAATCGTCGGGCTCCAATTCGATGACCTTTTCGATCACCTGCGTCGCGAGGCGCGATTGGCCGGCGGCAAGATAAGCCTTGGCCGTCAGCTTCAAAAGGAAGGGGTTGTTCTTCTCGTGCTGCATCACCTTGCGAAGGCACACGGCGGCGTCTGCGTTCCGGCCGTTGCGCAAGTGTTCCAAGCCCTGGCGATAGATCGCCTCGCGCGCCCGAAAGTCCGTGGGCATTTGGAACGCCGCCTTGGCTTTGAGCGCATGAATCGTCGCTTGGTCCGTCAGCCGCAACTCGTCGTATTGCCGGCGCTTGGCGGCGTCGGACAGGACGAGATACGCCTCTTCGATCGCGCCCATTTCCTCGCGGCAGTTGTCGGTCGGGTCGTCGGCATCCCACTCGTATCGGCATTTTTGATCAAGCGCGACGTAGGCCTCCTTGATCTTCAACGCGCTCGCGTACTCCGGGATCCCCAAGATATCGTAGTAATTTGGCAGTTCGTCTCGCGCCGGCATTTGCTTGCCTTTTCATCCGGCGAGCGCGTCCTCCCGGTTCCGCCCGCCGCTCGCGTGGCCCGTGCGGCTCCGTCGACGCCCACCGTCCGACCGCCGCTGGACGCGCCGAGCTACGCGTCCGCTTTCGAATGATTCAAAATCGGCGCCAAACGCGAAATTAATTCGCCTATTGAATCAACCGGTTGCCGGACCCGCCGGCGGTGCACGAAAAACCGGCCGGAAATCGGGTAACGTTGCGTTACGGCACGTAACGTTCGCGCGTCCGGCCGGCGCCGGTTTTCGTTTGACCGGCGGGCGACGGGCCGGTATACATGCAGTCGGGTTCCCATGAGCGACACGCCCAAAATCACGGTCATCGTGCCGTTTTACAACGCGCACGAAACGCTCGCCCGCTGCCTGGACGCGATTGTGCGCGAGTTGCCGCCGGGCGGCGAGGTGATTTGCGTCGACGACCGCAGCACCGACGATTCGGCGCAGATCGCCGCGCAATTCGACGTGCGCTTGGTGCAGATGATCCGCCGGTCGGGCGCCGCGACGGCGCGCAACCTCGCGGCATCGATCGCGCAAGGCGGTATTTTTTTCTTTCTCGACGCCGATGTGATCGCCCCGCCGGGCTTGCCGGCGCGGGTCGCCGCGGCATTCGCCGACGATCCGGAACTCGACGCCCTGTTCGGCGCGTACACGATCTTCCCCGAGGCGGAGAATTTCACGTCGGTCTACAAGAACCTGGTGCACCACACGACGCATCTGACGAGCCGCCGCGAGGCCTCCACCTTTTGGTGCGGCTGCGGCGCCATCCGCCGCGAGGCCTTCGCCCGCGTCGGCGGTTTCGACGAAAGCTACGCCGCGGCGAGCGTCGAAGACATCGACCTGGGCTATCGTCTGAACAAGACCGGGGCGAAGATCCGGCTCGATCCGAGCCTGCGCGTCTCGCACGCCAAACGGTACACCCTGCGCAGCCTGATTCGCTCCGACCTGCTCGACCGTGCGGCGCCGTGGGCGAAGTTGATGGCGCGGGAACGGGTCTTCAAGCTCGACCTCAACCTCAAGCTCGCGAACGTGCTCTCCGGCGCCGTGCTGGCGTTGGCCGCGGCGGCCGGAATCGTGCTCGCCGCGCTGAATCCGCCGGCGCTGGCCGCGGCCGCACTGGTCGCACTAGTCGTCTGCGCGGCGCTGAACGCCCGCGTGCTGTGGTACGTCGCGCGCCTGTGCGGTTTTTGGTTCTCGGTGAAATTCTTCCTCATGTACGTGGTGACGTACTTCTACAGCGTCATCGGCCTCGTTCTCGGGTTGGCCGAATACCTTCGCGAACGATGGCGGCGGGACAGAACCGCGTGACCCCTGCTTTACGGACTTCTGAAACACTGTTCAATATTGCTTGACTTTATGCAAGACAACGTTATATATTGAATCGATTCAACGGCGGGAAATGCAAATCAGTAATTTTCATGAACTTTCGCGACGGAGGTCGCTTCGGCCATGCTAATCGAATTCAGCGTCGAGAATTTCAAATCTATTAAGGACCGCGTCACACTCAGCATGTTGGCCTCGAACGCCACGGGCGAGGATGAAGGCACGAATCAAAACGTGATTGTCGACGTCGGCAAGCCGAAACATCGGCTGCTGAAAACAGCGGCAATCTACGGCGCAAATGCATCCGGCAAATCGAATCTGATCGAGGCGATAAGTTTTTTCTGCAATTTCGTCAGGGATTCCGCGAAGGAAGGTCAGTCTGGTGAGAAAATTCCCATTGACGTGTTCCGGTTGGACGCACGTTGCGCAGCAATGCCTTCGTCGTTCGAGATTGTCTTTCTCCGTGAAAACATCCGGCATGAATACCGATTTGTCGCCGATGGCGAGAGAATCCACCACGAAAGACTGCGTGATTATCCGAAAGGACAGCCGCGAAAAGTCTTTGAGAGACGCTGGGATCCTGGGGAAAAGACATACGCTTTTGAAAAGGGCTCGGGGTGGATTGGGGAATGGAAAACCCTTCAGGACCTGACGCGACCGAACGCTTTGTTTTTGTCCGTCGCGGCGCAACTGAACAACGAACTTGCGGGCCGCATCGTCGAATGGATTGGCGGCAACATAAAATTTCTGGGATTATTCCCAGAAGATAATACCGGGTATTATTTTACACTGATCCTGGCGCAAGAAAACCTTGGAATTCACAATGCAATGTTGAAATGGCTTAGGCATGTTGATCCGGGAATTGCGGATTTCGAGATCAAGTTCGACGAATTCGCTGCGTTTGGGGATTCCACCAGCGTTTATCCGGTGAAAACCAAAACGGTCGTCACCATTCACCAAGGTGTCGCCCCCGACGGAACCGCAAAACCAGTCCTTTTTCGGCTTGAGCAAGAATCTCATGGAACGCAGAGGTTCTTTTCCCTTTTATTTCCATTGTACGTTTCTTTGGAGTCGGGCTTCACGCTCGTCGCCGACGAGTTGGACACGCGGCTTCACCCGCTGATCACGCGATGGATCATCAATCTCTTCCACGACCCGAAAACCAACCCGCACACTGCACAGTTGGTATTTGCCACGCATGACGCGGGTTTGCTGGGCAAGAGACTTTCCCGCCGCGGCCAAGGTACGAGAACCGACCGGCCCGATGAAGAATCGGCAATCGCGGCGGATGGTTCGAGAAGGCGCGGCGAAGAATTATTCCGTCGCGACCAGATTTGGCTGACCCACAAAGAAAACGGCGCGACGCGTCTTTATTCGTTGTGGGACCTTCGCATCCGGAATACCGAAGATCTGCGGGCCAACTATTTGTTAGGGCGATACGGCGGCGTGCCTTTCATCGACGAGTTGGATCCTTAGGGAGACGCCATGACGACGCGCAAACGCCGCCCAACGCGAGACAGTATTTCACGACCCCGGAACAACATCGGGCGTTTCCCAAGACGCAACATGTTGATCGTTTGCGAGGGAGAGAAAACCGAACCGAATTATTTCGATGACGTTCGTCGTTATTTCCACGTACAGCGCGAATTTTGCATCGTGATCGGCCGATGCGGCGATCCTCGATCGGTCGTCCAACGCGCCAAACGCGAAAAAATCGCCGCAGAAAGCATCGATGAGCCGTTTGACGAAATCTGGGTCGTCTTCGATCGTGACGATGTCGCCGGCGTCGAAAACGCCATCCAAATGGCCCGCGACAACGACTTCAACGTCGCGTTTTCGAACCCGTGTTTCGAGTTGTGGTACCTACTGCATTTTCGCGACCAGACTGCCCATCTGAATCAGCAAGCAGCCAAGAGAGCCATGCGGCAATGCATCGAGGGGTACCGCGAGAGCCAGGCAGGCTTGTACGAGGAATATTTTCGCGACCGTGAAAATCGTGCGATTGCCCGGGCCGAAAAGCTGCGGGCCAGGTATGACGACGAATTGAAATGGAGCGGGCGGAACCCATTCACGACCGTTGACCTGCTCGTAATTGCTATCGCGGAGTCTTACGGCCCGGCGCCGGCCTCGCCCTCGCCATGCGTCGCGGAAGACTACTGAAAATCGCCTGACCTTTCGCCAACTTGCATTTCCCGGTCAGACCTGCGAAAGTCCGCGCCGAAAGTCGTGAGACAACTGCGAGAAACACACCATGCGCTCCCCCTCATTTCTGACCGTATCCGTGTTCGTGTGCCTGTTGGTTGCCGGCTGCGCGGCAACGGACCGCGGCGCCGCGGCGGCGATCCCGGCCGCGGCCGACGACGACAACGATGACAACGACGACAACGACGACGATTCCTCGCCATATTCGCCATGCGAGTCGACGGCGACGGCCGTCTATTCGCTCGACGCCGGGGCGGTCGACATCCCGTACCCGAACAATTTCTTCGCCGTCGCGGATCCGTCGACGCCGACCGGCCTGCACTTGCGCCTGGTCGGCGAAACCACCCGCATGCTCGACTACTTCCTGCCCGTAAAGGCGGTCCAATGCCTGCGTTGGGGCCTGAACACGTTGAACGGTTTCGGCACGATGCCGACGGGTTGGTTCACGCTCAGCGATCCGCCGAATCTCGACACGTTCTCCTTGCACGAGAAACCGACGTTCGACGACGGCGCGCTGCTGATTCGTCTGGGCGACGTCGCCGCCGATGACGCGCCGGTGGCCATCGTCCCCAGTTGGACGCCCGGCGACAAACTGCTGGAACTGGCGCCGCACACGCCGCTCGACCAGACGACGCGCTACGCATTCGTGCTCACCGATCGTACGCGCACCGCCGACGGCCGCTGCTACGCCGCGTCGGCGACGTTCGATCGCATTCGCCGCGGCCAGCCCGCCACCGACGCCGAAGCGCACGCCGCCGAGGCGCTCGGCGACTTGTTCGACCGGCTCGCCGCGCACGGCATCGACCGGTTGGCCGTCAGCGCGGCGACGGTGTTCACGACGCAGGATTTGCGCACCGATATGGAAGACATTCGCACCTATCTCGACACGCATGACGCGCCGGCGCTGGAGATCGACGAGGTGCAGCCGCCGCCCGCCGACTGGCAGGGCGTCAGCGAATTGCTCGTCGCGACGTTGCACGCGCAAAGCTGGCGCAACGCCGACGGCGCGCTGCAACGCGATGCGAGCGGCGCGCTCATGACCTTCGGCGACGAAAAGTTGGCGACGTGGATCGCCATGCCCTTGCCGGAAAACGCACAAGAGCCGATGCCCGTCGTCGTGTTCCAACACGGATTCCAAGCGGACAAGAGCGAAATGAGCGGCGTCGTGCCGTGGCTGTGCACGGCCGGTTACGCCGTGGTCGGCATCGACCTCCCGGCGCACGGCTCGCGCAATCCGCTGCCGGCGTTCCTGAACGGCTGGGGTTACATGAACTTTTTCAATCCGCTCGCGTGGCGCGACAACAGCCGGCAGGCCGCGGCCGACCAGATGGCGCTGGTGCGGGGGCTGGCCAACCTGGCGAAGATGGACGTCTGGCCGCCGGGCGGCGACGGCAAGCCCGACCTCGACGTCGGCAACGTTTTGTTTCTCGGCCACAGCCTGGGCGCGATGACGGGCGGCATCACGACCGCGCTCGATCCGACGTTCCAGGTCAGCGCGCTGCATGCGCCGTTCGCCGATTTCCACAGTTTGATTCTCAACAGCCCCTTCGGCGAAATCGCGTTGTTCATTCTGAAGGAAATTCAGGACCACGCCGGGTTGCCGGCCGACGACCGCACGCTGGAGTTCATGGACGTCTACTTTCCGATTCTCGAATCCGGCGTCATGCTCGGCTACGCGCCGCTTTACGGGCAGAGTCTGCCGGGCGGCTCCGGGCCGCCGGAGGCGCTGATCGAGATCAACGCCTTCGATTGGGCCGTGCCGCCGCCGTCGACGTATCTGCTGCTGGGCTCCGCCGGCATTCCGCTGATGGAGCCGCTGGTGTACTCGGTGACGGGCCTGCAAACGATCGCCGCGCCGCACGCCGGAACCACGGCATTTCAATACCCGACGGCGGTCCACGGGAGCCTGCTCGGCGATCCGTCGAACCCGGTTTTCGCCGCGGTTCAGCGCCAGGTCGTGACGTATTTCAATTCGAAGCTGGCGACCGGCGTAGCGGAAGCGATCAATCCGTGGGAATGACGTCCCGCGACGCCCCGTTCGAGGGATGCCGACCGAAATAGTTACCGAATCTCAATAATCTACCCTTGTTGACATCGGCCCTAACGGTGCCTATATATTTTTTGAGTCCGCATCAGTTCTGCTTATGGTTTCTTTGGGGGCGTGTCACCTGTGAGCGTCGATCGCCGCAAAGCGCTGGCCGCGTGGGTTTCGGTCGGCTCGAACAGTTCGCTGATGGCGCTGAAGCTGTGCGTCGGTTTCCTGACCGGCTCCGTGTCGGTGCTATCCGAGGCGGTCCATTCAGGCATCGACTTGCTTGCGGCGGTGGTCACGTTGACCGCGGTGAAATCCGCCGCCCTGCCGGCTGACGAGAACCACCCATACGGCCACGGCAAATTCGAGAACGTCTCCGGCACGCTCGAAGCGGCGCTGATTCTCGGGGCGGCGATTTGGATTATCGTCGAGGCCGTTCAAAAAATTCGCCACCCGCAGCCGCTCGGCGCGCCGTTTTGGGGCGTAGTCGTGATGCTGATTTCCGCGGCGGCCAACTGGCGCGTGTCCCGCTACCTGCTCAGCGCGGGCCAGGAAACGGAATCGGTGGCCCTGGTGGCCGACGCCTCGCACTTGCGCACCGACGTTTACACGTCCGCCGGCGTGATGGCCGGCCTGGCGGCAATCACGGTCGGCCGCTGGTTTTTCCCGCGCGCCGCGCTGCACCTCATCGACCCGATCGCCGCACTCTTCGTCGCGGCGCTGATTCTGCGCGCCGCGGTCAAACTGACGGTGCAGGCCGGCCGCGACCTGGTGGACTTCAGCCTGCCGCCCGCGGAAGAGGCCGATATCCGCACGTGCATCGACCGTTTCGCCGGCGGCAGTTGCGGCTACCACAAGCTGCGCACGCGCAAATCCGGCCCGCAGCGTTTCGTCGAATTTCACCTGTTGGTCGATCCGGCGATGAGCGTCGTCGATTCGCACCGCATCACCGAAAAATTAGAGACCTGCATCCGCGAGAAGCTGCCGGAAACGAACGTGCTGGTGCACATCGAACCGTGCGACGGCGTCTGCAGCGAATCGTGCGAAGAGGGCTGCTTGCTGACGCCCGAGCAGCGCGCCGAGCGGCAGCAGACCGCAGCGGGAAAGGCGTAGAACCGCACCCTGGCGCGTTTCCCGGCAACCCGGCAGCAGCGTTTTCCGCATGCGGCGCTAAACCGCGGCGGTTGACCCGCCGCGGCCGGCAGCGCCATAACTATTTCAATGACCGCCTGTCCGAATTTGACCGTTGACCCGACCCACTGGCCGGCGGAGGCCATTTACGACAACATCGCGATGTTCACCAATGTGGGCGCCGACCATGGCGGCAATCTGAACGCCACGTGGAATATGTTAAAATGGCTTTGGCTTGATTTTCCGGGACAATTCCCCTATGAATTCGTCACGCAAAATGGCGACGGCACGACCACCACTCAGTGGTTGCCGTCGCCGGCGGGTCCGGTGACGGCGCCTGCTTTCGCGGTGCGCGGCGGGTCAGGACTCCGATAACGGGGACCGCCGGCGCGCGCCGGCGATAGTTTGGTTGAGGAGGAGAACATGCAGCGCACGATGGCAGTTATTCTGAGCCTGCTCCTCGTCGGGTTGTTCGCCGGCGCGTGCGCGCCGCACGGCCACGCTGGCGACGACGACCAGAGCCCCACGGCCGATGACGACAACGACTCCATCGACGACGATGGGTCGCCTGATGACGATGACAATGACAACGACGACCTTTCGCCGCCGGTCGATGACGACGATGACGATGATGATGACGACGACGACAACGATAACGACGACGCTTCGCCGGTCGACGACGACACGAGCAGTAGTCTCTACGGGGTGTGGGGCGCGTCACCCTCGGATGTCTTCGCCGTCGGCGCATTACTTTCTTCCGTGCCGTCTCCGATCGTCCTCCATTACGACGGCGCGGCCTGGTCCGCAATCGCGAGTGCTTCGGCAGTGGAAAATCTAAATTCCGTCTGGGGGTTTTCCCACACTGATGTATTCGCCGTGGGCGCGGACTCGACCGGCAGCGCGCTTGTGGAACGTTTCGACGGCTCCGCTTGGTCGGCGATGCCCGGCGTCATCGGAACCGGTCCCTTAACGGGTATCTGGGGCGACGCACCGACGGATATATTCGCTGTGGGCTACCAACCCTCGTACGTGCCGTTGCCGTTCATCCTCCATTACGACGGTTCATCATGGGCAACGTCGGCGGGCGATTTTCAGTCGGACATGCTATTCGGCGTCTGGGGCGCGTCGGGCGGCAATGTGTTTGCTGTCGGATGCGAGGTCGGCGACAGCGGTTGTAATTCCGGCGCCGTCTTCCACTTCGACGGCATTTCTTGGTCCCGGATGCCGAATACCGGGTCGGCCCACGTTTATTCCGGCGTCTCTGGCTCGTCGCTCACCGATGTGTATGCAGTCGGCGACGCCGTCGAACATTACAACGGATCCGGTTGGTCGCCCGTTGACGCTCCGGCCGGCACGTTCGCTGCGGTTTGGGTTGAATCGCCTACCGAGGTATTCGCCGTCGGCCGAGAGGTGATCGCGCATTACAATGGCGTCGTGTGGTCGCCCATGTCCGGGTTTGAACGTGGCTCATTTCAAGGCGTCTGGGGCGCGTCGTCGTCAGATGTCTATGCCGTCGGCAACGACGACCAAATCAGTGCAATGATTTTGCACTACGACGGCATGGTCTGGACGCGTCAGTGGCCGCCACCACCGAGTCTGTTTTTCCAAAGGTGATTCAAGCCACGCGGCGGTGGCATAGAAAAAGCTGGCCTCCGAAATCGGCCTTTCTCGATCCTGCGGAAAAATCAAAAGATTTTTCCGCACAAAAAAACGGCTTCAAGAATCCTTTGTTTCCAGGGGGTTCAAGTGTGACCCATTCCGGTCGTGGCCGAAGGCCGCGGTCAATCGTAGCTCGTGCAGCGCTGCCACCCGCCGAACTGTTCTTCGAGAAACTTCGCCACGCGGAAGACCAGTTGCTCGCGGCCGACGCGCCCGGCCACCTGCAGGCCGATCGGCAGGCCGTCGGCGGAGCGGCCGCAGGGCACGACGATCGCCGGCAGGCCGAAGGCGTTCGCCAGCGTGATAAACGGCAGCACCCAGCGGAAGGTTTTGGCGATGTGCATGATCTCGGCGTAAACCTCGCCGTGTTTCTTGGCGGGCGTCGGATACGCGGGCGTCACGAACACGCCGCTGTCGCCGAGCAAGTCGTCGATCGCTTGCTTGTCCCGGGCGATTTCCGCCAGCACCCAACGGCTCTGCTTTTCGTTCGGCGGAAAGAGGTTCGTGCCGACAAACGCCCACGACAGCCACCAGTGGTTGACCGACGGCAGGCCCAGCCGCGCGCGCAGGTTATCATAGATGATGTAGGCGAGCGATCGGCCCGGATAGGCGACCTCCATATAGCGTTTGGCGCGGTCCTCGCTCATCACCATTTGCCAGATGACCGGCGCGTCTTTTGCGTACGGCGGCGCATCGCGGTCGAGCGTGGCGCCGTGCGCCGCGAGCGCCTGCTGCGCCTTTTCCAGCGTCGCGGTCGTTTCCGGCGAGCAGACCGTCTTGTGGAACGAACCGTACGTCACCACTTTCAATTCCGCCGGCAGCGACCAATCGGTCGGCGGCGCGAACTCGGGAAACGCGACCGAATACAGCAGCGCGGCGTCGCGCACGCTTTTCACGATCGGCCCGTAGCCGAGCATGTTGTCCTGATTCGGCGTCCCGTAATACGGATAATGCCCGCCGAAGAGGAAGCGATGCGCGCCGGGTTTGAAGCCGACCACGCCGTTGAAGTGCGAGGGGATGCGAATCGACCCGCCGATATCCGAACCGTAGCCCGCCGCCGCGCCGCCGACGGCCAGCAGCGCCGCCTCGCCGCCGCTGGAGCCGCCCGTGGTGCGTTCGAGGTTCCACGGATTGTTCGAGCGCCCGAAGAGCAGGTTGTCGGTCTCCTGGCAGAAACACAGTTCGGGCGTGTTGGTCTTGTTCAAGATGATCGCGCCGGCCTCGCGCAGCTTCGCCGCCGTCGGCGCCTGCGTCTGCACGACGTTGTCCTTGTTGCGCCGCAGCCCGCCGGTCGAACGCAGGCCGGGCACATCGAACGCTTCCTTGATGCTCATCGGCACGCCGAACAGTGCGCCGTCCATTTTCCCGGCGGCGAGCAGCGCGTCGCATTTCGCGGCCTCGGCGCGCGCGGCGGCGTAACGCTCGTCGGTGATCGCGTTG
>Ga0181520_10002857_pt1 | contig 31318 bp, 23 predicted proteins | sample PEATcosm2014_Bin_29_FD_132451 | JGI IMG/M metagenome (GOLD analysis project Ga0181520, IMG submission 132451) | Peatland microbial communities from MTU Mesocosm Facility, Houghton, MI, USA - PEATcosm2014_Bin02_30_metaG | ecosystem: Environmental > Terrestrial > Soil > Wetlands > Peat | place...
ATTCCCGCCGGGGATTTGTATATCGAGAAGGAAGCGACGGTGAATGAGGAGCTGGACAAGCTGCGGCTCTCGGCGACGCGGAGTTTGTTTGAGCGGAGGGACGCGATCATTGTCAGCTCGGTGAGCTGCATCTACGGGCTGGGCTCGCCGGAGGCTTACTACGGGATGCTGCTGCTGCTGGAGAAGGGGCAGAAGATCAGCCGCAAGGATATTACGCGGCGGCTGGTGGAGATTTTGTACGAGCGCAATGATATGGACTTCCGGCGCGGGACGTTTCGGGTGCGCGGCGACGTGATCGAGGTTTATCCGACGTATGACGAGACGGCTTATCGGATTGAGCTGTTCGGCGATGAGATTGAGTCGCTATCGCAGATCGATCCGCTGTTTGGGACGGTGAAGCAGAAGTATGCGCGGCTGCCGATTTATCCCAAGAGCCACTATGTGATGCAGCCGGAGACGAAGGCGCAGGCGGTTGAGTCGATTGTGGCGGAGCTGAACGCGTGGGCGCCGCAACTGGAGGCCGAGGGGCGGATGGTGGAGGCGCAGCGGATTCACCAGAGAACCAGATATGACCTGGAGATGATCAAGTCGATGGGCTACTGCCACGGGATCGAGAATTATTCGCGGCACTTTAGCGGACGGCTGCCGGGCGAGGCTCCGCCGACGCTGCTGGATTATTTTCCGCGGGATTTTCTGCTGTTTGTGGACGAGAGCCACGCGACGATTCCGCAGGTGCATGGGATGTGGCATGGGGATAGGAGCCGGAAACAGAATCTGGTGGATTACGGATTCCGGCTGCCGTCGGCGCTGGACAACCGGCCGCTGAGGTTTGAGGAGTTTGAAAATCGCGTGCAGCAGGCGATTTATGTTTCGGCGACGCCGGGGCCGTATGAGCTGACGAAATCGGCTGGCGTGGTGGTGGAGCAGGTGATTCGACCGACGGGGTTGGTGGACCCGGAGGTGGAGATTCGGCCGGTGAAGGGGCAGATCGACGATTTGCTGGGGGAGATCAGGGACAGGGCGACGCGCGGCGAAAGAGTTTTGGTGACGACGCTGACGAAGAGAATGGCCGAGGATTTGGCGGGCTACTACACCGAGGTGGACGTGCGCTGCCGTTACATGCATTCGGAGATTGAGACGCTGGAACGTGTGAAGCTGCTGTCGGGATTGCGCCGGGGCGAGTTCGACGTGCTGATCGGGATTAATTTGCTGCGCGAGGGGCTGGATCTGCCGGAGGTCTCGCTGGTGGCGATTCTGGATGCGGATAAGGAGGGATTTCTGCGCTCGGCAGGTTCGCTGATTCAAACCATGGGACGGGCATCGCGGCACTTGGAGGGGCGGGCGATTCTTTATGCGGACCGGGTGACGGATTCGATGCGGCGGGCGATGGACGAGACGGATCGGCGGCGAAGGATTCAGCGGGCCTACAACGAGGAGAACGGGATTACGCCGCAATCGATTATCAGCCCGGTGGAGATGGGGCTGGCGGCGATTCTGAAGGCGGAGTATGGGGAGGTGGCCGAGGAAGAGACGGCGGGGCTGCCGGAGGGGTTTGCCACCCAGGCGGAACTGGATGGGTACATTGCGAAACTGGAGACGGAGATGCGGGAGGCGGCGCGGAAGTTCGAGTTCGAGCGGGCGGCGAAGTTGCGCGACTCGATCAAGGAGTTGCGGGAGAAGGAGTTTTTGTTTGGCTAGACGAGTAGGGACTGGAAAGCAGACGGTTTGGTTAATGGCCAAATTGGTAATACAGAACTTTAGGTATAATCACCTAAATCGGGGGTAATGGAAAACCCGTTGATTGGAGAATGATTATGAAACTAGTAAGAGTCCTATTGTGTACCGCTCTGCTTCTGGCCACCTTTGCTACCGGATGGTATCTTGGGAAACGTGACATACCCAAGGTTCACGCCCAAGAGACGGAGAGTTTAATGACTGTACCCAAAGCATGGGGTACTTTAAAGGCAACAGCTGTCAACGGGACAGCATATGTGTTCGAGGCGTCAGACGGCACAATACGTGTTGTAGATTTTTATGGCGGTGGGAAAATCTATGCTACTACACATCGAAATTAAATGTACCCTAAAAAGAAACAAACTCGCAAGTCGTTGAAGAATAAACACCGTGCGTGGGCGAGTAGCGTGGGTCTGGAAACCCACGCTACAGCCGGCCGTGAGGCCGGCGCTACAGTTTCATGTTTCGCACGTCGGCTAAGCCGGTGGACAACTGACACGATACAGCAGGGCTGATGTCCATAGACATCATTTGCTAAGACGATTCATAGGATTTGCCCTGAGTTCCGGCTAGATGTGAGCCAGATCACACCAAAAGCGACTATGATGGATTGAGAATGAGCTGGGCTGGAGGCCGCTGAGGCTTTTGGGCGGCGTGTGTGTATCATCCTGAATTGATAGTGGATGACGGAGAATTGATGGCAGCTTTTGGCAGTTTTGCACTTATCATCGCGTTGGCGTTGGCCGCCTACAACCTGCTGGCGGGGGCTTTGGCGCTACGGTTGATCGCCACCGGGCAGCCGGCACGCATCTCGCCGGAGCGGCTGGCGGATACGGCGCGGCGGGCGGGAATCGCTGGGTTTGCGGCCATTACGGCGGCGGCCTTTGCGCTGGTGTGGTCGGTTTTTGCCAACGATTTTTCGATTACGTACATTCTGGAGCACTCCAACCGCGCACTGCCGGCCGCTTATAAGTTTGCCGCGCTGTGGAGCGGTCAGGAAGGCTCGCTGGTGTTGTGGGCGTGGCTGCTGGGAGCTTACGGGTTTGTGCTGCGGCTGACGCATAAAACCGATGTGAAGCTGTACGCCTATGCGGGCGTGATTCTGGCTGGGATTCAGGTGTTTTTTCTGGCGGTGCTGAACTTTGCCGCGCCGCCCTTCGCGCTGCTGAAAGGCGTGATTCCCGAGGACGGCAACGGGCTGAATCCGCTGCTGCAGTACCCGGAGATGGTGATTCATCCGCCGATACTGTACCTGGGTTATGTGGGATTCTCGGTGCCATTCGCCTTTGCGCTGGGAGCGCTGATGATGCGCTACCCCGGCGAAAAGTGGATCAAGATTACGCGCGTATGGACGATGGTGACGTGGCTGTTTTTGACTTGCGGTGTTTTTCTGGGGATGCACTGGGCGTATGCCGTGCTGGGATGGGGCGGCTACTGGGGCTGGGATCCGGTGGAGAACGCCAGCCTAATACCGTGGCTGACGGGAACGGCGTTTCTGCACTCGGTGATGATGCAGGAGAAGAAGGGCATGATGAAAGGCTGGAACGTGGGTCTGATTTTTTCCACGTTTCTGCTGACCATGCTGGGCACCATGCTGACGCGCGGCGGGCTGGTCAGCTCGGTTCATGCCTTTGCGGAGTCGTCGATCGGAAATTGGTTCATGATCTTCATGGTGATCGTGGCCGCGGTATGCGTGTTCACTTTTATTTATCAGCGCGACCATCTCAAGAACGAGCAGCAAGTGGAGTCGCTGGTGAGCCGCGAGTCCAGCTTCCTATTTAACAATCTGGTATTGCTGGCGGTCTGCTTTGTGATTGTGTGGGGGACGTTGTATCCCGTACTGAGCGAATACATCGAGGGCACGAAGGTGACGTACGACGCCGCCTGGTACAACCGCGTGTTTGTGCCCATCGGGCTTTTTCTGATTTTTCTTATGGGCGTGGGGCCGCTGCTGCCGTGGCGAAGTACGTCTTTCAAAAGCATTCGGCGCAACTTTGTGTTGCCGGTGATTGCACTATGGGTGGTGGTGATTGGCTGCGTGATTGCGGGCGTTCGGCCATGGCACGATGGAGTATTTGATCAGGGACATTTTTACGCGCTGGTGGCGTTTGGGCTAGCGGCGGGCGTACTGACGGCGATAGGCTCGGAGTTTTGGCGAGGAGCGATGGTGATTGCCCGGCAGAGCAGGCGAAATTATTTTTGGGCTGTGTTGCAGTTGATTCGGCGCAACACGCGGCGGTATGGCGGCTATATCGTTCACATCGGCGTGGTGATTGTGGTGATTGGGCTAACCGGCTCGGCCTTCAATCGCAGCGTGGAGAAAGAACTGACGCTGCACGACAAACTCATCATAGGCCCTTATACGCTGGAATATGTCGGACCCACTCAGGACACAAATGCCAACTATGACTCCGAGTATGCGCAGCTGAATGTCTACCGAGGCGGCAAGAATCAGCTTCAGATGACGCCGGGAAAACGCATCTATCTGGTCAGCGGACAACCGCAGACCATGGTGGCGATTCATTCGGTTATTGGATGGGATTTGTATGTGGTGTATGAGGGCACGAATCCGGACACCGGGCAGCCGATTATCAAGGCATTTCTGAATTTGCTGGTGAGCTGGATATGGGGCGGGGCGCTGGTGATGATTTTGGGAACGCTGGTGGCGCTGACGCCGCAAAGACAGGGATCAGAGATCAGGGGTCAGGGGTCAGGACTGACGGCGTTGGAGGTTGGTAAGCTATGACGGAAACGCAGGGATTTATTGCCGGAGGGCTGCTGCTGGTTGCGCTGCTGATGTATACCTTTTGGCCGGAGAACGTTTTCGCCAGCCAGAGTGAGAAGACGCGGCTGGAGTACCTGCTGGAGCGCAAGGATCAGCTTAACGAGAATCTGCGTGATTTGAACTTTGAGTTCAAGGCGGGGAAGTATCCTGAAGGGGATTTCGAGACGCAGAGGGCGCAGCTTGAAAGCGAGTCGGCACGGTTGATGGCGGAGATCGAGATTTTGCAGCGGGCGTGAGTGGATTAGCGGTTAGTTACCGGTAAATTATGCCGATTGAGGTTTGTGGTATCCCCGGTCCCCAAATGCGAGGGATCGGGGGCACCCGCAATTGATAGGGAACCAAACCGACAGCAATTCAAGGACTTACAAACGATGATGAAGATGACACGGATTGGATATTGCAGCGTTGCCCTGAGCTTGCTGCTCATGGGCGCATTTGTGCAGGCTCAAATCACCGGCACGGTGACTAACAAGACCACGGGCAAGCCGGCGGCGGGCGATGCGGTGGTGCTGGTGGACGTGCAGGCGGGGATGGGCGAAGTGGCCCGGAGCACCACTGACTCTGGCGGACACTACAAGCTGACAAAGCCGGGGCAAAGCAATTACCTGGTGCGTGTGATCCATCAGGGAGCGACTTATTTTATAGGAGCGCCTGAGGGTGGAGCGGCGGGCGACATCTCCGTCTATGACGTGGCTGCCAAGGTCGATGGCGTGCTTATCGATGAAGATGTGATCGGCATTGTGGAGTCGGTGAATGGGCAGTTGCGGGTGGTGGAGCGGTGCGTGGTTCGCAACTCCAGCTTGCCTCCGCGCACGCAGTGGAGCCAGCGCAGCTTTGAGATTGTGCTTCCGGAGGAGGCGGTGGTGGAGGGAGCGTCGGCGCAGCGGCCCGGCGGGCTGCCCACTTCGCTCAAGCTGGATTCCGAAGGCCCCAAGGGTCACTACTCCTTCAACTTTCCCATTCAGCCCGATGATGGCGAGAAGGGCACGCTCTTCCAGATTGAATACATGTTGCCCTACAGCGGCAAGTTCACTTTTCATCACATGGTGACGATCCCGGCGAGAACGGTGTGGGTGATGATGCCCAAGAGCATGACCTTCAGCGCGGGCGCGGGTACGACGTTCCTCTCCGCGCCGCAGGACGGCCTTCCAACTTATGTGGCCAAGAATGCGGTTCCCGGCACAGCGCAGGAGTTCACTGTCTCCGGCACGGGATCGATTCCGCGCGATGAAGGGGGTGGGCAAAGCAGCCAGGAGGCAAGCGGTCCGGGATCGCAACCAGGAACGCAGCCGGGCGGCGGGATGGCCAACCCCATCAACACGCCTGATCCGCTGACGAAGTATAAGTGGTGGTTTATCACCGCCATTGTGCTGGTGATGTCGGGCTTCGCAGCCTATGTGCTGAGCAAGCCGACGACGGGCGCAGGCTTCGATGTTGGAGCAGCGCAGGCTTTGGCGTCTCCGGCAGCAAAAAATGCGGCGCTGCTGAATGCGCTCAAGGAAGAGATTTTTGCGCTGGAGAGCGATAAGATTGGCGGAAAGATCACGGCGGCGGAGTATGCGGAGTTGAAGGCGGCGCTGGATACGGTGTTGAAGAGAGCGTTGAAGAGGCAGTGATCCGTTGACATCATGGAGTTTGAAGACGCTGTAAGAGTTGAGCGGCTTTGAAGCTCGCTTGTTTCTGATGCGCGCGTCCGGCTTGTGCTAGGATTTCGCAGGAGACGGATCGTCATGCCAGCTGCACGCGAAATTACAAGCTTAGATATTAATTCAGTCAATTTGCCCAGCCAGATCCAGAAACGCGTGGCAGCCGGACGCGTTCCATGGATCGGGCCGCTGTTGCTGGTAACAGCGCGCTCCGGCCTATGGCTGACGTTGCAATCGCTTCTGGCGCTGGTTTTTCTTGCCCTTCATCGCCCTCATCCGATGCAGGCGGCCGGCCAATGGTGGCCTATTTACGCGAACCTCGGCGATCTCGGCTGTCTCCTCGGCATGAAGTATTTCACGCGCAAGGAAGGCATACGGCTTCGCGACCTTATTGGGCCGATTCGCATGCGCTGGGGTCGCGATCTGTGGCTGGGGCTGGGGATTCTGGTTGTTGCGTTTCCATGCGCCATGGCCGGAAGTTATCTTGCGCAGGTGCTGGTATACGGTTCCCCTGCCAATACTCCTGTTGCGTTCATTCTGCAATTTCACGCTCTGCCCCTCTGGGCCACGGTGTACAGCTTGACCGTATGGTGGGTGATTCAGTCGGCCACCGAAGAGATGACCTACCAAGGATATGTACTGCCTCGGCTGGAAGCGCTCACCGGGCGCACCTGGATCGCCTACTCCATCGTCTTGTTCTGGTGGTCCGCGCAGCACTGCATGCTCCCCTTCATACCCGATTGGCGCTTCGTGGCGTATCGCTCACTCATGATGGTTCCTATCATGCTGTTCTGCATGGCGATTTATCTGCGCATCCGCCGCCTGTCGCCGCTGATCATCGCGCACTGGCCCATGGACATTTCGGTCGCGATTATGACCGGCACTTATATAGGAGCCGTAATGATGACCGGCATCCACTGACGAAGACATGGAACAGGGACGAGGGAATAGGTAGGGAGGCCACAATTCACCATGGCAGCACGTCAGACGCCCGTCCAGATGACTGGATGGGCGTCTGACGTGATGGTGGGCCGATTGGAGCTTGCTGCACCGGCCTCAGCTCTTAGAACTTGTAAACCACGCCGAACGCGGCGCGGGAATTGCGGTGCTTATTCGAGCTGCATCCCGAGGTCGTCGTACAGGCTCCTGTCGGAGGAGGCGGATTTGGAGGAGGTGGATTGGCAAGATAAATGGGACCGACAAATGACGATTCGATGTCGTCGCCCGAGGCGCGCATATAGAAGTGGTTGCTTAGTTTGTAGTCCAGACCGCCGCCATATCCACCGGCAAACGAGATGTTGGGATAGGCGGACGAGCTTACGGCTGTCGATCCGGTGAAGCCGGTGTGCTCCGCGCCCAGCAGCACATGAGCAAACCCTTCGATGTGTCCGAAGAGGGGGGCATGCACCACTGGACCCAGCAGGACTGTATCCACCCAAGGGGTTAACGAACCGCTATTTTGTATGGCAGGATGCGAGAAGGGGAATCTGTAATAGGCGCCGTCGGCGGTGAGGCCGAAGAATCTTCCCCAGTCGCGGGTCACCGAGACGTTGGCGCCCATTAATCCGTAACGCGACTGGTTGACCTGATTCATGCTGGTGTAGCCGAAGCCGGTAAAGATTTCATATTTGTGAGCGGAGACAGGCTTCTCGGCAGGGGCCTCTCTATGACGAGCGTGGATGAGCTGGCTGGTGGCCGCCAGGGGCATGAACAAGGCCGGAATGATGGCCAAAATCGCAAACAATAACTTCCTCTTCAATTTGGGACTCTCCTCAATGCATAACTTTGTCTACTGCTGGCTGTGGGGGCTTGAAGCCTTTGAGCCGTTGCCGCAAAACTGGGCGGCTACCCATATAAACAATCTTCTCCTAGAGTAACCTCTCAGGCCCGGTTCCATGAAGCCCGGTGCGGATTTGTGGGCCGGATTTGATCATCGACTTTGTACCGGAACTGATTCGGAGAGGCGCACGAGCTTTCCGGAGCTTTCAGTTACTGAGACGGGAATTCCGCCGGTAAGATAGCGAGCGATGACCTCGGGGCGCTCCCAATCGAGTTCCCAGCCGTCTTCGATGGCGACCACGGTGTAGTGGCCGGGGGCAACATCGCGCAGGGCAAAGCTGCCGTCGGAGTCGGACTGATCGCGGCGCGCGAGAGTTGGGAAGACGGACAAATCCTTTGGAACCAGAACGATCATGACGCCGGGGGCGGCTTTTTCGGCTCTATAGGCGAAGCCTTCGATGCGGGTTTCGCTCAGGCTTACTGTTACCAGCACTTGCAATGGCTTGTCGGTCGCGGTGAGCTGGTTGCCGGGATGGGAGCGGTTGTCGATGGTGATGGAGGTGGTGGGGAGCTGCTTGTCCGGGGTGCTGGCCGTTAACTCGTAATTTCCCTGGCGTATGGACTGAAATGTGAATTGGCCATCATTGTTTACGAAAACCGGTTCTTGCTGATGTACGCCTTCAAGAGATTCTATGCTCAGCGACACTTTATCCGGCAATGCGGCTCCGGAGGAGCTTCGCAGAGTACCGGAGATTTCCACGGTGGGTTTGCCGAGATTGGGGTCAACCTGCATGTTGGCGCTGGCGTCCAGATCGGCAATGCGCGGCGGATCACCCTGCGACAACTCGTAGTGGCCGGGGGCTACGCCGGTAAATTCGGATGGGCCGGCTTGCGCTACAAATCCTGGAGTTATGGACTCGGTGGAGGCCAACGAACCGAAGATGATTTGGCGCAGTTGTGACCGGGTATCTCTCCAAGCATGCTTATTGGGTGACTCAACTGTCAGATGTAGCGCAGGAACAGCGTGAAGGTTGATGTTGGCCTCTTCTCGGCTACCTGCGGCGAGGGTGATTGGGGTTGCCGATGCCTCATCGGTGGTGGAGTCGAAATAGGTGACGGGGTAGGCTACGTCGAGGGCGGTGCTGGGATCGGTTGCCGGCCTTTGCTGGAGAGCGGAGTGGTGGAGCGCGTACCAGGGCTTGGCCGTCACTGCCAGAAAGTATTCGCCGGGCGCAAGATCGCCGAAGTCGTATGCGCCGGTGTCATCGGTGTTGGTATCGGCAGCCTGGGTGATTCTGGCGGTGGAGTTATGGGGCTTGAGGAAGAGCAGCACCTTGGCGTTCTCGACGGGATCGCCGCCGTCTGCGGAGACTACGCCGTGCAAAGAGGCTGTTGGCGTCATCCGCATGATGAGGCCTTCTGTCTGCTGGCCCTCGCCGGTCACAATGGCGGTGTTGAAGAGCTCGTGCTGGTTGTACAAGGAGAGAAGAAAGCCGCGCTTGAAGGCCGCCAGATCGTATTTGGCCGCGGCGAGACCTTCAAGAGCAAAGCGGCCATCGTTGCCGGTCTCGATCGAGGCGACGGTTTGATGATCAGAAGCGGAAAGCGCAGCTACCGTCGTCCGGCTAACTGGTTCGCCGGTGGATGCGCTCACCACAGTGCCGGTGATGCGATAGAGGGTCGAGGGCGATGGAGCCTGTTGCGCTGCGGCCGTTGCCTGCAACAGCGCAAGGGCGCAGAGAGTCACTGGAACAAACCGATTCATCATTGCGCGGGCACCTCCAGGACGAGGTTGCTGGTGGTTCCGGGCGAGAGGGTGATAGCTTGTCCCGGCGTGGGCAGGGCAGAGAGAGCGGCGGGGTTGTGGTATTCCAGGACCAGGGGCGCGGCGAAGGTGTAGACGTGGTAGCTGCCCGGCGTCAGAGCTTCAAGGGTGACCGATCCACCTGAAGTGGGGCGCAGGATTTGCGGCGTGGTGTTTTCAGTCGATTCGAAGTCTGGAACCACGTAGACGGTGTACCAGCGCTCTTCTCCGGAGGCTTGGGCGGCGCCTGCCGTGGGCAGGGAGAGCGTAAGGCTCGCGCAATTGTCGCGCAAGGTCAGTTCCAGCGGCGCGGTTACGCCGGCCGGGCCGATAACCAAGGGTTCACGGGCCAGGTTTGCGCCGCCGGCGGTGAAGGATGCCAGGCAGAGGCCATGCTGCGTGATGCTGGTATGCGCCCAGTAGGAGCCGGCGGTCATGAAGGTCGTCTTCAGCTCACCGGGCCCGGCGCCGTCGGCGTAGACGCTGACCATGCCGTTGGTGAGCGATTCGCCGGCCTCGCTGAGAGCGACATAAATTCCGCTTTGTTCAGGGTTGCCGGGCGAGGGCTGCGCGCCGCTTCGAGTCACGGTAACTTGCAGGGGATTGTCGCGCTGCGCGAGCAGTGGGATGCGCAGATTGGCAATGTCATGGCCGGCTACGGAAAAATCCACTTGACCGGTCAAGGGCGCGGCATCCATGGCGGGGGTGAAGTTTCTGTTTCCGGCCATATCGGCGGTCACACGCGAAAAGGTGACGGTGGGTGAAAGCGAGTAGCTGCCGTCGGGTAGAAGGGCGCGCAGCGCGCGAGCTTCCTGATCATATTCGGCACGGTAGGGGAGCGAATGGCCCTGGGCGTCGAGTACCCGGGCGGAGATAGCCATACCTTCCCAGGCGGGATTCTGGTCGCCATAACGTTTCCCTGACGGAAGCGTGGCTTGAGCGGAGACGGTGTGAAAGGGCTGTAGCGTGAGGGAGAGGTCGGCTTCAGCTTCCTGGCCGCCGGCCAGATGAATCTTCGTGGCTCCGGCCAGATCGCGGGCATCCGGATAGAACTGGCTTGGGAATCCATTGCGCGCCGCCTGGCCGCCGCTGCCGTTTGCGGCGAGAAGATTGGCGAGTTCGCTCTCCATGGCGGGCTCAGTATAGAGCGCATAGTCGCCATCGCCTAGCCGTGCAAAGCGATAAGCTCCGTCGCTGTTGGTTTTAACTTGATATATTTCCTTCCAAGCAGCACGCCCGTCTTCGACCACGCGCTTGACTAGCGTGACGCCGATGCCCTGCGCTGCGTCGCCGGTGGTAAGCAGGATGCGGCCGTGAATGGCGTTGGTGGGCGCCATGGAGAAGATCAGATCGGACATCTGTGCGGCCACCAGAATGTTGTGATTCATGTTGGGCCCAACTCCCCAGCCAGCGTCTCCACCGGGAAAGAAAGCCTGGTCGAGAAAGCCGGGTTTGACGATCTGCACGGCCTGCGGTCCTACTGGAACGCCGGGAATCTCGAAGCGGCCTTCGCTGTCGGTTAATGCGCCGGTGTCGGCGTCGCCCTCAATTTGCACCAGGGCGCGAGCGAGCGGCGAACCGGTGGCGGCGTTCAGGACTATGCCGTGGATGGTGGCCAGCGGGCCTGACGGAGCTGTGTTGGTCTCAGGGGACGGCTGCTGCGGGTTTGGAGGTATGTACTCCTGCGCCGGGAGCAGCGTGGCTGCCAGCAGAAATGCCGCGCACAGGGCAGTTATGACCAGCGACAATGAGTTACGGCGGGAGGCGTGGCAGACGCTGGAGCGAGAATGGAGATTTAAAACGTGCACGTCTTATTGTGACGGTTTAGGGCGAGGAAGGGAATCAGGAACAGAGAACAGAGATCAGAGATCAGGGGTCAGGGAACAGGGAACAGAGAACAGAGGACATGGAATATTCGATATTTTGGAGAATCTCTAGCAACTGAGAACTGACAACTGGATGGGGATCGTTTTACCATGGACGCTGCAACAAGACGCAGGCCTTGCGCGTCAGATTGATTAAAGGATAGTTCAGCATGTTATCGGCAGAGCAGATTATCGAGGCGCAGGATGGGGAGACGCGCATCTTGCACCACGAGGCGGCGGTTACCGTGGCGAAGGCCGATGCTGGCCCAGATAGACGCGCGGATTGGCTGGATACGGTCCGCCGCCAGCATCGCGCCAACTTTGAGCTGTGGCACATCGAGGACGAAGCACGTGCTCCGGGCGCAAGCGATGCCGATCTGGCAGGGGTGAAGCGGCGCGTGGACGTGACCAACCAGTTGCGCAACGACCTGGCCGAGGATCTGGACCGCATTTTGCTGGGGTGGCTGGGGCCGAAGGGCTTGCCTAACCCGGCCGCGGAGTTGAACTCCGAGTCGCCGGGGTTGATGATCGACCGGCTCTCGATTTTGGCGCTGAAGATCTATCACACGCGCGAAGAGGCGGAGCGGGGCGGCGCGCCGGATGGACACGCGGAACGCAACCTGGAGCGGCTGGCCATCCTGGAGGAGCAACGGCGGGACCTGGCCGCCTGCCTGGACGCCTTGTGGCGCGAGACGCTGGAGGGAACGCGGCGTTTCAAGCTCTATCGGCAACTGAAGATGTACAACGATCCGGCCCTGAATCCAGCCATTTACCGCGCTTCAGAGCAGGCCAAATTGCCCGGCAGATGAGGTTAGTGTTTCCGATTGGCTTGACGTGAGGCGGGGATATGCGTATAAAGAGGGGCTAGCAGCGCAATCCACAGGCGTAGTATTCTGCCAACAGTGATTCGATACAGTTGCGCCTGAATTTGTGCGAAGATTCAGCCAGCACTTGAAGTAAGAGGCCCGATACTTGGCGCACGACCGCAAACAAGAAGCTTCGCCCTCCGGCAAGACCAATGCCCATCCTCATCCGGGCACGGGACCCGCCTTCCAACATTTCCAGGCGGCCATGGTGATGCTGCAGCAGGGCAAGTTCGAAAACGCGCTGGCTGCCTTCGAGAAACTGCTTGTCACAGCGCCACCTGAGCTGCTGGAACGTTGCAAGATGTACATCAGCATCTGCCAGCGGCAAATGGATAAGAAAACCCTGACGTTTTCGACGCCCGAGGAGCACTACGACTATGCCGTCTCGATGCTGAATACCGGCTACTACGAGGAGGCTCGCGAAGAGTTTGGCTCAATTCTTGCAGCCCATACAGAGGCCGACTACGCATTGTACGGGCTGGCGCTATTGGACGCGATTACGGGACGCACCCAGGATTGCCTGGTCAATCTGGCCAAGGCCATCGAGCTAAACCCCAAGAACCGTCTTCAGGCGCGCGTGGACAACGACTTCCAGAGCATGGCGGATGACCCCCGGTTCACCGAACTGTTGTATCCCGAGGTTCCCTAGGGACTCACTTGACTTCCGCGCACACATCGATTGCTAGCATGGAGCAGTTTGGGCAAATGGCCGCAGGGGCAGTTCCTGCCCGCGCATTGCGCGTGGTGGCCATTGGCGGCGGCACAGGCCTGTCGACTCTGCTGCGCGGGCTGCGACGCCATGTGGCCACATCCAGCCTGGGCGTGCCGGAGGGAGGCTTGATCGCCGACCTGGCGGCGGTGGTCACGGTGACCGACGACGGCGGCTCCAGCGGCAGGCTGCGCAAAGATTTCAATATGCTGCCTCCCGGAGACCTGCGCAACTGCATGGTGGCGCTCAGTGAAGAGGAGGACCTGCTGGTCCGGCTCTTCGGCCATCGCTTTCGCTCGGGCGACGCCCTGGAGGGACACAACTTCGGCAATCTTTTTGTGGCCGCGCTCACCGAGATTACGGGAGACTTTGCGCACGCTATTCAATTGGCGTCGAAGATTCTGGCTACGCGGGGGCGCATCTACCCGGCGACGACGGCCAACGCCACACTGGTGGCGCGCATGGATGACGGTTCGCTGGTGCGGGGAGAGACCAAAATCACCGCCAGCCACAAGCGCATTGTGGAACTGATGCTGGATCCACCGGAGGCGGCGCCGCTGCCGGAGACGCTGGAAGCCATCGAGCGCGCCGACCTGATTACGGTGGGGCCAGGTTCGCTGTATACCTCGCTGATTACGAATTTGTTGGTGCAGGGCCTGCCTGCCGCGCTGGCGCGCGCGCGGGGCGTGCGGGTTTACATCTGCAACCTGATGACCCAGGCCAACGAGAGCCTGGGATTGACGGCCTCACAGCACATCGAACGAATTTACGAGCACACCCGCGCGCCGATCTTCGACTATGCTCTGGTCAATACAGAGGCTTTTCCCAAGGAGACGCTGGCTCGTTATGCGGCCGAAGGGGCGTCACCCATTGTCCCCGATATAGAGCGCATTGAGGCGCTGGGCGTGCGCGTGATTACCGGCAACTTTGCCAGCGAAGAGAACGTCGCCCGCCACTACGCCAGCCGGGTTAGCAGCGCACTGCTGGCGCTGGGCAGCGCGGCCTTGGCGGAGCGCGGCTGAGCTTTTCGCTTTCCTACCGGTAGCGCGCTGCGGTAGAGTGTTATGTGCGCGCGGCCGGAAGACCGCGCAATCTAAGAGGAGGTTTCATGCACAAGAATCGAGTTTGGATTACTGTTTGTATTTGCCTGTTTGCCGTGACAATCACAGCCTCGGCGCAAGCCACGAGAAAGCCCGGATTGTGGGAGATGACCACCAACATGAGCTGGCAGCAGTCGCCTCTGCCTCCGGGTGTAACCATGCCTGCCGGCATGAATTCACCCTTTAGCGGCATGACCACGACCACCCAGACATGCCTTACCCAGGCGATGATCAACAAGTATGGAGCTCCCATGCCGCAGAGCCGCAACAACGAGTGCCAGATTGCCAACGTGTCGCTACACGCCAGCAGCATGACTGCCGACTGGATTTGCAGCGGCAGAATGGCGGGCAAGGGAACTCTGGAGTCCTCATGGGCCGACCCCAATCACGCGATCGGCAAGGTACATTTTAACGGGGTGATGCAAATGGGTCAGAACTCCAGGCCGATCGAATATACAATCAATACCTCGTCTGTCTACAAAGGCCCGGATTGCGGCAGCGTCGCGCCTCCTCCCATGCCGCAAAATTAGTGCCGATCATAGAACAGACTATCTCTCTAACAAAAAAGCCCCGCGTTTGCGGGGCTTTTTTTGCCTGAAATCAGATTGCTGAGTTTACTTGAGGGCAGCCATGAGGGCATCGAGGGCTGATTTTGGAGGCCGGGTGATCGACTCAGGCAAGGTTCCCAGAGGCTCATCGACCACGTTTAGCAGATCGATGAAGGTGGGCTGCTCGGTGTTGATGTAGAAGATGCCAGTGAGGATCTCGTTGTTTTCGTGGGCCTCCATCAGAGTGCGCACGGCGTTGGCCTTGTCGGTAGGGTCGTAGTCCTCGTGCAGCTTGCGCAGGCGCAGGTTGGAGCCGTCGTGCATTTCCACTTCGTAGATTTCGCCGGAGTCGTAATCGACGGCGATATCGTCGAAGCTGGCCACAAAGCCTATCTCGTTGATGGGCTCGTCGTTTTCCTGCATGAACTTGTAGCTCTTGGTCGATCCCTCGTGGTCGTTGAAGGTGACGCAGGGGCTGATGACGTCGAGCATCACCGTGCCTTTGTGGGAGAGAGCGGCCTTGAGCATGGAGAGCAACTGCTTCTTGTCGCCGGAAAATGAGCGGCCTACGAAGGTAGCTCCCAACTGGATGGCGAGGGCGCAGGTATCGATACCGGGCAGATCGTTGATCACGCCGGTCTTGAGCCTGGAGCCGAGGTCGGCGGTGGCGGAGAACTGGCCCTTGGTAAGGCCGTAAACGCCGTTGTCTTCAATGATGTAGATCATGGGCAGATTGCGGCGCATGAGGTGAACGAACTGGCCCATGCCGATGGAGGCGGTGTCGCCGTCGCCGGAAACGCCGATGGTGGTCATGGTGTGGTTGGCGAGGATGGCGCCGGTGGAGATGGCCGGCATGCGCCCATGCACGCCGTTGAATGCGTGCGCGCGGCTGAGGAAGTAGGCCGGGCTTTTGGATGAGCAGCCGATGCCGCTCATCTTCATGACGCGTTCCGGCTCGACGCCCATTTCGTACAAGGCATCGATGATGCGCTCGGAGATGGCGTTGTGGCCGCAGCCGGCGCACAGCGTGCTTTTGCCGCCGCGATAATCGACGATGGGAAGGCCGATGTGGTTGACTTTGGGAGCAGGCGTGGCGGTTGCCATTTAGAGGCCCTCCTGATGGGCAAATTGCCCGGTAATGGATTCGGCGTCCACCGGCATTCCGTTGTAGTGGAGAATGCTGCGCAGCTTGGTTACCTGGGCTGCAGGAAGATCGAGCTTGAGCAGGCTGGCCAGTTGCGCATCGCGATTTTGCTCGACCACATATACGCGATCATGAGAGGCAACAAAATCGTGAATCACCTGCGCGAAGGGAAAGGCACGGATGCGCAGATAATCCGCGTCCTTTCCGTAGCGCTGCTTGATCTGGTCGAGGCTTTCAGTGAGGGCGCAATCGGTAGAACCGAAGGCGAGGAAACCAATCTTCGATTTACTATTCCTGACCATGATGGGGGCGGGAAGCAGCTTGCGCGCTTTCTCGAACTTCACTGACAGACGGTCCATCAACGCCTGGTACTGGTCCGGGTCTTCGGTGTAGATTGCTGCATCATTATGTCCTGAGCCGCGGGTAAAGTACGAGGCCTTGGTGTGGGGAGTTCCTGGCAGCGTACGCCAGCCTATGGCGTCGCCGTCCACATCGCGGTAGCGGGCAAAGCCGCCCAGCCGATCCAGATCGGCGGCGGTGAGAATCTTGCCGCGATCCAGCGGCTTGGCAGGATAATCGAAGGGTTCCGACATCCAGTTGTTCATGCCCAGATCGAGATCGGTGAGCACAAAAACCGGGGTCTGCATGCGCTCGGCCAAATCGAAGGCCGCCTGGGTCAGCTCGAAACACTCCTTGACCGAGCCGGGCAGCAGAATCGGGTGCTTGGTGTCGCCGTGGGAGAGGAAGGCCGCCGAAAGCAGATCGGCCTGCTGGGTGCGCGTGGGCAAACCTGTGGAAGGCCCGGTGCGCTGCACGTTGATGATGACGCCGGGAATCTCGGCATAGTAGCCCAGGCCGCAGAACTCCGCCATCAGCGACATGCCGGGGCCGGAGGTTGAGGTCATGGCGCGCGCGCCAGCCCAGCCGGCGCCCAGCACCATGCCTATGGCGGCCAACTCGTCTTCGGCCTGAACGACGGCGTAGGTCGCCTTGCCCTCCCGCGTAACGCGCAACTTTTTGAGCAGGTCGGTGGTTGCCTCGATCACCGAGGTGGAGGGCGTAATGGGGTACCACGCCACTACCGTCACACCGGCAAAGACCGCGCCCATGCCACAGGCTGCGTTGCCGTCGATGATGATCTTGCCCGCGTTTTGATTCATCCGCTCGATGAAGAACGGGTCCCGCTTGGTCAAATTTGCCTGGGCATAGTCGAAGCCCGCCTTGGCCGCGCCGAAGTTCAGATCGAAGACCTTCTGCTTCTTGGCGAACTGCCGTTGCAGGCAGCTCTCCACCACGCCCAAATCGATGGCCAGCAACTGGGCGACGACGCCCACGTAAATCATGTTCTTGACCAGCTTGCGCAGCTTGACCTCGGGGCAGATGGAGGCAGTGAGCTTGTCAAAGGGTACGGGATAGAAGATCACATCACTGCGCGCCTGATCGAGCTTGAGATTCTCTTCGCAGATGGCCACGCCGCCCGGAGGGAGGGCCTGCACATCGTCCAGGGCTGTTTCGGGATTGAGCGCGACTAGAATTTCGGAATCGCGTTTGCGGGCTACGTATCCGTCCGAGCTAGCGCGGATCAGAAACCAGGTTGGCTGCCCTGCAATGTTGGAAGGGAAGAGATTCTTTCCGCTGACGGGGACGCCCATTCCAAAGATGCTCTTGAGCAGCACGTTGTTGGCGGATTGCGAGCCGGAGCCGTTTACCGTGGCTAGATTGATGCTGAAATCGTTGATGACGCGCTGGGGGCTGTTGATTACGCCCTGCGCTTCTTCCAGGGCTGGATTACCTGTCGCCATTTGGCGGGATTCCCTTCCGATAAATTCGGGACAGAATCTATCATTCTCTCAAATGTGATTATAATCACTTGCGCGAGCCGTCGTTCCCGCCTGTAACCTCACCTCAAACCTTTTGATTCCCACGGCGTGGAATTGATTCACACACTCTCCGACATGGGCTGGCATAACGCATCGACTTTTGAAATGAATCAAAGTAATTCATGAGGGTAACAAATTTCCCCGAATTACCCTAGGAGAAAATAACGCAACTTGTTGATTCTATTATTTATAAATAATATTTAAGTTCAATATGCATTCATGTCAGATTGAGTATAATAAATGTAATTTAATCACCACACTTGTTGATATTTCCGCTCAGGAAGCGAGATACTTCACTCCAATTGACCATGCTGCACGTATAAGGAAGGCACGGAGAATGAAAAAGACGATCCTGTTTCTCGCATTTCTGATGCTGGCCTCTTCGGCGGCTTTTGCGGACACGCAATATAACAACACATCGCAAGTGTACACTACGAGTGGTTTATCCACTTTCGGCAGCGGGGCGCTTTTTGATACTTTTGGCGAGACCTTCTCCGCACCCACTACGGATACCATCCTGAATGACTTCAGCCTGTTCCTGTATTCCAACAGCTACCCGTACGGATCACTGGAGGGATACGTTGGAACCTGGACAGGGAATGAGGTAGGAACCATCCTCTACACTAGTGCGCCTGTAAACGGAAATGTGCATGAGCGCACGGAGTTTACTTTTAATACCGGCGGGCTATCTCTGATTGCAGGCGATGAATATGTGGCCTTCATCTCTATCGCGGGGTCATGTTGCTACCTCTATGAAGGTACTGATTCCGTGCCATTTGCCATGCCAGGCACCCTCATTCCGGGTGGAGGCCTTGTGGCTCTCTCAAGCAATGATGACACATCGCGATTTACGAACGGAAATTATTGGGATGATTACCGCACCAGTGATGAAATGGATGCAGAGTTCATTGCCGACTTCAGCGGGGGAGCCTCAGCGACGCCCGAGCCCGGCAGCCTGCTTCTTGTCGGAACCGGCTTGGTGGGCTTGGCCGGAGCATTGCGCAGAAGGTTAGCGCGCTAGGGCGTCTGTGTCCGAGCAAGCGGCATTCAAACCGATTCGCAAATCTGATACGAGCCGTGACAGCCAAGCCTGTTACGGCTCTTTATCGCTCTACGCGCGACTCGCCAGTCGTGCAGAATCGCGGTGCCAGCGCGCCAGGAGCGTGGCGGCGATGATGAATAAAGCCAGTAAAAGGCCTATCCACAGGCCGTAGATGCCCCAGTGGAGAACGAAGCAGAGCGTCAGTCCCAGCGGCAAACCCAGTACCCAATAGCCGACCAGATTGGCCAGCATGGGCACACGTGTCTCGCCCAGACCGCGTAAGGCGCCGATGGCGACGGTTTGGATGCCGTCGAAGATCTGGAAGGCCGCTGCCAGACCCAGCAGGCTGGGGCCGACGGCCATGACCTGAGAGTCGTGTGTGTAGAGGGCGATGAGCGGGCCCGGCGCCACCAGGAAGACTACGGCAGCCAGCAGCATGAAGCTGGTGCCCAGCCCCAGAGCGAGCCAACCAGCGCGGCGCGCCCGCGCGGGGTCTCCTGCGCCCACTGCATGACCGACACTGACCGCAGCGGCTGCCGAGATGCCCAGAGGAACCATGTAGGTGAGGCTGGCGTAGTTAAGGGCAATTTGGTGCGTGGCCAGGGCCACCGGCGTCAGCCATCCGGCTGAGAGGGTAGCCAGATTCCATGCGCCGACTTCGAGCAGAATCTGCCCCGCTGCCGGGGCTCCGAGGCGAACCAACTCTCTGATTTTGGCAAAGTGAGGTCCGGCCCAGCGGCGGAAGAGCGGATGTCCGCGTCTGCGCTCATAGCGCCAGGCAAAGCCCAGCAGCGCCGCAGCCATGAAGATGCGCGCGATCAGCGTCGAAATCGCTGAACCGTTCACGCCAAGGGCCGGAAAACCCAGCTTGCCGTAGATGAGAACCCAGTTGCCGAACCAGTTGAGCAGGTTGGCGACGACGTAGGTGTAGGTAATGACGCGCACATCGCCCACGCTTTGCAGGTAGCGGCGCGTGCCGGCATAGAGCAGCAGCGGCAGTGTGCCCCAGTTGAGGATGCGCAGATAGGCGGCGGCTGGAGCGGCCACCTGGGGCGTGATGCCGAAGGGTGCAAAGCCAAAACTAGCCAGAAAGATGAGCAGCATCAACGGCGGCGTAACGATGCAGGCAAGATAAACGGCCTGGGCCAGCCAGCGGTGACATTCATCGTGGTCCTTGCGCCCGAAGGCCTGCGCCACCAGCGTGTCGAGCCCCAGCAGCAGGCCAACGCCGCAGATTGCCGGCGTGTAGTAGACGGCATTGCCGAGCGCGACGGCCCCGATGGCCGCTGGTCCCAGGCTGCCCACCATGATGGTGTCCACGATGGCCATGGCCATCCAGCCCAGTTCGCTGAGCACCACCGGAACCGCCAGCGCCACCATCGCGGCGAGTTCCTGCCTCCACTTGGCTTGCGCTTGCCCCATAGTTCCAATCTAATTGCATGTGCGTCGGAAGAGCGGATTTACCATTGCGCCCAGTCGCCGAAGCCCAGCACCCATGCGGCCAGTAGGAGATTGCTGACGGTGTGCGCGACGACAGCATCGCCCATGCGCCCCCGCCGGCGGAGAACGGCGGCAAAGGCAAGGCCGGCCAGAGTGCCGAGCAAAAGGTGTTGCCAATCCATCAGGTTCTTCATATGCTCCAGGCCGAAGACAACCGAGGAGAGGCCGATGGAGAACGCCGACAGGCCGGTAAAGGAGACCTGGTTAAACTCTCGGCTGACGAACCGGCGCGCCAGGTAGCCGCGAAAGGCCAGCTCTTCGGCGATGGGCACGGTGATGACGAAGGCGGCGACGCGGAAGGCAATCCAGGTCCAGCGGGCAGCGGGCGAAAGCGCTGCAAGGTCCGCGCCCAAGTGACTGGTTGCCGGTTGATGCGCCCACCCAAGAGAAGCGATCCAGGCAGGCGCGATCCACAAAAGAAAAACGGCGAAGCCAGCAGCAACTCCAAACCATCCAAAACGCCAGTTGAGTTTTTTCAGTTCCGGCCAGAAAATGCGGAGGACGATTGCAGCGGCAAGAAAACGCAGCGGGTAGAGCCAGTCGAATGTTCCTGAAACCAATTTGGAGATTGCGGCCACGATCAGGATGGCAAGAATGGGGAGCAGATAAGCGCGAGTTGCTGGAGATTCTCCCGGCTGTTCAAGCAGGGGCAGCGATGCGCCTGAGACTGTTCCCATATCTCCACCGGGGAACTCACTAGCTGCGCTTAAATCGGAGGCGGGCGTTTTTCGCATCGATTTACGCATCCAGGAAATTTTCTGAGTGGCGAGGGAAAACGTCAGCGCGATCACGATGAAGGCAATCCAACCAGCCTGAGTGTGAAAGCCGTCCAACAAAGCAGGTGAACCGCCCGCATTGTAGATGAGGATAAGAGCGCAGAGACGGACAATGTTCAGCAGCCAACTGCATCCCAGCGCACAGGGGATGAGTAGAAACGCCTGCGGAAAGCGGGTTTGTTTTCTGTAGACCCAAAGCCAGAGGCTGGTGAAAATCAGCACCAGTCCAAGGCCTTCGACCCCGGAACAACCACCCGCGATGGTGATTGAATAATGTGGAGTTCCAATGGTGAAAGTGGCCGGGTCGGAGATGACATCAGGAAGAATAAGGCCTAGAACCGCGCCTACCGCATGGAGGGTGGCTCGTTGCATCACGCCGCTCTGAGCGGTCATGGTTGCGCCCCACAACAACTTAACCGGAGTGCTGAACCACCATCCTGCCACGCCGGCTATGAGTGCATAGAGCCACAATCTGCCGGTAGCGCGAATCGCCGCCATCCAACTTCGGAACGGTATGCAAGCCAAAGCCAAAAGAATGGTTCCTGAAATGTAGATGGCGCTCTTGATGTAGCTATAGCGATCGAAGGATAGCCAGCCCAGCCCATAACGCGCAGCTATAGTGATGGAAAGAACCGCGGCAATGCAGATAAGATGGCAAATGAAAAAGATGGTACTGAAGGGGATCTTTTCACGCAGAGCTTTCAACCTGAAATGGCCGAAACCCAGGAACACCACATACGCAAAGATGGGAATCTGGCCGTACATGCTTGCGTTCATGCCAAACAATTGCATATGACCGGGAGGTGTTCCCCTGTCCTCGAAGCAGAACAACAACTCAAATATCACAAGGACAAATAAAAAATATAGCCGGCCTAGAAGATGGCTCGGCAAAATAAAAGTCAACATTGACCGGTCACTTCTTTTTCCAGCCGAGGCGTTGATGGATTTTGACACCACTTTCAGAGTAGGTACCGTCTACTTTTTGCGCCGGACGCGCAGAAGCACAAGCGATCCCGCAAGCAGCGTGATGGCGCTGATCGCCAGACTGGGATCAATCTCAGGGGTTGGTTGGCCGTGAAAGAGCAAGCCATGGGCGGGAACGCATATACCGAAGACCATTGCAAGAAATAATGTGTATTTTATGTGATTCCTCGTCACGAGCAATTCCTTTCTGCGGACCCCAAAATCTGCAATGATTGGAGACTCGTATGTGTAAACCCAGTACCCTCTGTTATGTTGCTTGCCCTCTGCAAATCGAGCCTCATGCTACCAGGTTGATGTCTAGAACACAGCAGCAGAACTGGTAACCATGCAGAGGCTTCTTCCAATCCGGCGTGGCAAGTGCGGAAGCCCCAAGAAAATCAATACCTTGACGTTTGTGCACAAGTCAATTGAGGCAATATTAACCGAGGAGAGGCGTTCGCGCAAGAGCTACCGATATTACAAAGTAACCACGCCTGTTACCTGGGAATATCCAGTTTGATTATTCCGTCTGGATGTCGATTTCGTTCCAAAGAGGGAAAATCTCCGCAGCATCTGATCTAAATCGATGAAATATATAGTATTTATGATTCTTCCACGGAGTCTATATTTAGAATCGACCTGTCCAGTCCCCAGACATTGACTTTCACACAGCCCACACAAGGGATACCGACCATAGCAGACCCGAGGGTCTATACAGAGATGCTCCGTCTGCGGTACCAGAAGGCCGCCGCGTGTCTGAGCAGGCGGTTCCGAGCAAGAGAGAGCTGATGGGCTCAGGCGCAGCACCTGGAGGATCCCGGAATAATGTCTACTGTGTCAGCGTAACTATTGAACGGGCAGAACAGCAGGACAAAGAATGTAACGGTGAATGACACCAAACTGCCACAATACTTTTTCAATCGCTTTCCCCATCCAGGATGAAAGCATCATGGCGCTATATCTACACAAGATTCCTTAGATTAGGGATAGGTAAAGTTATAATCACAGTCAATTAATATAAACCATATCTATCCAATTAGTTAGTCATAACTAGGTGCAGATATTTTAGTCACACCTAAAGCCAAATTCGAGTTACCAAAATACGTTACCGGGGGCGAGTTAGCGAGGAACTAGCTGTGAAAATAGGGAAAAATCTGGCTATTCATCTCTGGAAAATATGTAAGAAGAATGAAAATAAATATCACTGACGAGTGACCCGCCGGTGAATTTGCAGAAACAAACGGTCATTGAGACGGAGCTGACCTGTGCCTCCACCGGGAGCAGGGCCATATGCAATCGTTCTACAGCAGACACGACTCAGTCCTCTGTGCATAAGATTTTCACTCACGCAATTCTCCTTCTGCGGTAGATAAAAGTAGCGAGTCCGAGCATGCCGGTACCGAGCAGGACCAGGCTGCCGGGCTCGGGGGTTTCAGGAGGCTGGGAGGAGTAGTATCCACCGAACTGAGGATTAGCCCCTTCCACTTCGGCTTCCAAGCCATGGGAAAATATACCTGGGTCGTATCCATCGGATCTATCATTCTCGATGCCGTCTTGGTATCCGTTGACGCAGGATGGATTACTACTATTGCTGGGACACGTGGGGGTGAGTACGCTAGCCGCATTTGCCCAATATGTTTCCAAACTGGAGGTCAACGTGAGGGTGACCGAACTCTCGGCAGCCGCGCCGGTTCCAAAGGACATTCTCCCCATATAGTTTCCCCCTCCCGCTCCAGTGCATCCGCCATCATTTGAAGTGCAAGTGATGGTTCCCCCGGTGGGGTTAACGTTAATATAAACAGGCGCTGCGATCGATGTTACGGTCGAACCAGCAGCGGGTGCGAATGTGACCGTTGCTTCACTCCATTCTCCAGGCGAGCCCTCAGTAGTTGTGACGGTGACCATTACTTGGTCCGTAAGAGGGACGGAAGTACCAGTTTCGTAATACAGCAAGTTAAAACTTATTGAGTCTGCATGGGCATATGGACCCGCGGTAAGTATCAGCACAAAGCCCAATATCGCAACCACAGTGAACTTCCTCATTTTCTCGTTCTCTTTCTGCCCTTCATGGGCGATTCCATTCATCTGAATGGGTTTTGGTTATGCATGTACTTAGCGCAAATTGCTGCTTTGTACGCAGAGATAACTCACGCAATTCTCCTTCTGCGGTACACAAATGTCGCGAGTCCGAGCATGCCGGTACCGAGCAGGATCAGGCTGCCGGGCTCAGGCGTAGGTGAAAAGCCCATCATGTTTTGCGGTACGTCATCTCCAGAAGGCTGGCTGCCGGCCACAGGAGTATAAATAACGTATTCCGAGTAGAGGCTGGAGTGGGGATTATTGTTAACATAATTCGACGCGTCGGTCAGTATAGTGTTTACGCTAGCCTGACTTACAGAGCCTGGGATGCTGCTTGCTGCGCCGGAATCGAAGAGTTCCCAATTGGCCCACTGTGCGTCCGCAATGGTTGTCGACGATGCGCCTGTGGCGCTAGCCAGAGAAAAGATATAAGCGGCTTCTTCGTATTGCGTGTTGCCCACGACCTGCGTGATGGTAGCTTGCCAACTCTCGCCCTTTGAGATGTCCTGAGTAAAGCTGAGGCACATCAGCGGCGAGAGAGTTTTACTGCCATCGATACTGAAGTTGTAGGGATAGACGTAGTCGCTGCCGGTGGTCTGCCCGCCTGGATTTTCATATGTCATGGATACTGTGTCCGCGAAAGCATTTACTGGGCTAAATATAAAGGCAAAAACTGCAACGACAAACAGAACCAGGCTTACATTGAACTTCTTCATTTTCTCTTTCTCTTTCTGCCCTTGATGGGCGAGTCCATTCATCTGTATGGACTATGGTTAGGCGCGCACACCTCACGTATTGCGTTCGCTGCGATGTGGCGAATTGATAAAAGCACAGGTTTCCTATGGCCCGGAGGAACGCTCAGGAGAGCGCTGAGCCACAACCTTGCTGAGCAAGTATTAGCTATTGAAATTCGAGACACAAGATTACCCGGTGCATTACGGCAGTAATGCGCAGTCAGAAAAAGTAACAGATAACTTCTGAACAAGAAAACAGAGTTCCGGCTCATATAGCCGGCATGTTCATCCCGTCATGATGCGCAGTCTGACGCACCAAATGCGCTAGAGGGAAGTTATTCAAATAGCCAGTGGGGGATAAATGGCTACAAGCCCATGTTTATGTGATCTATGTCACACGTTAGTGCTCTCGATCTACTGGAGGAGCAACACTAAGAAGTATTTATTATATAACAACAACCGCGGCAGTCATAAGCAGCAAGGCCCTAGTGGACGGAGAGCCATGATGAGTGTCTTTGCTTTTGCAGGCGAGGAGAAGTTCGCCAAATAGCTCACTGGGAAAGTTGCTGATGATATATAACTGCGTGAGCTACATTACAGGATAGAAGCTCTCGATCCACCGCATAAGCAATGCAGGGAAGCAACCCAGCACTACAACTACCGTGGCAATCAATAGTTGCACTGCCAGAGTAACTGGATGAACACTAATTGGCGTCTCATCGACTGCGGGCATAACATAGGCCCGCTTGAGAATCTGTAAGTAGTAATACAGCGAAACCACACTCATAGCGATAGCTAAAGCTACCAAAGCGAAGGGAACCGGACCTGCGGATACGCCGAGTACTGCGGCAAATAGATTGAACTTAGCCCAGAAGCCAACTAATGGCGGAATGCCGGCCAGGGATAGGAAGAGCACTAATAACACTGCGGCCAGTATAGGATTGCGCTTATGCAGGCCAAGGAATGAGTCGAGGCGGTCGCTGCCCGTGGCGCGCTCGACAACGGAGACTACGCTGAATGCGCCGATGACGGTGAGGCCGTAGGTGAGGACGTAGTAGAGGACCACGTTGGCACTGTGGTGCATAGAGAAGATCGCCGCGTTTTGAAAAGCTATTACGCTTCCCGTGCCCGAAAAAGCAGGATGAGCCGCAATTCCTAGCAGAATGTAGCCAGCATGAGCGATGGCTGAGTACGCCAGTAGCCGCCTAACCCTGATCTGCGCCAGTGCAGCCAAATTCCCAACGATCATAGAGGCTGCGGCAACCACCAGCAAGACCAGTCCTAGTTTGGGCCAGGTTTGATAATAGGGTCGTATATACAGTTGTGCGCAATTCTCCGGACACAAAATGAATATGGTATTCGTCAGCCAATTATTGCTTAGGCTGATGAGCAGCGCAAAACTAGCCACTTTGGATACCGAAGCGATAAACGCCGCCGCCGGCGTCGGCGCGCCTTCATAGGTATCGGGCGCCCAAAGATGAAACGGCACCGCTGCGACCTTGAAACCGAGGCCAGTCACAACGAGAATCCAGGCTACATAAAATAGAGGACTCGGCCCTGAATCCGAAATCGCGAGTTGAATATCCAATAGATTAGTGCTACCGGTAAGTCCGTAAAAATAACTAAAACCAAATAATAGAAAAGCCGCTGACATACCGCCAAAGAGGTAATACTTCAAAGCCGCCTCGGCGCTCTTGTGGGAGCTCTTGGCGAACGCGGTCATGATATATAAGCTGAGGCTCAGTAGTTCCAGTCCAACAAAGATCACAAGGAGATCTTCAGCAGCTGCAACCAAAAGTCCGCCTGATGCGGCCATAAGTACCACCGCAACAAACTCGCCCACATGGTTCGTAAACTCAGAATCGATCAGTAGCAGAAGGATCAGAGCTGTAAGGATCAGAATTCCGGTTTGTGCTACTGCAGTGTAGGTTCCAGTGGCCAATAATCCAGAACCGATGGGATCTCCATGCAAATTTAACTGGTAGCACTGAAACTTCATCGTCCACAAGGCTGCCCCACAGCCAGCCACGCCGAGTACTGCCGACACCGCCACACGCAGTTTGAGTGCGGCCTTGCGCAAGAAGGCGAGGTCAACGACTAATACGACGAGTGCCGCGAGTTCCAGTGCGGTCTCTGGCAGCGTCACGCGGAAGAGGTCTGCGTAGTTCATTGCACACCTCCCGCGAGCAGAGACTTAACGGCAGGTTCGATGGTGTCGAGCAGGATTCTCGGCCAGAGGCCAATCGCTAAGCTGGCTCCCGCCAGCATAACTACGCCGATAACTTCAGGCCAGGTGATAGCGGCGAAGTGTTGGCCTTGTTCCTCTTCCAATACGTGCGCGCTGGGCAGCAGATCGCTGAAGAATGCTTTTTGCATGGAGCGCCAGATGTAGGCGACACTCACGACAATGCCCACGCCCGCTGTGGCCACCCACCATGGGTTGACCTTCCACACGCCCACCAAGACTTGTAACTCGGCGACGAAGCCGGAGAAGCCTGGCAACCCCATCGAGGCTATTCCGGCGACGACAAATGCCCATGCGGCAAAGGGCAGGCGCTTCGACAGGTGCATGGCTTCCAACTCCGCCAACTGGCGCGTGTGGGTGCGGTCATAGACGATGCGGCCGACAATTGCGAAGAGCAGCCCGGCCAGGATGCCGTGAGAGAACATTTGCAGGACAGCGCCGGTGACGCCAATCTGATTCAGGGTCACAAGGCCGAGCAGCACAAAACCCATGTGGCTGACGCTGGAGTAGCCGATGACGAATTTGAAGTCGGTTTGCGCCAGGGCAACCAGCGCGCCATAGACGATGCCGATGATCGCAAGTACTGCAAAGACGTCGCGCCAGGAGCCGATGCCGATGAAGGAATATCCCCAGGGGTCGAGGCCGCGCGGGAAGAGAGCAATGGCGACGCGCAAGCAGCCGTAAGCGCCCAGCTTCATCACTACGCCGGCCAGCAGCATGGAGGCGGCGGTGGGCGCGGCGACGTGGCCGGTGGGCGCCCAGGTGTGGAAGGGCCACATGCCGGCCAGAATAGCGAAGCCCGTGAAGACCAGCGGGAAGCACCACATCTGGAAGCTCGGGGGCAGGCCGGCGCGGGCCAGCTCAACGAGGCCGGTGGAGTGGCTGCCAGCCGTGGTGTAGGCCGCGAGCAAACCGATGAGCACCATCGCCGAGCCGGCGAAGGAGTAGATGACCAGTTTCATGGCCGCGTACTCGCGCCGCGTTGAGCCCCAGATGGCGATCAGGAAGTACTTGGGCACGATGGCAATTTCATAAAAGACAAAGAGCAGAAAGAGATCGAAGCTGAGAAAAACCCCATAGACCGCGCCGATCAGCGCGAGAAAAAAGGCGAAGAACTCGTTGGTGCGCAACTCGATGTTCCAACTGAAGAGGACGCCGGCGACAGCGGCCAGGCCGGTGAGCAGCACCAGCACGCGGCTGATGCCGTCGGCGGCCAGCAGGAAGTGAATTCCCATGGACGGCACCCAGACAAAATCGACCAGCGTCACGCGGCCTTGTCCCATGCCGGCGGCAAAGCCTTGCACGGCTAGCGCAAGCCCGGCAACGGTAACGGCCAGCGCCAGCCAACGCGACAGGACTGGCCGCTTTGCGGGCACGAGCGCCAGCGTGAGCGCCCCGGCAAAGGAGAGATAGATCGTCCATGCCAATAGCGACACCGAGTTTGGATGCAAAATCGAAAACATCAGAAGCTCCAGTGTGCCAGAAGGTTCATGACCGTGGGGTTCAAGCTATTCGTAATCAACGAAGGTACAATACCGACGAGGAACATCAGGACGATGACAGGGGCGAGCGCCAATCGTTCGCCGTGGTGCAGGTCAGGAAAGTTTGCGCAATGCTCCGGCAGCGGCCCCCAAAAGACTTTCTGAATCACGGTGAGAATCACGGCCGCGGTTATCAGCAAGCCCAGGAGTGAGACGGTGGCAGCGACCCAGGCCAGCGGAAAGACTCCTCGGAAGATGAGGAACTCGCCGGGAAAGTTATTCAGACCCGGCAGGCCCAGCGACGAGAAGAGAGCAATGCCCATCAGCCCGGCCAGCACCGGAGCAGGCTTGCGCAGGCCGCCAAACTGGTCGATGCCGCGATGGCCGCCGGTGCGTTGTTGCAGCATGGCCACAAACCAGAAAAGCGCCGCTGCCGTAATGCCGTGGTTGAACATCTGCAGGATCACGCCGCTGAGGGCAGCGGACTGTGTGGCGCGCAAGGCGGAATCAATTCCAACGCCGGCAGCCGGAATCGCCAGCGCGAAGATTCCCATCAAGCAATAGCCGAGGTGATTCACCGATAGGTACGCGAATACGCGCTTCAGATCCTTCTGCGCTATGGCCGCACTGGCTCCGAACACGACGGTGGCCGCGGCGAGCACAAGCAGCGGTATGCGGATTTGAGAGATTTGATGGCCGAAGAGAGGCAGCGCAATGCGCAACAGGCCATAGAGGCCCATCTTCGACATAGCGCCAGTGAGCAGCATGGTCACTGGAGATGGAGCTTCGGCGTAGGCAGAGGGCAGCCAGGTGTGGAAGGGAAACATGGGCACCTTGACCGCGAAGCCAGCGAGTACGCCGATGGCCAGCCAAAGCATGACCTTTGGTCCCAGATGCATCGTGATCATCTGCTCCAGTTCGCTGGTCGAGACCAGTTCGCTGGGAGCGGCCAGCAGAGTCAGGTGAGGGAAGTCCATGCTGCCGGTCGCGGCAAAGATAGCCAGAAACGCAACCAGCAACGCCGCGCTGCCGGCCATGGTATAGATGAAGAACTGCGTTGCCGCCGGGCCGCGCCGCGCGCCGCCCCACAGCTTGATAAGGAAGAAGGCGGGAATCAGGCAGAACTCCCAAAATAAAAACCAGTGGAAGAAGTTGAGCGCGGTGAAGGAGCCGAAGAGTCCGGCTTCCAGCGTCAACACCAGCGCGAAGTAGAGCTGCGGCTGATGATGAACGCGGTGCGCCGCATCGACCGACATGAGGGTAACGATGGCGGAGAGCACCAGCATCAGCGCGCTCAGCGCATCTACGCCGAGGTGATACTCGATGCCCAGGGAAGGCGCCCAAGCGTGCTGCTCGACGAACCCATAGCCGCCGATAACGGGCGACCTGTTCCACTCGATCCACACCACCAACGCCAGCGCAAGGTTGATGAAGGTGGTGACAAGAGCCACGGCGCGCGTGTGCTTGCCGGCAGCGAGCGCTAACGCCGCTCCCACCAGCGGCAGCACGGTTAACAACGTCAATAGATGGAATCCACTCATGTTCTGTAACTCCAGATTAGTATCGCGGCCAACACAACCACGGCCAGCGCCAGAATTCTCAGATAGGTTTGCACGCGGCCCGTCTGCACCCGCGAGAGCAGTCCTCCACCAACGGTCAATTCTTCGCAGCCTTTGTCGAAGCCGCCGTCCACTACACTCGTGTCGAGGAAGCGGTTCAGTCGAGCGCACAAACTGAACAGCAATGCAACTCCAGCGACAACGCCACCCCAGACCCGGCGGTCCAGCCAATCGGAGACACGCGCCCACCAACCGTAAAAAGCAAGCACCGTCACGCCGTAGAACTCATCCACATAAAATTTGTTACTTAGCCAGTTCCATGCAGTAGGCGCGGATTTTTCCAGCATATCGGGCGCTGTGGGCTTGGGAGAGCGATCTCCGTAGAAACGCCAGGCAAATCCAATACCCAGAAAAACCATCAGTGCGGAAGCGCCCATCACGATCATCAATCCCGGCTCTATCAATGCGCGCCAATCAAGGTTCGCCGCCTTGCCATCCAGAAAAGCTCTGAACCATGGCCAGGCCGGAGTTCCGATGAATCCAAGCGCCATGGCGAAGAAGGCCAGAATCCCGAGCGGCATGAGCATCACTGTCGGGCTCTCATGCGCGGGTTTGCCGCCGCGCCAGTGGCCGAAGAAAACGTACGCCACCTGCCGCGTCATGTAAAAAGCCGTCAGCAGCGCGCCGAAGACCAGCATGTAGAACGGAGCTTGGGCCACGCTCCAGTGATGCGCGGCTTCTAGGATGCCATCCTTGCTCCAGAAGCCGGAAAACAACAGCGGAAAGCCGCACAGCGCCAACATTCCTATCGCATACGTCAAAAATGTCAGCGGCATATCGGACTTCAGCCCGCCCATGCGGCGAATATTTTGCTCATCGTGGCAGCCGTGAATCACCGAGCCCGCGCCGAGGAATAGAAGCGCCTTGAAGAAGGCGTGAGTGATCAGATGAAACATACCCACTGCCACGCCGCCCATGCCCAGGCCGGCCATCATGTAACCGAGCTGCGAGACTGTGGAGTAGGCCAGAATACGCTTGATGTCGTTCTGCGCCACAGCAATCAGCGCGGCAAAGACAGC
>Ga0181520_10002858_pt1 | contig 31312 bp, 30 predicted proteins | sample PEATcosm2014_Bin_29_FD_132451 | JGI IMG/M metagenome (GOLD analysis project Ga0181520, IMG submission 132451) | Peatland microbial communities from MTU Mesocosm Facility, Houghton, MI, USA - PEATcosm2014_Bin02_30_metaG | ecosystem: Environmental > Terrestrial > Soil > Wetlands > Peat | place...
CCCAAAGTTGGTGCGAATGCGGAGCGCATGAAAAACAACCGCAGCTCCTTCGACTCACCACCCCCAGCCTGATGAGAACGGCTGGGGCCCCGTTCGCTCAGGATGACAGGCATTGCATGCAGCAGATGCGCTCGGCGTAGATGCAAGGATGACAGCCATCTTGATCCTTGCTGTCATCCTGAGATGCGAATGTCTGCCACGCGAAGCAGAGGCTGCATATAATGCTTAGCCCGCCGCCGGGTAATCCAGCGCTTCGGGGATCATCACCTTGCTGACGTTGTCGGCGGCGCGATCCTTGGCTAGGCGTGAGCCGGTCAGGCACATGGTCAGCTTGCTCTGCAGGCGCAGGAACTCGGCCGATCCGGCGCAACCGGCGCAGGGGCCGGCCTTGTCAGGATGCGTGCCGTTCGGTGCGATCACGTCCACGGCCATGGCGCTGATGCCGGGCATGGTCTCTTCGTACTCGTCGAGCTCGGTGGCCAGGAAGCAGTTGCGATGCTGCTCCTCCTCCCAGCAGGGATGCGAGGTGTAACCGAAGACCAGCTCGGCGCAGATGCGGGAGACTTCGCCCGCGGCCGCCGCGGCTTGAACGTGGCAGAGGTCGTAGAGGAACTGGAGAGTGCCGTCCAGGCCCTCGGCAGCGACTGGGTCCAGCGGACCCTTCTCTTCCAGCTCCAGAACGTCAAGAATCTGGGCGCGGGAGGCAACCAGCCAGCTGATGGCGTCGGCCAGCGGGAAGGTAACACCCTGGCGCTGTCCGTGATAGAGCTTGGCGCCGGCTGCGTCCTTGTTGTTCTCAAGAAAGCCGAGGGTCCAGAGCCACATGTTCATGGCGCTGGCCAGGGTGCAGGCACCGGAGCCCGGCTTGCGGCTGCCGATGGCGCGCATCTCGCGAATCCACACCTTGAACTCGGCCAGGAAGACCGGGCTGTTCATGCAGACGGTGAGCTGGCGGCGCTGCACGCACTCGGGGCCTTCGTAGGTGGCTTCCAACTGGGCGTCCATCCACTTGTTGGCCAGAAAGCCGGGACAATCCTCGGTGATGCCGTAGCCGCCCATCAGGCTGACGGCTTCGCGCAGGATGTTGGCGCCGTGGCCGGTGTTCCAGAGCTTGGTGGCCGGACAGAGGACGTTGGCTTGGGCGTCCAGTAGAACATATTGGACCAGGGGGTCGGCTTCCAGCTCGGCGCGGCGGGGATCGTCGGCCTTCATCGCCAGCAGCTCAACGGCCTTGTGCTCGCTCTCCTTCAGCGCCTTCATTCCGGCGCGTCCACCGTGGATGCCGCGCTCGGCCATGATCTGGAACTTGGCTTTTTCGATGGGTTCGAGCACGTCAAAGAGGCGCGAGGTGGCAAAGCCGAGCGAGGAAGCGGCTTCGCCGGTGGCCCACACATCCACCAGCCGGTGCAGCGAATCCTCACGCTGCTGGATGCCCTGCTCATAGCGCAAGGTACCGGGCTTGGAGCCTTCCGCGCCGCGATAACGCTCCCGCTGGTAGCGGATGACGGGCTCAACGGCGGAGATCAGCTTGGCGCTGGTCATCACGCCTACCGGAACGCGGGTGCGGCGGAAGACGGCCTCAATCACTTCCGAGTGGTTGAAGTTGGGGACGATGATGCCGTCCTTGACGGTGTAGCCGCCCACGATGCGGTTGGCCGGGACGGTCTGGTTGAAGATGGGGTCGCCGGTGGAGCTGAGCTGATGGACCAGCTTCTTGGTGGGCGTGCCGCGGTCGTAGATGCCGGGGTCGTCCTTTTCAAGGATGACGACGCAGGAGCCCTTGATGCGGGCGTCGTCGGAGAGGACGGCGGCGGTGATGAAGTCGGCAAAGGCGATGCCGGTGATGAAGCGGCCGCGCTTGTCGATCTGGAGGGTGGGCTCTTCGCCTTCCTTCCAGTCCACAATGCGCATCTTGCCGCTCAACATGCTGGCGTCGACGCCGGCGTAGGGGATGGGCTCGGTGAGCGCAAAGGCGCCGCGCCACGGGGCGCGGTCTTCGCCGGCCTGGGCGGGTGCGCAGAGCGTTTTGTAACGGGTGACCTGCTCCTGGGTGCCGCGCTCGTGAATGGGGGCCAGGGCGAGGAAGCTGGCCAGCGAGGCCGTGGCCGCGCCGCCGTCCACCCAGGCCAGTTCAAAGGCGGCCAAGGCGAGGGCCAGATTCTTGGGGCCAACGATGAAGCCGCCCTCTTCCGGTTCCATAAAAGCCGCGGTCACGCCAGCGCGGTCAAACTCCTCCATCATGGAGGCCTTGCCGGGGGTCCAGTCGTGGGTGTTGCGCTCGCCAGCGGCTACCAGCCGGGCCACAGTGCCACGGGCCACGCCGCGGGCAGACTGCACCAGCATCTGGAGATCGAAGCGGTCTGAAAAGCGCCACTGAATCTGGCGAACGGCATCACCGGGAAGGGTGGTCATAACGGGGGTGGGAGCAGCGGTAGCTGGAGCCATCAGTAAATTTCCTCAATTCGCCGCTCTATTGTCTTTGAGCGGGGTGGTGGAGGCATGTGACTCACATCACTCTGGCAGGCCGAGCGTCCGGCCGCGCGGGATACTGGAAGCCGGGCAAAGGCCATCTGGCAGCCAGCGCTGGAGTTGTGCACCATCCCTGGAGCGGCAGCCGAGACGGGCCCTGGCGGAGCCTGCGCACGTTCTATCAAGAAAAAGACCACGAAAAGGGGATGACGATTGGAGTGTGATCCGGGTCACTGCCGCAAGGGACAGAAGAGACGCAGTTTCATAGCAGTGAATCCAACGACATGAGCGGCGTCCTGCCGCCGGATTCCATCCGTGTCCAACCGGAGCAGGGGAGTCGCTGAAGCCCGTGCACCGGAGAAAGTAGACGGCCGATGATGAGTGCCGTACGTGTTGATCGCGCGGAGGCTGGGTTGCAATCTGCTTCCGCGCTACGGCGGAGTGGATGCCGGGTGCTGTTGGCGGCCTGTTTGCTGCTGGCGCTGGGCTCAGGCCGGGTTTGGGCGCAGGCTGAGTGCCTGGCCTGCCATGGCGACAAGACCATGCAGGATGCCAACGGCCACAGCATCGCCGTGGATGGCGACAAGTTTACGAAGAGCGTCCATGGAAGCATGGACTGCAAGATGTGCCACGCCGACATCAAGGAGTATCCGCACCCGGCGCAGATTGCCAAGGTGGATTGCTCCAAGTGCCATGCCGAACCGGCCTCGGCGCTGGCGGGGAGCGTGCACAAGGCCAAGGCCGAGCATCCCTGCACCAGTTGCCACGGCTCGGCGCATGAGATCTTTCCCAAGACCGACTCGCGCTCGGCTGTTTATCCACTGAATGTACCCAATACCTGCGGCAAGTGCCACGCCAACAACGGTATGGCGGAGAAGCACGGTCTGGCCAGCGTCTATCCCAAGTACATGGACTCGATCCACGGATTTGCGCTGAGCAAGGAAGGGTTGCTGGTGGCGGCCAACTGCCAGAGCTGCCACGGCTCGCACGGCATCCAGAGCCGCAAGGAACCCACCAGCCCGACCAACAAGGCCAACATCGCCGAGACCTGCGGCAAGTGCCACGCCAAGCTCAAGGACGACTACATGGGCGGCGCGCACGGCAAGGCGCTGGCCGCCGGCAACATGAAGGCCCCGGTCTGCACCGATTGCCACACCGCGCACCAGATCCTGCAGCCCACCGAGAGCGAATTCCGCATGCAGTCCACGCCCATCTGCGGCTCCTGCCACAAGGACAAGCTCTCCACCTATCGCGACACCTTCCACTCCCAGCTTGGTTTGCTGGGCGGCTATGTGGAGACGGCGCGCTGCTGGGATTGCCACGGAGCCCACAAGATTCTGCCCACCGCCGATCCGGATTCGCCGGTGAACCAGGCCAACCTGGTGAAGACCTGCGGGCGTTGCCATCAGGGCGCCAACATGAGCTTTGTGCAGTATCAGCCCCACGCCAACTCGCACGACCGCAAGCTGAACCCGGCGCTGTTCTACATCCGGCTGTTCATGAACCTGCTGCTGGCCAGCGTGCTGACGTTCTTCATGATTCACACCGGGTTGTGGTTGATCCGGGCCCGCTACAACCAGATGAAGCACAAGGGCAAAGAAGGAGGCGACCATGCCTGATCAGGATGAAGTTGTGACGACCCCCCAGGCAAACGCCACTGGCCAGCGCTTCTACAAGCGATTTACCCCCGAGCAGCGCATGATGCACGCCGTGCTGTTCACCACCTTCCTCGGTCTGGCCGCCACCGGCCTGCCGCTGCGCTTTAGCGAGAGCTTCTGGGCGGTTGGGCTGGCCAAAGCCGTGGGCGGGTTTGGCGCCATTCTGTTCTTTCACAAGCTGTGCGCGGTGGTGCTGACGCTGGCCTTCCTGCTGCACTTGAAGGAGATCTTCCAGCGCGGCATCTTCCGCCGCGAGCGGGGCGTCTTCTGGGGCCCGAACTCCATGGTGGCCAACCTGAAGGACGCCAAGGATCTGATCGCGCACATGAAGTGGTTCGTGGGCCTGGGACCGCGGCCCAACTTCGACCGCTTTGCCTACTGGGAGAAGTTCGATTATTGGGCGGTGTTCTGGGGCATGATCGTGATCGGCTTCAGCGGCTACGCCATGTGGTTTGCGCCCTTCTTTGCGCACATTCTGCCCGGCTGGGCGCTGAACGCGGTGCTGGTCATCCACAGTGAAGAGGGATTGCTCGCCATCCTGTTCATCTTCTCCATTCACTTCGTCAACACCCACCTGCGCCCGGACAGTTTCCCCATGGACATGGTGATCTTTACCGGCGTGGAGACGGAAGCGGAACTGAAGCACAAGCATCCGCTGGAGTATGCGCGGATGGTGGCCGAAGGCAAGCTCGAAAAGCGGCGCGGCGAAGAACCCCACATCTGGCAGATTCACTTTTCGCGGGTGGTGGGCACCATCGCCATCGCGATTGGTTTGACGCTGCTGGTGCTGACGCTGACAGCATATTTCAGCTAATTCTTTGAGCGTCTATTTTGAACCACGCTTGGGTGCCCCAGGTCTCGATTTTGAGACCTGGGAAGCCGAGTTGCTAACCCACAAATCCATGCTGTCTGAGACCTGGACGCAGCGGAGTTAGCGGAGTCGGCGTTGTTGGAATTGACCATGCCTGCACTGTTGGATGCGATGAGAGGCAGCTGGTCGGTTAAGGAGAACGACTGTGGGATCCCGATTCGGCTTCAAGAAGTCCGGACGATTTTTTCTAGCTTTATTTTTTATTTTTGGCTTGAGCGCCTCCCTTTGGCAGGCCCGGGCCGAGAAGAAGTTGAAGAATGAAGACTGTCTCAGTTGCCATGCCGATGCGGCGCTGACCAAGGATGTGAACGGCAAGCCGGTCAGCCTGGCGGTGGACAACGAGAAGTTCAAACACTCCATCCACGGGTCCATGTTTGCCTGCGTGGATTGCCACACCGATGTCAAGACCCTTGGACACGAGACCCCGCCCAAGAAGGTGACGTGCACGCAATGCCATGCGGAGGTGCACGACGCCTATTTGCAGAGCATGCACGCCAAGCTCGGCAAGAACGGCCACATCGCCGCCAACTGCGAAGACTGCCACGGCGGGGTGCATGAGATTCTGCCCGCTTCCGACCCCAAGTCTCCGGTAAGCCACGCCAACATTCCCTACACTTGCGGACGCTGCCATGGGCAGAAGTTTCTGATGGAGCAGAACGGCGTGAGTTCGCAGCCGTTTGTGAGCTATCAGCAGAGCGTACACGGGCGCGCGGTGGAGAAGGGCTCGGAGAAGGCCGCGGTTTGTACCGATTGCCACGGCGCACACGGCATTGTGCCGGCCACCGATCCCAAGTCTCCCATCTCCAAAATGGCCGTGCCGGAGACCTGCGGCAAGTGCCACGCGGATGTAAGCGGCGTCTTCAAGGCCAGCATTCATGGGCAGGCGCTCGCGCGCGGCAATCAGATGTCGCCCAACTGCACGGATTGCCACGGCATCCACTCCATCAAGTCGCACACCGATCCCAACTCGCCGGTGGCGGAGCAGAACGTGGCCAGGGACACCTGCGCGCGCTGCCATGAGGGCGTGCGCCTGTCGCAGGAGTTTGGCGTGCCTGCCAACCGCGTGCAGAGCTACATGGATACCTACCACGGGCTGGCCTCAAAGGGCGGCAGCGTGGTGGCGGCCAACTGTTCCAGTTGTCATGGCGTACACAATATCCTTCCTTCTTCCGATCCGCACTCCACGGTGAACAAGGCCAACCTGGAGGCCACCTGCGGCAAGTGCCATCAGGGCGTCTCGCAGAAGTTTATCCAGACCAAGGTGCACCAGGAGGGCGGCCTGGCCGGCGACCTGGGAACCCGCGTCACCAGTTGGGTGCGGATCATTTACATCGCCCTCATCTTTGTGGTGATCGGCGTCATGTTCCTGCACAACGCCATCATCTGGCGGCATAAGGCAGTGGCCATCCGCCGCATGCAGAACCCCATGATGACGCGTATGAGCACGCAGCAGCGCTGGCAGCATCTGACGCTGTTGAGCAGCTTCATTGTGCTGGTGATTACCGGCTTTGCGCTCAAGTTCCCCTACACTTGGCTTGCGCAGAACTTCGGCATGGGCGAGCACTGGCGCGGCATCATCCATCGCATTGCCGGCGTGGTGCTGATAGGCGCTGGCATCTATCATGTCTTCTATCTGGCCATGCTGGCGGAAGGGCGCAAGTTGATCCGCGACCTGATGCCGGGACCCAAGGACCTGTTGGACGGGATCGGCGCTATGCTCTACTACCTGGGCCTGAGCAAGAACAAGCCGCAGTACGGCCGCTTCAACTATGCGGAGAAGGCCGAATACTGGGCGCTGGTGTGGGGCACGGCCCTGATGGGCGTGACCGGCACCATGCTGTGGGCCAAGGTGTGGGTGGGCAGCATTCTGGCGCGATGGTGGCTGGATGTGGCCACCGCGATCCACTTCTACGAGGCGATTCTGGCCACGCTGGCCATCATCGTTTGGCATTTCTACCAGGTATTCCTGGACCCGGATGTCTACCCCATGAACTGGGCGTGGTTTGACGGCAAGATGCCTGTTGAGCAGTACAAGCACGAGCATCCACTGGACACCGAAGGTGTGGATGTGGCACTGCAAGCAGACCACTCCGAAAATCCCAAACGAGAATGATCTCGGAAAGGATATCGGACAATGAGGAGAATCATCATTTCGCTGGCTCTGGTGGCGGCATTTTCGATGACCGCATGGTCCGAGGACGGAGCGTTGATCTACAGGAACCGGTGCATGGTTTGCCACGCCGCTGGTGGTACCGGAAAGATGGGCGGGCAGAACAAGCTGGTTGGCATAGCCTTGAGCGCCGACCAGATTGTTATCCTGCTCACCAAGGGCGGCGCACCCAAGGGCATTCACGCCAATCCCATGGCCACCCTTACTGTTGCTGATGCCAAGGCGGTGGCCGCGTACGTGAAGAGCTTGAAGTAGAACCGCGGTGTGCGGAAGACATGGGGCGGCGCGCTTGAGCGCCTTCCCGCTCGATGGAGTGGAGGCTGCGTTCGACCAAGGCCGTCCGCAAAACGTTAACCCGACCAACCCTGCAAAGGACTACGAACCATGAAGAAGACCATGATGTTGCTGGCCATGCTGGCCACTTTCTCGATGACGGCGTTTGCCAGCGATGGTGCCGAAATCTATACCGCGAAGTGCCAGATGTGCCACGGGGCAGCCGGCGTGGGCAAGCCGCCCATGGCTCCCAAGCTGATCGGGACGGCCAAGAGCGCCGGCCAGATTGCGGATCTGCTCACCAAGGGCGGCGCGCCCAAGGGCAAACACGTGCAGCCGTGGGCTGGTTTTGCCGCTGCTGATGCCGCCTCCGTGGCGGCGTATGTGAAGAGCCTGAAATAGCCGCCAGGGAAGTTCCAGAGGGCGCGGAATCCATCGGGTTCCGCGCCCTTTCTGCCTTTGCGGCCCTCCGCGGTGCAGTCGGCGGGATAAGATAGGAGCAACAACCCAAGGGTGATGGAGTTCACCCTGAACCGCTGCCGGCAATAGGCAGATGATGACTCCTGGCAGGCGGATCTCGCCCCGGCGTCATTGTGCGGCTCCCCTGCGAGTTTCCTTGAGAGGAGAGGTTCGTTGCAAAAATATATGCTGATCGCGCTCGGTGGCGCTCTGGGCTCCATGGCGCGCTACTGGGTAGGGTCCACCATCTCTGGACGCTATGGAGTACGCTTTCCGTGGGGCACGTTTGTCATCAACATCACGGCCTGCCTGATCATCGGCTTCACGCTTACCGCGCTGGGCAAACGCGCGGGGTTGAACCCGGCCTGGCGCTATCTTGTTCCCATCGGCTTCATCGGCGCCTACTCCACCTTCTCCACCTATGAGTGGGAGACGCTCTCCACGCTGCGCTCGGGCGCGGTGCTCTTGGCCGCGCTCTACGCCGGCGGCAGCTTCTTCCTTGGTCTTCTTGCCACCTGGGTCGGATCGGTCGTCGCAGAGATGATCTAGGCATTGCATGCAGGCACCTGCGGTGCGGCAGACCCGCTTCGCGGCATGCTGGTAGGGGATGGATGCTGCTGTGGGATGAGACGGAACTCTGCGGACGGGAACGGCTGCGGGATGTGCTGTTGGCTCTTGCGCACTGCTAGCGATTGGTGCTCAAATGCCTCGGTTGGGGTTCGGCTGCGCGTTGTCGGTTGCACGCCGCGGATCGGACCCAAGGAGCGCGCATGCTGACCAGTGGCAAGGCTGTGAAGGTGACCCTCTATCTCTCCGACGGCGCCAAACATCACGGGGTGCCGGTGTATGCCTCGGTGCTCGACTTCCTGTTCAAGAGCGGCATCGCCGGGGCCACGGTACTCAAAGGCGTGGCCGGATTCGGCGCTAAACACCGCTTCCATTCCGCGCACATTCTGGACATCAGCGACCACCTGCCGGTTCTGGTGAAGTTCATCGATACCCGCGAGAAGGTGGAGGCGGTGCTGCCGCATCTGGAAGAGCTGACCGGGACCGGGTTGATGGAGGTCGAGGAGGTCAACATCGTGGTGCCCGTGCGAGACTAGGCACCCGCGGTGCGGGCATTGCATGCAGGCACCTGCGGTGCGGCAGCGCGCCTCGCGGCATCGCACGTGACCGCCACGCTTCGCGGCATTGCATGCAGCAGACGCGCTTCGCGCCGGGCATTCGAAAGAGCTGCCTTGCGGAAATCGATCGGACGGCAAGGTGCGTCCTGCTGTTTCTGCCCGGCTAGAGCACTTATCTTTTGCTACAGCCTTCCGTGCCCCATCCATTTCCGCGTTTTTTGCGGAAATGCGTGGGATACCAATGGGTGGGATACCCATGAATTTCAGGTCTACACCATTTCAGAAAGATGAAGATCAAGGTAGATCCGGCAACTCTTCAATTTACCGATCAGATCGCATTACCGATCAGCCTGCATGCTTTGTAACAGGGCACGACTTTAGTCGTGCCGAAAGCAGCACAAACAAGGGGTGGGCTTTAGCCCCTGCGGCATGCTCTCTGGGGTTTTCAGCTTGAATTACCGAGTTATTCCGCAGCCTGTGAAGTTGATCCACGAACAGGTTGTGGTTTAAACAGAATGTGGCGTGAAGGAGAAGAACGATGCAGAGTTGGTTGCAGGGCCTGGCCTGTGTAGCGGCAGCATTATTTTTGACCAATGGAATCCCGCATTTTGTGAAGGGCATCTGCGGCGACCGCTTCCCGACCCCCTTTTCCAAGCCGCCCGGCAAGGGGCTCAGCTCGCCCCCGCTGAATGTGGCCTGGGGTATCTTCAACTTCCTGCTGGGAGGGTCGCTGGCCCACTTGGGCCAGCTCTGCTGCGGCGCCCCGGGTAATCGCTGGCTGGCGACATTGTCCGCTGCGGCTTTTGCACTGTTCACCAGCTGGCAATTCGCCAAGAAAGACAAGGAGTAGCAAAAACATGGCGATGACCGCGCTCGACCCAGTGGCGGCACTGGTGGTGATCGATTTGCAGAAGGGGATTGCTGGGTTGCCCTCGGTGGACCCCATGAGTCAGGTGGTAGCACATACCGTGGAGCTGGCGCGGGCCTTCCGCAGCCGCGCCCTGCCGGTGGTGTGGGTCAACGTGACGGGCAGGCCGACGGGCCGCTCGGACCAGTCTTTCAGCCGCCGCATCCCGGCCCCGGACTGGAATGAGCTGCTGCCGGAGCTGGGCGTTGAGCCTGCCGACCTGCACGTGAGCAAGCAGACCTGGGGCGCTTTTACAGGCACCGGGCTTGACCAGAAGCTCCGCGCGCTGGGCGTGACGCAGATTGTGCTGGCCGGGGTGGCCACCTGCATGGGGGTTGAGTCCACGGCGCGCCTTGCGCATGAGCTAGGCTACAACGTTGTACTGGCCCGGGACGCCATGACGGATCTGGACGCCGAAGCGCAGCGCATCAGTTTGGAGAAGATCCTGCCGCGCCTGGGTGAAGTGGATTCGACGGAGAATATTTTAAAATTCTTGAACGGATGAGCCTGCCCGCGAACAGCGTATTCCGGAAAGGCTTCAGGCTTCTGGCCGGATGATTTTGAACCAGTTCCGTGCCCCATCCTTTCGCGTTTTTTAGCGAAAGGGTGGGAAGCCTCAAATCTCAATGAGACTATTTCACGCGGTCAGAGACCTACCGCCGCAAGTGCAGCAGCGCGTCGCGGTCCACCGTATTGCCGTCCAAAATCAGTGTGGAGATGCGGCGGGCGTTCCACACGTTGGCTGTGGGGTCGCCGTCCAGCACCAGAATGTCGGCCCGGCGTCCGGGAGCGATGAGCCCCAGCTCGTTCCAGCCAAACTCCAGCGCGTAGTTGTTGGTGGTGGCGGCCAACGCCTCACGGGGCGACAAGCCCAGCCGCACCAGCAGTTCCAGCTCCGTGTGCAGTGAGATGCCGGGCATGGAACCGCGTGAGCCTGCGCCGCTGGCCGCCAGATAATGCGGGAAGGCGGCAAACAGCGCCTGGTTGATGCGCCACAAGCGCATGGCGCGCTGCTCGGCCTTTTTGCGCAAACTCTCTTCCAGCCAGCGTTGGCTGCTGCCGGGCAGCCTGCGTTCCCATTGCGGCAAGGGGTAGTCGAACTCGCCCGTCTCAGGGTTCGACGGTTGATCCATGCTGGCCGGATCAAAGAGCTTGGCCACCGGCTCCTTCCACAGATTCCGGTGTGCGGGCAGTTCTGTATAGAACAGACTGAAGGTCGGCATCAGCGCCGCATGGTGCGCCGCAATCGTCTTGGCGTAGTTGCGCAGGTGCAGGTCGGTGGGCGGAATGCGCTCCGAGTAGTCGGCGGCCGTGGACGAAGTTGAGCCGTCCGGGTCTGAGACCAGCGGCCGCAGCAGCTCGTCTGGGACCACGCCCAGCAGATAACGGTTCATGTGCAGCAGCACATCCACGCCGGCTTCCAAACCCACCTTGTAAGGCGTGGCCGCAAAAACTCCGTAAGTCACCAGCCCCATCTTGTGGGCGTGGTTCACAATCCATTGCGTGTTGGCAGCGGTAATATTGCTGTCCAGGAGCAGCACGCGGGTGCCCAGCCGGGCGGTGTCGGTCATCTGCCGTGCTGTCTCTTCCGGGGTCAGCTCGGTGGGATGCGGCCCCTCGCGCAGCGTGCCTGCCCACTCCGGACGCCGGGCCAACAGGCTCCAGGTGTCGGTGGTGCCAATGGAATCAATCAGGTAAAGATGCGGGGTGGGATTCGCCGCGAGGTCTGCCGGGCCACGCTGGGGGTCGGTTACGGTCACCACCGTGGTCACGCCCATGTAGAGGTTGGCGTTGGCCTGGGCTTGGGAGTTCATCCCGGCAAAGCCGTCAATCAGGCCTGGAATCAGGAACTTGCCCTTGCAGTCCAGAACCCGCGCGCCTTTGGGGATGGGCGTGGACCCAGGTCCGACTTCAGCGATCCGGCCTTCCCGGATAATCACCACCGCGTCGTGCAGATCGTGGGCGGACTGGCCCCATGCCGTCACATCCACCACGGTGCCGCCTACCAGCACCAAGGGTGTTGGCGCTGTGGGAGTGGTCTGTGCCGCAAGGGCAAAGGCCGCCGCCAGAACGATCGCATTGAACGCAACGAAAAATTTAACCAGTCGCATGAGTTGGCCGGGCCTGTTCAGGATTTTCGCACAATGTGGCGCGGCTTTCGGTAAAGAACGGGTTTAACGGCCAAGCAGCTTGGCCAGCTTTTCGCGCTGGATCACCACATCGTCCAGCGTCTCCTGCACTTGTCCAAGTACCTTCTGCACCTTGCTGATGTGGCCGGGCAGGCTGTCCCACCATCTGAGCACCACGTCCTGCTGGTCCAGCAGAGCCAGTGAAGTGCCGGCGGTGGCAGCCACCAAACCGGCCTTGCGATTGCCGCTCAAGAGCAGGCCGCCGCTGGCAATCAGCGTTCCCGCTGCAGCAATACGGGCCCAGGGTACGGAAGAGCAGTCCGTGCGGCGCTTGGCGGGCGCGGTTGCTGCGACGGGATCGGGCTGCGGCGCAAACGGCATGGTTTCTCCTTCATGCGGGCCACGTGGCCGGAGCCACGGTGCAAACGGTGTACTGAGTATCGCGCGAACGGGTGGGGGATGCAAAGCCCACAAAAGGGGCGGGAACCAGCACCGTAATGAGCAGCATACGCCTTCGGCCTGGCTTGCGGCTGCTCCCGCGCCTCCAGCAGGCGTTCAACGCCTGCTCCTCAGTCCAGATCGAAGACGCGCAGCGGCTTTTCGTCCGGAGCGTCCTTGGCCTTGCGCAGCGCCTCGGCAAACCGCTTCTCCAGCAGGTCTTCCTTGTTCTTTTCCGCATCCATTGACTGGCGGAAGATGGACGCGGTGCGTTCTTCCTGGTCGCGCAGTGCCTGGGCAGCCGTCTCCAGGTCTTCAAACATGCGTTTGCGCGGAGCTGGGGTGTGGCTGACCACTAGCCCCGTGGCAGCATCGATCCTCAGCATCGCGCCGCAGTCGGGACAAGCAACTTCAAGAATCTTTTCTTTTGCTTTGGCCATTTCCAGTTGATTGTAAGCGGTCCGCTCGGGCTTGCACAGACCCTTTGGTACTGCCGCATGGGGCGCGGGGTCTTGCAAACTGGACGGGCGCCGTTCGCTTACTGAATGTCGACGCGCAGCGCGAATTTCTTGTCGGTGGTGGGGCTGTGCTCCCAGGAGCGCGCGTACTCCATGGACAGATTGCCGGAGCCCTTGGCGGTAGTGATGAAGCGGAATGTGCTCATCCCCGGTGCGCCCAGCTGGCCGCCCGGAGAGCGCTTGGAGGTGTGCGTCTGCAGCTTGAGCAGGGTGGTGGAAGCAGGCAGAATCGTCCAGTCGTATCCGGTGCTGGCGTTGGTGGGCAGGGTCAGCTCAACGATGTCGCCCTTCTTCACCTTGATGGCACCGCCATTATCACTGGCGCCCACCTGCACCACGGCGGCGGAAGCCAGACCGAGACCCAGCACGGCGAGCATCGCCAGCAGAAAAACCGAGCGCAGAGAACGAATCGACAGGGGATTTTGCATAAAGTTGCACCTTTCGCCCAGCGGTTTGCCGCTGTGGTCCTTCAAGGGAACGATAAGACTTCTGGTCGCGGGCGGCAAGTGGGGCGCAGGTTACCGATTGATCCGACCCTCCGATCGGGTCAATCTATCCCACCCATCCCGCACAAAACGCGAGATGGATGGGGTACCCCATTCTCAGTATTCAGGGGCCGGACCAATAAGAGTTTGAGCAACGCAAAGCTTGACAGGAGGGGGGCTGGAGCGCGGCAATGGGAACGCGCGTCGAGGCCGGTCCTGGGCGACCGCCTAACGCCGGACAAAGGATGAAGAGATGAAGATTGGATGGCTCGTTGTTGCCTTTGCGGTTGTTGCTTCTGCCTCTGTGCCCTATGGGGTGGCGCAGTCTGGCGGCGGTGATCGCGTGCTTGCCACCTCCCCGGTCAAGCTGGACCGGCTGGATGCGGCCGTTGATCGCGTTGTGCCGATGGACGCGGTGATGGAAGAGGTGGTAGAAGGATTTACCTGGACCGAAGGGCCGGTGTGGGTTGAGGGTCGGCTGCTGTTTGCCGACATTACCAGCAACAGCATGCGCCAGTGGCAGCCGCAAAAGGGCGCCAGCATCTTTCTCCAGCCCAGCGGATGGAAGGAGCTGCGGGCGTACAAAGGACCGGAGCCGGGCTCGAACGGCATGACGCTGGATGTGCGTGGACGGGTGACGGTGGCAGGCCATGCGCAGCGCGACGTCTACCGGCTGGAGAAGCTGGACCCGGCTGGCCCCTTCACGATCCTTGCGGACACGTATGAAGGCAAGCGGCTGAACAGTCCCAACGATCTGGTCTACAAATCCGACGGCACGCTCTACTTCACCGATCCGCCCTATGGGTTGGAGTCGCACAGCGATGCTGACCCCGAGAAGCAGCTGGTGGTGAATGGCGTTTACCGGATCAAGGGAGCGCTCACCCACGCCGCCGGCGCGCCGCCGGAGCACGAGAAGCTGGAGCTGCTCATCAAGGACCTTCCGCGGCCGAACGGCATCGCCTTCTCGCCCGATGAAAAGTTTCTCTACGTGGACAACTCGCAGCCGCAGAAGACCTGGATGCGCTACACCGTGCAGGCGGATGGAACCCTTGCCCAGCCCCGTTTGCTCTACGATGCGACGGCCGATCCCCGTCCCGGCAACCCCGACGGCATGAAGGTGGATGTGGAGGGCAACATCTACTCCGCCGGTCCCGGTGGGGTGTGGATTTTTACGCCGGAGGGCAAGCCGCTGGGCACACTGGTGATGCCCAACCGCACCTCCAACGTGGCCTGGGCCGGAGCCGACCGCAAGACGCTCTACATTACCTGCAGCGACAAGGTATTTCGCGTGCGGCTCAAGATTGCCGGCGCGCCCATGACCATGCAGCGATAGAGCAGGCGGCCTCTACTCAACCGTCAAATGCAGCGTGAATCGCGTCTCATTGTCTGCGGGCGGCTCCCAGGAACGGACGTAGTGGAACAGCAGATCGCCCTCGCCCACTTTGATTGCCGTGAAACGGAAGATCTGAAAGACGGGCCGTCCCACACCGGATTCTGTGGGCTCGGTTGTGGTCTGGCCGGCAAGCTTGAGCAACGAGGTCGATTTGGGCCGGATAAACCACATATACCCGGTCGACGGGTTCGCCTTGAGCTGCACTTCAACCGTGTCGCCGGTCTTCAGGTGAATCGTGGTCCCGTTGTCCGTGTCGCCGATCTTGACGGTAGCTGCACCGGCCATTCTGCCGCCGCAGATTGTTGCCGCAAGCAGCAGCAGCCAAAGTGGGAGCATAAAGAGACGAATTCCATAGGTCTTCATTGTGGAGTTCCTTCCAACTCAGGCATGCGAAACACCGGCACGCCCGTGCACCGTCGAAGATAGTGCCGAAGGACGCGCTCCGCAAGCGTCTTTTTGAGAATCGTTGAGACGGCGAGGCTCTGGGGGCGTCCGTTCCAAAGATAGTCGTCTATGTTTTGAAAGAGCACGACTTTAGTCGTGCCGCAAACAGCCTGAAATGAGCGGGGCTTTAGCCCCTGAGGGGGGCAGGCGATTCCCTTTCAACTTGGAATCGCCTGAACATGACAGTATTTGCGGCGGACACCTCTACGTCACCGGCCCCGGATTGAAGAGCACAAAGTCGTTGTGCAGACCCCAGTGGTCGGCCCAGGTTTGCTTCTTCCCGCTGGCCACGTCCAGAATCAAAGAAAAAATCTCCCAGCCCACTTCTTCCACGGTGGCGTGGCCGGTGGCAATGCGGCCGGCATCCACGTCGATCAGGTCGTGCCAGCGCTGGGCCAGGCCGCTGTTGGTGGCCACTTTGATGACCGGCACCGGCGACAAACCGTAGGGCGTGCCGCGTCCGGTGGTGAAGATGTGCATGTTCATGCCCGCGGCCAGTTGCAGCGTTCCGCAAATAAAATCGCTAGCAGGGGTTGCGGCAAACACCAGCCCCTTCTGGGTCACGCGCTCGCCTGGTCCCGTTACCGCCATCAGCGCGGTAGTGCCAGACTTGGCCACAGAGCCCATCGCCTTCTCCACTACGTTAGCCAGCCCGCCCTTCTTGTTGCCCGGTGTGGGATTGGCTTCGCGATCTACGCCGCCGGCATCCAGATAGGCGTCATAGAAGGCCATCTCCCGCAAAAAGTCCTTGGCCACCTCGGGCGTAATGGCGCGCGCCGTCACCTGATGTGCGGCATCGCGTACCTCGGTGACCTCGCTGAACATCACGGTGGCGCCAGCGCGCACCAGCAGGTCAGCGGCAAAGCCCACGGCCGGGTTGGCGGTCACGCCGGAGAGCGCGTCCGATCCGCCGCACTGCGCACCCAGCACTAGGTCAGCGGCGGAGCAGGTGACGCGTTGGCGCAGGTTCAGTTTGGCCAGCTTCTTCTCGGCGTGCTCCATGATCGTGGCCACCATCTCGCCAAAGCCATGCGTGGCATCCTGCAGCACGAAGAGCGTGGTGGGGTCTTCCAGAATGGGCAGGGCACTGTCGGTCATCAGCTTGGCGGGCTGGAGCTTTTCGCAGCCCAGACCCACAATCAGCGCATCGCCGCCAAAGTTGGGGTTCAGGATCAGGTTGCGAATGGTGCGGATGGGAATGGCCGCCATGGGCGAATCCTGCGCCATGCCGCAGCCGTAGCTGTGGGTGATGGCCACCACGCCATCGACGTTCGGATACTTGGGCAGCAGCTCCTCGCGAATTTTTTTGGCCGCATACTCCACCGTGGGCGCAACGCACTGCACCGTGGTGCCAATGGCGAGCAGATTCTTGGTGCCTACCGAGCCGTCGGCATTGCGATACCCCTCAAAGGTGTAGCCTTCGAGCGGCGGCAAGGGCGCGGGCACGGCCGTGGCCAGCGGAGCGGTGCTCAAGAGCGGCGCGGCCGGCGGCAGGATCAGCCCTTCATGAATCCAGCTACCCCGCGGAAGGTCTTGCTTGGCGGTGCCGATGGAGACGCCGTAGCGCACAATCGGGTCACCCGTGGCCAGGTCCACCAGCGCCACCTTGTGCGCTTCAGGTACGTCTTCGCGCAGGGTCAGGCCATCGGCCAGTACCGTGCCGGCTGCCAGGCCTCCATTGGTGACGACCACCGCCACGTTGTCGATGGCGTGGATGCGCAGGACGCGGGCTTCGGGGGTAGATTGGGTCATCGGGGGTTCCTTCTTTTGATCAGGGATCAGCGCACCAGGCAGGGGCGTTTGGGGTCGAATGTCCAGCCGGGGAGGAGAAACTGCATGGCGGCTGCGTCGTCGCGTGCACCCAGGGCATGGCGGGTGTACGCGGAGTGGGCGCGTTCGATTGCATCCAGATCAACTTCAATGCCCAGTCCCGGCCGCTTGGGCAGATCGATTTTGCCCCCCGCAATTTGCAGCGGCTCACGGGTAAGATGCTGGCCATCCTGCCAAATCCAGTGGGTGTCAATGGCGGTAATGCGGCCCGGCGCGGCGGCGGCCACTTGCGTGAACATGGCCAGCGAAATATCAAAATGGTTGTTGGAGTGCGAGCCCCAGGTCAGGCCTTGATCGCGGCAGATCTGCGCCACGCGTACCGAGCCCTGCATGGTCCAGAAGTGCGGATCGGCCAGCGGAATATCCACCGAGCCCAGCCGCAGCGCATGGCGCAGTTGCCGCCAGTCGGTGGCGATCATGTTGGTGGCCGTGGGTAGCCCGGTTGCCTGGCGGAACTCCGCCATCACCTCGCGCCCACTGAAGCCCTGCTCCGCACCGCAGGGATCTTCGGCGTAGGCCAGCACATTGCCGCGGCCCTTGCAGAGCGCGATGGCTTCGGCCAGCGACCAGGCGCCGTTGGGGTCGAGCGTGATGCGGGCCTGGGGAAAGCGCTCGGCCAGTGCCTCCACGGCGCGCATCTCTTCCGCGCCAGTCAGCACGCCGCCCTTCAGCTTGAAGTCCTCAAAGCCGTAGCGCGCATGGGTGGCCTCGGCCAGTCGCACAATAGCTTCCGGCGTCAACGCCTCCTGGTCGCGCAACTGGGTCCACGCATCGCCCTCTGTCGCACGGCGATAGTTGAGCGTGGTCTTGCGGCTGTCGGCAATATAAAACAGGTAGCCCAGTACCGGCGCCTGGGTGCGCTGCACGCCCTCGCCCAGCAGCGCCGCAATGGGAAGGTCAAGGTGCTGGCCCAGTAGATCCAGCATGGCCGCTTCCACCGCGGTCAGCGCGTGGATGGTGATACGCAGGTCGAAGGTCTGTTGCCCGCGTCCCCCCGTGTCGCGATCGGCAAAGCGCTGGCGCATGGCGTTCAGCACCGCGTTGTAAGCCGCCACCGGTTGTCCGACAACCAGCTCCCGCGCCTCTTCCAGAACCGTGCGGATTTTTTCGCCGCCCGGCACTTCGCCCGCGCCCGTGCGGCCGGCTTCATCGGTGAGCAGCACCACGTTGCGCGTGAACCAGGGGCCGTGTGCGCCGCTCAGGTTGAGCAGCATGGAATCCTGCCCGGCAACCGGGATCACCCGCATGGACGTGATGCGGGGCGTGGGCGATGTGATGCGCGGCGTGTGGAGAGTTTCTGTGGTGGTGTTCATCGGGTCCTCGCTTCGGTGGCGGCGCGCTGTTCGGCGGCCCGGCGCATGCGTTCGCGGCCGTTGCCCAGGTGGTTGCGGACGGCGGCGCGGGCGGCGTCCGAATCGCCCCGGCGAATGGCGTCAAAGATGTCTTCGTGCTCGTGATGCACGCGCGTCAGGTACACGCGCGGAGCCTCTTCGTTCTCGTTGATCCGCAGCCGCGAGCGGGGAATCGCGCTCGGGCCCAGCGAGGAAAGTATCTCCATAAAGTAGCGGCTGTGGGCAGCCCGGGCAATGGCCAGGTGGAAGAAGAAGTCCGGATCGATGCCGTCGCCTCGCCCCTCGGTCTCTTCGGCAAAGTCGGCGAGAGCCCGCTCCATGGCTTCCAGATCGCCCTCGGTGCGGCGCTTGGCGGCCAGGGCAGCGGTCTCGGTTTCCAGTCCGATGCGCAGCTCCAGAATCGCCATCAGGTCTCGGGCCACGGCGGGGTTGGCTGGCTCCAGCCCCAGATGGTCGCGGTCCAGGTCCTCGCGGACGAAGCTGCCAATACCGTGGCGCGTCACCACCAGGCCCAAGGCCTGCAGGCGCGACATGGCCTCCCGCACCACCGTCCGGCTTACCCGCTGCTGGCGCACAATCTCCGCCTCGGGGGGGAGTTTTTCGCCCGGAACCAGGGTGCCGTCGTTGATCAGCCCGCTAATCTGGGCGACCACTCTGCCGGAGAGGCTGCTCGAATTGGGGGCTATGTGCAAGGACTCCACAGCGCAACTCCTGAAGGTGAATTCATAAGATGTCATATCACCTTGGTTCGAGTGTAGGCAAGATTAATCCGGTTTTTCTTGACAATCGAGGTTCTTGACCGGTAAAAACACAACCTGAGAGGGAAGATGTCATATCTCTTGACCGGATGGACCACCTGTTGCCTCGGGGAGGGGCTGGAACCATGAACCGTAGACAATTCCTCATGAGCAGTGGCGCTGCCGGGCTGATTGCCGCTGCCCCAGCCACCAGCCAGGGCGATGTTGTGGGCAAGACGCCGTTGCCTGCTGCCAAGATGAAGCTGGGCGACCAGACTGCCCCCACCAACGACGTGCATCTGGCCTACCTGGCCCGCTATGGGGTGCGCAATGTCTGCGGCTATCCGGAGATTCCAGGCGACCGCCTCTACGCCACCGTGGACGAGCTGAAGCGGATGACGGATCTGGCCGCCAAGTACAAGATCAGTGTGGACTGCACCGCGCCGCCCTTTCTGGAGTCGAGCCACATTGACAAGGAAAAGCATCCGGCCGTGATGCTGGCCCAGAGCCCGGAGCGCGATCGCGACATTGAGCAGCTGCAAATTTTTATTAAGAATTGCGCGGCCGCCGGCATTCCTTCCATCAAGTACAACATGAGCCTGCTGGGCGTGCTGCGCAGCGGACGCAAGCCCGGCCGTGGCGATGCCATGGACCATGTGTGGAGCCTGAAGGACGCCAAGCCCGAGACCCCGCTGACCCGCGCCGGACACGTGGATGGCGACACCTTCTGGGAGCGCATCACCTACTTTCTGGAGCGCATCATCCCGGTGGCCAACGAGTACAAGATTCGCATGGCCTGCCATCCGCAGGACCCCGGCGTGCCTCCCGAAGGCTATCAGGGCATCAACCGCGTGCTCGGCACCATTGACGGGTTGAAGAAGTTTGTTGCCATCCACGAAAGCCCCTATCACGGCCTCAACTTCTGCCAGGGCACAGTCTCAGAAGACCTCCAGAATCCGGCCGAAGAGATCTTCGATGTGATTCGTTACTTTGGCACACGCAAGAAAATCTTCAACGTACACTTCCGCAACATTCGCGGCCATCGCGACGACTTCGAGGAGGTCTTCCCGGACGAGGGCGACATCGATTTCGTGCGCGTCATCCGCGTCTACAAAGAGATCGGCTATGAGTACATGCTTATGCCCGATCACGTGCCCATTGCCGAGCGCGATCCCGGTTCGCTGCAATCGTTCGCATTCTGTTACGGCTACATTCGCGGCCTCATTCAATGCGTGAACCACGAAGCCTGAAGGGAAAAGGAATCCAAGTGGAAGAGACCAAGCAGAGCCGGGTTCGCTATCTGATTATCGTCATCCTCTTTGCGGTCAGCTGCTTCAGCTTTGCTGACCGTTCCGCGCTCTCGCAGGCCGTGGCCGCCATGCCCAAGGACCTTGGCATGAATGCCGGGAAGCTGGGCCAACTGCTGTTCGGCTTTGGCATTGCCTATGCGCTGGGACAGTTGCCCTCGGGCGGCTTGCTGGATCGCTTTGGCTCCAAGCGCGTCTATGGCATCAGCATTGTTCTCTGGTCCGTGTTTGCCTTTATCACCGGCTTTGCGGGCAGTCTGCCAGCGGCCGGTGCCTTCACCATGATCTTCGTGCTGCGTTTGCTTTCGGGGCTGGCGCAGTCACCGGTCTTTCCCGGCAACGGACGCATCGTCGCTTCCTGGTTTCCAACCTCGGAGCGCGGTCGCGCCTCGGCCATCTTCAACAGCAGCCAGTATTTTGCGTTGCCTGTGTTTGCGCCCATCTTCGGCTGGCTGATTCAGGCCTGGGGCTGGCAGAGCTGCTTCTGGTTCATGGGCGTCCTGGGCATCTTCTTCGCCGTGCTCTGGTACACCAACATCTTCAGCGTTAAGGATCATCCCCGCATCTCCAAGTCTGAAGCCGAGATGATTGAGCGCGGCGGAGGGCTCGTCTCCACCGACTCCGGCAAGGCTGCAGGCAAGAACACCCTCAACTGGGCCACGGTGCGCATGCTCATGGGCTATCGTATGTTGGTGGGTGTTTATCTGGGCCAGTACTGCATCACCACGCTCACCTGGTTCTTCCTCACCTGGTTCCCGCTCTATCTCTCCCAGGCGCGGCACATGTCGGTGGTCAAGGTGGGTCTGGTGGCGGCGGTGCCGGGTTTGTGCGGCGGCATCGGCGGCCTTCTGGGCGGCGTGATCAGCGACAAGCTGTTGCGTTCCGGCTGCTCGCTGAGCCTGTCGCGCAAGCTGCCCATCATGGCCGGCATGGCGCTCTCCATGACGATCATCGCCTGCAACTACGCCAGCTCGCAGACCTGGATGCTGGTCTTCATGTCGCTCTCCTTCTTTGGCAAGGGCATTGGCGCGCTGGGTTGGACGGTGATCGCCGATACCTCGCCCAAGGGCATGATCGGCATGAACGGTGCACTGTTCAACTTCTGCGGCAACCTGGCCGGAGTCACCACACCGCTCATCATCGGCGCCATTGTGTTGTACACAGGATCGTATAACTTTGCGTTGATCTTTGTAGCCTTCATCGCCTTCTGCGCCATCGTGAGCTTTGGCCCGATCGTGGGCGAGATTAAGCGCATTGAGCTGCCAGCACCTGCGGTTCGGGCATTGCATGCAGCAGACTCGCCTGCGGCGCAGAACTGAGACGCCTGGGTGCCCCATCCTTGACTGCGTTCTTTGCAGGCAAGGGTGGGATTGAGCACCTGCGGTGCAGCAGCCGCGCTTCGCGCAGGGATGAGACGCAGCGCGCGTCTCGAGACGTAATCTAATAAGGCGCATGGCACCAAGCGCCGCATCAAGGAGGAAGACAATGTCCGAGTGGCCAGGAAACATGCCGCGGAATCGCTTCAAGCAGGCACTAGCCGCACATGAACGCCAGGTGGGATTGTGGAGCGCACTGGCAAGCCCCATCGGCGCTGAGGTGATTGCCGGCGCAGGCTTTGATTGGATCGTGATCGATGGCGAGCATGGACCGAACGACATCGTCACGCTGTTGCCGCAATTGCAGGCCATGAAGGGTGGCACGGCAGAGCCCGTCTTCCGCATTCCGTGGAACGAGCCGGTCATCATCAAGCGCGCGCTGGACGTGGGCGCTCGCACGCTGCTCATCCCCTTTGTGCAAAATGCAGAAGAGGCGCTGGCAGCGGTGGCGGCCACGCGTTATCCGCCCCTGGGCATCCGCGGTGTGTCCGTAGCTCCGCGCGCCAACGACTACGGCCGCGTGAGCAACTATCACGCCAACGCCCATCTGGACATCTGCGTGATTCTGCAGATCGAGACCCGCGTGGCTGTAGAGCAGATTGAGGCCATTGCGGCCATCGACGGCGTGGATGGCTTGTTCATTGGACCCAGCGATCTGGCCGCCGATATGGGCCATCTGGGCAACGCCAAGCATCCTGAAGCGCGCGCCTTGCTGGCCGCCGCGGCCAAGCGCATCCGCGCCACAGGCAAGAGCGCGGGCACCCTGGCCGGCGGTTTGGACGATGTGGAGAGCCTGTTTGAGATGGGCTTCAACTTTGTGGCCGCGGGCAGCGATGTGGGATTGCTGGCGCGCAATGCGGAAGCTGTGGCGGCGCGCTTCAAGAAACTTTGATGCTTACCTAACTGATCCAGCCTTTATGAATTGCAACACGGTCTGGGTGCCCCACCCTCGCGACGTTCTTGTTTTTGTCGCTAGGGTGGGATCGCACGATGCCGTTCGTCTGGGCCGGGTCAAAAAGAGCATGGCCTGGGTATTGTTCGTTCCCACCCTTCGAACAAAGAACGTTCGAAGGGTGGGGCACCCAGGCATTGCATGCAGCAGACGTGCATGGTGAGCAGGAGTACTAGAAATTGGCCGGTGTGATCTGCAGCGCAGGCATCTCCGGCTTGATGTAAGTGGGGTCCAGCAAACCTTGGACAGCCTTGTCGAAGGCGGCAAACGGGCAGAGGCCGGTCTTGGTACAGCCCGGCGCAGTCAGTTCCACTTCAACGGGCTTGTTGGCTGCGGTAAGCGCCGAAGCGGAACGTAGTTGTTCAATGCTCTGCGCGCGGTAGACAAGGCGGACCGAGTACTGTTTGGAGCGCCGGTTCTGCCACAGTTCAAACGCCAGATGGGAATCGGGCGGGGTGTCGTTGGCAATGCCTTCGGCCATCCAGTTGAGGTTGAGCAAGCCGGCAATGTTGAAGAGGTTGGTGTCGTGACCGCTGATGTAAACCAGATGCGCGTTTGGGGGGCCAATGGCGCCCGCCACCGGTACGGTTCCGGCGGCCTGCTCCAGCGTTGCGAGCATGTGCGCCATCAGGTTGGAGACGTGGCTGCGGGCGGCCAGCCGGGGGCGCGCAAAGAGGGCAAATCCCTTGGCGTGCAGCACCATCAGGCGGTTGAGGGTGGCGGCGTCCACGCGTCCCCAACCCACCTGGGTCATGGGCTTGGCGTCAATGTACTCGAGCTGGAAGTCTTCCACCAGCGAGACGGCCAGGGAGAGCGGCATGGCCTCCGCCAGCAACGGTTTGGCGGCTGGATGCGCGAGGTCGGGAGCCAGGATCTTTGCGAGCTCGTTCAGTTCGGGATTCTGCGCGGCCGAGGTATAGGCGGCCAGATCCATACCGGCATAGGCCCGGCGATCTGCGGCCACAGCCTCAGCCGGTGGGGCTGCGGTGGGCGAAAACAGCGGGTCGCGCGGGCCCTTTGGAGCCACGGTGTGGATGGGCCGCGGCGCGCATCCCGGTTCAAAGCCGACAAAGGTGTGGAACGAGCTCATGATGTTGCGCTCGTCGGTGTCGGAGTAGATGTAGATGTCGCCCTCGGCAGGGCAGCCCTGGGCGGGGATCAGGCCGCTCATGCTAGCGCGCAGGTAAGCGCCCATCGGACGGATCGCCTCGGCCCCGTGGGGCGTGAGATAGCCGAGAGGAACCTCCCACTCCGGCCAGGGTTCGGCGGCGCGCTGGTTCAGTATGGCGGTGGGAGCCAGCGGCGGACGAATGCCGTGGCGCGAAAGTATCAAAGTAAGGCGCAGTTGGTCTGTACCCTGCGCTGGGGAAGTTTTTTGGGTTTGAGCGGGCAAGAATGCGGCGGAAAGTAGCAAGGCAACAGCAACGAATTTGACCATGTCGAACAGTATTCCACGCGCCAGCGGCTGCAGGCAGCAACCGGGGTTTTCAGGCCTGTCCCTGCGCAATGTTTTTTGACTTTGAATCTCTGACCTTCAACCTTTGAACAAGAACCTTTGCAACTGAACCAAGGAGAAACGAAATGGCAACCATTGGATTTATCGGACTCGGCATCATGGGACGCCCCATGCTCGCGAACCTGCTGAAGGCTGGCTACCAGGCTGTAGTTTTTGACTGTAATTCCGCGGCGGTTCAGACCGCGGTGGCTGCTGGCGCTCAGGCGGCCAGCTCCAACGCTGAAGTGGCGAGCAAGGCCACCATCATCGTCACCATGCTGCCCGATGGGCCGCAGGTGGAAGAGGCCGTGTTGGGCCCGGGTGGAGTGCTGGAAGGCGCGGCTCCGGGCACCCTGATCATCGACATGAGCTCCATCAACCCGCTGGTCTCGCAGAAGGTGGCCGCGGCCTGCGCCGCCAAGGGTGTGGACTTCATCGACGCACCAGTCTCCGGCGGCGAGCCCAAGGCTATCGACGCCACGTTGGCCATCATGGTCGGCGCGAGTGCGGAGCTCTTCGCCAAGGCCGAGCCCATCCTCAGCAAAATGGGTTCCACCGTCACGCTGACCGGGCCGGTGGGCGCGGGCAACATCACCAAGCTCGCCAACCAGATCATGGTGGCCATCAACATTGCCGGCATGGCTGAAGCGTTGACGCTCTCCTCGGCTTGCGGGCTCGACCCTGAGGTCGTCTTCAACGCGGTGAAGGGCGGTCTGGCCGGTTCCACCGTGCTCAACGCCAAGGCTCCCATGCTCTTCAATCGCAACTTCAAGGCGGGTTTCAAGATCAAGCTCCACCAGAAGGACCTGCGCAATGCCTTGCTGACGGCCGAGGCCAAGCAGGTCTTCCTGCCGCTCACCAGCCAGGTGCAGCAGATGCTGCTTTCGCTCATGGGCGACGGCAAAGGCGAGTTGGATCATTCCGCCATTGCCAACTTCATTGAAGAGGCTTCGCATGTTGAGGTGAAGAAGCTTGGTTAAGGCGGCTGGGTAACCAGATTGAGCTACGAAAGCAGTTATCTCGGAGAAAAATCACCTGTTTGCCTCGGAAAATAACTAACTTGTGGGCGGACTTATGGTGTAGCTGTGTGCTAACATGCGGGCGACGGGGGAAGAGGCTCGTGAAAGCATAAAGAAACCAGCCGTTCTCATTGTGGGGTTTGGGGTCGCGCTGTTGTCCGCGACTCTATCGGTCTACTTTTATGGCCCGAGCACGTCGGCCCCCATCCTCGCCCTCATCGCTTCGCTTCTTGGGTATTTCGTAACATCGGTTGCGACAGCGATCAATAAGGAGCCTCCTGGGCCCGTTGGACCAACGGGCCCGGACCCCAAAACAAAGGTTCCGAAATCCAAATTTAAGCGTTTTCTCACATTTTTCACCATTTTTCTTGTCGGGGTTATCGTCGGTATTCTCTTCCTCAAAATCCTCATGGGAATGAGTTCTTCGAATCCTTGGGTACGGATTGACGCGCCCAGAGAAGTGGGAGAATTTGATCGAGTTCGGTTGATTTGGAGAGAAATTCCGAAGGGCGACGAAGTTTGGATTCTGGTGTTCGATTCTTCCAGCGGTTGTTATGGTTCCGGACATTGCTATTATCCGCAGAAACACTTTGAACTGGGCCTTTCAAGAGGCGACGAAATGGTAGATGTGCTTGTGGGGCGGAAAGATCAGCGCGGGAGGGAATTTCAGTTGATCCCGGTCCTGGTCAAGCCCGATGCGCAAAAAGCACTTCGGGATGGAGCCTTTGCCGGAATGCCCGACATACCGGCTGGTGTTGTCATGTTTTTGCCGAGCGTGGTCAATAGAAGAACGGACTGAGACATTCGAGGTCGAGATTGGCGAGGAGGAGACTTGTGAAAATCAGATTCAGTAGATCCGCAAAATTTGTTTTGATCAGCTTGTTGGCGCTCGTTTTTGGCGCATGCGGTGCGGTCGCTCAGCAGGAGTGTCTCCAGCAGGCCTTTAAGGCGTTGGACGATGGGAATAATGTTGGTGCCATCGCAGCCGCAGACCGCTGCATCGATGACTTCGGACCCAAGGCGGAAAAGGAGCAGATAGCAATGGCAGCAGCTTCCGTGCCCTTGCCTCCGACCGGAGCCGTTGATAGCCCTGCCGAGCGCAGCGTTATTTTCGGACGATGGGCCGTTAACGACGTCGCGGCGGCGTACTTTGTCAAGGGCCGGGCAACCGAACGGCTCTACCGGGCGGGGCAGAGGAAATATAGAGTCATAGCCGAGCAAGCATATCAAGGGGCAATTCGGCTCTCCTACGGAAGGGTCTGGGATCCCAAAGGGTCGTTTTGGAGTCCGAAGGAAGCATCCGAAGTGCGCCTGCCGCTGCCATAGCGAGTGGAAGCAACTCTGGCCGGGTGCCCCATGTCTCGATTTTGAGACATGACAAAGAACCATCTTCGCTTGCCACTCCACCCCAGCTCAGATACCCCGGAAGGGCGGGGGAGCGGCGAGTCTTCGCACACACAACAGAGCCCCGCATCCGAAGTGGTTGTGGGGCTTTGTTATGTCTTTTGCTTGCGTGGCGCGAGTTTTGCTAACTCCGCTAGCGGCGCCAACTCCGCTAACCCCGCTAGCTCAAAAACTCGGCAATAGCGTTCACCACCGTCTCCTGCTCGTCCTCGCGGATCTCTGGGAAGATGGGCAGGGCCAGAACCTCGGCGGCGGCCCGTTCGGCCTCTGGGAAGTCGCCTTGCTTGTAGCCCAGGTGCTCGAGCGCCTCTTGTAAATGGAGCGGAACGGGATAATAGATCTCTGAACCGATCTTTCGTTCGGTCAGGAAGGCGCGCAACGCGTCGCGCCGTTGGGTCCGGATCACGTACTGGTGCCACACGTGTCGTGTGCCAGGCACTTCGTGGGGCAGGATGACCCCGTGGGCAGGATAGATACCGCTTTCGGCCAGTGCCGCGTTGCGGAATAATGTGTGGTAGCGCTCCGCCACCGTACGCCGCGCCTGGTTCCATCCGTCAATGTACTTTAGCTTCACGCTGAGCACCGCTCCCTGGAAGCCGTCCAGGCGCGTATTCCAGCCCATCTCGTCGTGATAGTAGCGGCGGCGCATGCCGTGCTGGCGCAACATGCGGGCGCGCTCGGCCAGCTCGTCGCTGTTGGTGGCTACCATGCCGGCGTCGCCCGCGGCGCTCAGGTTCTTGGTGGGATAAAAGCTGAAGGCTCCAGCCAGTCCCAGTCCGCCAGCCTTGACGCCAGCCGACTCCGCGCCCCAAGCCTGGGCGGCGTCCTCAAGGACCGCAACCCCGTGTTTTGATCCAAAATCTGAAAAAAACTCGGCCGTCTGGCCATACAGGTGGACGGGAAGCACGGCCTTCACATTCTTGCCCTTCTCGCTGGCCAGCACCTGCTCAACCGCGCTGGGGGCTAGGTTGAAGGTGGCCGGGTCAATGTCGGCCAGTAGCGCTGTAGCTCCGGCGCGCAGGATGGAACTGACCGAGGCAAAGAAGCTGAACGGGGTCGTCACCACGGCTGCGCCGGGGCCGATCTTGGCTGCGGCCATCATCAGCCAGAGGGCGTCGGTGCCGGACGAGCAGCCAATGGCGTGGGCCACACCCAGCTGGCTGGCGGCCTCCTGCTCAAAGGCTGCGGCGGGCGCGCCCAGGATAAACTGCTGCGTCTCCAGAACCCGGCCAAGCGCCTCGTGGAGCTCCTGATGGATGGGCTGATATTGCCGCTTCAAGTCCAGCATGGGTACCGGCTGGGGCGCGGCGGAAGCATTGCTGCTATTGGCTTTCACCCCCACATGTTAGCAGCGCGGAGGGGGGCGTTGTCTCATGCCTTGGGCCTGCAATCCGAGATTCTGAACCCTCCCTGCGTTTAAGGCTTGAAAACTCCAAGCCATCCGGGCTATTGTGTTCACATTGCGGGGAATCGCGGCTGCGGAGTTCCGCGGGCCGTTCCCGCTTCTTTGTGTTTTCACAGCAACGCATTTTTACTCAAACCTCCCCCTCAGTGGATAGCAGGAGATCGGCACATGGAAAGCAAGCCGGCACAAAATATTCAGGATACTTTTCTGAACACGGTCCGCAAGGACAAGACCCCCATCACCATCTATCTGGTCAGCGGTGTCAAGCTGACTGGCAAGATTCGTTCCTTCGACAAATACTCCGTGCTCTTGGAGAACAACAGCCAGGAGCAGTTGATCTTCAAGCATGCGATTTCGACAGTAGTCAGCAACCGCAGTGTGTTGCACAGCGACCATCGCCCGGCCATGGTGCCGCAGGCCGTTGGCGCAGCTCCCGTGGGCCTGCCGACTGTTGTCCCCACTCCTTTGGACCAGCGTTAGCAGGCGAGGAGCGATCACGATTGGAAGTTGAAGGACTACGGACGGGCGCGGCCAACCGGCGCGAACGTGCCGTCCTGGTGGGGGTGGATCTAGCTATCCGGCCCTCCATCAGCCGTGCGGGCGCGGTTGCCGCACGGCAGGCGGCGCTATGCCTGGAGGATGATTCTGCCTCCGCCCTCTCTATTGTTGAAGAAACTTTGCCGCCCGCGCCTCAGGTGAGCGGCTTGCGGACGGATGCGCCTACTGGCCGCGGGCTTGACGCCGAGGAGTCGCTGGCGGAGTTTCGCGAGCTGGTGGAGAGCGCCGGCGGCGAGGTTGTCGCGGAGCTGATGCAGCGTCGCGGTCGGCCCGATCCCGCCACCCTGGTCGGTTCCGGCAAGGTGGAAGAGATCGCCGGCGTTGCCGCCTCGGTTGAAGCTGACCTGGTGCTCTTTGATCACGATCTTACCCCCACCCAGTTGCGCAACCTGGAAAAGGCCATGCCTTGCCGGGTGTTGGACCGTACGCAGCTGATTTTGGATATCTTTGCCCGCCACGCCCGCACCAGCGAGGGCCAGTTGCAGGTGGAGCTGGCGCAACTGGAGTACATGCTGCCCCGGCTCACCGGCCATGGCAAGTCCATGAGCCAATTGGGCGGAGGCATCGGCACTCGCGGCCCCGGCGAAACCAAGCTGGAAACCGATCGTCGCCGCATTCAGCGTCGCATTGATCAGGTGAAGCTGGATTTGGAAGCGGTGCGCAAGGTGCGCCGCCAGCAGCGCCAGCGGCGGGAGGCGGTTCCGGTGCCCACGGTGGCCCTGGTGGGCTACACCAACGCCGGCAAGAGCACCCTGTTCAACGCCATCACCGGCGCGGGCGTGCTCCAGTCCTCGCGCATGTTCGCCACCCTTGATCCCAAGCTCCGCGCCGTGGAGCTGCCCAGCCGCCGCAAGATCTTGCTGAGCGACACGGTAGGCTTCATCCGTAACCTGCCCCACACCCTGGTCACCAGCTTCCGCGCCACGCTGGAAGAGGTGGTGCAGGCCGAGGTGCTCATCCATGTGCGCGACAGCTCGTCCAACTACGGCGAGGAGCAAAAGCTGCAGGTGGAGCGCGTCCTGGGCGAGCTGGACGCCCTGGCCAAGCCCCGTATTGAAGCCATGAACAAGACCGACCTGCTCAACAGCGAGGAGCGTGCCGGTCTTGCCGAGCGCGCCGGACTGGCTGAGCGTGCAGGGCAGGGCGGCGTGGTCAGCGTCTCCGCGCGCCTTGGCGAGGGGCTGGAAGGCTTGCTGGAGGCCATCGACAAGGCGCTGCAGTCCGATCCGGTTGTGGAGGCAGAACTCGACGTCCCGCAGCAGGAGGGCGGCGTGTTGGCCGCGCTGGAGGCTGGTACCGTGATCCACTCCCGGGAGTACGTGGGCGAAAACGTGCACCTGCGCGTCAGCGGCCCGGCCTCGCTCATGGGCCGTCTGCGACGCTACAAGGTCCGCACCGAGGCTGAGCTTCCAGAACTGCCTGCTTAATCATCCCCGACGGGAAGTTCGATTGCGTACATCTTCGCTTCTCATCCTTCGGAGCCGGGTGCCCCATCCTTGTCTGCGTTCTTTGCAGGCAAGGGTGGGAAGGAAGCCGCACCGTCTTCGTCGTCCAAACGCAAAAAAGCCCACGCCAAGCGTGGGCTTTTCGCGTTTGCATCGGCAGTCTTAAAACGGAATGTCCTCGTCGGAGATCTCGGACGACTGCGCGTACTCGTCGCCGCCGCCTTTGGCGGCCACCGGGCGCTGGTCGTAGGAGGTGGCCGAAGCGCTGCGGGTATAGCTGCCGCCGCCCGCGCCGGACGTCTCATCGCGGCCTGAGAGCAGCGACATGTCGTTCACAATGATCTCGGTCCGGTAGCGCTTGGCGCCGGTTTCCTTGTCGTCCCAGCTGCGCGTCTGGATCTTGCCCTCTACGTAGAGCTTGGTGCCCTTCTTCACGTAGTCGCGGACAATCTCGGCGGTGCGCTTGAAGGCAACCAGGTTGTGCCACTCGGTGCGGTCCTGCCAGGCGCCCTGCTGGTCCTGAAATCGGTCGCTGGTAGCCAGGGTAAAGCTGGCGACGATGGCGCCCGCGGGAGTGGAACGAATCTCGGGGTCCTTGCCGACATTGCCGAGAAGGATGACTTTATTAACGCTCTTCGCCATAACGTGCTCTCCGGTTCAGGCTTCAGGATACCAAACGCGCGACGGGCCCAAGCCGAGTTTTGTACCGGTTTCCCTCAGTTTGCGGACATTTTTTTGAATTTTTGGGGCTACGGTTGCCCGTTCCACGGGAGAATCGGGCTCTGATCGCTGCCGTGCGACTGCTTCCGCGACCTGTCTGGGGGCACAAGGATGTTCTTTTCCCCGGTTCATCCCAACGGGGTTTACCCAAAGAAAGGCGACTTTCCAGGACTGATCGATTTTTCGATTATCGAGGGTGTCGTGCTAGACGAGAAAAATGATCATCGAATTGAAGGTCTAGAATAGCTTCGTATTATTGATCCGGCCCTGAAGTATTGCTACGCAGCGGCATAGTAGACATCTTTCTGTCCGAAGTAGCTTTGGACACGATCTGGCTGTTTCTGGATGCTGCGCAGGGCGCCGATGGCGGTACG
>Ga0181520_10002859_pt1 | contig 31300 bp, 26 predicted proteins | sample PEATcosm2014_Bin_29_FD_132451 | JGI IMG/M metagenome (GOLD analysis project Ga0181520, IMG submission 132451) | Peatland microbial communities from MTU Mesocosm Facility, Houghton, MI, USA - PEATcosm2014_Bin02_30_metaG | ecosystem: Environmental > Terrestrial > Soil > Wetlands > Peat | place...
AACCCCCTCCACCAACCATAAATCATTGATTGTATTGATAAATTAGGCGGCTTGTCCAGGGTCTTCTCGCACACGAAATTTCCGACAGTCCCTGGGCACGCCCTCACCCGCCATCTCGCCCGGCTGGTGCAACCCAAACTGTCAGGCAATTGCCCTCTCGGCACATGCAGTGGCAAGACGGCCTGCCCTCTGCTGCCCCGCTACAGGTCGAGCTGCCAAATCTCGTTAGTCAGTTCCTGGCCGAACCCCCGGAACGGCTGCGTCTCGACAATCCGGTAGCCCGCCCGCGCATAAAGCCGCCGCGCGCCCTCGAGCACCGAATGCGTCCACAGTGTGATACGCCGATAGCCTACCCGACGCGCGAAGCTCGTGCACTCCTCCACCAGCCGCGCTCCAATGCCCAGACCGCGTGCCGACGGCTCGACAAGCAGTATGCGCAGTTTCGCTGTCGCGTCGTCGACGCGCACCAGGAACACTGAACCCACCGGCGTCCCGTCTCGTTCGGCAATCCAGGCGCCCTCGCGAGCCGGATCAAATGTTTCCATCGCCTCGGCAATGATCCGCGCCACCAGAATCTCGAACTCCTGGTTCCAGCCGTATTCCTGCGCATACAGCGCACCGTGGCGGGACACTATCCAGCCGAGATCGCCAGGCTGTAATCCGCGCAGAAGCCACCCACGCGAAGGCGCACCATCCAGCAGCGTCTCGATCCGCCGCATTGCCACCACCAGCTCGGCCACCGAGGCCTCGGGCAGCCTGGCCAGCATCTCAGCCACCAGCGCGTCCTGGCGAGCGTCCAGCGGAGCAAAAGCGGCACGGCCTTGCGCGGTCAGGCGCAGTACCTGGGCGCGGCCGTCTCCCTCCGAACGCTCGCGGACGAGCAGCCCCTCGGTCTCGAACCGGCGAACGATCCGGCTCAGATAGCCACTGTCCAGCCCCAGCTCGCGGCCCAGTTCCGCGGCGGTTACCGCCTCGCGCGTGGCCAGCTCATAAAGCACCCGGCTTTCCGCCAACGACCACCGCGTGTCGAGATAGGCTTCCTGCAACGCCTGGATGCGTTGCGTATAGAAACGTCCGAAACGGCGGACGGCGGCGACGCGGGAATCCGTATGTGACATAACTATTCCCTTTCCATAAGGAATAGTCAACCATTTACCTGCCTATGTCAATAATTTGATGGCGTTACCGGCAGCTTCCCTCGCCGACCCAGGACAATCCGCACGATCCGCGCCACCAACGGCACTGTCATCGGGCGCCTTAGCCGCTGGTCATAGCCGGCAAAGCGGCGGTCGTTCTCGATCAAGCACAATTCCATCAGTGCGGCCGGGCTGATGTCCTCCCCGCTGGCTGCCTTGCCGCTGGTGAGGGTGAAATTGCTGCTCCGGACCTTCGGCTTGCCGTCGCCGCCCATGCCGCGCGCGATGCCAATCCGTTTGCGCAGCAGGAAAACCCATACCGCCGCGACCCGCAACTCGAACACCGGCCGGCGCCACAGCGGCAGGCGCGCGCGGTGCCAGGCCAGCCAGTTGGCGAACAGCAGGATGTGCCGGCACTCCTCCTGCATCACCGGTTCGAAGGTTTCGACCAGTTCGGGGGGAAAGAAGCCCGACCGTTTCGCCAGGGCGAACAGCCCGAAAGCGAAGAAGCTGTCTATACATTCGCCGAACCCGGTCACCAGATAGGCCCATTCGATGTCGCGTGGCGCGCGGTACTCGGGCTCAGGCGCCAACGGAATGCCGTAGGCCTCGACCAGGCGCGACAGCACCTCCTTGTGCCGCCCCTCTTCCCAAGCGTTCAACGCGATCGCCTCCGCCATTTCGGGATCGGCGAGCGATCGGGCATAGGCGGCCATGCGCAGTCGCGCCTGGCCCTCGGTCTGCACCGCGATATCCCAGATCGGCAGCGCGATGAGCCGCTCCAGCGCCGGCGGGTCGAGCTTCGGCCAGTCGATGACGGCCGGCTTGTATGGATTGAAGGTCTCGTGGAACATCCGGCAGGTCGCTCGCCGGTGCGCCGGCGAGCCCGCCACCAGCCGGCCGGGTTCCGGGCTGGTCCAGTGCCGCGCCGCATGGTCCGCCGCTCTGATGGTCGTGGCGTCCGTCGTCATCGTCGGCTGTCCCGGGGGGAGCAACAAGGACCGCGCGCGCCCGGTCCGCTCAGCGCTCGACGCAGAGCGCAACACCCATGCCGCCGCCGATGCACAGTGTTGCCAGCCCCTTCCTGGCGTCACGCCGCGCCATCTCGTGCAGCAGGGTGATCAGCACGCGCGCGCCGGAGGCGCCGATAGGATGGCCAATGGCAATCGCACCGCCGTTCACGTTCACCTTCGCGGTGTCCCAGTCCATCTCCTGGTTCACCGCGCAGGCCTGGGCGGCGAACGCCTCGTTGGCTTCGATGAGGTCGAGGTCGCCGGCCTTCCACCCGGCGCGGGCCAGCGCCTTGCGGCTGGACGGGATCGGCCCGGTGCCCATCAGCGCAGGATCGACGCCGGCGGTGGCAAAGGAGGCGATGCGGGCCAGCGGGGCCAGGCCGCGCCTGGCCGCCTCGGCGGCCGACATCACCACCAGCGCGGCGCCGCCGTCGTTGATCCCGCTGGCGTTGCCGGCAGTCACCGTACCGTCCTTGGCGAAGGCAGGGCGCAGCCGGGCCATACCCTCGGCGCTGGCATCGTGGCGGATGTACTCGTCGACGCCGACAACCACGTCGCCCTTGCGGCCCTTCACTGTCACCGGGGCGATCTCGTCGGCGAACTTGCCCGCCTTCTGCGCGGCAGAGGCCTTCTGCTGGCTGGCCAGCGCGAACGCGTCCTGATCGTCGCGGGTGATCTGGTAGGCCTTGGCCACGTTCTCAGCGGTAGTACCCATGTGATAGCCGTAAAAGGCGTCCCACAGCCCGTCCCTGATCATGGTGTCGATGAAGGCCAGGTCGCCCATCTTCTGGCCGGCACGCAGATAAGCGGCGTGCGGCGACAGGCTCATGCTTTCCTGTCCGCCGGCCACCACGATGGTGCTCTCGCCGCTCCGCACCTGCTGCGCCGCCAGCGCCACCGCCCGCAGGCCCGAGCCGCACACCTGGTTGATGCCGAAGGCTGTCGCCGCGTCGGGAATGCCGGCCAGGCGGGCGGCCTGCCGGGCCGGGTTCTGGCCCTGGGCTGCCGATAGCACCTGGCCGAGAATGACCTCGTCAACCTCGCCAGGCTCCAGTTTGGCGCGCGCGATGGCGGCCTTGATGGCCACGCTGCCCAGCAGATGTGCCGGCACCGTGCCGAAGGCACCGTTGAAACTGCCGACGGCAGTGCGGGCGGCAGCGGCGATGACGATGTCGTCCATAACTGGTTTTCTCCCCACGGAACTTGGGCTCGTTATTCCGCTATTATGGAGTGTTCCAGCGCCCGCGCCAGGGGTGATCAGAGCCCGCGCAGCCAGGCCAGCAGCGGCCGCCACAGCGCCACCTCGGCCAGCGAGCCTGCCACCATGCCGATATGGCCGGCGGCCGGCTCGTGCAGTACGGCGCCGCGGATCTGCGCCGCCAGCGGCCGCGCGCTCTCAGGCGGGACGATGCGGTCGCGAGCCGGTACAGCGACGAAACAAGGCAGGTCGAGCGCGGCCGGCGTAACCGCCAGTCCCGCTACCGTCCAGCACCCGCGGCCCGGCGCATTGGCACCGTACCAGCCAGTCAGGCACTCGCGCGCCACCGGGGCGGCCAGCGGTACGCCGTCGTTCAGCCAGTCCTCCAGCGCCACGAACAGCCGGGCGCGATCGCTGTCCTGGTCCAGCCGGCCGAAGGCGCGATACTTGGCGGCAACACTGAAAGGGTCGAACAAGGCGAACATCACCTGCAACAGGTCCACCGGCAGCGTGCCGGCGACGGCCATCGCTGGCTCCAGCAGCGGCGCCAGCCGGCCCAACTCTGCGGCGCGTTCAGGGTCGGCGGCGTGGAAGTCCCACGGTGTCGCCAGCAGCGCCAGCGCCGCCACCAAGTCCGGCCGGCGTTGCGCCGCGGCGACGGCCAACAGCCCGCCCATGCAGTAGCCGGCCAGCACCACCCGCCCACCTGCCGCTACCATGGCCCGTTCCAGCCGCCCGGCGATGTAGTCGGTGAGCGTAAAACGCCGCTCCACCCCGCCCGGCCAGCCCCAGTCCAGCAACAGCACGCGTAGCCCCTGCCCGACCAGGAAGCGCGCCAGCGACCGGTCTGGCGCGAGGTCGAGCACGCTGGCGCGATTGACCAGGCTCGGCACCAGCAGCAGCACCGGCCCGTCGCCGCCAAAGTCCAACAGCCGGCTACCGCCCTCGTTCCACAGAATTGGCGGGTCAGGCAGATCACGCCGCCAGGGGTGACGGCGATAGGCGGCGATGCCGGCGATCAATTCGCGGTCCTGGCGCGCCGCTTCCATCAGCACGGCGTGGGCGAAGGCCTCGGGCTGGCCAGCGGCTTGGCGCTGCACGGCCTCGGCAATTGCCCGCGCCTGCTCAGCGGCGGCGTCGCTCCAGCCCGGCCAGGCGTCGTTCAAGCTCTGCGACGCGCTCACGGAGCCGCTCGACTTCAGCATCGCCAGTATCAGGTGCAGCAGCAGCGGGCGCGGGCCGCGACGCGGTGGCGGCGGGGCGTTCTCTGGGATCATCCGCCAACCTCCGCGGCAAGCCAGCGAGCACGGCACCGGCCGCGCCCGCCCACAGTGAGAGCAGCACGCACCAAGCCTCCTGCGCCTCGCGATCCACCGCGAGTGCCGCCAATTCGCTCTGCCACAGGGTGATCCAGTCCCGGGCCAGGTCGTGCAGATCCTCGCTGGCCGCCGCTTCCGGCGGCGGATCGCACCGATCGCTTCCCGTCATGTGTCATCCACCCTCTCGCGGCAGGCCGGAATCGCGCCCGCGCAGCAACATAGCAGGGCCCACAGGCTTTTGGATGTTGCAGCGCGGCATGCTAGCGTCCGTCATAGGCTTGAAGCATATCTCTATCATCGGCCATCGCCCGAGGGGGCAAAATGTCGCAGACAGCCCGGACCAATGGCAGCACACCTTCCGGCGAGAAGCCCTCTGTCGTCGTGAAGAAATATGCAAACCGACGCTTGTACAACACCGAGAGCTCCAGCTACATCACGCTCGACACGCTGGCCGATATGGTGCGCCAAGGCCGCGACTTTGTCGTCTATGACGCCAAGACGGGCGATGACATCACCCGCAGCGTACTGACTCAGATCATTGTCGAGGAGGAAAGCAAGGGCAGCAACCTGCTGCCCACCGGTTTTCTGCGTCAGCTGATCGGCTTTTATGGCGATTCCATGCAGTCCGTGGTGCCGCGCTACCTGGAACAAGCGCTAACCACTTTCGCGCGCCAACAGGAACAGGTTCGCGTCACCATGAAGCAGACCATGGGCAACTTCTTTCCGTTCGGCATCGAGGAAGCAAGCCGGCAGAACATGGCGATGATCGAACGCGCCATGAGCCTGTTTTCGCCCTTCTTCCATCCGGCCGACGGCAGCGCGCCACGCCCGGCAGCCACCGTGCAGGAAGAACTTTCGGCTCTTCGCGACGAGGTGGATAGCCTGCGCCGCCAGTTGGCGGAGGCGCAGCGGGCCGTCTCCGAATCGGCCGCGAGCACGGAGCCGGCAGAGGCCGGCAAGAATAAGATCAAATCGGCTGACCAATAGAGTTCCCGAACGACCCACGCCGAACTGATCGGACCAGGGACTGCCCCCGCGTGGACCTTCACGTTTGGCTTTGTCGGCCAGTTCGGCCTCTGCCCCCACGCTCAGCCACATCGCTCCGCCACCGGTCAGTGGGATCACCGTCTGCACCGAGTTCTTGCCGAACTTGCGTGCCCAGCCGGGTGGCAACAGGGGATACGATGATGGCCTGTACCAGTCTCGGCGTTCCTTCTCTCGGCGCCCTCAATGCGTTATGACCCCGCCATGGCCGCGCGACCCGCTCTGATTCGAATTGCCCTGAACGTTGGGGTGGACGCCGTGTTGGCAGGGGCGGCGGTGCCGCTTGCCCGTTGGCTGGCTGATCCGGCCGGCGATTGGGCGGGCCCGCTGTGGACCATCGTTTGGGGCGCCGGGGCCTTGTTGCTGGCCGGGTTGCCGTTCCGGCTGTCCACCCAGTACTGGCGGTTTGCCGGGGCCGGCGACCTGCTGGGTGTCGGCGCCGCTTCGATTGCCACAGCTGCGATCTACCCGGTCGCCCTGCACGAAGCCGGGCTGCCCTTCCCCAGCCCCGCCTTCCCGGCGCTGCACGCGCTGGTGCTGATGGTGCTGCTGGCGGTGCCACGCATCGCCTATCGGCTGATGCAGGAGAGCCATGCGCCCCAGGACGGCCAGGAGTCGCAGCCCGTGCTGCTGGTCGGAGCCGGCGAGGCGTCCGACCTGTTCATTCGTGCGCTCGGCGCCGAACGGCACAAGCCGTATCACGTGGTCGGGTTGCTGTCGTCGGGCAAGGCGCAGACCGGCCGACGCATAGGCGGCCTGCCTATTCTCGGCGGCGTCGACGACGCGGCGGGCGTGCTGGACCGGCTGCGCGCGGCGGGGCGGCTGCCGGGCGTGCTGGTGCTGACCGACGCCGACCTCAGCGGATCCAAGCTGTCTGCCCTCATGGAGGCGGCCGACCATGAAGGGGTACGCATCGCCCGTGCGCCGCGCCTGACCGCGCTAGACACCTCCGCCCCGGACCGCACCAAGCTGGAGTTGCGGCCGGTGGCCATCGAGGACTTGCTGAACCGCCCGCAGGTGCCGCTCGACCGCGAGGGCATGGCGCGGCTGGTGCAGGGGCGGCGCGTGCTGGTGACCGGTGCCGGTGGCACCATCGGCAGCGAGCTGGCCCGCCAGGTGGCCGCCCTCGGCCCCGAGTTGTTGGTGTTGCTGGACAACGGCGAGTTCGCGCTGTGGCAGATCGATATCGAGCTGGGCGAGAGCCACCCCGGCGTGCCCCGGCGTGCCGTGCTGGCCGATATCCGCGACGAGCCGCGGCTGCGGTCGCTGTTCGGCGCACTGCGCCCCGAACTGGTGTTCCACGCCGCGGCGCTGAAGCACGTGCCGATGGTGGAGGCGAACCCGCTGGAGGGGCTGCTGACCAACGCCGATGGTACCCGCCACGTGGCCGACGCAGCACGGGCCGCCGGGGTGCGGGCGATGGTGGTGATTTCCACCGACAAGGCGGTGAATCCCTCCTCGCTCATGGGCGCCTCGAAGCGGTTGGCGGAGATGTACTGCCAAGGGCTCGACATCGCGGCGCGCGGGCCGGCCGGCGGCATGCGCTGCATCACCGTGCGGTTCGGCAACGTGCTGGGCAGCACGGGCAGCGTGGTGCCGCTGTTCCAGCGCCAACTGGCGCGCGGCGGGCCGCTCACCGTGACCCACCCCGACATGCGGCGCTACTTCATGACGGTGCGCGAGGCGGTCGGCTTGGTGTTGCAGGCCAGTGTGGTGGGCAGCGGCGACGCCGCGCCGCCCGATGGCGGCATTTTCGTGCTCGACATGGGCGAGCCGGTGAAGATCGTCGACCTCGCCCGCCAGATGGTGCGGCTCGCCGGGCTGCGGCCCGATGTCGATGTGGAGATTCGTTTCACCGGCCTGCGGCCAGGGGAAAAGCTGTTCGAGGAGCTGTTCCACGGCCGCGAGCCGACGACCCCAACCGGGCACGCCGGGCTGCTGATGGCGACGCCGCGCACCGCCGACCCGGCCATCGTGGGGCACGCCATCGAGGAGATCGCCGCCGCCTGCCGCGGCGGTAACGAACGGCTGGCGCTGGCCCTGCTGGGGCGCCTGGTGCCGGAGTTCCAGCACAATCCGGACGGCCACGTGACCACCGGGGACCGCGCCGACGCCGCGCACGTATGAGGATTTCTTGATGACCGCACCGATTCCGTTTCTCGACCTCAAGGGCCAGCAGGCGCGCATCGCCGGCGATCTGCGGGCGCGATTGGATGCGGTGCTGGCACATTGCCAGTTCGTCCTCGGACCCGAGGTGGCGGAGCTGGAGGGCAAGCTGGCGACGTTTTGCGGGGCGGCGCATTGCGTCGCGGTGTCGTCGGGCACCGATGCGTTGCAAATCGCGCTGATGGCCGAGGGGATCGGGCGGGGCGATGCGGTGTTCCTTCCCGCCTTTACCTACACCGCCACCGCCGAGGTGCCGCTGGTGCTGGGGGCAACGCCGGTGTTCGTCGATGTCGATCCGCAAACCTTCCAGATCGATCCAGTGCATCTGGCCGCCAGGGTGGCCGAGGTGCGCAGCGCCGGGCGGCTGCGGCCGCGGGCGTTGATCGGTGTAGATCTGTTCGGCCAGCCCGCCGACTGGCCGGCGCTGCGGGCGATCGCCGCAACCGAGGGCCTGTACACTCTGGACGACTGCGCCCAGAGTTTCGGCGCGGCGTTGCATGGGGCGCGGCTCGGCACAGCGGCGGACGCGACTGCCACCAGCTTCTTTCCGTCCAAGCCGCTTGGCGCCTATGGCGACGGCGGTGCGCTGTTCTGCGAAAGCGCCGAACGGGCGGCGCTATACCGCTCGCTGCGCACGCACGGCGAAGGCACCACGCGCTATGAAGTGCTGCACACCGGCATGAACGGGCGGCTGGACACGTTGCAAGCGGCGGTGCTGCTGAGCAAGCTGACTGTGTTCGACGAGGAACTCGCCGCCCGGGGACGCATCGCCGATGCCTACGACGCGCGGCTGGCGAATGCCGTTCGCGTGCCGGCGCGGGTGGTGGACAGCGTCAGCGCCTGGGCGATCTATTCGATACTGCTGCCCGATAGCGCGGCGCGCGATCGCATGCAGGCCGGGCTGCGCGCAGCCGGGGTGCCGAGCGCGATCTATTATCCCCGACCTTTGCACGCACAGCCCGCTTACCGGGACGCGCATGACGGAGCGGTGCTGCCGGTGTCGGAGGATATCGCCACGCGCATCCTGGCGCTGCCGATTCACCCCTACCTGACGGAAGAGGACGTGGACCGGATTTGCGCCGCCGTGTGCGCGAACGCGTGACGGCTGCTCATCCTTGGCCGGGTTGCGGCGCAGCGTCGCGGCGCTCGCGCCCGGCCATGGCAAGCCCGCTGCCGACGATGACGGCGGCGCCGGTCAGTGTCCAGCCGTCCGGCCACGCGTTGAACACCAGCCACCCCAGCGACGTCGACCACAGCAACTGCATATAGGCGAATGGCGCCAGCAGCGAGGCGGCGGCATGGCGATAGGCCAGCACCATCAGGTACTGGCCGGTGGAGGCGATCACCCCCAGCAACAGGCCCAGCGCGAGCTCACCGGGCCGCGGCCATACCGCCACCGCCGGCAGCATCGTGCTGAGCACAACCAGCCCGACCACCGCCGACCACAGCAGCGTCGTGGTGGCGCGCTCGGCGCTGGATATCTTGCGGGTCACCACGCTCGCCGTCGCCCAGCACAGGGCGGACAGCACGGGGAACAAGGCCGCCGGCTGGAACGCCGCGGTGCCGGGCCGCACCACCAGCAGCACGCCGAACAGCCCCACGACCACCGCGGCCCAACGCCGCAGCCCCACCACCTCGCCCAGGACGGGTATCGACAGGATGGTGATGAGCGCTGGCGACACGTAGCTGATCGCAGACGTCTCGGCGATGGGCATGCGCCCGAGCGCCGCCATGAAGAGGATCGCCGAACCGACCAGACCGAGCCCGCGCAGCACCTGCAACACCGGCCTCCTGACGTGAAAACGCCCGGGACCGGACCGCAGGTCCAGCCATGCCGCCAGCGCAACGAAGGCGACATAGCGGAGCCAGGCGATCTCGGTCACCGGCAGCGACCGGGTGAGGTATTTGGCCATCACGTCGGAGACACTGAAGAAGACCGTCGCGACGATGAGCAGCACCACGCCACGCAGCGGGTTGTCCAGACGCCGCCGCACGGCAGCGCGCTGCCCCTGGCTTTCCCTGCGCGCGCCGGTCAACTGGCTGGATTGCGCACGAACTGCTCGTGATGGCGGATCACCTCGCGGATGATGAAGGCGAGGTACTTCTCCGCGAATTCCGGGTCCAGTCGCGCGGATTCCGCCAATCTGCGCAAGCGCGCCACCTGAACTTCCTCGCGGGCGGGATCGGCGGGCGGCAGGTGATGATGCGCCTTCAAGGCACCGACACGCTGGGTGCAACGGAACCGCTCGGCGAGCATGTAGATCATCGCCGCATCGATGTTGTCGATGCTGTTGCGCAGATCCTGCAGTTCTTCCTGGGCACCTTGGTCGTCCGCCATGTAGCCTCCTGATCCCGGTCCCGGGACCGAACCCGCCGGTTTGTGACTCGTCTACTTCCTGCCGCTACGCGAAGCCAAACAAGAATGTTCATCCCATTCAATCCAGTGGTCCAGCCTGCCGCCGGCCACCGCCCGAAGAAACGCCGGGCGTTGGCTAACATGCCCGGCCGGCGCCGCGCCAGCCGTACGGTGCGCCGATGATCCGGCTGCGGGTGCGGGTGCGCGGCACGGTGCAGGGGGTGGGCTTCCGCCCGCATCTGTGGCGCCTCGCCACCGCGCTCGGGCTGACCGGCACAGTGTGCAACGACGCTGAAGGTGTGCTTGCCGAGGTGCAGGGCGCGCGCGTTGCCGAGTTCCTGCATCGGCTGCGGCGCGACAAGCCGCCGCTCGCGCGGATCACCGCCATCGAGACGCAGCCCTGCTCGCCGGTCGTCGGCGAGGCCGGTTTTGCCATCCTCGATAGCGTCACGGGGCGAGTGGGTACCTCGGTGGGGCCGGATGCCTGCGTCTGCGCGGACTGCCTCGCCGAGATGTGCGACCCCACCGACCGGCGCTGGGGTTATCCGTTCCTCAACTGTACGCAGTGCGGACCGCGGTTCACCATCACGCGGCGTCTGCCCTATGACCGGCCCAATACGGCGATGGCTGGATTCCCGCTGTGCGAGGACTGCGGACGCGAATACCGCGACCCCGCCAACCGGCGCTTTCATGCCGAACCCATAGCCTGCCCGGCCTGCGGGCCGCGCCTGTCGCACTCCATCACCGAGGTGCTGGCAGCGCTGCTGAGCGGGCGGATCGTGGCGTTGAAGGGACTGGGCGGCTTTCACCTGCTGTGTGACGCTGCCGACGCCGCTGCGGTCGCACGCCTGCGTACCCGCAAGGAGCGTGGCGGAAAGCCGTTCGCGGTGATGGCGCTGAACGCCCTCAGCGCGGAGCGGTGGACGCGGATCGGGCCGGCCGAGCTGACGGCGCTGGAGTCGGTCGAGCGACCCATCGTCCTGCTGACGCGGCGGCCTGGGTTGCCGGATGCGCTGGCGCCGGGGCTGGATACGCTCGGCGTCATGCTGCCGGCGGCGCCACTGCATTTCCTGCTGTTTCACGAGGCCGTGGGGCGGCCGGCCGGCACAGCTTGGCTGGCGGCGCCCAACGATCTGCTGCTGGTGGCCACCAGCGCCAACCCGGGCGGCGAGCCGCTGGTGATTGACGACGCCGAGGCCCACGCTCGGCTGGGCGGCATCGCCGACCTGGTAGTGACGCATGACCGGCCCGTGGTGACGCGCTGCGACGACAGCGTGGTGCGCGTAATCGACGCCGCGCCGCGCTTCCTGCGCCGCGCCCGCGGCTTTGCCCCGCGCGCCATCGCGCTGGCGCGCAGCGTACCACCGGTCCTGGCGTTGGGCGGCGTGCTGAAGGCCACGGCCTGCGCCACCCGCGGCGCCGAGGCAGTGCTGTCGCAGCATGTCGGCACGCTGGACAACACTGCAACGTTGCGATTTCTGGACGAAGCGGCGCACCACCTGCTGCATCTGCTCGACATCACCCCTGTGGTGGTGGCGCATGATCTGCACCCGGATTTTCCTGCCCGCCGCCTGGTAGAGCGGCTCGGCCTGCCAGTCGTGCTGGTGCAGCACCACCATGCCCACGCCGCCGCGGTGCTGGCCGAGCACGGGGTGACCGGGCCTGCACTGGCGGTGGTGCTGGACGGATTCGGTTTCGGCAGCGATGGCGGCGCCTGGGGCGGTGAACTGCTTCGGTTGGATGGCGCGGGGTTCCGGCGGCTCGGCCATCTCCGCCAGCTTTGTTTTCCCGGTGGCGACATGGCGGCGCGCCAGCCTTGGCGGATGGCGGCGGCGGCGTTGCATGCGATGGGCCGGGACGGCGAGATCGTGGCCCGGTTCGGGCCGCAAGCGGCGCCGGTGGCGGGGCTGCTGGCGAGTGGGCGGGGGGCGTTCACCAGTTCCTGCGGCCGGCTGTTCGACGCCGCCGCCGCGCTGCTGGGCGTGCTCACCATCAGTAGCTACGAGGGCGAGGCGGCGATGCGCCTGGAAGCCCTGGCCACCCGGCCGCGTGTGCTGGCAGGCGGCTGGCGACTGGATGGTTTTGTGCTCGATCCGCTGCCTCTGCTGGAGCGGCTGCGCTCCTGCACACCCGAAGAAGGAGCAAGCCTGTTCCATGGCACGCTGGCCGACGGGATCGTCGCTTGGGCCAGCGCGGCGGCGGCACATGAGGGACTGGACACGGTGGCTCTGGGCGGCGGCTGTTTCGTCAACCGCGCCCTGGCCGAAGGCGTTGCCGGCGGACTGCGCGCCGCCGGACTGCGCGCATTGCTGCCCGCACAGGCCCCCGCCGGCGATGGCGGGTTGAGCCTGGGACAAGCCTGGATCGCTGCGCTGGGCGCCGGCTTGCCCGGACAGGAGCAGTGATGCAACGTCGCGCCGTTTCAGCCCATCCGGAGCCCCCATGCGTCCCTGGTTGCTCGTCTTGCTTGCCGCCGCGCTGCTGGCCATCGCGCGGCCGGTGAATGCGCGCATCGTCCGTCTGGAAATCATCCGCGTCGAACCGGCCTTCGGCGGCCATGACTTCGAGCGGGTGCTCGGCCGCGCCTATGGCGAAGTGGACCCGAAGGCACCAGCCAATGCTGCCATCCAGGATATCGGCCTGGCGCCGAAGAACGCCCATGGCATGGTGGAGTACGGCACCGACATCGAAATCATCCGCCCCGCCAATCCGTCGAAGTCGAACCACGTTCTGCTGTTCGACATTCTGAACCGTGGCAACAAGCGGGCCGCGCAGATGTACAACGCCGACGTGCCCGGACCGCTGGCGCGAATGAACGCCTCCGCCGATCCCGGCGACGGCTGGCTGCAGAGGTCAGGTACCACGGTGGTGTATTTCGGCTGGCAGGCGGACGTTCTGCCCAGCGACGGGCGCATGACCTTCCACGCGCCGGTGGCCCGCAACTCGGACGGCTCGGCGCTGACCGGCATCGTGCGCAGCGAACTGACCACGCTGGTGCCGACCACCACGCTGAACCTGTCCAGTGGCTGGTTCACCGGCATGACCCACGCTTCCTACCCCACGGTCAGCCTGGACAAGGCGGCCGTGCTGCCCTTGATGGACGGGTTCCTGCCTGGCCTGACCGTGCGCACACGTGAGAACGCACCGCGTCTCGCCATCCCAGCCGGGGATTCCACCTTCGCCGACTGCTCCTCGGGGACATCGACGGAGGATGCGACGAAGATTTGTTATTTGGCTGGGTTCAAACCCGGCAAGCTATACGAACTGCTCTACCGTGCCCGCGATCCGCTGGTGATGGGGCTGGGCTTCGCGGTTGCCCGCGATCTCGCGGCGTTCCTGAAGGCCGCCGACAAGGATGCCGCCGGCGCTGCGAACCCGGTAGTGCACGGTAAGCAGGTGAAGGCGATCGTCAGCGGGTCCGGGCAGGGCGGGCGGATGATCCGCAGCTTTCTGCTGCTGGGCTTCAATCGCGACGAGGCCGGTCAGCGCGCCTTCGACGGTGCGATGGTGCTTGACGGCGCTGGTCTGCTGGCGCTGAACGTGCGCTTCGCCCAGCCAGGGCGGGGCTGGGGGCAGCAGGTCGATCACCTCTACCCGGGCTTCGGCTTCCCCTTTGCCTACGCCCGCACGACCGACCCGTTGACCGGCAGGACGCAGGGCATCCTGGACCGCTGCACCGCGGACAAAACCTGCCCGCGCATCTTCGATGTCGCCACCGCGCTCCAATTCTGGGAAGGGCGGCAGTCGCTGGAGCTGACTGACCCGCTGGGGCGGGAGGATTTGCCCGAGCCGGCGGAGGTGCGCAGCTATCTGCTGGCGAGCACCCAGCACACGTCGGCGGCACTCCCGCTGCCCTCGTCCGCGCCGTTCGGCACATGCGTGCAGCGGGCCAACCCGGCGAACTACACCTGGACGATGCGCGCCCTTCTGGCCGACCTCATTTCCTGGGTGCGCGACGACGCCCCGCCGCCGCCATCCGCCGTGCCCCACATCATCGACGGCACGCTGGTGACGCCCGACGAGGTGCACTTCCCCAGCATTCCCGCCACCGCCTATGGCGGTGTGGAACGGCCCGCCGTGCGCTATCCGGGCGTGACCAATCCGCTACACGTGCTGGACTTCGGCCGTGACTACAAGCCGGGCGAGGCCAGCGGGATAATCACCATCAACCCGCCGAAGCAAACAGCCGCGCCTTACGCCATCCTGGTGCCACAAGTCGATGAGGACGGGATCGACGTCGCCGGTATCCGTTCGGTGTATCAGATGGCGCCGATCGGTACCTACACGGGATGGAACTTGTTCCGACCCGGCATGTTCGAGAGCGACGGGTTCTGCACCCACCAAGGTAGCTTCATCCCCTTTGCTCCGACCATGGCCGAGCGGGCGAAGACCGGCGATGCGCGCCTGTCGATCGCGGAGCGCTACGCGACGCCATTCGCCCATACTCTGGCGATCAAGAGCAGCGCAGACATCCTGGTGGGCCGGCGTTTCATGCTGCAGGAAGACGACAATCGCCTTACCGCGGAGGCCGAAAAAGGCGGCATTCGGTCGGCCCCGTGACGCCGCGCGCCCCGGCTCGTTTCGTGCCCGGTCTCACCTGGCGGCTGCTGGCGATCACCGTCGGGCCGGGGTTGGTCGTGATGCTGGCCGACACCGAGGCCGGCAGCGTCATCGCGGCAGCCCAGAGCGGCGCGGAATGGGGATATCGCCTTGTACTGGTGCAATTCGTGCTGACGCCGGCGCTATTCATGGCACAGGAACTGGCCGGGCGGCTCGGCATGACGACGGGCCAGGGGCTGGTCCAACTGGTGCTGCTCCGGTCGGGCCGCCTGCCGGCGATGCTGTTGCTGGCAACCCTGGCGGTGAGCTGCATCGGCGCGCTGGTGAGCGAACTGAGCGGGCTGGCCGGCATCGGCGAGATGTTCGGCGTGCCGGTGTGGCAGTCCAGCGCCGTCGCCGCGGCGGGCCTGCTGGGTATCGTCTGGACCGGCAGTTATCGCTCGGTGGAACTATTGGCGATCGCGGTGGGATTGTGCGAGCTGGCCTTCATCGCCCTGGCGGCGTTGGCGCATCCCTCGGCTACCGACATGGCAGCGCAACTGTTGCAAGTGCCGCTCGGGGAGCGCGGCTACCTCTATCTGCTGGCCGCCAATCTCGGCACCTGCGTGATGCCCTGGGCGATTTTCTACCAGCAGTCGGCCAGCATCGACAAAGGGCTGACCCGCGCCGGCTTGGCCGCGATGCGGCTGGAAACGCTGCTCGGCGCCATTTTGTGTCAGGTTGTCACCGCCGCGGTGGTGGTGGCCGCCGCTGCCGCCTTTCATCATGGCGCCGCAGCGGGCCAGCCGCTCGCCCGGGTCGGGCAGATTGCCGATGCCTTCACCGCCGCCATCGGCCCGACCGCCGGACGGGTGGTGTTTGCGCTGGGCTTGAGCGGTGGCGCGCTGGTGGCTGCGATCGTGGTCTGCCTCACGGCTGCCTGGGCCTTCGGCGAAATGTTCGGGTTGCGCTGTTCGCTCGGCGAAAGCCCGGCGCAGGCGCCCGGGTTTTACGGCGCCTTCACCGTCGTGCTGACGGTCGGCGCGGTGGTCGTCGCCTCCGGAATGAACCTCGTGCGCCTAGCGGTGGCTGCCGGCGTGCTGAACGCCTTGCTGTTGCCGGTCGTGTTCTGGTTTCTCTACCAGGCGGCACGCCGGGAACTGTCTTTGGAGACGCGCCTGCGCGGGGCTTACGCGGTAGTAGTGGCGATCGTGCTGGCCTTGACAGCCGGCCTGGGCGTCGGCGCGGGCGTGGCCGGCCTGCTATGAGGCGCACTCGATACGGCCGACCGGCCGGCCATCCTCCAGCCTGACCCTGACCGCGAAGTCGTAGCGGTCGATATCCAGCGCGATGTCGAGGTCGCCGTTAGGCAGGTAGGGGCGCGCCGGGTCGTCAAACTGGGCCACGTCGCCGCCCGCCAGGATGACCTGACGCAGCGCCTGGGCGGCGCCCGGCTTGCCCAACAGGAGCTGGCGCAGATGCAGCGCACAGAGTTCGTCCTCGTCGGTCCGCTCGCGTCCCTCTTCGCCCATTGCCACCAGGGAAATCCGCTCCGATGCCGCCAGCGCCCGCGCGGTCGCCCGTGCCGTCACGAGGGAGGCGGCATAGAGCCGTTCGGCGCGGCCGGCCGCCGCGACGATGCCCTGGGTGCCCGCACTGGTCCGCTGGATGATCGTCCGGCCCTTGAAATCGATACCGGATACCTCCAGCGGCGAATTTCCGAAGTCGAAAGCGGCGGGCTTCAGGCCGTGCACCTCGCCCATGCAGACCTGGCCGATGCCGCGCTGGCGCAGCGCCAGCGCGGCATCGACGCTGCCGACCATGATCACCCGCGACGCCCCGTTGGCCAGGACAACCGCCGCCGTGGTGAAGGCGCGGAAGACGTCGATGACGGCCACCGCGCCCTGGGCCTGGGCGGCCCCTTCCAGCAGACTTCCGATCCAGATTTCCACGCACCGACTCCGGGTTGCCGCAGCGGCGGCTACCCTGCCCGAGCCGGCGCCGGCGAACCAGCGCCTATTCGGCGACGGCGCGCGTCGTCCCGGCCTTGCGGTCCCAGTAGATCGCGACCTTGTTGATCGAGCACCGGCAACAAAAAAGCGACGCGGGTCCCACGCTACCCGGCGGAGCTCGGCTCCGGCCCCCTTCTCGCGTCGCGCAGCCGCCGCCGCCCGCGCTGGCGGATGTCGGCGTGCGGTGCCGCCGCCTTGATATCGGCCTGAAACGCCGCCCGCTGCTCGTGGATGGAGGCGATCACCAGCCCCATCGGCACGCCGATATCCACCAGTACCGCCTCGGAAAGTTGCAGGCTGGCCTCCACCGTCTCGGGCACCGCGTCGGAGGCGCCGATGTGGTAGAGATGCGCCGCGTGGGCGGCATCGCGGGCGCGGGCGACGATCAGCAGGTCGGCCCGCTCGGCCAGCGCGGCGGCCACCAGCGCATCGACGGCGCGGCGCTCGTCCATGGTCACCACCAGCGCCCGCGCGCTGGTGATGCCGAGCTGGCGCAGCAGCGCTGGCAGGGTGATGTCGCCCCAATAGACCGACTTGCCGGCATTGCGCAGGCGCGCCACCCGGTCCGGGTCGTGGTCGATGGCGACATAGGGGATGGCGTGCACCTCCAGCAGCGCCGCCACGGTCTGCCCGACCCGGCCGAAACCGGCCAGGATCACTCGGGCCTGCGGATCGGCATCCCCGGGCGGTAGCAGCGCCGGGTCCACCGTGGGACGGCGCGCCAGGCGTGGGGTCTGGCGGCGGCCGAAGGCGGACAGCAGCGGAATCGCCGCCATGCTCAGCGCCACCGCGATCAGGGCGGTGTCGGCGACGGACTGTGGCAGCAGCCCCTCCCGCGCGGCCACGGACAGCAGCACGAAGCCGAACTCGCCGCCCGGCCCCAGCAGCAGCCCGGCCTGTACCGCCAGCGGCCAGGACAGGCCGAACAGCCGCGCGGCGGGGGCGATCACCGCCAGTTTCGCGACCACCAGCACCACCGTCCCGCCCAACGTCGCCCACGGGGCCGCGGCGATGCGCAGCGGATCGAAACCGAGGCCGACGGCGATCAGGAACACACCGACGAAAAGCCCCTTGAACGGCTCGATGGTGACCTGAATCTGGCGGCGGAATTCCGTTCCGGCCAGCAGCAGGCCGCCGATCAGCGCGCCCAGGGCCATCGATAGCCCCGCCGCCGCGGTGGCGACGGCGGTGGCCAGCACCACCAGCAAAGAGGCCGCCATGAACAGCTCTGGACTGCCGGTGCGGGCAACGCCGCGGAACAGCGGGCGCAACGCCAGCCGGCCGAGCACCACGATGGCGCCCACCGCCAGCAACGCCTTCACCGCCACCAGCCACAACAGCGTGCCGCCCATGCCCCGCAGGCCCATCGCCAGCAGCACCGGCACGATGGCAAGGTCCTGGAAAAGCAGCACGGCGAAACACACCCGCCCCAGCGCGGTGTTCAGCCGCTTCTCGACCGACAGCACCTGGATGACCACGGCGGTGGACGACATCGCCCCGGCGATACCCGCCACCAGAGCGGCCGGCGGCGGGATGCCGGCCAGCACGGCCAGCGCGGCCAGCACGGCGGCGCTGATCACCACTTGCAGCGCCCCGAGGCCGAACACCAGGCGACGCATCACCCAAAGCCGCTCGAACGACAGCTCCAGGCCGATCATGAACATCAGCATGACCACGCCGAGTTCGGCGATCGGCGCGATCGAGGCCGGATCACCGAAGGTGACCGCGCCGAGCCAGGGCAGTGCCGAGGCGGCGCGGCCAAGCCCGAAGGGACCGACCGCCATGCCGACCAGCATGTAGCCCAGCACCGGCGAAACCCGCAGCCGGTAGAATAGCGGGATCACCACGCCGGCGGCGGCCAGCACGATGAGGGCCTGGCGGAAGACGGTCAGATCGACATGCGCTTCCATCAGCGGATCGTTCCTTCCGGGCCTCGGGAGACTGCTGCACCACGTTGTCGGCTTCGACGCAATCGGCCAGGACGATAGCACTGCCATATTCTGGAGCATCGTTTACTTCCGTGCCGCGTTCCGAGGCGGTATTGCTCGGCGTGGCCGAATGTCGGCGGCGGCCTGCCAGATCCATACGGAGGTGACCAAAGATGCGCCCGGGTTGGTTTCGCTGCCTGCGCCTGCCCATGTTGGCCGGCGGCCTGCTGCTGTTCGCGGGCTGCGCCGTCAGCGAGCCCGAGGCGGCCCCGCCCAACCCCGCCCCGCCGATCCCGGATGAGATCGTGCCCAAGCCGCCGGTTTCCGAGCAGCCGCTGATCTGGCAGCCCGGCCACTGGGACTGGATGGGGAACGGCTACGCCTGGCGGGAAGGCCGCTGGGAGCTTCGCGCCGGCCATGGCACAGAGTGGCAGGATGGCTACTGGGCCCGGGAGGGCTTCGGCTGGCGCTGGGTGCCGGCGCACTGGATCTGAACCGGCCGCGAACGGCGACGAGGCGGTGGATTTGCTGGGTCGGTAGCCGCTTGCCGGAAACACCGTCTCCGGCGCGGCGGAATCCCGTCAATTGGTCCATATTGTGGGACAATAGACTGATTGACGGGACACCAGCCGGGTCGTAAACGAGCTACCGAGGTTCCCGGGAGGATGCCGTAAACAAGCCTGTTCCAACGATACCCGCCACCGGAAGCAGATGCGGCCGAAATCCGGCCCTCGCGCCGGGGACACGGGAGGCGATCGCAGCCCAGACCGCGCAGGCGCCGGCACGTCAACCGTGTCGCGGACAAATGCACAGGCTGTCGCGGCCGCTTGTTCATTGTTATGATGAGTCGACGACCAGTCGACTGGCAATCGTCGCAGGGAGAAACATCCAATGACCATTCGTGTAACGCGCCGCGCCGCGCTCGCCGGCGTCTCCGTGTTTGCCATCACCGGGCGCGCCCGGGCGGCAACGGTCATCCGCTGGGCCACCGTAGTGGCGGCGACCCATCCCGAAGTCGCCATGATGAACAAGGTGGCGGCCGACATGAAGGAGCAGACCGGCGGGGCCATCGAGATCCAGGTTTACCCGAACGGCCAGCTCGGCTCGTCGCGCGACATCATCGAGTCGGCCTCGTCCGGCGCCACCCAGATGGTGGTCGAGGGGGCGGCGCAGTTCGGCCAGTTCGTCTCCCCGTTCTCCATCCTCGAGGCGCCGTACGTGTGGCGCGATCCGGCACATATCCGCCGCGCCCTGGCCGCCCCGCTGATGGAGGGCATGATCAACCAGTTGATCGCCGAGCGGTCGCTGCGAATGATCGGCGCGAACTACTACGGCACCCGCCATGTGACCTCCGGGTCGCGCGCGGTGCACACCGTGGACGACATGAAGGGCTTCAAGCTCCGCATCCCCGAGGTCGATACCTACCGCGCCATGGCGGAAGCCTGGGGCGCGCGGCCGACTCCGCTCAATATCGGCGAACTCTATCTGGCCCTGAGCCAGGGCGCGGTTGACGGCGAGGAGAACCCGCTGCCGACGATCCAGGCCAGCAAGTTCAACGAGGTGCAGAAATACCTCGTGCTGACCGCGCACATCATGACGCCGCGCCCGATCATGATTAACGAGCGGACCTGGATGAGCCTCGACGCCAAGCAGCAGGACCTGCTGAAGGCCGCCATCACCAAGCGCGCCCATGAGCAGGACGATGAGATCGTCAAGCAGGAAGATGGCTTGGCCGAAACCTTCGCCAAGGGCGGCATGACCGTGATCAAGCCGGACATCGAAAGCTTCCGCAAGCCGGTGATCGCCGCGATGCCGCGCTTGTTCGAAGCGAAGTGGGGGAAGGGCCTGTGGGATAAGGTCCTCGCGGCCTGATCGTGCTGCGCCTCTTCGACCTTGCGTTGCGGGCCCTCGCCTGCGTGTTGCTGGTGTCCCTGCTCTGTTGCGTGATGTGGGGCGTGGTTACCCGCGCCTGGGGCAATCCGAGCATCTATACCGACGAGGGCACCCGCTTTCTGATGGCCTGGCTCGCCGCGACCGGCTGGATGATCGCCGGCCGGTCGCGCGCGCACGTGCGCATCCGCTTCTTCCAAAACCTGCTGCCGAGCCGGGCATGGCAGGCGACCGAGCTGGTGATCCAGTTGGCGATCGTGGCGTTCGGCCTGTCCATCGCCGGCTTCGCGATCGTGATGTTCCACAACAACCTCGGCCTGCGGGCGACCTCGCTGCCGATCTCGATGGTCTGGCTGTACATGCCATTGATCCCGGCGGCGCTGCTGATGGCCGCGCAGGCGGCGGCCGATGCGGTGTGGCGCCTGAAGCGGCCGGCTGAGCCGGACTTCGTGGTCAAGTACAAATGACCACCCTGATGATCGAGGTCGCCGCGGTCTGGCTGTTCGTCATCCTCGCCGGCGTGCCGCTGTTCGCCGCCATGGGTCTGGCGTCGCTGGCCTTCGTCCTGCTGTCCGGCCTGCCGGGCACCATCGTGCCGCAGAAGATGTCGCAGACGATGAACTCCTTCCCGTTCGTCGCCGCGCCGCTGTTCATCTTCATGGGCAACATCATGAGTTCGGCCCGCATCACCGATCGCATTGTGCGCTTCGCCACCGCGGTGATGGGTTCGTTGCGCGGCGGCTATGCGCAGGCCAGCATCCTGTCCAGCCTGATCTTCGCCGGCATGGCCGGCTCCGCCGTCGCTGACGCGGCGGGAACCGGCGCCGTCGAAATCCGCGCCATGAAGCGCGCTGGCTACCGGCCCCAAACGGCGGCGGCGATCAACGCCTCCGCCTCGACCGTCGGCGCGATTGTGCCGCCGAGCATGCCCGTCGTGATCTACGGCGTGACGTCCGACACCTCGGTGGGGCGGCTGTTCCTGGCCGGCATCATCCCGGGGATGCTGATGGCCGCCTCGCTGATGGCGATGGTGGTGATCATCGGCAAGCGCCAGGGCTTCCCGAGCCAACGCTTCCCGGGCTGGCTGGAGCTGGGGCGCGCCTTCCGCGATGGCTTCCTGGCGATGATGACGCCGGTGATCCTGCTCACCGGCATGTTCAGCGGCCTGTTCACCCCGACCGAGGCCGCCGCGGTCGCCTCCACCTACGCGCTGCTGCTGGGGCTGGTGATCTACCGCACGCTGCGGCCGGCGGACGTCATCCACATTCTCGTCGATACCGTCGAGACGGTCGGGGTTGTCACCGCGCTGGTCATGGGCGCCGGCGCCCTGGGCTGGTGCATGTCGATCTCCCAGGTGCCGCAGACCCTGGCGCCGATAATGGTCGCCTCGATCCATAGCCCGGCCGCGTTTCTGCTGATGTGCGATGCGATCCTGCTGCTCATCGGCTGCTTCCTGGAAACGCTGGCGGGGGTGCTGATCCTCGTCCCCATCCTGCTGCCGGTGGCGGTGGCCTTCGGGGTGTCGCCGGTGCAGTTTGGCATCCTGATGATCTTCAATCTCGTCCTCGGCGCGATCCACCCACCGATCGGGGTGGTTCTGTTCATCGCCTCGCGGATCGCCGAGATCAGCTACGAATCGTTGGCGCGCGCCGTGCTGCCCTGGCTGATCCCGCTGCTGACGGTGCTCCTGATCGTCACACTGTTCCCGCCGGTCACGATGTTCATGCCGACCTTTTTCATGGGGAAATAAGGCGGCGGCGGGTCAGGCCAGCGTCATCAGGCTCGCGTTGCCGCCGGCGGCGGCGGTGTTGACGCTGATGGATCGTTCCTGCACCAGCCATTCCAGCGGATAGACCTCGACGCCGTCGCGCAGCCCCTGAGCGCTGGCGCCGTGCACCCCCACCAGCGGCCCGTCGCGGGCGGCGAGCACCATCGCCGTGTCGCGCAGGGCGTCGGCGTCGCCCTCATGCAGCGCCACCGCGGCGGTGGCTCCGGTTTCGTCCTCCACCACCAGGCCGCGCAGCCCGTCGGGCAGCCCCTCCAGAGCCCCGCGCAGGTCGGCGGGAAGCCTCACCAGCGCCCGGTTGCCGGTGGCCAGCGCGGCGGCGACCTGCAGCGCCAGGCCGAGTTCGGTGGCGGGCAGGCACAGCACGTCGCCGCGTGGCTCCAGCGACCAGGTGTTGCGCTCGCCCACCGGTCCCGCCAACTCGCGTGCGACCCCGAGGGGCGAACACCCGGCCAGCGCCGTGCAGCGCGATGCCGCCTGCGTCTGGCCGCGCGCGGCGAGCCAGTCCGACCACTGGCGCGCCGCCAGCGGTGCCGTGCCGCGCAGGACCGAGACCGGCCGGCTCGCCAGCAGGCGGGTGAGATAAAGCGGGCCGCCCGCCTTCGGCCCGGTGCCGGAGAGCCGGTGGCCGCCGAACGGCTGCACCCCCACCGCCGCGCCGATCAGGTTGCGGTTGACGTAGCAGTTGCCCGCCGCCACCCGGGTCGTGGCGCGGGCGATGGTCTCGTCGATGCGGGTATGGACGCCGAAAGTCAGCGCATAGCCAGTGGCGTTGATCGCCTCGATCAAGGCGTCGAGCGCATCGCGGCGCCAGCGCAGAACGTGCAGCACCGGCCCGAATACCTCGCGCTCCAGCACGTCGAGCGACTCGATTTCGATCACCGTGGGGGCGACGAAGCTGCCGTGGGCGCAGGCCGGGGGCAGGCGGGGCGCGTGCACGGGGCGGCCATGCGCCCGCATGGCGGCGATGTGCGCCATGATCGCCTCGCGCGCCGTGGACGTGATCACTGGGCCGACATCGGTGGCGAGCCGGTCCGGGTTGCCCACCGCCAGTTCGGCGATGGCGCCCTTCAGCATGGCCAGCACCCGTTCGGCCACTTCCTCCTGAAGGCACAGAACACGCAGCGCCGAGCAGCGCTGGCCGGCGGAGTCGAAGGCTGAGGCAAGTGCGTCGGCCACCACCTGTTCGGCTAGGGCAGAGGAATCCACCACCAGCACATTCTGTCCGCCGGTCTCGGCGATGAGCGGTATTGGTTTGCCCTCAGGGCTCAGCCGCGCCGCCAGCGTGCGGGCGATCAGGCGCGCGACCTCGGTGGAGCCAGTGAACATTACCCCATGCACGCGCGCGTCCTCGACCAGAGCAGCACCGACAGCGCCATCGCCGGGTAGCAATTGCAGCGCCCCGTGCGGCACGCCGGCGGCACGAAGGATCGCAATGGACTGGGCGGCGGTCAGCGGCGTTTCTTCAGCCGGCTTGGCGAGCACCGCGTTGCCGGCGGCGAGCGCTGCGGCGACCTGGCCGGTGAAGATGGCAAGCGGGAAATTCCACGGGCTGATGCAGGCGACCACTCCCAGTGGGCGCTCGCCGTCGTTGTCGAAGTCTTTGATCTGGTCCGCATAGTATCGTAAAAAATCAACGGCTTCCCGGACTTCTCCTACAGCGTTCGCCAGCGTCTTGCCGGCCTCTCGGACGATCACGCCGAGCAGAGCAGGCAGTGCCGCCTCCATCAGGTCGGCGGCTCGGCGCAGGCAGGCCGCGCGTTCCTCGGGAGGGGTCGCCTGCCAGACCGGAGCGGCGGCTTCGGCTTGCCCCAGGGCCGCCTCGACCTGGACGGGAGAGGCTTCGATCACGTGGCCGACCAGGTCGCGGTGGTCGGCCGGGTTGCGCACCTCGCGTGATAGACCCCCGGCCACGCCGTCGCCGAGCATCGGCGCAGCCCGCCAGGGGGTCGCCGCCCCGGCCAGCAGGGCGGCGGCCAGGGAGGCAAGCCGCTGCTCGTTGGCGAGGTCCACCCCGGCCGAGTTCGGCCTTCCGGCACCGAACAGGGCGCGCGGCAGGGCGATGAGTGGATGCGCCGCGCCAAGCGGCGACACGGTGCGCGCCTGCGCGACCGGGTCGGTCACCAGTTCATCCACCGTCACAGCCGCGTCGCCGACACGATTGATAAAAGATGAATTCGAGCCGTTCTCCAGCAGGCGGCGCACGAGGTAGGCGAGCAAGGTCTCGTGCGAGCCGACCGGCGCATAGATACGGCAGGGGCGGTCGAGCTTGCCGGGTCCCACTACCTCCTCGTAGAGCGGTTCCCCCATGCCGTGCAGGCACTGGAACTCGTAGCGGCCAGGGTGAAATTCCGGGCCCGCCATGGTTAGCAGGGCGGCCAGGGTCTGCGCGTTGTGGGTGGCGAATTGCGGGAAGGTAGCATCCGGCGCGTCGAGCAGGCGGCGGGCGCAGGCCAGGTAACATACATCTGTATGCACCTTGCGGGTGAACACCGGAAAGCCTTCCAACCCCTCGGTCTGGGCCGTCTTGATCTCGGTGTCCCAATAGGCGCCCTTCACCAGGCGGACCATCAGCCGGCGGTTGCTGTGCCGGGCCAAGTCGATCAGCACGTCGATGACGAAGGGTGCACGCTTCTGGTAGGCCTGGACGACGAAGCCCAGTCCGTCCCAGCCGGCCAGCGCGGGATCGAGGCAGACCGCCTCGAGCAGGTCCAGCGAGATGTCCAGCCGGTCGGCTTCCTCGGCATCGATGTTCAGCCCGATGCCAAGCTCGCCTGCCAGGGTGCAGAGATGGCGCAGAACCGGCAGCAACTCGGCCATGACGCGCTCGCGCTGGGCACGGCGGTAGCGTGGATGGAGAGCCGACAGCTTCACCGAAACACCCGGACCCGCGTAAGGACCGCGCCCCGCGCCGGCGCGGCCGACAGCCTGGATGGCCTGCTCGTATTCGGCCAGGAAGCGGGCGGCGTCGGCCGCCGTCATCGCCGCCTCGCCCAACATGTCGTAGGAGTAGCGGAATCCGCGCGCCTCCAGGCGGCGGGCATTGGCGAGCGCCTCGCTGATGCTCTGCCCCGCGACGAACTGCTCGCCCATCATGCGCATGGCGACATCGACGCCGCGGCGGATCAGCGGCTCACCGCCGCGGGCGATCAGGCGGACCAGCGCCGCGCTGAGGCCGGACTCGCTGCTGGTGGCGGTGAGCCGGCCGGTGATCAGCAGACCCCAGGTGGCGGCGTTGACGAACAGCGAGTTCGAGGCACCGAGGTGGGCCTGCCAATCGCCCTGGCCTATCTTTTCCCGGATCAGGGCGTCGCGGGTGGCGCGGTCCGGAATGCGCAGCAGCGCTTCGGCCAGGCACATGAGGGCGATGCCGTCCTGGCTGGACAGCGCGTATTCCCGGATCAACCCCTCGACCGGCCCGCGCGTGCCCTTGCCGCGCAACGCGGCCACCAGCCGCCGGGCCAGGGCTTGCGCCTGGGCGGCCTGAGCCGGCGGCAACGCGGCTTCCTGGAGCAGCAATGGAAGACATTCTGACTCGGGGCGGCGGGTGGCGGCGGTGACCTGGGCACGCAGCACCGATTGCGGCTGCACGGACTGGGCGAAGGCGAGAAAAGGGGCCGGCCCGTCATCCTCGTCGCCGTCGGTGGCGAGGAAGGGAGTCTCGCCACGTTCGATACGGTCGAGCGTGTGCAGCACGGCCTGCTTGATGAGCCAATGCGGGGTGCGGCCGAGCGCGTCGGCGCCGAGTCGCAGACGCTCACGCAGGGCCTCGTCAACCTTCAGCCCGATAGTGGTGGCGACCATGGCAACGCCCCTGGTTGTCCCGGTGGGACTCGGTAGCACCTGGGCGGCGCTAGGTGCAACCCGATTGCGAGGGAGGTGCTACCCGGGTGGGAAGGCCGTGCACGCGGGTGTTGGTTGCGCTATGGTGGCAGCGACAACGAGGGGACAAGATGCCGTTCGACAACACCGGGGATGGCGGCGGACGCCGGCCGGCACGCAATGTGCTGGGCGGGGTACTGATGCCGTGTTCGCTGGCGCCGATGACCGGTTTCTTCCGCAACGGAGGCTGCGACACCGGCCCGGAAGATATCGGCAGCCACACGGTTTGTGTGGTGATGACCGCCGCGTTCCTGGCCTTCAGCAAGCGTGCGGGCAACGATCTGTCCACCCCCTACCCGGCCTGGGGATTCCCCGGTCTGCGGCCGGGCAACCGCTGGTGCCTGTGCGCGCCGCGCTGGCAGGAAGCGCTGGAGGCCGGCGACGCGCCACTGGTGGTGCTTGAGGCGACGCACGAGGGGGCACTGCGCTATTGCCAACTGGAAGATCTGCGGCGCCACGCCGCCGGGGCGCCGTGACCGGCAACCTGTTCGACGCGGTGCCTATCGGATGGACCGAGGAAGAGATCACGGCACTTGCCGAGGGAACGGGTGCGCGGATCGAGCGCATCGTCTCCTGCGGGCAGACCAGTCCGCCCGGGTTCTGGTACGACCAGGACCGGTCTGAATGGGTGGCGCTGTTGCAGGGCGAGGCGGCGCTGGAGTTCGCCGACGGCGGAACCGTCCAGCTGCACCCGGGCGACTGGCTGACCATCGCCGCGCATGCGCGCCACCGGGTGGCCTGGACCTCGGCTGAGCCGCCGGCGGTGTGGCTGGCGGTGCATTACCAGGGCTAGCCAGGACGCTGGCGCGCATTGGCGCAATGCCCCCGGGGCGCTATGCTGGAGGACATGGAAAACAACAATACCCTCCGTGTCCTCGTCACCGGCTTCGAGCCGTTCGGGGGTGAGCCCGTCAATCCGTCCATGCAAGCCGTGCTGGGCCTTGCCGCGGAACCGCCGCCCGACGTTGTGCTGTGCACCGAAATCCTGCCGGTGTCGCAGGTGCGCACGCCACCGGCCCTGCGCGCGGCGGTGGCCCGACATCGCCCGGACGTGGTGATCGCCACCGGCGAGGCCAGCGGACGGGCGGAAGTGTCGGTCGAACGCATCGGCATCAACGTCAACGACTTCCGCATCCCCGACAACGACGGCCTGCAGCCCGTCGACGTGCCGGTGGTCGAGGGCGGGCCGGCCGCCTATTTCGCCACCATCCCGGTGAAGGCGGTGATGGCGGCACTGCGGACGGCCGGCGTGCCGGCGCAAGTCTCCAACACCGCCGGCACGCATCTGTGCAACCACACGCTGTACCTGCTCGGCCATCTCGCCGCCACCGAGTATCCGGGTATGCGAGTCGGATTCCTGCATGTGCCTGGCCTGCCCGAACAGGCCGCCCGCCACCCCGGCCAGCCCAGCATGGCGACGGCAACCATGGTGACGGCATTGCGGGCGGCGATCGCGGCGATCCGCGCCAACACAGCCGATCTGAGCGTCAGCGCGGGGACGACGCACTGAGGCCAGCCGCTTTCTTCTCCCCCTCCCGTTGAGAGGGGGAGGTTTTTGTTCAGACCGTGCGGGCGCCCGCGCCCAATCCGCCGTAGAGCGCACCGACCCGGCCGAACCAGGCTGCAACCGGGTCGTCCGGCGCGAGCAGGGCAAACGCACTGACGCAGCGCGGCCATTGCAGGGTGCCGAACAGGATGTGGTCGGCGTAGCTGGGGCCCTCGCCACCCAGAAACGCCTGGGCCCGCAACACCAGCCGCACCGGCGTCAGCAACGTCCGCCAGGCTTCCAGACGCTGCTCACGGCCCTCGACCACCGCCTCCAACGTGGCACCGAGCGCAACCTCGCGGCTGGCGCGGAAATACGCCTGGTCCTGTAGGGCCAGCACGCCGAAAATGTCGCACACCACCATGCGGGCGATGCCCGGATGAACGCTGGAGTCGGCCCAGCCGTTGATGAAGCGCGCATGCGCCCGCCCCATGGGACCACCGAACAGGCTGGGACGGTCGGGATAGGTGTTTTCCAGGTACTCGGCGATCGTCCAGGAATCGAACACCACGCTCTCGCCATCGACGATCACCGGCACCCGGCCCTGGCCGGAGAAAGACAGCCGGTCCTTTTCGGTGAAGCGCCAGGGGATGGTCTCGACGGTCAGCCCCTTGTGTGCCAGCGCCAGCTTCGTGCGCCAGCAATACGGGCTGAAACGCAGCGCTGGGTCGGCACCCGCGAGGTCGTACAGAATGACGGACATACTTTCACTCCCTCCCATCGGAGCGGCAGGCTAGACCGATTCCGAACTGGCCGGAATTACTCTAGCCCAGGAACGGCAGGTCCACATCGAAGGCCTGCAGCACCAGCATCGTGTTCAGCACCAGCACCACGGCCGTCGCCAGAATCCCGGCGAGCTGGGTTGCCCGGCCGTTGACGAACGCGCCCATGACGCGGTGGCTGCCGGTCAGTACCAGCAACGCCACCATCGGCACCGGCAGGGCCAGGCTGAGCACCACCTGGCTCCAGACCAGTGACGACGTCACGTTGGCGCCCATGCCGATCAGCACGAAGGCCGGCGCCATGGTGATCGCGCGGCGCAGCCAGATCGGCATGCGGAAATGGACGAAATCCTGCATGATCGTCTGACCGGCCATGGTGCCAACCACGGAACTGGAATAGCCCGACGCCAGCAGCGACAGCGCGAACACCAGCGCCGCCCCGCCGCCAAGCAACGGCACCAGCGTATGGTAGGCGGCCTCGATTTCAGCCACCTCGGCGTGGCCCTGATGGAACGCCGCCGCGGCCATTGCCACCATCGCCATGTTCACCAGCCCCGCCCCGCCCAGCGCCACCATCACCTCGATGTTGGAGAAGCGCAGCACCGCGCGGCGCTCGCCCGGGGTTGGCGCCGGCATGCGGTTCTGCGTCAGGCTGGAGTGCAGATAGAGCGCGTGCGGCATGATGGTGGCGCCGACGATGCCCACCGACAGCCAGACGGCATCGCCGTCCGCCAGCTCGGGGATGACCGAACCGCGCACGAACCCGGCCCAGTCCGGAGGCGCGATAAACAGCTCCACCAGATAGGCCAGCCCAATCGCCAGAACGAAGCCGCCGATGACCAGCTCGAGCGGCCGGAAGCCCCGGTTGCCCAGGATCAGCAGGGCATAGGTGACGATCCCGCTCGCCACCAGGCAGGGGAACAGCGACAACCCGGTGAGCAGCGACAGGCCCAGCGCGCCACCGATGAACTCGGCGAGGTCGGTCGCCATGGCCGCCACCTCGCTGACCACCCACATCGCCCACACCACGGCCGGGGGGAAGCGGTCGCGGCTGTTCTGGGCCAGGCTGGCGTCGGTGGCGATGCCGAGCTTGGCCGACAGCGCCTGGAACAGCATGGCGACCACGTTGGCGATCAGCACCACCCAAAGCAGCGAGTAGTTGTACTTGGCGCCGGCCTGGATGTTGGTGGCGAAGTTGCCGGGGTCCATGTAGGCGATCGACGCGATCACGGCCGGGCCGGCGAAGGGCAGGAAGGCACGCAAGCCGCGGCGCCGACCGGCCAGCGATTCCCGCCCGGCCACAACGGTACGCTCGGTCAGTGTCAGACGCCGTACAACTGTGTCGCTCATCCTCACCCTCCGTTCATCGCCGGTCCCGTTCCCCGGAAGCCTTGGCCTCAAAGTGTAGTCTTGACTACACTTGTGATGTAAGATATCGGTGTACATCGCCGCTTTGTCAACGCATTTTTGCCCCCCATGCGTGCACACAAGGTTGCGATCTCGCGCGGGTGCGATCATGGTTGGCCGCATGCGCCCGGCCCCCAAGTCCGCCAGACCAGCGGATGCCAAAGGAGTTGACCCCGTGGCTCATCATCCAGCCCGTCATGTCCCCTCGATCGAATTGCCGGCCGAGCCGACCCAGGCGCGTCGCTTCGGCAAGACGCGGACCGCGCTGTCCGCCGTCGTGCTGGAGGATTACGCCGAGTTGATCGCCGACCTGCTGGCCGCCGACGGCGAGGCGCGGCCGACCGATATCGCCCGCCGCCTCGGCGTTTCGCACGCCACCGCCATCAACAACATCGCCCGGCTGAAGCGCGAGGGGCTGGCCACCGCCCGCCCCTATCGCGGCGTGTTTCTCACCGAGGCCGGTGAAAAATTGGCGACCCGGGTGCACGCGCGACACCGGCTGGTGGTGGACCTGCTACGGGCGGTCGGGGTGCCGGCGGAAGCGGCCGAACAGGACGCCGAGGGCATCGAACACCACGTCTCCGAAGCAACGCTGCACGCCTTTTCCCGGTTCCTGAAGCAACATCGGGAATAGGCTTCGTCTTTCTTACAACCGGGCCCGCGCCATGTACAGTGTGTGCAGCGGGTCGTCCGGGGCGCCGCGTGCCGGGACGTCCGTGCGCTGCCAGTCCAGGCCGCACTCTGTCATCAGCGCCTCGAAGCGCGGAGAAGGGTCGGCCGACCAGACCGCCAGGCGCCCACCCGGCGTCAGTGCCGCGCGCAGCCGGTGCAGTCCTTCGGTTGTGTACAGCGTCGCGTTGCGCGCCAGCATGGCTGCGTCCGGTCCGTTATCGACGTCGAGCAGAATAGCGTCGAAGGCTGCCCCGTTCAGCAGCGTGGCGACATCGGCGCGGCGCACCGCAACCCGGGCGTCGTCCAGCGGCCGGCTGGCGAGAGTGGCGAGTGGGCCACGGTTCCAGTCCACCACTTGCGCGAACATCTCCGCCACCGTCACGCACGCCGCCTCAGGCAGTGCGTCCAGCGCCGCGCGCAGTGTATAGCCCATGCCCAGGCCGCCGATCAGCACGCGCGGCGCCCCGGTCAGGCCGGCGCAGGCCAGCCGCCCCAGCGTCTGCTCAGAGTGATGCGCGCGGTTGGACATCAGGTCCCAGCCGTCGCAACGGATCTCGAAGATGCCGCCGCGCCGGCGCAACACCAGGCACTCTCCGCCCGGCGCCTCAGCGCGGGCCAGTTCCGTCCAGGGTTCTATGTGCCGGGGTCCATGTCGTGCAGCTTGGCGACGCGGCGGCGGAAATC
>Ga0181520_10002861_pt1 | contig 31259 bp, 19 predicted proteins | sample PEATcosm2014_Bin_29_FD_132451 | JGI IMG/M metagenome (GOLD analysis project Ga0181520, IMG submission 132451) | Peatland microbial communities from MTU Mesocosm Facility, Houghton, MI, USA - PEATcosm2014_Bin02_30_metaG | ecosystem: Environmental > Terrestrial > Soil > Wetlands > Peat | place...
AGAACTGAGAACTGAGAACTCAGAACTGACACCTCCCTTCATGCCCACCCATCTCTTCCTCTACGGCACCCTCCACCCCGACCGCGCCCCTCGTGAGATCGCTGCCGCCGCGCGTCGCCTCACCCTCATCGGCCCGGCCACCATCCACGCCCGCGTCTACAACCTCGGCGAATACCCCGGCGCGGTCCTCGACGCCTCCGCCCCACCCCTCCCCGGCCATCTCTTCGCCGTCCCCGACGCCCAAACCCTCGCCGCGCTCGACTCCTACGAAGACTTCCGCCCCACCGACCCCGCCGCCAGCCTCTTTCTCCGCGTCGAGACCACCGCGATCCTCCCCGACGGCTCGCACCACCCCTGTTCGGTCTACGTCTACAACGGCGACCTCGCGAACCGCTAGCTTCTGCCCAGCCTCCAAACGCAACAGAGGCGGAGGAATGATCCCCCGCCTCTGCGCCTCACCCCTCAACTGCCCCCTTACAACTTCGCTTGCAGCTCCTGTGCCGGCCGCACCGTCAGCACGGTCACGTCCCGTTGCGTCGGCGTCACCACAATTCCCAGCTGGTCGTGCAGCAGTTGGAACAGCTCCTGCTCGTTGCCATACGTCCCGATCTGAAAGTCATAGCTGCCCTGCAGCCCGGTTTCGTCGATCAGCAGACGATCCAGGTCGGGTTCCAGCGTCCGCCGAAACTCCCCTAGGGTTCCGGCGGACGCCGCGATCCCGCCTGAGGAGACGCCATTACAATCTTTCCCCAGGAACGTAATCTGCTCGGCATCGTCTGACGGCTGCTCGGCAGAATCCTGTGCCGCCAACTTCATCCCGCCCGCCCCGTGACGATGCAGCGCCGCGCCCGGCCCGTTCGGCGCCGTCAGCACGTACACATCCATCGCCCGGCTCTCCGGCGTAATCGTCATGCCGAACTTCCGTTCCATCGCGGTCTCCAGCATGCGCTGCATCACGTCTTCGTCCACCTCGCGCGGCAGCGTCAGGGTCACGTCGTACTTGGTGTCGCCGCTGCGGTCACTCGAAAAATCGATCCGCCGGATGTCGATATCGTAGATCTGCGCTATCAGTGTCTTCAGGTCGAACCCGCGGGCAATCCAGTGGTCGCCGGCAATGTCGATCGAAGTGCTGTTGGCCAGCATGCGCGTCGGAGTAATGTGCACTTCGCTCGACGAGATTCCCCGCTCCGCGCTCACCGTTCGCCGCACCGGCTGCGCGCCAGTCTTGCTCTGCGCCGCAGCAGTCCCGGCAATTCCACAAACCAGAATCAATCCGATGCCAGCGGAGATAGGGGCCCGTTTCATGCATCTTCATTTTCCCCACGGGTGAACCTCTTCAGCTATCCCACTTTCGCAGCATCCGCCTGCGCGAAAGCCCCGCAAAGCCCACGTCTTCTACCCCTTTGGTTGTAGACGCAGATTCTCTCCGCGTGCATCTAACTTCGCATTGCACGCGGTACCAGCCTTCTCCTCCAGGGTAGGGCAGCACCAGCAACACCTCAGGGAACCTGAGCACGCAAAGGAAAACGGCCCCGGAAGACCATGGTTCAGGTCTTCCGGGGCCGCTTCCGTTGGCTGCTGCGGACCGGCGCAATCCCGCCGGCCGTCCGGTTAGAAGAACAGCTTCGCTGCAAACTGAAGCTGCCGCGCACCGTAGAGAATACTCGACGTCGAGTTGATCGTTCCAAACGGCGTCGTGGTGGTTGTGGTGGCGGTGTAAGGGGCAATGCAAGTATTCACGTGCGTGCCCGTGGGGCAGGTTGCGGCACCCGGCGAGGTGTACGCATATGCCACGCTGGCAATTTGCAATCCATTGCGGTGATTGATGAGATTGAACGCCTCCGCAAGGATCTGGAAGCGGTACTTCTCGGTGATGGCGAAATCGCGCGAGACGCGCATGTCGAGGTTGTGCACGCCGGGGCCAGGATACATGTTGCGTTTATCCTGCGGCGCGCGGCCGTACGCGCTGGTTGGTCCATTGTTGGTGTTGTCCGTGCCGCCGGTAGCTCCACCGTCCTGGCCCGCCGCCGTAGCGATCGCACCCGTGCCGGTGGTGTAGACCCCGGAGGGGGGATTGCTTGCCATGAAGGCAGTTTGCGGGAAGCCGCTCTGCTCGGTGGCCGTCCCGGAGATGGTCCATCCATTGGCTGCAAGCGACTCAACCCGGTTTGCAAGCTTGAACTTGGACGTGTAGACCAGGCTGCCGACGAAGCGCCCGCGCATGTCCAGATCGGACCGTGCCTGCTCCCGCGTCATGTTGATGGCCGGGTTGGCATACTTCTCCCTGATGTTGAACGGATCGAGGATCACATCCGTGCCGAAGAAGGCGCCGCCTCCGGTGTTGGCGGCGCTGCCGCTGTTCCCGGTCTGGCCAGCGTCTTCGGTGTGCGCCCAGGTATAGTTCAGCAGGGCCTCGAAGCCGTAGGCCATCTGGTGCTTCACGGTGACCGCCATGGCGTTATACCAGGTGTTCAAGCCGCTGTAGGAGACCTGGAAGTTGCCGTCGTTGGGCGAGGGTTTGGTAAGACCTGCCGTTGCCGCCGAGGGGTAATACGGCACGGTGACCGTCGACGTCGTCACTCCCGAAGCATTCACCACGTCGTACGTCCGGGTCGCCCCCGTCCAGGCCGGTTGGTTCAGGTCGATCGAGTAGGGCAGGCGCATGCCGCGCGTGCCCACCCACCCGAGGGTCAGGGTCGTACCGTTGCCCAGTTGCTGTTCGAGCGAGAGATCGGCAGAGTGAGTATACGGCTGGGTATAGTGCGGATCGAGTCCGTGGGGGCTCAGCGACGGGTTCGCCGGTATTCCGATCGCCATCGGCGTCAACGCACCGGGGAAGGGTGCAGCCAATGCCGGCCCGGGCGGCGTCGCCAGGACATTCAGATCGGTCGGAGCGCCGGCACCGCCTGCGACCAGGTTGTACTGCTGCTGGAAGACGCCGTTCTCCACCCGCACGTTGTAGTACGCGCTCAGCGGGATCAGGCCGTAAAACATGCCGTATCCGCCCCGCAATACCGTGGTTGGATATACGCTCCACGCGAAGCCGATGCGCGGCTGGAACATGTGGTAGTTGGTGTTGATCACGGTCGTGACCTTCGGGCCCAGCGGACTGGGAGAACCATTGCCGCTGGTGGTGAATGGCCGAGGCGGCTGAGGCACCAGTTGCGTATCGTAGCGCAAGCCGGCCGTAATCACCAGGTTGGGCAGCGCCTTCCAACTGTCTTCCGCGAAGGCGGAGAGGTTCTTGTTCCAGAAGTTGTCCTCGCCGAGATGGGTGATGGGGTCGACCACCTGGGTGAAGCTCTGGTAATGCGCTCCGCCGTTTACGCCATAGACATCCTGAACCCAGTTGCCGAAGTTGGTCGCCGAATTCGCGCCCGAAGCGTTGTAGGTGTAGTTTCCGTTGCCCTGGAACAGGTTGATCATGATCTCGTGGATGAAATTGAGATCGGCCCCGGCCTTCAGCGTGTGCCGGCCGCGCGTCTGGGAGATGGTGTCGAAGAACTCAATACGGTGCTCGTCCGGTTCGGCTTCGCGCGGAATTGCCAGCGAGTCGCCATACTGAGCCACGGCGCTGCTGCTGCCAATCGAGACGTTCGGTCCGGGGGCATTCGCAGAATCGGTCTCAAGGTCGCGCGACCACTGGAAATGCAGCGCATTCGCCGTGCTTGCGCCCAGCACGCTCTCCCAGTTCGCCACGTAAAAGCGCTCGTGGAAGTTGGCAGTTCCATTGTTCTGCACCGAACCGTTGTTCTGAACCACCGATGTGTTGTATCCGTTCGGCTGGTGGAAGTCCTGCCACAGGAAGCTGGTGGAGAGGTGATTCTTCCCGTTCAGCTGATAATCGAGCTTCGGAAAGAAGATGTCCTGCTTGACGTTGCGCGGAAAGGAACCAATCTGGTTCACCAGGAACTGGGCCGCGTTCTGGCACTGGGTCTGCGAGAGAGGAGACGGGCAGCTGACGCTGGGAGTCGCAGTCGCAAAGGCCAGCAGCGTCGCGGCTGACGTCGACGACGTATAGAGGATCGGGTTCACCTTGCGAAAGCCGTCGTAGGTGAAGAAGTAGAACAGCTTGTCCTTCAGGATCGGGCCGCCCACCGAGCCGCCGAACTGCTGCTGCTGGTGAACCGTCTGGGTCAGCAGCGTGGGGTTGGCGCCCGCGTGCAGCGCCTGCCACTTGCTGTACGGGTCAAGCGCGTTCAGCGCCGGATAGCGGAGATAGTAAAAGAGGTCGCCGTGGATTGTGTTCGACCCCGACTTGGTGATCGCATTGATCTGCCCGCCCGCCGCATTGCCAAACTCCGCCGAATAGCCGGACACTGACGACTGGAACTCCTTGATCGAATCCTGCGAGAAGACATAGGGCGCGCCCGATGCGCGGCCGCGCGCCTCGGCAAACAGTGCCTGCTGGTTGGAGACGCCATCCACCAGATTCGAGTTGTAAAGTCCCGAGATCCCGCGGTAGCTGATGATTCCGGAATTCCCGTCCGGCGCCACGTTCGGGGTCAGCAGAACAAAATTGTCCCAGCGGCGCCCGTTCACCGGCAGGTTCGAAACGTACTGCTGCGTCACCGTCTGCGAAGACTCGACCCGCTCGGTATCGATCAGCGGGCTGTCGCTGGTTACCACCACCTCCGAGCTCACCGACGCCGGCGAAAGCACCGCGTCGATGGTGAGCGTCGCGCCGACCGTAAGATCCAGGTTCTTGCGGTCGATCTTGCCATAGGTCCCGCCGCCCAGGACCACTTCGTAGTGGCCCGACTGTAGAAAAGGCACCACGTAGGAGCCATCGGAGTTCGTCGTCACGGTGCGCGTGGCGCCGGTGTCCGTGTCCGTAATCTCCACCGTCGCACCCGGCACGATGGCCCCGGATTTGTCGGTGACGGCGCCGCTGATCGAACCGGTCGCGGCGGTTTGGGCGCTCGATGGCATGGCCGCGGAAACGAACAGCACCGCGGCAGACGCGAGGGCAAGAAGCCGTTTTGAAAATAGTTTGACCTTCATCGGAATTGGGAACTCCTTCTGCGGTACCGCTCAAATGTGCGCGTTGAGTGAAGAAAACGTGATGAATTAACAGCTAGTTACACCCCCCAACAGGAGGGGTGTGTGGAAACGGAATCGTGCCCCGCTGAAGCCGTACACGGCGAAAGAACACGCAAACTCTGGATTGGAAGATTACTCTCAGCTTCTAGGACTACGCGGACGAAGTCAAGCACAAATCGCCGCTAGCGTCCGGTACTCGACCAAATTGACCGTTTTCTTCCAGGTCAACCCCATCCCACGCGACGTTCGGCCGCACTTGCCGTAGCCTAGTAGGGAAGATGCCCCGCAAATCCGCCCAGCCCGAAATCGACATCCCCGCCTGGCTCCGCGCCCTGCCCAAGGTCGAGCTCCACCTCCACCTCGAGGGTTCCACCGACCCCGAAACCCTGGTCGCCCTCTCCCAGCGCCACGACGCCCACCCCCTCACCCTCGCCGACGCCCGCGCCCTCTACACCTACCCCGACTTCCTCGGCTTCCTCGAAGCCTACAAGGCCATGAGCTCCCGCCTGCAAACCCCCGAAGACTACGAGCTCATCACCTACAACATGGTCCGCTCGCTCGCCGCCCAGGGCGTCGTCCACGCCGAGGTCTACATCTCCTTCGGCATCATCTATTACTGGAAGCAGACCGAGGTCGAGCCCTTCGTCGCCGCCATCGAGCGCGCCCGCATCCGCGCCGAAGCCGAAACCGGCACCACCATCTACTGGATCATCGACGCCGTCCGCAACTTCGGCCCCGAAGAGGCCGCCCGCGTCTTCCGCAAGGCCGCCGAGCTCCGCGCCCAGTACCCCTCCATCGTCGGCATCGGCATCGGCGGCGACGAAGCCCGCGGCCCCGCATCCCTCTTCAAGGAGCACTATGCCGAAGCCAAAGCCGCCGGCCTCCGCCTCACCGCCCACGCCGGCGAAACCGGCGGCCCCATCCACGGCCCCGCCAGCATCTGGGCCGCCATCAACATCGGCGCCGAACGCATCGGCCACGGCCTCGCCGCCCAGCACGACCCCGAACTCCTCGCCGTCCTCGCCGAAAAACAGATCCCCATCGAGATCAACGTCACCTCCAACATCCGCACCGGCTGCTGCCCCTCCTTCGACGCCCACCCCCTGCGCCAGTACTTCGACGCCGGCCTCATGGTCACCCTCAACTCCGACGACCCGCCCATGTTCGGCGCCAACCTCCTCGACGAATACATTCTGGCAGCCGAGAGGTACGGGTTTACTTTAGACCAACTCCGCGAACTCGCCGCCAACGCTGTCGAAGCCAGCTTCCTCCCCCCACCCCGCAAACTCGCCCTCCTCGCCCAAATCGAGCAATACCGCTAGCCAGCAGCACTGCTTCGCCCCATCCTCAAACCACCGCGGAGCTTGGGTGGGGCCATCGCCGGGTGCCCCATGCATGCGCTGCCCCATCGCGCATGAGTGGGGTCGAACCTCATTCCGTGACAACATCCGAACAGAAAGCATGGTCATTTAACCAGCACAGCGCAGGGGGGAATAACTACTTTGGCTAACCAATGTCGGATAGGTCGATTTTTTGGGCATCGCAAAAGACCGACACAAATCCGGGAACATTGATTCGCAGCCGTAAAAGCAAATCCTCAATCGAAATGGAGATATTTTGAGCTTGTTCGGTTAGTTTCTGGGCCACGATGCCCGGTTCCAGGTCATATAGACCTATCAGGAATGTCGATGGCCCCTGGCATTCGATCCCGAACGGGCTCCGGCTTTCGGGCGGGAAATGCTTACCGTTGTAAGTCACGATCAGCTTGGTGCCACTCGCTACGCAAGCCGCCAGAATATGCTTATCTTTCGGATCGTTGCTCATTGCTGAAACCAGGGGCCTGTATCCCTCAACGAGAGCCTCTGGAAAGTGCTCTCGCATGGCATTTTCTCTTCTTGCGGCTTGCTCTGGGGACTTACCCCACCGCTGAATGATGTTCAGCGTCACCTCTTCCAAAATGTCATCCGACCATCTCGGGAGGTAGAGGCGAGGCGTTTCTGCCATGCGGAGCAGCGTATCCGCCAAGGGCATTGGCAGCAGTACGCATGCGTCCAGCATGACAGGGTAGTCAGATTTCATTCATCACTTCCGTCCTCTGGGATAGAAGTGCCTTCATACATGCTGTCTTTGAATTCTTCTTTGGCGAGGTCGTTGAGGGCCGCTCTTCGTTCGACATCCCTGTGCTTCCGATACGTCATTAGGTCCTTCATCAAGATCCTCCGATGCTGTCCAACTTTCTCGAACGGGATGGCACCCGAATCCAGAATCTTGACGAGATGGGGTCTGGAAAAGCCCAGAAAATTAGCGGCTGCTTGCGTAGTGAGTCTGTCGTTTTCAGGGGTAAGGACGATAACCCTGCCCCTCATCATATTTGCGACCACTTCTTTCAGCAGGTGATAGACCGATTCTGGAAGGTTGAGCCGCTCCTCTGCTGGTCCCACGAGTGCGGGCGCGCCGAGATTAAGCATACGGTGAAGTTCACGTATTTCACCTTCCTCGGATGGTTGCATGGTGATTGTCTCTCTCATCCATCCCCCCTTGTCGCTTTATCCAGCGACAAAACAGCTTACCACCATTAGACGCAATAAACGAAATAAGCGAAACAAATGTTTTGACCGCGGCCTGCAATCCTTCACTAACCCAGAGCACCAAGTTTAGCCAAGGTAGTTGGTGTCAAGCTTTTTCGCAAAACAATCGATAACCCCAATCCACAGGCCACTTACCCAGCAGCCACTTGGCCTGGGAGTTATGTTCAAACAGCTATACTTAATCAAAGAGGGGCAAGAGAACCAACGCGTCGGCGCGTCTCCGCAGCGCAGTCGAGCTCGATCCGGTCTTCCCGCGACTGGTCGGGAGCCGCACCAAGCGCCGTTCCGATCAGCTCCAAGCTACTGATTCTGGCTATTTTGCGGGTAACCCCATTCGAAGCAATACTTTGGCGGCGCCGATGGCCGGCAACCCGCACATTCGAAAGACGTTTCCCCCAGGATCATACCCAAAAGGGTGTACCCCGGGGACCGGGTGGCCAGGCGGCGGCGACCAGCTCCCGTCCCCCGGGACGGCAAATCGACCCCTGGCCGGCGCCCGCCGCTAATTCCGCAGCCGCGCCCGCACCCCGCGCATATTCGGGTCGGCCGTACGCAGCAGCGCTTCCAGATTGCGGACCTGCGCTTCCAGTTGTCCCGCGTACAGCCCCAGCAACCCCATATCGTCGTTCGAATGGATGACATACGTCAGCCCATCGACCGCGGCGGACAGGCTGTTTCCATTCCCGGCGAAGTCCTCGGCATCGACCAACCTGTTCTCTTGGAAAGCCGCCATACTCCCTCCTCGATCCCGCCCGGCTGCCAGACTGGCGCCGGCACGCAACTGGCAATTGCACGCGCCGTGCCAACCTTCCGATTGCCGCCACTCCCGCAAATCGCCGCTTGGATTGAGGCAGTTGGACCCAAAACGCCCACCTACCCGGCCGCCCCTTAGCCGCCAGTTCCGTGCCGAAGGTGACGGTGTTTCGTCACCCCGGCGATATCCAGTCACCGGAGACCCCGGGCCTAGCTCCTGCGGCCGGGCATCGCGCCCCCAGCGCCCGGTGTTACGATCAAGCGCCGCCCACCACGCATCAACCTGGCCTCGCCAGCGGCGCGCTGGCATCGCCTCTCGACCCGCCGTCCCAGTGGACCAGCAGCCGGCAAGTCCGGACTTAAGGCATTTTTTTGCAATACTTTATCAAAATTTGGACGAGGTCGGCTGCGGTACCGCCCCAGGTATCCGGACCATCACCGCATCGGCTCATCCCACAGCCGCCTCCCGGCCTGTGTTGCATCGTCAAGTACCGGGCGTATAATCCCGGCGCATTGGAACCGTACCGCTCCACCCCCCGGCGTAAGGACGCATCCTCTGGTCCGGAATCGAGCAAGCATGCCTTATCGAGCGGAAGCCATTCTCTCGGCCCTGATCGAGAGCACCGAAGATTTTGTCTGGTCGGTCGACCGCAGCTTCGGTTTGCTCACGTTCAACCGTGCCTTGCGCCAGCACAACGAGGCCAGCTTCGGCATCACTCCGCAAGTGGGCATGCGCCCGGAGCAACTGCTGCCGCCGCAAATCGCCGCCAACTGGCCCCCGCTGTACGCCCGCGCCATGGCGGAAGGCACTATCCGCACCGACTATCGTTTCGTCAACGGCCGCATCCTGGAACTCACCCTCGCCCCCATCCTGATCAATGGCAAGCCCACCGGCGTCTCCGTCTTCGGTAAGGACGTCACCGAGAAGAGAATCGCCGAGCGCGCCCTGCTCGAGGCGGAAAAGCGAAACCGCGAAGTTTTCGATCAGGCGCTTGAAGGGATGCTACAAACCACCCCGCAGGGCAAGTACCTCAGCGTCAACCCCGCCCTTGCCCGCATGCTCGGCTACGACTCTCCCGCCGACCTCGTCGCCCATGTCACCGATTCAGCCCGCGATGTGTGGCTCGATCCGGAAGAGCGCGCGGCCTATGTGGGCCTGATTGAAAAGCAGGGCAGCGTCCGCGCATTCGAATGCCGCCTCAAGCGCAAGGACGGCTCCGTCCTTTGGGCGTCATTCAACTGCCAGAAGGTCTATGCCGCCGATGGCAGCACCCGCTATTACGAGGGCTTCGTCGAGGACATTTCCGCGCGCAAGCGGGCCCAGGCCGAGATCCGCAACAGCGAGGAGCGTTATCGCTCGACCTTCGAGCAGGCCGCGGTTGGCATCCTCCATGTCTCCTTCGACGGCCGGGTCCTCGGCTGCAATCCGCGCTTCGCCGACATCATCGGGTACCCCAGCGAGGAAGTTCCCGGAAAAAACCTCTCGGACCTCACCCCGCCCGAGTATCTCCCGGAGACCTTGGAACGTGTCCGGCAGATTGCTATGGGCGTCGCCGGCAGTTCCAGTTGGGAGAAGCCGTACTTGCGCAAAGACCGCAGCCTCACCTGGGTCCGGCTCACCGCCTCGGTCCAATACGACGGCGAGGGCCGACCCCTGCACCACATCGTCTTCGTCGAAGACATCAACCAGCGCAAAGCCGCGGAAGACCGGCTCAACGACACCATCAAAGCGTTGCAGACCAGTGAGGAGCGATATCGTACCCTCTTCCAGACCAGCCTCGACGCGATCAGCGTCAGCCATCTCGCCGACGGCCGCTATATCGATGTCAACCATGCCTACCTCGACATGATCGGCATGAAGCGCGAAGACGTAATGGGCAAGACTTCCGTGGAACTCGGTCTCTTTGTTAATCCTGAAGATCGCGAAGATATGGTGCAGGCCCTACGCCAGGTTTCCAGCTTCCGCGATCGCAAGCTTCGGTTCAAGCGCAAAGACGGCAGCTTCTATTCCGTGCTGTTGTCGGCGTCCACCATTGAGATCGATGGGGTCACCTGTCTGGTCGGCGTGCTTCGCGATCTTTCCGAGGCCGAGGCTGCCGAGGACGAGATCAGAAACCTCGCCTTTTACGACCCGCTCACCCGGCTTCCGAATCGTCGCCTGTTGATGGACCGGCTGCATCAGAGCATCGCCGAGAACGCCCGAACCAGCCGCGAGAAGGCGCTGCTGCTGCTCGACCTCGACGACTTCAAGAACCTGAACGATTCGCTCGGCGATCCCATCGGCGACCTCTATCTGCAGGAAGTTGCCCGCCGCCTGCCCACCTGCGTTTCCGCAACCGACACGGTTGCCCGCTTCAGCGGCGACGGCTTCGCCGTGCTGCTCGAAGACCTCAGCCAGGTCCCGGAAGATGCCGCCGCCCAGGCTCGCACGGTTGGCGACAAGATCCTCGCCGCCCTGTCGGAGCCCTTCCTTGCCGCCGGCAGAGTTTGCCGCAGCTCTGCCGGCATCGGCATCACGGTGTTCGGCAGCAACCCGGAAAGCGCGCACGAGCTGGTGCAAAAGGCCGACATCGCCCTGCATCAGGCTAAGCTCGCGGGCCGCAGCGTCATTCGCTTCTTCTCGCCAGCGCTGCAGGCCGCAGTCAACACCCGCGCAGCCCTGGAAGAAGATCTCCGCCGCGCCATTGCCGGAGATCAGTTCGTGCTCTTCTTCCAGCCTCAGGTCGATTCCTCCAGACTGGTCGGCGCCGAGGCCCTCATCCGCTGGAACCATCCCCAGCGCGGCACTCTCAGCCCCAGCGAGTTCATCCCGCTGGCCGAGGAGACCGGCCTCATTCTCCCCATCGGAGCATGGGTCGTCGAAGCTGCCTGCCTGCAGATCGTCGCCTGGGCCAGCCGTCCCGAGTCAGCCGCCATCCAGGTTGCCGTCAACATCAGCGCCCGCCAGTTCCGCAAGCCCGACTTTGTCCACCAGATCCTCGACATCCTCGACCGCACCGGGGCCAACCCCGCGAACCTCAAGCTCGAACTCACCGAGAGCATGCTGGCGGACGACCTCGACGACCTCATCGCCCAAATGTCTGTGCTGAAGTCCCGCGGCATCAAGTTTTCCCTCGATGACTTCGGCACCGGCTACTCGTCGCTCTCCTACCTCAAACGCCTGCCCCTCGACCAGCTCAAGATCGACCGCGCCTTCGTCCGCGACATCCTCTCCGACGTGGCCAGCGGCGCCATCGCGGAGACCATCGTCTCGCTCGGCCGCGCCATGGGCCTCTCCGTTATCGCCGAAGGAGTTGAAACCCTGGAACAGCGCGACTTCCTCGCCAACCTCGGCTGTCACGTATACCAGGGCTATCTCATCAGCCCTCCGGTGCTCCCGCAGGAGTTCGAGAGCTGGCTGCGGTCCCGCTCCACGCTTGCATCAGGCGAAGGCCGCTAAACCGTCGTCAGCACAAAAGAAAAGCCGGCCCGGGACGATTCTCCGGGCCGGCTTGGTTGTCCCACTTCAGCTTTGCGAATGGCCGCCGGCTACTCCGCCGCCGTTACCAGAGCCTGCAGCAGCCCTGCGTTCGGGCTGCCCCATCCGGTCACCAGGTCGTATCCCGTCACCGCCGAGTAGCTGCCTGATTTCCCGCTCAGGATGTCGTGGAAGTCGGTGTCGTAAACCGAGGTCACGTTCTGCGCATAGATGGTCGGATTCAGGAAGCCGATCGGAGCATGGCCGTTCTCCGCCAACTGCTGGTTCACCAGCGCGATGTACGCCGCCCACATGGGGGTCGCAAAGCTGGTGCCGCCGTATTCGTTGGCCAGGCATGCCTCCTGGTCGGCGCAGGTGTAGAAGGTGAAGTTCGCATTGGCCGAGACGTCCGGCCCGTTGCGCAGCGTCGTCGAACCGTGATTGCTGGAGTTGATCACGCCCGCCAGTTGCTGCCACGACGGAATCGCAATGCTGTCCGGCGAGATGCCGCCGCCGCTGTCCACCCACGCAGTCTCCGATTTCCACGCCCCCGCCGCGCTCGCCGTGGTCAGGTCCGTGCCGCCGACTGAAACCACGTGCGCATCGTCCGCCGGCCACGCCTCGTTCCGCTTGGACCAGGTCGAGTCGTCGCCCGAAGCGGCAAAGAAGTTCTGCCCCTGCGCCGCCATCCTTTCGAAGTACGGGTCCAGCGTGGCCGGGTCAGCCGGCGTCCAGCCCCACGAGCAGCCGATCGTCGTCGGCAGCGGACTGTGCGTCGTCATCGCGCTGATGATCGCTGTGTCCGTCGACCCGATATACATCACCAGGCTGGCCAGCCCCGGCGCCATCCCGATCGCCTGGGTCATGTCCAGCGTCTGTTCGGTGTCGTCGCAGCGTCCGCCCGCCCGCGTGTCCAGGCAGGACGTGCTGGTTCCATCCGTCGACAGCAGCGTGATTGGCACGTTGTTGGTCTGTCCCACGTTCTTGAAATACGTCGTCAGGTCGGCCAGGTCGGTGCCGTAATACTCCAGCAGCCCGAGGTTCTGTCCCGCTCCGGTCAGCGGCCCGCTGCCGTAGTACGCGGCGCGCATGTCGCTGCCCAGGAACGAAGCCGAAGGCCCCGACCCGGTCGTCGCGTGGCTCACCACCTCGTCAGCCGACATCCCGTGCGCCGCGGCATACGCGTTCCGGTCCACCAGCTGCGGCTTCGGAATGGAGTAGTTGTCCAGACCCGACACATGCCACAGGTTGAAAGGCAGGTCCACCACCGGCTCCGTGTCCGGCCCATAGAAGATGCGGTTCTCCGTGGGATGCTGGTACGTGTGCAGCGTGACGCGGAACGCATACTCCACCGCCGACACCGGCCCCGTCACCTGCACCTCCATGCCGTCGCGGCTGCCGCCGGTCACCGTCAGTCCGTTTGCCGTAGCAAACTGCACCACAGCGTCGTAATCCGCCTGCGTCGGCCCGAACGCCGCTGTAAACTCCGGCACCGACAGGTAATGATGGAAGGCCGGGCTGGTGCGATCGTTCAGCGCGGTCAGAAAGCTCTCGAGCGCTGCCGGATCGCGCAGCGGCAGCACAATATCGAGGCTCAGCGTCTGATCCGCGGGCAGGCGTCCCACCAGCTGTGCCTCGCCATCGCGGACCACATCCCGCACGTGATGGGTCATTACGGACTGCGCTTGAGCAGGAAACTCGGCAAGTGGCACAAACGCGACGATTGCAGCCAACAGCAATCCAAATCTGCGCATATAAGTTTTCCCTCGGGGTGGAAACGTCTGCATACAGCGGAAACGTCTGGCTAGTGTAGCCACACCCACCCGCACCTGGGAAGCTTAAAACCGCATTAAACCAACTCAATTCCGGCCCCAGTTACCCCGGTAACTAAAAGGTGAACCGCGCCGACAACTGCATCAGCCGCGGCGGCGATGCCGTCTGGATCTGTCCGAAGTTCGCGCTGGAAATGTTCCCGTTCACCGCATTCGGCCCGAAGAACTGCCCGTGGTTGAATACGTTGAACGCCTCCACCCGGATCTCCAGCGCCTTGCCTTCTGCCAGCGCGGTCTTCTTCGCAACGGCCAGATCGGTATTGTTCTCGCCCGGCCCATAGAAGAATCGCCGGCGCGCATTGCCCAGCGTGCCCAGTGCCGGCAGCCCAAACAGCGCCGTGTTGAACTCGCTCGCGCCCGGCCGATGCTGAATCTCCAGATTCCCGCCGGCAAACTCCGGCTCATCAATGCCGTTGTTGTTGATCCCGTTCGGGGCCGTGCCCAGCAGCGAAGTGTCGTTGTTGTTCACCAGCGTCACCGGCAGTCCCGTGCCCAGGCGGGTCAGCCCGGAGATCTGCCAGCCCTGGCTCAGCCTGGGACTCCCGTGCACCAGCCGTTCCAGCGGAAGCTCATAGCGGTAGGTCGCCGAGAAGTTGTGCGTCATATCGAATGCCGACAGCGCCCGGCTCAGCCCCGCGTCTCCTGGATATACCGCCTCGGCCAGGCTGGACGACTCATCGATCGACCGGCTCCAGGTGTACGCCAACTGCACGTAAGCGGCGTGGCTCGCGTGCCGCAGATTCAGCTCCAGCGCGTTGTCGTGCGAGTTCGCAATCGTCTTCTGCAGATTCACGCTGCCGAATGCGCTGCTATACGCGCTGCGCGTTCCGTCGATCGTCTCGCCGGCCGCCGTCACAAACGTGCTGCTCTCGTTGAACGGCCCGCACGTCGCTGATCCCGGCGCAACATCCTCCGGCTGACTCAGCGCCAGGCACAGCGCCGGATTCCCAGGATTCACCTCCTGGATCACCAGCAGATGATGCGCCTGCGTCCCCACGTAGCTGGCGCTGACGGTCGTCTGCGCACCAATCTGCCGCTCCACCGCGAACGTATAGTTCTCCGCATAGGGCGGAACATTGTTCTTCGCAAACGCCGGAATTCCCGTCAGCGGCTCAAAGTCCGCCCACTCCACATTCGCAATCGGGTGTGCCGCCGTTGCACCAAACGGAACCGCCGGCAGCGGAAACCGCTGGCCCACGCTCACGCCCGTCGCCGCCGTCACAAAGGGCTGATCGAACAGCGTCGGCGCCGCGCTCGTATCCGTAAACCCATACGGCGGATTCCCGCTCATGATCCCCGCCGACAACCCCTCGAACGCGCCATAGTAAACGCCGTAACCTCCACGCACCACCGTTCTTGCATTGGCCGACCACGCCAGCGCAACCCGCGGCGCAAAGTTCGTATACTTCGTCTGCGAGAGCGTGTTCGGCACGCCCGGATCGCCCGGAAACAGAATCCCCTGCGGAGCCGTCGGGAATACCACCGACTGCTCATTCGGATCCAGCGTCAGCAGTTGGTTGTACTTCTCGCGCCACGGCGGCAGCACGTCCCAGCGCAGCCCATAGTTCACCGTCAACGTCGGCCGCGCCCGCCAGCTATCCTGCGCATACAGCCCAACGTAGTGGTTGCGGTTGTAAAAATTCCTGCCCTCGCCCTGCGTGTAGCTGGTGTCCACGCCCAGCAGAAAATCCGCGAAGTCCAGCCCTGTCTCGCTCCCGGTAAAGCTGAAGCTGCCGTTGTCGTACACATCGGGATGGGTGTTGATCTGGTCCGCGTGGAGGCTCGCTCCAAAGGAGAGCGTGTGCGTGCCCAGCGTGCGGCTGAAGTCGTCCGTTGCCTCGCCAATGTTCTCCGCCTGGAACAGGCCCGTCACTGTTGTTCCCATCGTAAAGCTGTTGAAGACGACATTCTCCACGCCCTCGATCGCTGGCTCCAGCGGCACAATGCCCGAAGTATTCTCGCCCGTTACAAATCCCTGTGAAGCGATCGGGGTGCCCAGTCCGCCCACCGGCTGACCGACCAGGGCCGCATTGCGCATGTAGCTGGCGTGCAGCTGGTTCAGCTCAGTGTGGCTCAGCACGGATGTCAGGTTGGCCGCATACAGCTGCGCTCTTCCGGTGTTGCGTGCATTGAACCCGGGCACGCTCGCCCCTCCCTGCGCCGTCGGATATGGATTGTCCAGCGCGTAATCGTCCAAGAATCCGTAGAGTGCCAGCGCGCCGGGACGGGTATGCAGGTCCAGCCGCAGAGCCCCCTTATCGTCGCGGGTGGTCTGCGCGTAGCCTGACGTAGCGAATGAATCCGCGCCCTGGTTCGGCAGCGGGATGTACCCGAGCAGCGCGCGGGCCGGCGCCGACCACGCACTCGGCGGAATCTGCCCATTGGGAAACACCTGCGCGTATGGCTCGCCCACCGTCACCGTCGTTCCCAGCCGCGAACTCAGTTGCTGTGCCCAGTAAGCGCCATTCACGGTTCCCGACAGTTCCTGCTCGACTCCGCTCAGATCGCCGCTCCGCTCCGCCATCGTCGGCACGGCGATGAGTCCGGTGTCGATCCCTTCGGTTTGCCGCGTGCCCTGGTAGTCGAGGAAGAAGAAGGCGCCCTTCCAGGGCATCGGTCCGCCGAGCGTGCCGCCGAACTGGTTCTGATGAAATCCGGCTCGCGTCGACGAGAAATAGCTGCGCGCATCCAGCGCGGTGTTGCGGAAGTAGTCGTACGCGCTGCCGTGCAGCTGATCCGACCCGCTCCTGGTCGTCAACTGGATCTGTCCGCCGCTCTGATTGCCGAGCTTCGCGTCAAAATTGCCGGTCAGCACGCTCAGCTCGGAGATTGAGTCCAGCGTCGGCACCACCGCGACCCCCATATTCACGTCTTCCTGCACATTCGCGCCGTTCACCCGAAACGCATTCGCCGTCTCCCGCTGCCCGCTCACCGAAAGCGCCCCGACATCCAGATCGCCGGACGGCGGCGTGCTCGCCACTCCGCTCATCACCACCGCGTTCGACTGCGGCGAGCTCACCGGCACCACCCCGCTGCCGATTGCCAGCAGGTCGGTAAAGCTGCGCCCGTTCAGTGGCACATTTGCCACCTGGCTCTGGCTCAGCATCAACCCGCCCTGGGTCTCCTGCGGGTCGATCCTCGCCGCGCCCGTTCCTTCCACGGTCACCAGCTCTGCGACGTTCGCCAGCCTCAGTTGGATCGGAGCCAGCGCTTGTCCCCCGGTGACGGTCTCGGCAAACGGCGCAAATCCGTCGGCACGCACCTGCACGGTGTAGGTGTGTCCCGCTTCCAGTGCCAGCCGGAAACCGCCTCGGTCGTCGCACTGACTCTCGGCATGCGTGCCGTCGGCCCCAACCTCGTCCAGCACGATCGTTGCGTGCGCGATCGCCGCCCCCTGCGGGTCCAGCACCGTCGAACTCACCGCTGCGGTGGCAGCAGCTTCTCCTTGCACCGTGGTGCCGCTGAACGGCAAGAACATCAGGGCCACGAGTGCCCACCTTGGAAGAACAAAACGCATCTGCAACCGACCTTCAATTCGCATGGATATAGGACTGAGTCAGTCCTCTATCCAATATAGGACTTTTTCAGTCCACGATCCAACCTACGACTGATCTGGTCCTTCATGCTGTGACGATCATCACGCTGCCCCTGTGCCGACCGACGCCAGCGACGCGGCTGTGCCCACCAGGCTGGCGCGAAGGCAAGTCTTCCACACAACTGAAACTAAATAAAACACTTACGCCAGAGGATGTCGGTGGATTATTGCCGGACTGGGGGTCGTGCCAACCTATTGCGGGACGCATACCGAGCGGCACACCGAGAGCGGCGTTCGAGTTGCCTCCAACCACTCCATCGTTTCGCCGCAGCCTATCGTCCAGTGCCGAACCGCCAGGAGATCGACCCGCCCAGCCACGACACCATGCGGATGCCAACGCTTCTCTCTGTCGCGCCCGGTTGCGTCCCGCAGTCAAAGTCATTCGTCTCGCCGCTTGGCCCCGACCCCGCCGCGCAGTACGGAAGCGTGCCCACCTGCCAGCCCGGATCGAAGGTCTCAGTCGTCTGCCCGGTGTAGCCGCGAGCCAGCATCCCATCTGCGCCCAGTTCCAGCCGGTTGTTCAGGAACGAGCGCACCAGCGCCAGCCGTGTCTCGCCGACGGGAATCGCTTCGAAACCTCCCAGGTCCAGTTGCTTGTGGCCCACGTACTCATACTCGACGCGTGCCCGCAGGCCTAGCGGCAGCCGGTCCAATGTCGCCAGCGCGTCGAAGAGGGTGCGCGGAGCCTCCGGGGTAATTTGCGCAGGGATGTCGCCGATGCCTTCAAGCCGTGCATCCGCCTTGGAGAGCACTGTCTGCAGTGTGCCGTAGCTCCCGAATTTATGGCGCACGCTTGCGGTCAGGAACTTCAACGTGCCCGGCCCCAGGTCCTCGGCCGTGCCGTTGTCCGGATCGATCTTGCCCGAGGTCGCCGTGGTCGTCGTCCGGCCCACGGTTAACCGCACATCGGTTGCCGCGACCTCCTTCTCCAGCACCAGTTGCTCCGAGTGCGAACGCTCGAACGGAGAGGCCAGCGAGGCTGCTCCCGTTGCGGCGGAGAATGCAACCGCGGCACGCGGGTCCTCGGTGAAGAACGCCTGCCCGATACTGAGCGAAGCCGAGGGCAGCCAGCCCGCAGGTCGGTCACCCGGTGTCCACGCCAGCGTGGCCTTGGGGCTGAGGATGGTCCGCCACTCGTCGAACGAGTCGGCAGGCTTCATTATGTCCACGTTGTCGATCTCCACCACATCCGGCCGCAGTCCGGCGTAGAAGCGCACATGCCGGCCCAGGTCTCCGCGCAGGGCCGCGAAGGGAGTCAGATCGCGGAGGGTGACATTATTCGACAGTACCTTCAGGAATGGACCATAGACCTGTGCATTGTCGCTGAGGTAGTGGTCCAGATTGTCCCGGCGAATGTCGTCTTCGTGGTAATCGACGCCGGCCATTGCCTGCAGCCAGGGCGCAAACGCATGAGTCTCGCGCGCCTCTGCACCCTCCGCGGTGCGGAACTCACTCTGCCGGATCAGCCCCTCGCCGAAGTTGGAGTAAAGCGCGAGGTTGTAAGTGCGGAAGAATCCCGAGAACGCCAGCTGGTCGTTGGGCCGAACCTTCCATACATCGTCGGCCGCGAGGATCGAGGAGTGGGTCTGGTCGAACTGGCGTGGGTCGACGGTGTCATTCACCTCGAGCCCCAGTCCCACCGGAACCAGATTACCCTCGTGCGAGACTCCCCAGTAGCCGATGCTGAAGAGTGTAATCTCGTGCTTGCCCGGATCGAAGACCTTCAGCGCGTTCCACTTGAACTGCTTGCGGTGTTCGAGCCGCTGCAGCAGGCCGTTGCCGTAATTGGCTTCGATGGCGACCCACTCCTGCTTCGTGGAATCCGCAGGCGCAAAGCCAACGGTCAGGTCGGCATCGCGAGCGTCGCCGGTCAGCGTCAGGAAGCGGCTAAGTCGCGGGCGCAGGCTGTAAGTCGCAGCCAGGTTGAGCGCGTGATTGCCCTCCAGCACATTGAACGCGCCGCCGTCGGACTCGACACTGCCCAGCGCGCCTGAAACATAGATATTCGGGTCGGCATAGCCGTTGCCGTGCGCGTTGGCGGAGAGGTTGTTCGTCACCAGGTATCCGCCCACCGCGATGTACTGCGCGATGGGCTCGCCGTGATCGCCGGCCACGCCGGGCGCAAAGTACTGCGGCGCCTTGATGCCGCCCGACGCGGTTTCAATCGGCAGGCCAGGAATCGAGATGGGCGCGCCTGGCCTGCCGGGATTGGCGTCCAGCAGTTCTTCGCGCACCATCACTTTTTGCGAGGGATCGGGAGACGCGACGTCGATCTCGCTGATGTCGGTCGAGACGATTACCTCCTGGGCAACCCCGGCCACCTTCTCCAGCTGTAAGGTCAGTTTCGGTGTCGCAGCATTCACGTCGGCCTGGCGCGTCACCGCGGCAAATCCTGCAGCATCGACGCTCACTGTATAGCTGCCCCGCGCCGGCAGTGCAATTGTGAATTCTCCATCCTGTCCCGTGGTGCCGGTCCGCCGCGTTCCGGATGCGGTATCGAATTCGACGCGCGCTCCGGCCACCAGTCTGCCGGTTGGGTCAAGCACCGTTCCGGAGATGTCGACCGGCCCGGCCTCGGCGGCTGCGCTCCCGCCGGCAACAAGAATCAGCAGGAGAATTCGAGTTATCCCTTTCGCGCTGCGATCTCCCATAGCTACTTCCTTGTTTGCCAGTTGCGATCCAACCACGGAACCCGCCTGCGAGCAGGTCTGCGCTGCCGCCTGGGTGTGCAATGCATTCCAATGGGTAACACAATTCTTAGATTCGTATGCGTGACGATCGTCACCTATGAAAATCTCGGGGTTTTCGCGGCCTTCCTCGAGAAAATGCCTCTCGGTTCCCAACGGCGAGTATGGTATCGTCGCAGTCATCCTTCATCGCATTGCCCGTTCCAGCCGCACGACCTGCACAAGCTGAGCCGCACCCGTGTCTTTGCATCCTTGGTTGAGACAGGGCAAAGCTGTCGATGGAGTCTTTTGAACGTCAACCGCAAGCCGGGGGTATGTGCATGGCCGAAACCTACGCTGCAACCAACGCCAATCATGTCTTGACGATGGAGGAGATCACCAACCTCACCCAGGAGGGTGGTAAGCCGGCCGACACGCTGATGAACGTCGTTGCCCTCATTGCCATGCGTTTCCACACGGACGTCTGTTCCGCCTATCTGTTGGAGCCGGACCGTTCGAACCTGGTTCTGGCGGCAACCCTGGGTCTGCATCCGCGCTGCATCGGCGCCCTGCGCATGCCCATCAGCGAGGGACTTGCCGGCTTGGTCGCCGAGCAGGTGTTGCCCGTGGCCGTTACCGATGTAAAGAACCACCCCCGCTTCAAGTACTTCAAGGAGTCCGGCGAGGAGGAGTACAAGTCGTTTCTCGGCGTGCCCCTGATCGATCGCGGAATTCTGCAGGGCGTTCTCATCGTGCAGACCAAGGATCCGCGGACCTATCGCGAGGATGAGATTCGCATGCTGGTCGAAGCCGCCGCCGAAGTCGCTCCCGTGGTCAGCGAGGCGCGCACCCTCGACCGCTTCATCGGGCCTGCGCAGGAGCGACTCTGGGCGCTGGCGCGCAACCTGTGGTGGAGCTGGGACCAGGACACCGTCTCGCTGTTCCGCGATCTCAATCCCACGCGCTGGCGTCAGCTGAACCAGAATCCGATTTCGCTGCTCAGCGAGATGTCGCTGGAGGAACTGGAGCGCCGCGCCACTGAACTCGTCCTGCACAGCCGCATCAATTACTGTTATCGCCGCCAGCGCGAGTACCTCGGCTCCGACCGCACCTGGGGCGCAGCCAACGCTGGTGTCCTGCGGCCCCGTCCCGTCGGCTACTTTTCCGCGGAGTTCGGCCTGCACGAGTCCCTGCCCATTTACTCCGGCGGTCTGGGCGTGCTGGCCGGCGATCACGTCAAGAGCGCCTCTGACCTGGATATCCCGCTGGTCGGCGTCGGTCTTTTTTATGGTCAAGGCTACTTCCTGCAGCGCCTCGACACGACTGGCTGGCAAAAGGAGGAGTACATCCAGACCGACGTGAACCAGCTCCCCATGCAGCCGGCCATCGGCGCCAACGGCGAGCCGGTCGCGGTTGAGATTCAGACCCGCGGTGGATCGATCCGCGCCAAGGTCTGGCGGGTCAACGTCGGCCGTATCGACCTGCTGCTGCTCGACTCCAACGTCGAGGGCAACGCGCCCGAAGACCGCGAGCTCACCTCGCGCCTCTATGGCGGCGACGGCCGCACCCGCATTCGCCAGGAGCTGCTGCTGGGCGTCGGAGGATTTCGCGCGCTCAAGGCCATGGGCATCTCCCCAGGTGTTCTGCATCTGAACGAAGGCCACAGCGGCTTTGCGGTCTTCGAGGCCATCCGTAACCGCATGGAGGAGGAAGGCATCGACTTTACCACCGCCGCCATGCAGGTTCCCCGCGAAGTCATCTTCACCACGCATACACCCGTGCCTGCCGGCCACGACCGTTTCTCCGCCGACCTCATCGAGGAGCACCTGGGCCCTATGCGCGACCAGCTGGGCATCTCCCACGAAAACCTGATGGGCTTTGGCCGCGTGCATCCCACTGACTACCAGGAAACCTTCTGCATGACCGTGCTCGGCCTGAAGCTCTCGCGCCGCGCCAACGCTGTCTCCGCATTGCACGGCGAAGTCTCCCGTGAGATGTGGTGGTCGCTCTATCCCGGCAAGCCTGCGGACGCGGTCCCCATCGGCCATATCACGAACGGAGTCCATGTCCCGTCCTGGCTCGCGCCACAGATGGGCCGGCTCTACGATCGCCACCTGGGCGTCGGCTGGAACTTCTCCGGCGCGGGCGCCGCGCGCAACATGGACGAAGTGGAAAACATCGACGACGGCGAACTGTGGGAGACCCATCTCAGCCTCAAGTCGCAGCTCATCGACTTCGTTCGCCGCCGCGCCCGCGAGCAGTCCGAGCGCCGGCGCGAACCCGCCGAGTATCTGCAGCGGCTCAGCAAAGTGCTGTCGCCCGACGCCCTCACCATCGGCTTCGCCCGGCGCTTCGCGACCTACAAGCGCGCCAACCTGCTGCTTGCTGACATACAGCGCCTCGCCGCCATGCTTAACGATCCCAAGCGGCCCGTGCAGTTCCTCTTCGCCGGCAAAGCTCATCCCCACGACGAGCCCGGCAAGCGCGTACTGCAACAGATCGCCGAAATGATGCACTCGACCGAACTTGGCGATAAGTTTGTCTTTATCGAGGACTATGACATCAACGTCGGACGCCATCTGGTGCAGGGCGTCGACGTGTGGCTCAACAACCCGCGCCGTCCGCTGGAAGCCTCCGGCACCAGCGGGCAGAAGGTGATCCTCAACGGCGGCCTCAACTTCTCCGTGCTCGACGGCTGGTGGGCCGAAGCCTACGACGGCGTCAACGGCTTTGCCATCGGCCAGGGACGTATCCACTCCGACCACGACGTCCACGACAGCCGCGATGGCGAAGACCTCTATCGCGTCCTCCACGACGACCTGATCCCGCTGTTCTACCAGCGCGACAAGGACGGCCTGCCGAGGGGCTGGATCAAACGCATGAAGCGGACCATTCGGACACTGGGATGGCGCTTCTCCGCCGACCGCATGGTGATGGACTACACCCAGAAGTGCTACATCCCGGCCGCCGGCGGAACTTCCAGCGAAATCCGGCCGCCCTGCTAGTCCTTGCAGCAGCGTCGGCGCTGCAAGCTGTATGATTGCTTCCGCCATGACCGATGACGGATCCATCTCGCGCAGAAACTTTGTCAAAGCTGCCTCTTTGACGGCAACCGCAATTACCACCGGCCTCGCTCTGAAGCCGATCAGTGGATTCGCCGCTCCCACCGAAGCGCAGGCCGCGCCGGCGAAACCGGTTCCAATGATCGGGTTTCAGGTCGAGGTGACGTATCTGCTGGAATATGGCATTGCGCGCTTTCTCGACGACGTCCAGACCCGCGCGAGCGTCAACACGCTGATGCTGCACGGCAACCCGTTCGAGGCTTCATGGGCCGGCCTGGACCGCGCCTCGAATCCCCTTGGCAACTTCGCCACCGCGCATCCGCAGTACTACCGCGACATCAAAATGCGGCCTCAGCCCCTGAGCCCGGGCGACTTCAACCTTCCCGATGCGATGGAGAAGATCACCGCCGAAACCAAGAAGCGCGGCGTCAAGATTATCCCGTGGATGGAGGAAGACAATCGCGCGCGGCCGCCGATCAAGGGCATGGACGAGCTCTACGAAGTCGATCTCTACGGCCGCCGCACCGTCGGCCATCCCGGCGGGCCGTGCCTGAACAATCCCTACTTCCGCAATCTCATCGCTGCGCAGGTCGAGGACTTCATCCGCTCCTACGATGTCGACGGCCTGCAGCGCGGATCGGAACGGCAGGGGCCGATGAGCAACGCGCTGGGCGCATGGCACCATGGCGCCAAAAGCGATCCTGGCCACACCTCCTGCTTCTGCGAGTATTGCGCCGCCAAGGCCGCCAAGCAGGGCATCGATTTCGAGCGTGTCAAGCGGGCGTTCCTCGCGCTCGAGCCCTACATCCGCGACGGGCGCGCGGGCAAGCGTCCGCTGGATGGCTACTATGTCGAGTTCTGGCGCATCCTGCTGCGCCATCCTGAACTGCTGGTGTGGCAAACCTTTTGGTCCGACAGCATGCGCGAGATGCAGCGGGAGTTTTCCTCCCACGCTAAAGCCATCAAGCCGGGGATTCCCATCGGTTACCACATCTGGCAGAACATCTCCTTCAATCCGGTCTACCGGGCAGAGCAGGATTACCATCCCTACACGGAATACGCCGATTTTCTGAAGCCGGCGCTGTACGACAATCCCGCCGGCGAGCGGATGGCGTCGTTCGTGGACAGCCTCACTCAGAATGTCTTCGGCGATCTCAGCAAGCAGCAGATGCTCGACTTCGAATACAGCGTGATGGACCTCAAGGAGAAATCGTATGTGGAGCTGATTGGCCGCTCTGAAGCCGATTACCAGGCCCAGCTGAAAGCACAGCCCATCAATGGAACTCCCGCCGGGCGGTTTGAGCGCTTCTCCAGCGATTATGTTTACCGCGAGACCAAGCGCGCGGTGGAGGGTGTCGCCGGCTCCAGCACCAGCATTTGCGCCGGCCTCGGTATCGACGTGCAACTGAAGAACAGCACCCCGGAAAGCGTTCGTGATGCGGTGGAGGCCGTCTTCCGGGCGGGAGGCAGCGGCCTGGTGCTCTCGACCAGCCACGCCGCCATGCGGCCGGAGAACCTCAGCGCGGTCGGCGCAACTCTGCGCGAACTCAAATTGGCCTGATATTCCCGCTCGCTGAACCTGGCTTGCCCCACGCCGGGATGCGCTCGTCCCGCGCACAGGTTGGGACACTTCAGAAACTGTCCCAACCCGACCCTCGTCCGCCCAGCAGGGCGTAGTCTTCTCTCGTGATTCGGCGGAGCACGATACTGCGCTCGGTGCAACGGCATCCTCTCCGTCCGGTCAGGAGTATGCCATGAAGATTCCACTTGTTGTCGTTCTGATGTGCGTCCTGGCGGTTCCGAGCGGCGCTGCAACCCCCGACATTTACCGAAAACACCTGACCCATCCCACCGAAATCCAAGGCTACCCCTGCGCAAAGGATTACGCATGGTTTTTCTCAGATGGCCACTTGAACCGATGCTTCCTCTCGCGGGACACCGACATTGGTAAAGCTCACATTCCCCGCGGGTCAATCGTCGAACTTGTCCAGGATGGCGGGCTCAGCTACGTCATGCTGAATCACGACACCGTAATCGGCAGTGTTCGCTGCTCCGGCGGCGGACTGCTCGGTCCGGCAGAGGGCGCTATGACAGCGCTTTACCCGAGCGGACAAGTCAGGAGCTGCTTTCTTCCTGCAGACGCGGCGGTTCAAGGCGTTCCTTGCGCTCGGGCAACCTTCTGGACGGCGATCATGGGGCACGATGAGGCAGTTGAGTTTTACGAAGACGGCCGTCTGCGTTCCTGCGGGCTCGCGGAGGATTTCGGCGGCCAGAAGAAGAACATGGTCTGGAAGTCGGCTGCAAAATAGGCGGCCAATTTGGGGCTCGCAGCAGAGAACCGTGCCTACCGCCCCGCGCAGTCCTGCTCTACAAACCCAGGGTCTGGTAGATCTGCCGCGTCGCATCGGACTTGTTGAGGGTGTAGAAGTGGATGCCCCGTACCTGGTTGTCCAGCAGGTCGCGGCTCTGCTCGGTAGCCCAGTGGATGCCGACGCGCTTGACCGCTTCGGGATCGCCTTCCGCGCGGCCGAGCGCGCGCAGCAGCTTGGCGGGAATGTGATGGCCGAGGGCAAGCTGGGCCATGCGCTTCATGCCGGCGATGCTGGTGATGGGCATGATGCCGGCGATGATGGGCACGTGGATGCCGGCAATCTCGCAGCGCTCGCGGAAGTCGTAGAAATCGTGGTTGTCGAAGAAGAGCTGGGTACAGATATAGTCGGCGCCGGCGTCGACCTTGGCTTTGAGAAAGTCCATCTCGTCGAGGCGGTTGGGCGTGGCGGGATGGCCTTCGGGAAATCCGGCGACGCCGATGCCGAAGCCACGTGAGTCGGGATGGACGCTGCTCTCGTTAAAGCGGCGGATGAAGGTGACCAGCTGGGCGGCATACTGGAAGGCGTCGCTCTTGCGATCGTAGGTGGGCCTGTCGCGGGGCGGATCGCCTCCCAGCGCCAGCGTGTTGCTGACGCCGGCCTGGGCGTACTTGGTGAGGATCTCGCCAATCTCCTGCTCGCTCTGGCAGACGCAGGTGAGATGCGGAATGGGGTCGAGCGTGGTGGTCTGCTTGAGCCGGACGACCAGATCGTGGGTGAGCTGGCGGGTGGAACCGCCCGCCCCATAGGTGACGGAGACGAAAGAAGGCTTTAGCGTTTCCAGCCGGGCTATGTTGTCGAAGAGGGCCTCTGCATCTGCCGCCGTCCTGGGCGGAGAGAACTCAAAGGAAAGGGTGGTCGGATGGGCCGCGAAAATATCACGAATGTGCATTCAAGGCCAATATTACCCGATGCCCGCAAACACTTCACTCGAAGGGAGCATAGCCGTCGGATGAGATCTGCTGTTGGTTGCCTGCGCGCGAAGCGCCGGGGACAGCACAAAGTGCCGTCGAAAACAGGGCGAAGTACCTATCTGCCATCGGGCGCGGGAACCATGACGGCGTTTGGATCGACCTTGGGAATGCCGAAGTGCCCGCCCAGGTGGATCAGGTCGAGCGGACGCAGGTCGCCAGCCACCTGCACCAGGCTCATCTCCCGCGTCGACCGCACCAGCACCGTCACCTGATCGATGTCCGACCCGGTAAAGTGCAGCCACACATCCGTGATCGCCGTGCGCGGCTGCGCCATGTTGGCCGGAGTCTGATTGCCGTCCACCAGGTGCTTCCAGCCTGCTCGGTGGAAGCCCTGGATGATCGCTGCCATCGTCTCGGGGGTATAGAACGCGGGCTCCTTGTACCGGTAGGTGTCGAAGCTGATGCTGTTCAACGCTGCCGCGGCGCGATCGGCATCCAGCCCTCCCTGCTGCAGCAACCCCTGCGCGATCTGCATCATGGAGCGGTCGAAGGTAACGCCGGTGTGGGTGGCGGGCTGGTCAGCCAGCGTGCTCAGGCTTTCGGCGATTCCCGGCGGCATCTGGGCGACTGCCCCCGCCGCCAGGGCGACCGGCGCGAGCCCGATCAGGACCGCCGCAGCCGACAACACAACCGAAAACATGCGCAGGCGCAAAGGAAGATGCATGGCAGAGTCTCCTTGCCTAGTTGGACACGCATTCCGCGCAGGAGTTACCCCGGACCACAAGGTTTTTGACTATTTGAAAAGAGCCCTCAGACCGGGACCAGTGCGCGGGGGCGGTCACGTCGTGACGCACACTGGGCCTTTGCTTGGTGCTTCCGATGCTCGCAGACAAATTTCGGAGCCGACCAAGGGAAGGATCACGCGAAGCAGCGAGAGGGCGTGTGAACGTCTACTCGGCGGCTTTGGGTGCGAAGTACCCGGTATGCGCCCGCACGTGGTAGCGCCGGTCGTTCGCCCGCAGCAAGATGGTGCGGAAGGCGCCATCCTGTTTGAAGTCCGCCGGTCGGTACTCAAGCAGGTATTGACTGCGCAGTTCTTCCTCGATGCTGGCGAAGCCGGAGGCCACATCCTCGATGCGCGTGGGAAAGAACGCGCGCCCGCCGGTAGCTTCTGCAATCGCGCTCAGCACGTAATCGCCCTTGTCCTTGCTCGGGCTCACGTCGGTGCTGATAGCGTACACCGTGGTGTCGGCGCGCTGGCACTCTTTGATAGCGTCCGACTCCAGCGCGCGGCTGTAGTTGTCGTCTCCATCCGACACCAGGATGATGGTTTTGCGTACCGCGCCGCTCTCCTGCAGGGTCAGCATCTGGTCCTTGCAGGTCGAATAAAGCGTATCGAACAGCGCCGTGCCGCCGCCGGGACGCAGCTTGTGGATTCCCTGGTCCAGCAGGTCGACATTATTGGTAAATCCCTGCGCGACCTCGGTTGAGGTATCGAATCCCTCCACGAACGCGCGGTCGTTCCGGTGCAGTACCTGCAGCAGAAAGTCAATTGCCGACTGCTGCTCAAACTGAAACCGCTGGCGGATCGAGTTGCTGGTGTCCAGCATGATGCCCACGCGCAACGGCAGGTTCGTCTGCTGGTAGAAGTGCAGCACTGCCTCCGGTGGACGGCCGTTATCCAGCAGTCCAAAATTCGACTGGTCCAGGTGCGGAACAAATCGCCCCTTGTCGTCTGTAACCGTAAACACGAGGTCAACCTCGTTCACCTGAACCTTGTAGACGGGCGCTTCCAAATCCTGTGAGGAGTTCTGTGTCGCCGCTGGCGTTGACGATGCCGCTGGAGCCACTGCAGCCGGACCTGCCGGCGGCTGGGTCTGCGCCGCTGCGCTCGACTGCCCCTGCGCGGGCAGGGTCGGGACGGCCAAGGCAATCAGGGAGAAGGCTGCAGCAGCTCCGGCTATGCGAAGCGCGACCGTGCGCGGGGTGCGGAACAATTCAATCACTCTCATGATTCTACCCAACCGGCTCACGCTGCGCCCTCAGCCATCGAAGAAACTCCTCAAGTTCCGGTGGCAGCGGAGCATCAATCGACAATACCTTGCCGGTCTGCGGATGCGCGAACTCGAGGTGCGCGGCATGCAGAAAGTTCCGCTCCAGCCCCACCGCCTGCTCCTCCGTTGGACGCGGATTTCCCCCTTTGGGTAATGCAGGCACGATCACGCGCGGCGCACCATACAGCGTATCTCCCACCACTGGATGGCCGAGCGACTGCAAATGTACGCGAATCTGGTGGGTTCGCCCGGTCTCAATCCGCACCTCCACCAGCGTGAACGCGCCATACCGCGTCGCCTGCCGCTGCAGCACTTTGATGTGCGACACCGCCTTGCGCCCATCCGCGCGCCGCGTCGTCATGCGCGTCCGCCGCACCAGGTCGCGCGCGATCGGCAGGTCCACGGTGAGGTTATCCTTTGCGAGATTTCCGTGCACCAGTGCGACGTATGTCTTCGCGATACGCCGCGTCGAGAACATCTCGCCCAGCTTGCGGTGGGTCGCATCGTCCTTCGCCACCACAATCGCCCCGCTGGTCTGCTTGTCCAACCGGTGCACGATCCCCGGCCGCAGCTCGCCGCCCACGTCCGAGAGCTTTGCCATGTGGTGCAGCAGCGCGTTGACGAGGGTGCCGCGATTGCGGGCGTCGTCGGTTGATCCGGCGCCCGCATGCACCATCATCCCCGCCGGCTTGTTCACCACGGCGAGGTACTGGTCCTCATACAAAATGTCCAGCGGAATATCTTCCGGAGTTGCGTGCAGTGGCTCGGGATGCGGCTCGCCTGCGATTTCAATCGCTTCGCCGCCGCGCAGTTTCACCTTCGCCTTGGCTTCGGCTCCATCTACCCGCACTTGCCCGGCCTCGATCAGCAACTGCACCCGCGCCCGGCTGATGTCCGGAATTGCCTGCGCCAGATATGCGTCCAGCCGCATTCCGGCCGCGGCCGCGTCGGCCACGAACGACCGCACGCCGTCCTCGAGTTCCGTGTCCTCGTCCAGGTCCAGCAGCGGAACGGCAACCTCGGGTTCGGGTTCGACACCGCGCGTCGCCCGGTACTCGGCCCGTACCGATTGGCGCCGGTGACCTTTGGGCAGCATGTTCTTAGATGGCATCGTCGTGTGCCGGAGGAAAGGCAAAAACCGACCCGCGGGGCCGTGAGGCGAAGCGCTGGTGAACCCGTCCTAAGACGGCGGGATCCGGCCGTGGCTCTTTAGGCATTCCGGACTGGCGGACAGCACACCGAGCCATGTATACGAGCTAGATCCCTGTTCAATGAATGTTGGTTCAACCAGCGTTGTTCCCCCGCACCTGCTTAGCAGGCCGGTTCTTAGCTTGGATGCTAACCGGGCTGCCTCGGATTGGCAAGCGGAGGCCCCGCAGGACGACGCGAAGAAGGCCGCAGGGAAGTTGTCCCGGCGGCCTTCGCACCCTGGGGAGGGTTTTCGATCTTCAAAGCTGCTCGAATCCGACCGAGGCTCTAGTGTTTGTCGCGATAGATGCGGTGCGATTCAACATTCTGCTGGTGGTTGAGGGTTCTGCGGTCCTGCGCGGTCAGGTGGCCGTTGTCCTGGGCACGCATGCCGCGCTCTTCCTTGTTGATGCCGGCTTCCTGATGTTCCAGCCGCGCGGTCTGGCCGGGCTTGAGTTCGCCGCTCCTCACACCCTGCGCAATGCGGTCCTGCTGGTCAACTTTGCGCTGGTTGATGGTGGGGTCGGGATGGTTGGGGGCCGCTTGGGCAAAAATAACGGCCGGCGTGACGGCAAGCGTAGCAGCAAGTGCAAACGATGCAAGTTTCATGGCAAGACTCCTGGGTCATCCGCGCCTGGCTTCGATCATGCTGCCAGCGGTTACGAACAGTAGGAACACGTCTCCTTTCAGCGGGTTGCGGAAGCCACGAAAACTATATTTTGCTGCGATGGCGCGACTTTGCCGGAATTTTCGGGTCGGCCGACTTCGGCTCAGGCCCTTGGCATCAATGCCCCATCCCTGGTGCAGACGCGTCCCCGCAGCACCCCTAACGGCCCTAACTTCCACAGGATCTCCACAGTATCCGCCTTGCTGCGACCGATGTGGGCTGATACTCTGATTTGGCTGTCGTCGGGCACGCAGTTGTTTTGTGGCAGTTGCCAGCCCGACTGAAACATTGTATTGTTAGTGAGTAACAGAAGTACTGCTTCGCACCTCGGCAGGATTGGGTGGCTTCCAGCGGGATCGATAGGATTCCGGGAGCTGCTGGCTAAGGGAACGACGGAGCGCAGTCCAAGTGTTTGATCGCGGTCGAGCCTGAGTTCGAGGCAAGCCTGGAAGCAAGGGCAGACCGGAACCCAAACCCAAGCCACTGCAGTCGAATTGAGATGTTCAGGAGCTGAGTGCTCCGCGTCCGCGACCCGGGCGTCTGGTTATTTTGATATTTGCGCTGCGCGAACAGGTTGAGGCCATGGCCGCGTCCCGGAAAAGGGGATTCCGCCGATGGCCGATTCAGAGAGCCTGCAAAAGAGAGTCCTGAAAAAGATTGCAATTTTTCTTGACAGGCGACGTGATTTTGGATAACCTTGAAAAGTTCGCGCAAAACGTCACTCGCTTCTGAGTGGCCCTCGAAAGCCGAAGCTGAACTCGAACGGAATGTTGAGTTTGGCTCCAGGCGGCAAGAAATAATCGAGAGCCGGCCTTCTGGCATCAGTTAGCAAGCAGGGTTTCAACAATCCTAAAGACGAAAACACAGCGCCATTAAGTTCGAGGACACATATTCGGCTTCGGCCGGGTAAGTCCTTGATCCAAAACTGCCCGCTTAGGCGGCACGCAGTCCGGATCTTTGACAACATAGTTGAACGTGCCAGTCGTGAGATGATGCCGAATTTGGTTTAGTCATTCTCACTAGTTATAACCATCGCTCCTTTCGAGCGAGCGGTGGCGCCTGACCCATCCC
>Ga0181520_10002863_pt1 | contig 31235 bp, 16 predicted proteins | sample PEATcosm2014_Bin_29_FD_132451 | JGI IMG/M metagenome (GOLD analysis project Ga0181520, IMG submission 132451) | Peatland microbial communities from MTU Mesocosm Facility, Houghton, MI, USA - PEATcosm2014_Bin02_30_metaG | ecosystem: Environmental > Terrestrial > Soil > Wetlands > Peat | place...
AGATGGACTCGCCACGTCCATCAGCTCGTAGGGTTACAGGAAAGGTTACTGAAAGCCACGAGGTTACAGGCGGCAACAACGGAAAACACCCGTATTTCCATGATCCATACGGGGTTACGGCGATGGCGTTTTCCCCCCGTATCCACCCCGTGAACCTCTCCCTCGGCCATGGCTCGTCCATCCAGGAAGTATCAGGGAGGGGAAGTCGCTCAGCCGCCTCTACCGTCAGCCACCCCTGGGACAACGGCATCGTCCTGAGCCTGCCGCTACGGGCGACCCAGCGGAAGACGCCGCAGGATTCGCAGACGGTCGCCAGGTCCAGCGTCGTCTTCGCGTCCTGCGCGACGTACCGCAGCACCTCCTCCCGTCTCCCTTCCGCCCACAGCACGGGAGCATCAGCACCTTTGATACCTTCAAGCTTTCCCGCAATGCCCATGCCCCTGGCAGCGGCGTCGAGACCGACGCCGTACCCCAGTTTGCAGAGGACATGGAACATCATGTCCACATGGGCGAGCGCCAGGACGCGGCACTCGGCGAGAAGGCGAGACTCTTCGGCAAGGACGTCGAAGTCGAATCCGACGCCTTTCCAGGTGACGAGGGTGTAGCCGTGTGCGACCTGGGCTGACAGGTACTCGACCAGTTCCGCAGCTTCCTGCCGGTTTATCCTGTCCGCCGGGCACGTACGGTCAGCGCCGCCGTGTTACAACGTCGGCTCCCGGATGCCGGCAGGAAGGGTCGCTGCGCAGGATATCCCGAGAGGGCGGCACAACCTCCAGTCGGAGGCGTTTTCAGGCAGTTTTGTGGTCTTGATGTTGAAAGCCAGGTACTTGCGTGTCATGGTCGTCACTCATATCAGAGTGATCAGGAGGCAGGAATCTGGAGCCGTCCGAATAAGAAGTTCCAATCCGGGACGAATGACTTCCAGACCGACGGGACATGGGCAGGAAGGAATGCGGGACAGCAACAGGCGCTAAACAGATCGCACCTGTTGCAGGCTCGGGAACTGCTTGCCTTTCCCGGTTCGCGCCATATAATCGGGATGGGATCCGCACCTCATGGAGGGAGAGGGCTATTGGTACGCGGGATATCTCCTCAGCCGCCATCGGCGACGAGTATCACTACCGTATCGTGGCCGGCGACAAGCAACTGTTGCGTCTCGACCCCTAATCACGATGCAAACGGTCCCAAACAAATCGGGTGTTCAGCCCCCGCACTCCACGCCATCAACCGGGAAGGGTCCCGATACGGCATCCGCGTCAGGGTCCGTGAATACCGAGACGGGTCTCACGAGCGAGGAAGCCGGCCGCCGGCTGAAGCGGTTCGGTCCCAACGCGGTGCCTGACACGACCCTGAATCCATTTCGCATGGCGCTGGACAAATTCTGGGCGCCCGTTCCCTGGATGCTCGAAGCCGCTATCGTGCTTCAAATGGCACTCGGCGAATATGTCGAGGCCGCGATCATCGCGGGTCTGCTGGTGTTCAACGCCGTGCTCGGATTCTTCCAGGAGGGGCGTGCCCAGGCAACCCTTGCCGCCCTGAAGTCGCGGCTGGCGCTGGCTGCGACGGTTCGACGCAATGGCGTCTGGAAGAACCTGCCCGCCGCCGAACTGGTGCCTGGCGACATCGTGAAGCTGTCGCTCGGCGCCGTAGTTGCCGCCGACGTGCGCCTGGCCGAAGGATCGGTTCAGCTCGATCAGTCCATGCTCACCGGCGAATCCATCCCCATCGAAGCTGGCCCGAACTTCCAAACCTATGCAGGGGCGCTAATACGGCGAGGCGAGGCGGTTGCCGAGGTGACAGCGACCGGAACACGCACGAAGTTCGGTCGTACCGCGGAGCTTGTGCTAAAGGCTCATGTCGTAAGTTCCCAGCAGAAGGCTGTGCTGCGTGTGGTTCGCAATCTCGCGACGTTCAACGGCACCCTCATCGTCATCCTGGTGGCCTATGCCTGGATTCATGCCATGCCGCTTGCCGAAATCATTTCCCTCGTGCTCACGGCGGTTCTTGCCTCAATCCCCGTAGCCCTGCCGGCCACTTTTACCCTTGCCGCGGCGGTCGGTGCACGGTCCCTGGCACGCCAGGGCGTTCTGCCGACGCGACTTTCCGCCGTGGACGAGGCGGCATCCATAGATGTTTTGTGCGCGGACAAGACGGGCACGCTGACACGCAATGAGCTGACGGTAACCACCGTTCGCCCGCTGCCCGGCTTCGACGAGGCTCACGTCCTGGGTCTAGCCGCACTGGCAGGCTCGGACGGCGGGCAGGATCCTGTCGATGCCGCCATTTGTTCTGCCGCCGCGCGCAACAGTTCCTCCGATCTGCCGAAACGGGTGACGTTCGTGCCGTTCGATCCGGCGACGAAGATGTCCGAGGCGACAGCAGTGGATCCGAGCGGCAGCCATGTGCGTATCGTGAAAGGGGCCTTTGCCGTTGTCGTCGGCCTCACCCAGCCATCACCGACGGCTTCCACGGCGGCAAACGAACTTGAATCGCAAGGCTTCAGAGTCCTGGCGGTCGCCGTCGGTCCGCCGCCGGCGTTGCGGCTCGCGGGACTCATCGCGCTCAGCGACCCGCCGCGGGCGGACTCGGCAGCGCACGTCACGGAGCTACGCACGTTGGGCGTGCGCACCGTGATGGTGACCGGCGACGCGCCGGCAACGGCGGCAATCGTGGCTCGCGAGGTGGGGATCGAGGGAACTGTTTGTCCATCGGGGCCGATCCAAGGCGGTGTACGCCCGCAGGATTTCGGGGTTTTTGCCGGCGTCCTGCCGGAGGACAAGTATCATCTCGTCAAGGCTTTCCAGAGGGACGGCCACGCCGTCGGCATGTGTGGCGACGGCGCCAACGACGCTCCGGCACTCCGTCAAGCGCAGATGGGAATCGCGGTGTCGACGGCGACCGACGTCGCCAAGTCGGCAGCCGGGATCGTGCTTACCGAACCCGGACTCGGCGGCATTGTTGCCTCGGTCAAGGAAGGCCGGGTGACGTTCCAGCGCATCCTGACCTATACGCTCAACTCCGTCAGCAAGAAAGTCGTCCAGGTACTCTTCCTGGCGGTCGGCCTGATCATGACCGGGCACGCGATCCTGACTCCGATGCTGATGGTCATCGTCATGATCACCGGTGACTTCCTGGGAATGTCCTTGACCACGGACAATGTGCGACCGTCCTTGCTGCCCAATACCTGGCGAATCGGTAGATTGACGATCGCGGGCGTCTTTACGGGAATCGCGGAACTCGTCTTTTGCAGCACCGTTTTGGTCGTCGGCGAATTTGGCATGGAATTCAAGATCGGGGCGTTGCGAACTCTGGCCTTTGTCGTCATCGTGTTCGGCAACCAGGCGACGACCTATGCCATTCGCGAACGCCGGCGTTTGTGGTCATCTTGCCCTAGCTTTTGGCTCGTCGTGTCATCGGTCGTCGATATCCTGATCGCCTCGACGTTGGCCATCGGGGGAATCTTCATGACGCCTCTGCCGGTTCTTGTTGTGGCCGGCACGCTTGCCGCGGCGGTCGTATTCGCATTTCTCGTGGATGCCGCCAAGGGGCCGGTGTTCGGGCGACTCGGGATCGCATGATCGCCCAATCACCTTGACCGGCATCAGAAGACATCATGGTTGGCCACAGCTCACCACCGAAGCCGTACGTGCCTGCAACACGACCCTTGGACGGGAGACGTTCCATCCCGGGGACGCGACAACGGTTGCGTGCATACGATGGGCGGGAAGCGGCCCGTCAAGTAACCGTCCCTTATTGAGGCGTCTTGCAGATGAGTTGATGGGACAGCGACTGAGCGGATTGTCGCTGCTTGACGCCCATTGTTCTTCCCCTCCAAACCCCATGCTATCGGCAGCGGCCCGAATCGGTGCCACAGCAAGGGCCTTTTAGGAAAACCGAGGGGCTTCAGTCAAGCTAAAGAGGATCACTTCTTCGCCGGTCACGGTGCTGATGTCGTGGTGCATACTCAACACCTTCACGCCCACGACCTCATGGACCATCGACTCCAACATCGGGCGCGCCAACTCCAGCAGTTGTTCCCGTGTCTGCTTGATGAGATCCCTCCCTTTCTCCGGCGACAACGACTTGACCAGTTGCCGTTCGGCCACGGTCAAAGCACCCAGAATGCGGACCACCAGGAGGTCCTTGATGAAGTGTACGCGGACCTGCTCCGGCCCCCGTCCCAAATAGTCTTCTTGAAAGCGAATAATCCCCTCACAGATGGCTGCTTCGCTTTCTGCTTGAGTAAGGATTCCTGATTCGCGATCCTTCCTGATTCTTCGCGCTTCGTTTATCGGCAAACGTCGCTTTGTTCGGGAACTCGTACGCTTATTGGTCAGTTGTGGCGATTGGCCCGCAGGTGGGACCACGGGAACGACGCTGGCCAGAACCGCTCTTAGTTCCGCCAACGCAGCAGGCTTGAGGAGGACCTTATCGAACCCGGCCTTTCGGGCCAAGGACTCGTGTCCCTTGTCGGTATAGCCGGTGACCGCCACGATTTTCGTTTGCGCGAACGTCGGAATCTGGCGAAATTGCGTAACGAGACGACAACCATCCATATCAGGCATTGCCAAGTCGATCAACATCAGGTCGGGCCGAAATACGGTTGCAACGTCGAGCGCCGACATCCCGCCATAGGTCACATGCACCTGGTTTCCGAGCTCTTCAACGAGCAGGCCAAGTGTGTCCGCACCGTCTCGGTCGTCATCGACCACGAGAACCCGAAGAACTTTCCCTGTCCCTGGCATATGTTTTCTTTCTTTCGCCAATCCCACGGTTTGAACCCTGTTGTGAATCGTAGGCCATTCTACCTGATTCGTGGGTGTCAGGTCACCTTCTCCGTGACTTCCGCCAAGATTTGTCGCACTTTCTCGAAGTCGGCGGGCTTGACCAAGTAGTGATCGAACCCCACTTCCAGCGCACGTTGCCGGTCTGTCGCCTGTCGATACCCCGTCACGGCCACTAGCACGATGTCACGGAGTAGGGGCTCCTGACGTATCCGCTTTGCCACTTCCAATCCATCCAACTCCGGCAGGCCGATGTCCAGCAGCATTACGTCGGGCCGATAATCGAAGGCCGCTGCCAATGCGGTGGGGCCGGTGTAAGCCATCCGTACCGAATGCCCCGCTTCCTCCACCAGCATTTTCAAGGCATTCGCCGCATCCAGGTTGTCGTCCACCACCAGGACCCGCAAGGCTGCCCCGGTCGGTTTGGCGAGTTTGGTTGGGGGCAGCTGCGTGGTGCCGGACAGCGTTCCCGGCGGACACACGACAAGACTCACGACGAACTCGCTGCCTTGCCCCAAAGTGCTGGAAACCCCAATGGTTCCCCCGTGCATTTCCACCAGCCGCTTCGCCAGCGTCAATCCAATGCCTAACCCGCCTTGCGAACGGTCGGATGACCGCTCGGCTTGCGTGAACAGGTCAAAGACGTGAGGCAGGAAAGCGGGAGCGATACCGAGGCCCGTATCCCGCACGCGCAGCACCGCTTTGTCGCCCTCCTGCTGGGCGGAGAGACAGATGTGACCGCCTTCCTGGGTGTACTTGGCGGCATTGGTGAGGAGGTTCGTCACGACTTGCTCCAGCCGGGATGCATCGGCGTACAACCAAATCGGGTCTGCTGGCAGCGACACCGTGAGTTCATGACGGCGCTGGTCGATGAGAGGACGAGCCGTCTCCACCGAACGTTCCACGATGCTGTTCACGGCGACCTGCTCCTGGCAAAGCTGAATCGTACCCGTAATCGCGCGGGAGACTTCCAACAGGTCACCGACCAGATGCGTCAGTTGCCCCACCTGTCGCTCAATGATGGCCAGGGCCTTTTGTTGAACGGAGTTCTGGCCTTTCTGGAGTTGAAGCAGTTGCACGGCGTTGAGGATGGGGGCAAGAGGATTGCGAAGTTCATGGCTGAGCATCGCCAGAAACTGATCTTTGCGGCGGTCCAGTTCGGTCAACTTCTCCTCCGCCTGCTTGCGCGCGGTAATATCGCTTATCACGGCTCGGCACACGGGCGTACCGTCAGCATCCTGCGCCTCAGTCGTCTCCAATCGCGCCCAAAAAGGGGCGGCATCTGCACACAGCACACGCAGATCGTACACCTGCGGCGTGCCCGTTTCAAAGAGTTGTTTGTGATGCCGATAGTAGATGTCCTGGTCTTCAGAAAGGATGAAGCGTGTCAACGGCTTCTTGACCAACGCGCGTCTTTCCACGCCCAGCAAACCAGTCGTTGTGAGGTTTGCTTCCAGGATCAGTCCCTGTTCGCTGAGGGTGAAATAACCCACCGGCGCCAGATCGAAAAGGTCGAAATACCGCGCCCGCGCGGCTTCGAGTTCACCCTGTGCCCGTCGCAGTTCCTCGTTCTGCATCTCCAGCTCGATCTGATGCACTTGTAGCTCGTGGAGCAGCAGTCCGGCTTGCTTGGGCGATGGCGTTTTCTGGACCTGGGCCTCGTCGGTATGAGCCTTCTCCTCCGCCCGCCGACGCAAGTCGGCGAAATCGTCTGCACGAGGTCGTTTCTTAGTCATGGCCGGGCTCCGTCCGGGGTGACGACGGGGCCCCATCCTCGTTTTGCGCGCGTATTTCCCGCTCCGTGGTCGCGATAGCATACACTTCCCGGGTCCCGTCCATCAATGCGGTGGCGGTCAGCCACACCTCGACGGTCCGGCCGCCTTTGGCGATCCGCTGCAAGCGATAGGGCTCCAGAGCCTCTGCCCGGGCAAGCTGTTTTACAATGGCCAGCGATTTCTCGCGCTGGCCCTCCGGGATGAGGTCGCGGATGTTCATCGTTAGCGCCTCGGCTTCGCTCCAGCCGTACAGCCGCTCCGCCCCGGGGTTCCAGGCCAGGATACGCCCCTCCAAGTCCTGCGTCAGGACGGCATCGTGAATATCGCGTACCACGACGGCCAGGCGGTGCAGAGCCTCGGATTCCCGCAGGGCCGCCTGGGCATTTCTCATCTCGGTAACCTCCGTGAAGGTGATCACGGCGCCTTCAATCACGTTCTCCAGGGTGCGATAGGGCCGGATGCGCAGCAGGTACCACGCACCCGCCTTGGTTTGCACTTCAATCTCTTTGGGAACCAGGGTGTCCAGGACGGCCTTCACGTCCTCCACCAAATGGTCATAGCCAGTCAAGTTAGATACGATGTGCCCCACGGGGCGTCCCACGTCAGTCAGGATTAGGTTGATCACGTGGGTGACAGCGGGGGTGAATCGCTGGATGCGCAGTTGATGGTCCACGAAAACAGTGCCAATGCCTGTGCCAGCCAGCAGGTTGTTCATGTCGTTGTTGGCCCGCGAAAGATCGACCACCTTCTGTTGCAGTTCGGCGTTGACCGTGGCTAGTTCCTCGTTGACCGATTGCAGTTCCTCCTTGGACGTTTCCAGTTCCTCGTTCGTGGATTGCAGCTCTTCGTTGACCGACTGCATCTCCTCGTTGGAGGATTTCAGCTCTTCGTTGGATGTCTCCAACTCCTCATTCGTGGTGTGGAGGTATTCTTCCTTGGCCCGCAGTTCCTGCGTGAGTGCCGCAATCCGAGCATCGACGTCCACGGCGCTCGGATCGACGCCCTGTGCCAAATCCACGGCTATGGCCTCCTCCCGCGGCTGCTGGACTGGCGAAGGCGATTCCTCAAAGATGACCAGAAACAGGGCCGAATCCGTGGCTGTGTCGGGGCTTGCTGTAACCGGCCGGACTGTCAGATCGACGGTCGTGAAGTTGCCGTTGGTTCTGACCCGCAGCCCCGGGTGGCGCACCGCATCCCTGATGGCCACAGCCTTGTGCAAGGCGGTAGTCAATTCGCGCCGCAACCCTTCGCGGGCCATCTTCAGGATATTCATAACGGCCTCGCCTGGGGTCGGTTCCAGGTACAAGCCGGTGCGGCCGTGAAGGTAGAGGATTTCGCCGCGCTGCTTGATCAGCGCACCGACCGCGGCGTACTGTTCGAGCAGCGTCCGTTCGGTTAACTCGCGCAGTCGGAGCTTGCTTTCGCCGGGAACCTTCGCGGAAGAACGCAAGTCGGCCCCACCTTCCGCCAGCGGCGGGAGATACTTCCCCATGGCCGGGCGCTGTGCGCCGGAACCGTCCTCTTTGCGTTGATACAGCTTCGACTTGTGGTCCAACGTGGCAAACTGGTCCGCGAAGTGGCCCACGGTCTCGGAGGTTCCCAGGAAAAGCGTGCCGCCCGGCTTCAGTGCGTAGTGAAACAGGGGCATGAGCTTCTTCTGGAGCTCCCCCCCCATATAGATCAACAGGTTGCGGCAACTGATCAGGTCCAGTTTGGAAAACGGCGGATCTTTGATCACGTCCTGCTCGGAAAACACCAATAGGTCGCGGAGGCTTTTGTGGACGCGATAGGCCGTGCTGTCCGGCTCCAGGACGAAAAACTGCGATAGTCGTTCCGGTGAGATGTCGGCGGCGATACTGGCGGGATAAACGCCGGTGCGGGCCTGTTCGATGGCCTGGCGATCAATATCCGTGGCGAACACTTGCACTTTGAAACTCTGCTTCAGCAGTTCCATGTGCTCCTGGAGCAGGATGGCGATGGAATATGCCTCCTCGCCGGTGGAGCAACCGGGCACCCAGACGCGGATCGCTGCACCCGCGTCCTTGTCGGCACAAAGTCGCGGGATGACCTGTTCCTTCAGCGCCGCGAACGCCTCCGGGTCGCGGAAAAAATTGGTGACGCCGATCAGCAGATCGCGAAAGAGGGCCTCCACTTCAGCCGGGGTTTGCTGCAAGTGGCGAACGTACTCACTCAACCGTTCGATCTGATGGACAGCCATGCGCCGCTCGACGCGGCGGTTGATCGTGCTTTGCTTGTATAGCGAAAAATCATGGCCGGTCTGGGCACGTAGCAGGATAAAGACCTTCTTCATCGCGTCTCCGGCCTTGGGAGGCGGGAGAGAGACCGGCCGTGGGGGTCTCCCAAAAGCGTGCGCGACGTAGGCGATGATCTGGGGCGGCATCTCGGCGGGCGGCAGCACGTAGTCCACTACCCCAGTGGCGATGGCGCTGCGCGGCATGCCGTCGTATTCGGTAGATTCAGGGTTCTGTGCCATCACCATGCCGCCCTCGCCCTTGACCACCCGCACTCCCAGCGTACCATCGCTGCCAGTGCCGGAAAGCACGATACAGATCGCCCGCTCGTGTTGGTCCTGGGCGAGAGATCGAAAAAAGAAGTCAATCGGCAGGCGATGACCGCGCGGCGCGACAGGTTCCAGCAACTGGAGCGTACCGTCCAGAAAGGCCATGTCCCGATTGGGCGGAATGATGTAGGCGCAGTTGGGCCTGACCGCCATCCCGTCTTCGACCTCGAAGACCTGCATGCGGGTGTAGCGTTTGACCAGGTCGGAGAGGATGCTTTTATGGTCCGGGGCCAGGTGCTGCACCAGGACAAAGGCCATGCCGGGATCGGTCTCAGCAGGCATGCCGGAAAAGAAAGCCTCAAACGCCGCCAAACCACCGGCCGACGCGCCGATGCCGACGATGGGGAAACCCACCTTCGGGCGCACGGCCAAGTCTGCCTCTACCTGAATCGCAGGCTCAACCGGTGTGTCCGGCTCTGCATTCTTAAGCGACGGCGGCTTTGGCTTCGGGCTGGCTTTCTTCTTCTTGGTCATCTTGGGCCTCCTTATCGATCAAATCAGAAACCTCGCAAAGACCGTTTTTCCGCAGCACCGCATTCATCGCTACTGGTCGGATTCCAGAAACGCCCGATATCCATCATCCCCCCTCACTTTAGCGGGTCACAGCCGGGTGTCAACATACGTCCATTTTCCGGGCCCCTTCCCGTTACGCCTCATTGCCGCCGATTTCCCGGTTATTCGAGTCCAAAATCGCTATGTCCAAATTCAAAACGCTGTAAAGCCGTGGCAGACTAGGTTCTCAGCACGGCCTTCGGCTGGATCGGCGTCAAAGCCGTCGGCCCATCCTGAAAGCATCTCGACGGAGCAGCCCGAAGGAGACCCGTCGGTATGGAACCGGTCCCGACGGGAAACCTTAATAATCCCTGAATCGTCCGTCTCGCAGGACGGCGCGGACGTTATTAACCGACTGGACGAGGAAAGGTTTCCAAGCGAGCGGATTATTAACCGCCCCTCAGGAGAAGCCGTTCCCTCGCGCGAGAAACGTTTTCGGATCGCCCGATCGACCGCGGGAAGAGGTTCCGAGGCGAGGAAGAGGCTGCCTGACGCCCCTGACCGCCGAAAAGAAGACGGACTATGCCCGCCCCTTAACAATCCCGAAAGCCGTCCCGACGCCAGATACGGAAATCCCGACGCCATAATAATTTCGCCCTATGCACCGACGGACGAGACCCGGAACAGCTTCATAAGGGCGACGAGCCCGAATCGACGTTCCGTTCGACGACCTGCGAGCTTAATAACGAACGCTTAATAAGCCAGAGGTGTCGAAGGAAACCTTAACCCGGATTTCCCAGACGAGTTCCCGGCATTGGCATGCAATTTGCGCCAGACCCCAGAAATACAGGGTTTTCAGCAATTTCATGCCATTCCGACAGAGGAACCCAATGGGTGACTGCCAAAACGAGGACTTGCGGGTGCGTTTCGACCCCAGCACAGAGAAGCTGCCTGGGCGATAGACACGGGCGTGCGCTATGGTAAAACTGGGAGTTGCACAAGCCTGAATCGGCTCCAGGCTTACTGTAAATGGGAAATCTCGGCTCAAATCGGCCCGAAACAACTGTGACGTCGTGGTCGGTTGCCCTGTGGACGGTTACGAAAGTACGTCACAAGCATGACGGTTCGCATCGCTCCGGATGACGGATGAGCTGCGAACGATGACTCTATGTCGGTCTCGACAGGCAAGTCCACTTTAACTCCGCAGATCGCGGAACACATTCAAACACCCGACAAAGATTAAAATGAGATATCAAGGTATAGCAGGCCGTAGAAAGCGGCAGGTAGGCGGTTGCCGTCATCGCAGGAGGAACGGCAACGCGTTGTTGCGGAGGATGAGGATACTGGCAATCTGTTTCGTGTTGGGAGTAACTTGGGCCTTCGGAATCGACCGAGCCAGAGCCGACGTCGAAGTGGGCGACGCCTACGCGCAGGCCGGCAACGGCAAGTGGACGATCGGCACACATGCCGCAGAAGTAACACTCGAAACGCAAAACGGCAAACTGCTGATGTCGAGCTTCGTGAACAAGCTCACACAGCCGGCCCGCGAGTATGTCGGTGGGAAGAATGCCATCAGCCTGCTCGATGCGCGTGTCGGCGGCAAGAACTCGTCGAGGGCAAAAAGCCCTTGGATGATCCAGAAGGCCGAGACCGTCGAAGTCAAGGTGGGTGGCCGGCGGGCGGTTCAGTTGGACTTGACGATGATACACGATACCGTGCGAGTGCTCTTGCACGTGCTGGCATATCCGGCAAGCGCGGTGTTTCGCCAGTGGGCTGAAATCGAGAACCTCGGGAAAGTTCCCTGCGTGAGTCCTTCGCAGGATCTATACACCCTCGGTTTCCGGATGGACGACGATGCATTCACAAACCACTGGTTGGTCGGGGGAGCCAATAAACCGGACCTAGGAGAGATGCGTGAGGCCAAAATCGCCAATTCGTATCGGCAAGAGATCGCGGGCAAGGCGACCGCTGAGTATGTGCCATGGATGGGATTTCACCGCAACACGGCGCAGGGAGACGGTTGCTTTGTGTTCCTCGACTACCTTGGGAGCTGGTCGCTGCTCGCTGCTCGCGAGGGATCGGGACCTGTTCGAATCGTGGCTCGTTCGGCCGATCTGACGCGCTGCCCCATTGCCCCGGGCGAGAGGTTCGAACTTCCGGCCATATTTTTTGGCGTTTTCCATCGGGACTTGGACGATTTAGGGCAGCGTCTCTACGACTGGCAGTACGCCTATATGTGGGACTACACGCATAACGACTGGCATGCTTTGACGGCGATGAATGCCGATTACACGGACAAGCAATACAATCTGCAGGAAAGCTTCGCGGGCCGCCTGGGATATCTCGACATGGGAGTGATCGATCTGATGCGTGTCACGGGTGTTGACATGCTTTGGGACGACGCGGGGTGGTCGGAAAGCCCCAGCGTATGGTCGGGCAGCGGGGAGGGCCCCGATTTCTCCCAGACGGCGCGATATCGCTTGAAAACGGGCATGAAGTGGTTGTTGTGGTTCGTCGGGCGGCCGACGGTGGAGCTGCTCGACAGCAAGGTTGGCTCGTGGGGCGACTTCCAGTGGCGAACGGATGCCGTGAATGACTTCGACATGCGATCGGACAGGGCGTTTCGCACTCAGATTAAGCGGTTCTTGGATGCAAACCCAGGCAGTTCATTCCACACGTGCTCGGGTGGAAGCACTTATTCGCACACGTGGGAGATTCAGCGTTACTCGGACTTTAACTACCTTGCAGATGCACGTGGCGGAGATTTTGCGAACTATTACTTGTCGTACCTCGAAACGCCCGACAAGTGGATGGACTCAAGTGCAGGGTGTCACATTATGCCTTCCGGGGAGGTTGTGGTTGGATGGCAGCCGGAGACTCGCGGCCGAATCCTGGCTGCGGTTCCTGTGGTCGGATTTAACGGCCCCAGCGCAAGCGAGGCGGATTTGGCTTTTGTAAGACGGAACATCGATGTCTACCATTATCTTCTCCGGGAAGGGGTTGCGGGGCGATGGTCTTACATGTTCCATCCAAGAATTGTGGGAGATCGCGAGCATCACTACGCCCAGCGGACGAGTCATGACCGAACCAAGGCGATGATCATCCTTAAGCATTTGTCGTCTGGAAACGTGACCATCTATCCCAAGGGGCTGCTTCCGGACCACTCGTACGAGGTCGGCTATGAGTCGCACAAGGGCACGGCCACCCGCTCCGGCGCGGACCTCATGGCCAACGGTATCGCGGTAAGTAATCAGGTGGCGGGCGAGATGATCTACCTCGGCATGCCGAACCGGCCTGGGAGTGGCACGGACAAGACTCCCCCCATGCCGCCGTCGCGAGTAATAGCCCGAAGGGAGGTCAACATCGGACACTGCGGAATGGGAATCTACTGGTCGCCAGGCCGCGACGACAACTGGGTCAGCTACCACGAGGTCCGCAGGGGTCAAGACCTAGTCTGGAAGGTGCCGACGGGAGCTTACTTCTTTGATCACTTTCCGCGCTGGGGCAACGGCGACAAGTATTCAGTCCGAACGATCGACGGCGACGGAAACGCAAGCTCCTGGACGGAGGCTGTTTCGTTGGACGACGAGCCGCTGTGCTACTCAGCGCTTGGCGGACATTCATCGACGAAGGGTGCCGCCGGATGGAGCGCGGAGGTTTCCGCGGATGGTCGAACATTTTCCGGGATGCGCTTCGTTCGACCGGCTGGAACGCCCTTCGTCGACTGGAGTCCGGGCTTCCTGGGAGGCTCGAACCAGATTGGCGGGCTCGATGGCTACTGGGAGGAGGCGAAAACCGCACGGGTTGGACGTGGATGGCAGGAGGCCTCGCACACGGCTCTTTGCGTTCGGACTTGGACTGCGCCTCAAGCCGGCACGGTGCGTGTCGTCGGCCGGGCCATGAAAGAGCACTATCGCAGGGACAGTGGTGGACCGCTTCGCGTGCGCGTGCTTCACGGCGCGACGCCGGTGTGGCCCCAAAAGGACTGGGCAGTGATCGGCGTTCCGAATTCGCCCGGCTGCACACACGACTTTGTCCTCACCGTTGCGAAAGGCGACGCCATTCGCTTCGTGCTCGACAAGGGCGCAGCTCCCCAGCGGACGACAAACTATGCCTCGGGAAGCACCTCGGACGACATCATCGCCTGGATGCCGACCATCACGTATCTTCAGGAGCCGAAACAGCGACTGGAGAGCGTCGTGCGCATCCTGTGCGGATCGAGCAACCCTTACGTCGATGCCAACGGAATCGAGTGGTCCGCGGATCAGTTTTTCGCGGGCGGAGCGACCGTAGCGAACACGTTCGAGTTTGAGGGTGTAACACCGACCACGACGGACCAGATGCTCTACCGGCACGGGCGAAAGGGGAAAGACTTCCGCTACTCCATCCCAGTTCGGCTGGGTCTCTACGCGGTGAGGATCAAGGTCGCCGAACCGGAACATGAGTGGTTCTTCGAGCGTCCTATGAACGTGACCATCAACAACAGGCCGGTGCTCGCAAACTTCGACGTCTGCCATGCCGCAAGAAGATGGAAGCGCGCGTACGACCGGACATTCCACTCGATCGTGCCCGACGCCGACGGAAAGATCGTTCTCCGCTTTTCCGGCGGCTGGGATCCACTGCAAAGGACGGATGAGGCGATCGTCCAGGCGATTGAAGTGCTTCCTGAATCAAAGTCCGCTGTTCGCATCAACTGTGGATCCGACTCGTCGTTTGTCGACTGGAACAGTTGCGTTTGGGACGCAGATCGGGCTTTCCAGGGCGGAAAGGCCATCGCTGCGGATACTCCTGTCAGCCAGGCGTCGCCCACGATCTACGATCAAGGGTTATATCGGACGGCACGCGCCGGAAAATCGATCGGCTACACGATATCCATGCCGCCGGGGTTCTACACCGTGCATCTGAAGTTCGCTGAATTGTGGCTCGCCAAGAAGGGGCAAAGGCCCATGGATATCGAGGTCAACGGGCGCGTTATTCGGAAGTCGTGGGATCCGGCGACCACGGCAGGACGCACGCAAATGGCCGTTGACATCCGCGTCGACGATATTGTGCCCAATAAAGACGGGCACATTGTCATCCGAATTTCTGCAGCGGGAGCGAATGATGCGATACTGCAGGGAATCGAAGTCGAATAGGCGTCCACCCCGTGAACCTCTCCCTCGGCCACGGCTCGTCCATCCAGGAGGTGTCGGGCAACGGCAGCTCCATAGCATCCCGAACCGCCAGCCATCCCTCTCCCAAAGTCATACAGCGCATTTTGCCGCTACGAGCGACCCAGCGAAGCTCGCCCCGGGACTCGCAAACCCGAGCCACCGCCAGCGTCGTCTTCGCGTCCTGCCCGACGTACCGCAACACCTCCTCCCGCTTCCCTTCCGCCCAAAGCGCGGGAGCGAGCCTGCCGTTCATGCCCTTGGGCTTCCCTTCGAGCCCCATGCCCCTGGCTGCGGCGTCGAGGGAGACGCCGTAGCCGAGTTTGCAGAGGACGTGGAACATCAGATCCGCGTGGGAGAGAGTTGGGGTAACCCAATGGGTGACTGCCAAAACGAGGATCCGTGGATCAATTGCGACCGTACACTGGAACCGAAATTCTCGGGAAGCAAGGTGACCACCGACGGCGGGTTGCCGATGTAGACGCAGGGGGAACGCGATATTAGAATGGCTCAACGAACGAGCCTGGATCGGCTCCAGGCCCACTGCGAATAGGAAATCCCGGGTTATGACTCGTATCGTTCGTATCCGCCGCCCGGGAGCATTGACATTCGTTGTCGGCCTGGCGACTGCCGCCTGGACGGCCGAATTCTCCGCGACCGCCTTTGGTTGGATCTCCGCTCATTCGGAGATATCGCGGGCCGCTTGGAAGGTCCAGCCGCAGGCGCTGCAAGATCTGTGGTCGAAACCCTTTCGGCTCCCGAACGGGAAGGAAAGCTCCCGACCCATCTCCGAATACCTGATCTCCCGTTGGTCCGGGGCTCCTGACAGCGCGGCGAGTCGGAAGTCACGCGACGAATTCCTCTATTACGAAGGCGATTGGCTGTATCACTACTTCGTTTTTTCGCCCGAAGAGAATCGTGGCCGCGCCGAGCGGGGGGCCAGATGGTATTTTGAACACATCATCGCGGCATTCCGGGAAGGGCGCTCCGCAGATGCCGCTCGCTATGCCGGCGGATTCGCGCATGCGCTGGAAGACCGCAGTTGTCCCGTCCATGCCTACGACGGATATGCCCAAGAACGAGAGCTTTTGGAGACCAAGTATGCCGACCGGGGTCTCCAGGATTCCGACAAGAGTTTCCGAGGCGATGTTCGGTCTTATTCTGCCGTCTGGTTCGTGGACGACCAGGACGTAAAGGTAAGTATCGCCGGCTACCAGCCGAAACCGTTAGGTGACACCCCGGAAAAGGCGGCTATCGAGGTTGCTAGGCGGCTTCAAACGATTTCGGATTACACGCGCAAAATATGTTCTCAAGACCCCAACGTCCCGGGTACTTTCTTGAACGAACACCTGAAGGACAAGTGGTACGGTCCAAGCTACTTCCACCAATGCGGTCCGGCGACCGTTGCCTTGTTGGAAAAGATGGCGCGACAGAGCGCCTACCTGGTGGCTGACGTGTTTCTTACGAGCTATCGGCTGAGTGGGCCTGCCAAATCGCTCGGACGTAATCGTATCGAATCGCGCGAGCTTGCCGTGGAAAGGCGCGAGCGATTGGACCCGGTCAAGTACGTCCTCAAGACCCGCAGCGAGTGATGCGGGTCGTGCGGACTGCTATGGCATAACCGGCCCGCAGTGGGCCGAAGGGTGCCTCGCTGCCGGGTAGGTGACGGCCTGCGGCTTCAGGGGCAGTCGATAGCGGCGCGTCATGATCGTCAACCCGTCATAGCGATGGAAGGCAGGATCGAGCGCCGACTCCATAAATATCCGGTGCAACCCTTCTGCGAATGACTTCGGGACCGCGATTGGGACGCCGTCGCCGCCGAGAAGCTGGCGACGCTCGCCGCCCGATCCGCCGCGGGCGTGTCGAGGGACGATTGGTATCGCAGTTCGTTCGGGCTGTAGTCTGCCTGTGCCGAAATCCGCAGTAGGGACCGACCGCCTGCCGAGAACGCCGTTTCTTACTGCTTGTTTCTTGCAGGCCGGACCAGCAATACCCGGTCCATCAGCACGGCGTCGTCTCTTTTGGAGCCGTTCACATACGATGGCCCCTGCACCTTCAACGAGAGGTAGATTTCGCACTCGTTGGAAATGCCGTTGGACTGATAACATTCCCACAACGTCTGCTGGATTACGCAGCTTTTGTGAGCCCAGACATAACATTTGGGCTCAAGCACATCTCTGCCCAGGGAATAAAAGTGAAACTTTTCGTCCTGGGGCAGCTTCGCCTTGGGAATCTTCTTGATGGCAATCGCCCGCTTGCTCGACGCGCTGTAAAGGCCCATTTCCAAATCGGATGCATGAAACCCGTCTGAGTCGGATTTGGATACGTTCTGAGGCTTTCCCAGCTTCATCGCCCGCCCTTGGACGGCGTCGGGGTCGTCAACCATGTGCGCACCAAAATAGGTCATGGGCTTGAAACTCGTCCAGATGATGTCGGCCACATCCCGGTCCTTGAACTCCGCCGGAAGCGGAACGCTGACGCTCGCCCCGTCGATATAGCCGTTGATTTCCTGGATGAGTTCCGCATGTTTGGCGCGGGGATAGAAGTCTTTGACTACGTCGGGTGCGTTCTCGTGTAGCCGGCGAATCACCTCCTGGCGGCTTGGAGTCAAATCCTTGGACAGGCTTGCGCCGCGATTCAACCTGGCGATGTCCAGCGGCACGCGTTCCTTGGCGATGCGATACAAGATTCCCGCGTCGCCTCCGGCCGCCTTTTCCGCGGAGGCGAGCAACCCCTCGGCCGTCTTGAAAAAGTCATTGTCCAGATACGTCCGCTTTGAGACAGGCACGTCACCGATGTGCTCTTTGATCTCTTCCATGCGTGTCCCGATATAGTCGAGCAGCCGTTGCATGAAAGGCGCCGCCGCTCCGTAATACGCGCCCAGGAACTTATCGACCAGCAGGTTCGCATCGCGGACAGGGTTCTGCATTAGCTGATAGCCCATCCATAGACGGAGGGAGTAAAAGTTGCAGGTGTGGGGACTCTCGCACTCGGCAAAGACCGACTCAACGCGGTTCTTCTGGTAAAGGCGAAGATTGGACGAAATGGCCGCCAGATTAACCGTTGCCTCGTTTCCCGTCCCATACATTATCCAGTAATCCCATATGCCCACTGTGCCAAGCGTGCCCCAGTCGCGAAGCTGACTTAACGCTGTGTGGTTGTTGGGATGGGTGAGAGGCCGCATGGTGTCGGATCGAATCTGTGCCAGCTTGACAAGCACATTGGGACGCGGAACGATTCCCCGGGGGGGCTTCTCGGAGAACAGGTAGGCGGCCGTCTGAACCTTGACATCCGGATAGTCCCCGCAGATGTCGTCAGCGATGGCGTTGATGAACTCAAGCAGAGCACCGGAATAGGCCCCATATTTTCTCTCCCGTGCAAGACAAGCGGGGCACACGCACTTGTCTTCGTTGTCGTTCGCTTCGATGACATAAATCACGGGGTAATTCACAGGGGAAGCTCTCCTGTCCGCTTGGATGTACTCCCGCAGCCGGCTGGCGAAGAGGCGGCGGGCCTGCGGATTGGAAAAGCACACCTGCCCCGGCCCGACGGCGCTGATTGCCCTGAGGCGCTTGCCGTCGGAACTCATGGAAAAGCACTCTTCATATTTCGCCGGCCAGTCTCTCGTGTAATCGAAAAATGTGTGGCAGGCGCGGGGGCTGCCAATCACGGGGAGCAAGCCCCAAGCGGCGCCAGCGGGGTTGGTCTCGTCATGGAAATGATTCTGACGGTTCCGGGCCATGAAGCGGACTCGTTTCTCCGACTCGTCCTTGAAATACGCGTAGATTCCGCGCACGGCGAAGGCGGGCTTGCCGCGCAGCTCGAAGTCTTCCGGCAGCGATAGCCTGTCCATTTTGGGCAGAAACGTGTAGCTCTCATCCAGCCACATGATCCCGATCTGTCGTTCAAGGAACTCCCAGACACCGTACAATGTCCCGCGCGGACGCCCACCTCCGATGACAATATCTTTCCCAACCGTCTTGATCAGCCATTCCTCCGGGCCGAAATCCGCGAAGGAAATGCCATGCGACTGGGCAAACGCCGTTCGCCCGATATAAATCGCCGGCGCATCTGATTTTTCGCTCTCGCCTCTTACCGGCAGAATAGCGCCGGATGCCAACGTCAAATGTTCGGTAAGCTCCCGCGCCGCGTTCTTTTCCACCGCCGTCGCAGCGGAGGAGTAGACCACCACGTACGGGCTCTTTCCCAACGATACGACCGTGACTTCTCCTCGTTGCTTGGCCAGGGAATCGCTCGCTCCGCTGAGAAGCACGACCGCCAACATGCTTGCCACAACTGTTTCTTTCATCTGTGCTGTCTCCCCACTAAGGTCTTCCTGTCTATTCTGTGCTTTCCTTCCGAACTGCGGTAATCCACCAAGCCGCAGTTCGCCATTGATCTCGCCTGTTAAGCAACGAGTTTACCGTATCCTTTTTCCCAAGGTGAACCGCAAGGTGCGGATCGTGATCATCTAAAAGCATCGCCGCAACGCCATCCTGGTCACGAACCGGGCGACGTGGGAAGTGCGTCGCATTGTGCGGACCTATCGAAATCGCTGGACGGGCGAGGAGAACTATTCTCTCTCGGGCGGAACGTTTCCGTAGTCCCAGGGCTGGCCTTGGAACGGCGGTGCCTTCTGCGGTTCGGGCACGATACCCGGCTTCATCTGGCGGGCAAGCGCCACGCCTGCCTCGACGATCTTCGTTCCCGCCGTGATTTCCAGATTGCTGTACGAGGTCAACCGGGTTTCGTAACCGCCGCCATGCGGGCCGAACGCCTCTTCCGTGGGAACGTAAGCCACGTAGTCGTTAGCCAGTCCCACGGGGAAGGTGAACTTGAATGGACTCTTGGCCTTGATCTCCAGTCCTAACTGGACAAAGAGTTCGGCCGGATTACCGATGAACGCCGCTGGCCCGACCTGGATCGCCTGAACCTCGACCTGCGCCACCGGCTCCTTGGCAAGTCTTGCGTCCACGAGTACGATTTCCTTGGCAAACGCCCAGTCGGTAGGGCCGACCTTCTCGACCGGCTGCTGGACCAGCTCCAGAGCCTTCTTCAGACGCTCAGGGCTCGGCACGCGGCGTTTGATCGCCAGAATCTCGCGCCTGACATCGACCGGGCCCAGAGGTCCGCGCGCCATGCTCAACAGTACCTTGACCGCCTCGGCGCCGATGCGCCCGCCGACCAATCGGCACCAATCTTCCGCGCCCGGATTGACGAAGGGGTTCTGATTGTTCACCTGCGTGACGTCGCCGCACGCCCCTTGCAGGAAGACGACCACGCAGTCCTTGCCCATAGCGCCGCGGATCGTCTGTTCCATGTAGTAGATCCAGTTGGCGGAAATGCCGTTATCCGGGTTGCACGTGGCGTGGCAGGCGTAGTTCACCACGCAGCCGATGCATTTCCCGTCCTTGTTCCAGGCGCCGAGCATGCCTACCTCCGGGTCGATCGGTCCGGCCGGCTCGACGATACCCGGGTTAAGCTGGCCGGGATGGGTGAACGTCAACCCGTTCTTCATGCGTAAGCGACGATTGAAGGCCACCTTGTCTTCGGTCCCCTTGCCGACGCCGCAGCGGGCTTCCGCCCGGGACTGGTCGGCCGCACAGATGGCTTCAATAAGCTGTTTTTCCACCTGCTGCAAGTACTTTGGATCGGCGCACGACGATTTCTCGTAGGCCAGCGATTTCACCAGCGGCGAGGTGTCGTCATACTCGCCCGGCAATATGAAACCGATAGGGCCGGACGAATGCGAATGCGACGCGCCGACGAGAATCGCCTCGGGGGGAATGCCGCGTCTTTCGTATACCGCTTTACGCACCGATTCGACCAACGGTCGCCGAACGTCTCCGGCGTCGACGCCCACCAGGGCTACGCGTCGCTTCCCGTCGTCGAAGACCGACGCCCGGACCTTGCACGGATCGTGGATCGTTTGGTAGAGCGGCCCTTTGCCGTATCCGCCAGAGTGCTCCATGCCCAGCTCAGGCGTGATGTCGCGCTCCGCAAACCCGACCTTCAGCAGCCGTTCCGGTGTAGCGGCCCAAGTGTCGACGGCCCAAAGGCCGGAAAACAACGTCAGGACGATCGCACAAGTCAAGACGGGAAAGCAGCAGCGGTTCATCTCAAAGTCTCCTCGTACAAAGAGTTCTTTGAACTTCGCCGGGAAGACGCACACGGTTTCACTTTCCCAGGCAAGTACGCATAACAGTTGTCTTGTGCTTCTGTCGCCCCGTATTTCCCATTATCTGCTCCGCTCGGGCGCGTTCCGAACGGAAGTTCTCCCCCATGGTAACGAAGGGCCACGGCAGATTCCAGTAAGCCCGCTGGTTTCCCGCCCCGGTCATCACCCCATCCATCCCGTGAACCTCTCCCTCGGCCACGGCTCGTCCATCCAGGAAGTATCCGGCAACGGCAGTCCCAGAGCCTCCCGGGCCGTCAGCCATCCCTCTCGCAAGGTCATACGACGAAGCCTGCCGCTCCTGGCGACCCATCTCAGCTCTCTGCACCCCTCGCACGCCCGAGCCAGCTCCAGCGTCGTCTTCGCGTCCTGCGCGACGTATCGCAGCACCTCCTCCCGCTGCCCTTTCGCCCACAGCACGGGAGCATCGGCACCTTTGATACCTTCAAGCTTTCCCGCAATCCCCATGCCCCTGGCTGCGGCGTCGAGGGACACGCCATGCCCGAGCCGGCAGAGGACGTGGAACATCATGTCCACGTGACCGAGTGCCAAGGTACGGCATTGCTCCAGCAACCCCGACTCTTCGGCGAGTACGTCCAGGTCGAAGCCGACCCCGTTCCAGGTGAGGAGCGTGTAGCCGTGCTCGACCTGGTCGGAAAGGTAGCGGACGAGGGAGGCGGCTTCCTGGCGGGTGAGCCGGTCGCCGCCGTGCCACAGGGTCGGTTCCCGGCCATCGCCTGGGAGCGTCGCCGCGCAGGAGATGCCCAGGGGACGGCAGGACCGCCAATCCCCGTCGGGCAGTTTCGCGGTCTCCAGGTCCAGAGCGAGGTAGCGGCGGGTCATGACCTATCATAGCGATCGGGAGGCAGAACCGCTCGTTGGCCTCGTAAATATCCCGTGCAGTCCTTCCATGAATGGCTAGCGAACCGCGACCGGGAAGCCGTCGCCGCCGAGAGGCTGGCGACGCTCGTCGCACGGTGCGGCGCGGGCATATCGAGGGACGATCTCGCCAGGGCTCTCCGTCTCCCGCCCGAGATCCTGGACGACTTGCTACGGGCGCTGACGGCGACGGGGCAGGTCGTGATGCTCAAGGTCGGCGGGCGGACGGTCTACAGGGCGGCGGGGTGAGGCGCAGGGGTCTGCGGTTCGGGCGGATGCAACTGACGCGCGCAAGAGGTCGCCTCGTCGCGGAGATAGGCTACCCTTCTGTCGCGGGCACAAGCTGGCATTCGAGTGTGTCTCGTTTGCGTCCCATGTTCACGAGTTTCCGGGACTTTGATTGCGAGATGGCTATTTGGGACCCGCTGGCCTGGGGTTACTATTGGGGACGACTGGAGAACGTTTTGGATCGCAAAACGAGCATCTTCGGTGCATCAGAACGACGTTATTCGCCTCGCCTCCGTGACCGTGGGCGGCGGACGACTTAGTACTCGGCTACTTTCCACTGGCGATTGTACCTGTCACAAACAGGAATGGCTAGCGGGAGCACTTGGGTTCGGAAGAGATGGTGCATACAACAAGTCCCGGAACTGGCGGTGTTTGCAGCCTTCTCGACCAAGAATCGAGTTGTCTTGCGTTGCCTGGCGTTCTAGACTGAGTACTGTCCCCGCCCCGCCTGCGGTTGTTCTGCCAGGAGAAAGCTGGTGCGAACCTGCCCTCGTTATCATCAGCGGAGCCTGACGTCCGAAGAGACGCTCCGTGCGGCTTTTGAGTTCCGTAACGAAACGGCGCCGTACTTGATCTATGATGTCAACTACTGGCTATTCGGCGACTTGACGCAAAACATCCCCCCTGACTATTGCGACGCTGACCCGGCCAGCATGATCGCCTATCAGTCGCGGAAGATCAACCGGCACATGCAGGAGCACGACGACTGCTACATCCCCTTCCTCATGCCCTGGTATGGCACGGGGGTGCTCGCCTCGGGGTTCGGCGTACCGGTAAAGTTCCAGGATCGCATGGACCCGGCCGTCGACCTGCCAATCATCCAGAGGGTCGAGCAGATCCAGGACCTCCGCAAGCCGGACCCGGTGAAGGACGGTCTGATGCCCCGCGTGCTCCACACGATCCGCGCGATGCGAGCCACGACCGATCTGCCGGTCGGCGTAACCGACTGCCAGGGCCCACTGACGACCGCGCTGCAGATCGTAGGCTACGACAAGATGTGCTACTGGATGTATGACTACCCGGAAGCCATTCACCAGTTGATGCAGAGGGTGACCGATACGCTAATCGACTGGGTGCGGATTCAGAAGCACGCGGCCGCGCAGGAAACCTGCGACGACGCCTACGTGTTGGGCACCAAAATCCCCAGCGGGCTGGGCGGCGTGTGGATCTCCGACGACGACAGCACGCTGTTGGGCGCTGATTTGTACCGCGAGTTCGTCGTGCCCTACAACAGCCAGGTTCTCCAGGCATTCGGGGGCGGGGCGATCCACTACTGCGGTTGCTCCAATCAGCACATCGACAGTTTCCTGGTTACCGACGGCCTGCGAGCGATCCAGAACTTTAACCTCGACAACCTCGACGCCGCCGCCCGAGTGTACCACCCCTTGGCCGAAAAAGGGATCGCCTATATCGCTGGTGACTTCAACGTAGCCGACGAGCGCATCGACGCCTACTACGAGGCCCTCTTCCGCAAGCTCGGCACGCGAGGGCTGATTGTCGCGGCTTATGTTGCGCCGGCGATCAGCCTCGTCAAGGGCAAGTACGCCACGGCTCGGCGTGATCCCTGGGCAACGGGCCGGGCAATCGAAGCGGCAATCAGGAAGTGCAACCGGCCTCATGGCGTCGGGAGGTGTTGACATGGCCACCTCAACCGTTGCCTCCCTGCTTGCACCGTCGATCGCTCGCGACCAGATCCGGATGTCGCCGTGCGACCGGGAGGCATCGCCCAGGAAGAGGCCCAGCGGCACGGCTAACACAGGAGTGACCGAATGGATCGCTTAACCGGCCAGAGACAAATCGTAGCGGGCATCCTCGCAGTCGTACTGGCCACCGGCACAGCTCGGGCAGCAATCGATATCCGGGCGACGCCGGGTGGTTCGGGCACGCAGCAGTTGGCGGCCAAGGAAGTGGTTCGCTACCTGTACCTTCGCACGGGACTTCTGCCCGAGAAGATCGCCGAGCAGGGGACCATCGTCGTCGCGCGGAAGGACGCGGCGCTGTTGACCGATGCGGCGGTCCGCGCGGCGGCCTATGACTTGCAGCCGCAACAGTATGTGCTCAGGACCACTGCCGTTGAGGGAAAGAACACCTGGTGGATCATTGGCGGCGATGACCTCGGCACGCTTTACGGGGCCTATCGCTTTGCCGAAAAGCTCGGCGTACGGTTCTATCTGCACGGCGATGTGATCGCCGACGGGCGGCTCGCCAGGATTCCCGACATGGACGAGACCGGCAAGCCGCTGTTCGGCCTGCGCGGCGTCAATCCCTGGGGTTCCCATCCCTTCGGCTTTGACGCCTGGGGCACCGACGACTATAAGGCCATCTTCAACCAACTGGCCAAGATGCGGATGAACTTCCTCGGCATCCACTGTTATCCCGAAGGTGCTCCCTATGCCGAACCGACCGTCTGGCACGGCATGCCGGGCGATTTCGCTGCCCAGGGTCGGGTGAGGTTGAGCTACCCGCCGCACTATTACAACACGCTGGTCACGGGCGTTTGGGGACCGATGCTTCCCAAAAAGACCGGCGACTACAGCTTCGGCGGCGAGCTGCTTTTCGACCGCGACGACTGGGCCCCCGAGGTGATGTGCGACCACTGTCCCGTGCCGTCCACGCCCGAGGGCTGCAACGAGGTGTTCAACCGCATGGCCGCGCAGTTCCGCGCGGCGTTCGGCTTCGCGGGGCGTTTGGGTGTCAAGACTTGCATCGGCACCGAAGCCCCGTTGACCTTGCCCTGGGCCTTGCAGGAGCGGATCAAGGCCCAGGGAAAGGAGCCGCGAGACCCGGCCACGGTGCGCGAGATCTACGAGGGCACGTTCCGCAGGATCATGGCCAGCCATCCACTGGACTACTACTGGATCTGGACGCCGGAGGGCTGGACCTGGGGCGGCAACAAGCCCGAGCAGTACACAGCCATGGTGCGCGACCTGAAACTGGCCTACGAGGCGATGAAGAAGGTCGGTGCGCCGTTCCGTCTGGCGACCTGCGGCTGGGTGCTTGGTCCACAGTACGATCGGGCGGCGCTGGACGCCGACTTGCCCAAGGACGTGCCCGCCAGCGCGATCAGCCGCAACCTCGGATATACGGAGGTCGATCCGGCCTTTGGCCGCATCCAGGGGCGTGAGAAATGGGCCATTCCCTGGCTCGAAAGCGATGGAATCCACGGGTTGGCTGCCGTGCAACTGGTCGTGGGCCGCATGCGCCGCGATGCCGCCGAGGCTCTGGCTTACGGCTGCACGGGCCTGATGGGCCTGCACTGGCGCACCGACATCCTCGGGCCCAACGTCGCCGCGCTGGCCGAGGCGGGGTGGGACCAGGCGGGCTGGAACCCGTCGCCGGGCAAACTCCCGGCCGAGGCCGCGGCGCCGGCCGATGGCCCGCTCGGCGGCGTGACGGCCGCCTATCCGGGGCGGAAGATCAGCGGCGCCAAGGATGCCGTACCCTACCAGACCTGCCGCTACAACTTCGAGGGCTACGATCTGAAGGTGCCCATTGGTCGGTACCGGGTAACGCTTGGCTTCTGCGAACCGCATTTCGACAAGGCCGGCCAGCGGATCGGCGACTTCAAGCTGCAGGGCAAGACGGTCGTCGAGGGACTCGATATCTTCGCGCGGGTCGGCAAGTTTGCCGCACTCGGTCTGGTGTTCGACAATGTCGAGGTGACTGACGGCTGGCTACGGCTGCGGATCAAGGCCCGGAACTCGTGGCCCTGCATCTCGACCATCGCCATCGAGGGTGCCGGTTTTGTCCGCAAGATCAACTGCGGTGGGCCGGCCTACAGGGACTACGAGGCCGACATTGAGGTGGGCGAGAAGAAAGGCCGCTCGCTGCCGTGCGACGACTTCTATGCCGATTGGGCGGCGGCCAATTTCGGGCCGGAGGCATTTGCCGCGATCGGCCAACTCTTTGCGTCGATCGACGGCAAGGTGCCCATCAGCGTGGCAGGAGGTTGCCCCTCGGGATCGCTGGCCCCTGATGCCCGAGCGTGGGAGCAGTTGCGGGAGCAGTATGCCTTTGTCGATCAATTGGCCGCGATTCGCCCCCAGGTGAAGGGCCGTGGTAATCTCGATCGTTTCGATTACTGGCTGAACACTTTCCGCTACCATTGCCTTTTGGCAGAGATCCGCTGTGCGTTGGGCGTCTTCGAGACGGCGATGAAGCAGGCGGAAGCGGCGTCTGATCCCTCCGTGCGGCGAAAGCAGGCGGAATCGACCGCTCTACCGGCATACAAGGAAGTCGTGCGGCTCTACGGCGAAGCCTATCGCTCGCTGCTGGCGACGGTCAACACGCCCGGCGGGCTGGCCACCGTGGTTAACCTGGAGAACCACTCGCAGTTCTGGTCGGTCGCCATCGACAAGCCGGCGACACGTTTGACTGCGGCGCTGGGCGGCCCTCTTCCGTCCGACGCGGTTCCTCCGAAGCAGTACCAAGGCGCGCCGCGGCTTATCGTTCCCACCGTACGCACGCTGCTTGCGCGGGGTGAAGTCCTGCAGTTGAGAGTCATCGTTCTGGACAACCAGCCACCCCGGTCTGCCGCAGTTCTTTGGCGGCCCCTGGGTGCCGGTGAGTTCCGTGCGATCCGACTGAAACATGTCGCCCGCGCAGTCTACCAAGTTGAGTTGCCATTGCCAAGACAGGATTTCGAGTACCGCATCGAGGCGACGACGGCTGGTGGAGTAAAGTTGACCTGGCCGGCCACCGCACCGGAGATGAACCAGACGGTGTTGCTCTGGAAGGATTGAAGGGCCATGCCGCTGAGGCGGCCTGGATGGCCAATGACCGTCTCCCACGGCACTGAAACGATCGCCGGCCTCGCCGACATCAGTAATCGCGAAAGAACTACCTGTCTCCATGACAAGCAGGCTCGCATGCTGGTGAATCGTATCTCGGCAACTCAGTCGTTTCCTAGGAATCCCATTGAACCACCGAATTCTCGAAGTGATTGCGGTCTGCCCGGCGTGTCCGTCGCATCGAACTCGTCGGCCTGGGGAGCCCTGTCAGGAACTTGCGTTCGCCTCGTGCCAGCGAGGTCCCGGTACTCCACCATGGTCGTTATCTGGTCGTGGGCGTTTCGGACCTTGTCGATCTCGTATCGCGCACCATCCCCTCCCTCCTGCGCCTCAAGCCGCCAGATTCCAGTTGCACGGACCGACGATCGCCTCTACCAGCTTCTCCATGCGCCTCCTTTCCGCCGAGTCCCTTGTCTGAACGCCGATCGGCATGAGCGGGACGCCCTTTGTGTCGGCCCCGAGGAATACTTGGTTCTGATCTCCTGCTGTTCCGAGAGGGCATTGACCCCAGTACCAGGGCATGTGCGGCTTTTGGGCGGCAAACGATGCCCAAACCACCTTTGTGGAGCGACCGTCGAGCATCAAGATCAGCCGAGGGACTCGATTCTGGACCGGGAATCGGCACGCCAACTGCAAAGTCGCGAGCCGCTTTGCTAAAATGTGGGAATCCACCACTACCTGGAGCACACCATCATGTCGCGCATTTGTCTCGCCTTGCTATGTTTGGCGGGCCTCACCGCCGTCGCGGCCAACGAACCGGTCGAAAGCCCGAAGAAGCCGTCCGTCCTGATCGTCAACGGCATGAATGCCGGGCCGATGCGATATGGCGATTTCGATTATTTCCAGCGATTGAATCAACATGGATTCCAGATCGACAACCTCTTTCTCAACGAGCGACGGCTCGATTGGAATCTCATCAAGCAGTACAACTGCCTGGTGATTCTCGACCTGCCGCCCGAAAAGGAGAACCCCGCCGACCAGGGCGTGAGTTGGAACAAGGCTCCGCCGTACAAGAAGGAGTTGCTGCCGTTGCTCGACGCCTATCTGAAGCAGGGCGGCGGGATCTTCTTCATGCCGGCGCTGTGGGACTGGGGGTTCCAGAACAATTCCAAGTACGAGGAGTATCTGAAACGATGGGACGCTCTGCTGCCGTTCGAGTCGGTGCAAGATCCGGCTTCGCTGACCGTCCATCCGCGCAATAGGGTTCCGTTTGTTTACACACAAAAGATCGCCCCGTCGCCCGTGAGCGACGGCGTCAAAGGCATATGGTTTCCCGGCGGCGATTGGATGAGCTATTGGTCGCTGCCAGGGATGCCGCTCTTGGTCTCCAAGGACTGGATCGAGGTGGTGCGGGGCTCCGACACCAGTTTCACCAAGCATCCGACCTTTCAGAAGGTGGATGCCGTGGAGGAACGCTACTACAAGCTCCGAACGTTGCGGCCGGATCCTAAGACCCCGCCCACGCTCTACGCAATTCGTGAAATGCGCGAGGGACGCCTGGCGCTCTGCGCCATGCTCCCGCAATTCACGGTCCTTGCCGGAACCACGTGGATACACGACGGCGTAGTGCTGGACAAGGGCATCGGGGACCGTCCCAGCGATTTCGGAAGACTGTTCGAGAACACGCTCCGCTGGCTGGCCGAGCCGAGCCTCAAGAGCGGCTCGCTGGGCGGATATGTTCAGGATCCCAGACAATTGGTGCGGCCTAACCTGCGGAAGAAGCCGGACGAGTTCTTTTCGCAATTCAACAGTTACCAGAACCCCACCCCACCGGGCAACGTCTATCGCGGCCTGGTCGGCGCACGCACTACCTATTCCTCGGGCCGGGGGACCGTCGAGGAATATGCCAGGGCCGCCACGGACGCGGGGCTGGATTTTATCGTCTTCCTGGAGGAGTTCGGCAAGAAGGGCGGCCTGACCGAGGCCAAGTACCGCAACCTGGAGGCGGATTGCAAGAGACTTTCGACCGACAAGCTCCTGCTCCTGCCCGGGTTTTCCTTCCGGAACAACCTCGGCAACCACCAGTTCGTCTACGGCTTTGGTATCCTGTGGCCCAGCAACACCCAATTCGTCGGTCCCAACGGCGACGAGCTGCGCCACCAATGTTTCGACAAGGAAGGAAAGCTCGACTTCAACGACGAGGACGCTAAGAACTGGCTTTGGACCAGCGTCGACCAGCAGGGCCGCAACCTTGGCTACTACAACTTCGTCAACAGCCCGGCCGACACGATGCCGGTCCGCGATTTGCGGCTCTTCGGCATCCTCGGCGTGATGACCTACCTGGACGGCAAACTCGTGGAAGACCTGACGCCGCAGTACATCAGCTATGAGAAGTGGGGAAACCCGCCGGCGGCCTGCGCGGTGGAGATCGTCCATTCTCCCGCGGAACTTGTGCGGGCGGTCAAGGAGAAGCATTATCTGACCCACGTGGCCGCCAAAACACTTGCCGATTTGCCGACGGCAATGCAGTACAGCAATCATCATTGTAACGTCAACCCGTCGAGCGGCCCGCGGATCAAGTCCTGGGCCGGCTGGCAGCGGACATTTACCTATGCCGGAGAGCCGTTCGTGCCGGCGAACTACCGCATCCGGCCGTATTGCTGGGTCACCTCCGACGTCGGCTTGAAGGAGATCGTCGTCTATGATTACACGAAGCCTTATCGCCGTATCTTGCTCCACGGCGCCAAGGAGTTCAAGCGGATCTTCGAGTGGGCGTTTGACCGCCATCACGTGTTGACGCTGGAGGTGACCGATCTGGCCGGGAGTCGAGCGGTGAGCGCCGGCCTTGAGTGCGGGAGCGATGCGAATTTCTTTAGCAGTTGCGCCGACCGACAGAATGGTCAACTGTGGCATGGTCCGCTGACGATGAGCACCACTGCCAACAATTGTTCGCCGGGACTGAATCTGCCGCAGATATCGGTCGGCACCACGTGGGACGGCGGCCCGCCGCCGCCCGCCTCCACAGAATTCAACATTCATCCGGGCATCCGGATCAAGCCGAATCGGCACGAGGGGATCGTGTACTACAGTGGGGGCTATTTGATGGCCGGCGACATGTGGCCGACCTGCATAGACGACTGCGTGACGAACTTCGCGGTCCGCGGCGACGATATCTACGCGCCGGGCAAGACGAACTTCGCGGTCCGCGGCGAAGATATCTACGCGCCGGGCAAGGTGTGCAATGGCGGCTGCACCTTGGGACCCATGCATCCGAGCGAGTACATGACGTTTACTATCCGCCGCACGGGGTATTTGCAACGTCCGGGCGGCGTCAGCATCGAATGGCATCCCATGTGGCCGGAGCGGGTGGGCGGCAACCTGGCGCTGATCGAAGGCACCATGACCTTCAAGAAAGACACGCCCTTGGAAGACATGCACGTTCTCTCGGCGGTGATGCAGAACTATTCCAAGCAAAGTGGCAGTATCCCGCTCTTGGCCGTCCGCCGCAACGGCGAATTGCCGCTCCTCTGTGGCCCGCAGCAATCCTTCGTCACGCCCGACGTTGGCATTTCGCCAAGCTTGGGGCTCGGTCCGACCGGCAAGTATGCCATCGATCCCGGCGGATATTTTGCCGCTCTGCCCACCGGGGAAGGGATCCCCACGGTGCTGTTCAACACGGGAACGGATCCCCTGTTGTTTTCTCTTGTGAACGGCTCCGGGTTGGGTGGCGCCGACTTCACTTTTCCGGTGCAGGGCAAGACCTTCAAGGCCGGCGACTGCTTGAGCTGGCGATTCCTGGTGATCATGGACAATCTGGACCAGCCCGTCCACAATCTACACCGCGTCGAACGGCTCTGGGCTTATTACGGCCTCGATGGCAAGCACACCTGCGGGATCAAGGTGAAACGCGGCAAGCTAGTGTCGCATTTCGGACTGGTCGATATCGCGGCCGAGGGCGGCGTCTTGGAGTTTGAGGTGCCGAAGCCGGACTTTTTATTGGATTTGCCATTGGGCCTGCGTTTCATCGGCTTCAACCCGAACTGGGCGGTGGGACAACTCCAGGTCAGCGGCTATTCGATGGGCTACTACACCAACGGAGCCAACGTGTATCGCAACCTAGGGATCGACGATCGCAAGATGGCCTATCTGGCGGTTTATCCCGACAACGTGCCGCTGAGCCATTCGATCGTCGGCCATCCGGTGCAGTGCGACAACCCGCAACTGGTTATCGAATTCGCCCAATTGAACGCCAAGCCGACGGAATATCACGTGGCGGTGAACAACCCGACGGACGCGCCGATCAAGACGGTCTTGAAGAAGTGCATGGACCTGCCGGGTTTCGAGTTTGCCGACACGGCGGTGGATGTTCCGCCGGGCGGCT
>Ga0181520_10002864_pt1 | contig 31232 bp, 27 predicted proteins | sample PEATcosm2014_Bin_29_FD_132451 | JGI IMG/M metagenome (GOLD analysis project Ga0181520, IMG submission 132451) | Peatland microbial communities from MTU Mesocosm Facility, Houghton, MI, USA - PEATcosm2014_Bin02_30_metaG | ecosystem: Environmental > Terrestrial > Soil > Wetlands > Peat | place...
AACCAAAGCAAAGGCCACACCCAAAACCCACAAGGCGGCGGCCTAAAGGCCGCATCGCTTTGTTTCACAAAGCGGACAGATCACTAATTATCAAAACCGGACAACTTGACTTGTTAACGACAGAGTTGCGGGTGGAGACGGGAGAATTCGCCATTGGTGGTTTGTCGCCCAAGCCTCAGCCTGACGCCCGGCGAGCATGTCCTTCGGCGTGATGTAGGCCGATGGCACTGTTCAGGCGGACGTTGTTGTAATGCTCGACGCAGCCCTGCACCAGACGCCGCGCGTCTTCCAGCGACAGGGGCGTTCCCGGCCGGATGCACTCTCCTTTGAGCGATTTGTGCCAGCGTTCGATCTTTCCGTTCGATTGCGGATAGTAGGGCGAAGTTCGGACGTGGGTCGTGCCCGAGATCCGAATGAACTCCTTGAAGCCCTTGGCGATGAACTGCGGTCCGTTGTCGGAGATGATCCGTGGCCGCGCCTCCGGATGAAGTTCCTTGGCCCGCTCCAATTATGATCTCGATGTCCGCCTCGGTCATCGACTCTCGCAGATCCCAGTTGACGATGTATCGGCTGCAGCCGTCCAGAATGCTGCACAGGTAATAGAACGTCCCGCTGATGTCGATGTACGACACGTCAATGTGCCAGTGCTGATGAGCGGCCAGCGGCTGCTCAAAGCCCGTGCCCTTCTTCGACGGCTTCCCGTTCCACTTCGATAACAGTCCCGCCTGGCTTAGAACCCGCCAGGCGCCGGTCGGGCTCACCGCCGCAAAGAAGACCGCGGGCTGCAGACCCAGCTCATCGCAGAGCTTCGAGATCGGCTCCTTGTCCAGCAAATGCCGCCTCAGGATGGCGACTTTCTCTCCTGGCGTGTAGTGCTTCCGTTGCTTCTTCGTGCGTTCTCTCCATTACCTTACCGGGAGGACGCCTCCTCCATTTCCGGCTGAACCGGAACAAAGCAAGCTCTTTGCGCCAAAGGATTCAAGGAGGATAATAGTCGAGATCACAACTATTATTTTCTTTTACTACCGGGGCAAGAAGACTCACATCAACACCAAGATTGGCCCTAATGAGAGCGATCTTGACGACTATCTCTGTACAGCGATGGCGAAACAGGTGAACCTCACCAAGAAGCAGTTCGGTGCGCTTGTGGAGTGCACTTTGACCGATGAGGTGTACGGACAGATGCTTATCGCGGCAGGGCACGTCAGGATCGAGCCGTCTCGCCAACCTAAGCCTTAACTCTTCGGATACGCTGTGGCAAAATTGTGCTGCTCCCACGCCAACAATTACAATATAAGTAGGTGCTCCCCGGCTTCGACCCCCTGGTATCCGAATGGTTCGCTACGCGTTTCGGCGTCCCCACCGAGCCGCAGTTGCTTGGGTGGCCGGAGATCCGCGCCGGCCGTGACGTCCTGGTCTCGGCGCCCACAGGCTCCGGCAAAACGCTGGCCGCTTTTCTGATCGCCATCGACACGCTGGTGCGCCAGGCCCGCTGCCGCGAACTCCCCGACCGCACCCAGGTGGTCTACGTTTCGCCGCTAAAAGCGCTGAGCAACGACGTCCATAAGAACCTCGAAGTGCCGCTCGCGGAAATCGCCGAGCTGGCCCGCCAGCGCGGCGTTCCGCTGGCGCCCGTACGCGCGGCCCTGCGCACCGGCGATACGCCCCAGTGGGAGCGCCAGCGCATGACCCGCGAACGTCCCCACATCCTGGTCACCACGCCGGAATCGCTCTTCATCCTGCTCACCGCCGGCAAGTCCCGCGAGATGCTGGCGGGCGTGCGCACGTCGATCGTGGATGAGATCCACGCCGTCGCCGACGATAAACGCGGCTCGCACCTGGCGCTCACCCTGGCGCGCCTGGACCGCCTCGTCGAGCAGAATGGCGGCTCGCCCCCGCAGCGCGTCGGCCTCTCGGCCACCGTCAAGCCGATCGAAGAGGTGGCTGCCTTTCTCAGCGACCAGGCCGCGGTGATCGACGTAGGCCACCGGCGCGCCATGGATCTGGCGATCGAAGTGCCGCGCGACGAGCTGGGCGCCGTGGCCAGCACCGAAATGTGGGGCGAGATCTACGACCGCGTGGCTCAGCTTATCCGCGAGCATCGCACCACCCTGGTCTTCGTCAACACGCGCCGCATGTCCGAGCGCATGGCGCACCAGTTGGCCGAGCGGCTGGGCGAAAACGCCGTCCTGCCGCACCATGGCAGCCTCTCGCGCGCGCTGCGCCTGGAGGCCGAGCGGCGTCTCAAGAACGGCGAGCTGCGCGCGGTGGTGGCCACCGCTTCGCTGGAATTGGGAATCGACATCGGCACGGTGGACCTGGTCTGCCAGATCGGCTCGCCGCGCTCCATCGCGGTCGGCCTGCAGCGCTTCGGCCGCGCCGGCCACTGGGTGGGCGCGCTACCCAAGGGGCGCCTCTTCGCCACCACGCGCGACGAACTGATCGAATCGGCCGCTCTGCTGCGCGCCATCCGCCGCGGCGAACTCGATAGCCTGGAGATTCCCCGCAACGCGCTCGATATCCTGGCGCAGCAGATGGTGGCCGTCTGCGCTTCCGAAGACCTGGCGGAGGACGACCTGTTCGCGCTGGTCCGCCGCGCCTGGCCGTATCGCACGCTGCCGCGCGCCGATTTCGACGCGGTTCTCGCGACCTTGACCGAAGGCATCTCCACCTCGCGCGGGCGCACCGGCGCCTATTTGCATCGCGATGCCGTCAACCGCCGCGTGCGCGGACGGCGCGGCGCGCGCATGACCGCCATCCTTTCGGGCGGCGCCATCCCCGATACCTCGCAATTCCTGGTGGTGGCCGAGCCGGAGGGCATGACGGTGGGCACCGTGGACGAGGATTTCGCCACCGAGAGCATGTCCGGCGATATCTTCCTGCTGGGCACCACGTCGTGGCGCATCAAGCGCATCGAGGCCGGCCGCGTGCGCGTGGAGAATGCCAAGGGCGCCGCGCCGGGCATCCCCTTCTGGCTGGGAGAAGCGCCCGGCCGCACGCGCGAGCTTTCCTATGAAATGTCCGCCCTGCGCGAAGAGCTGGGCCGCGCGGGCGCGTGCCCGGAAGAGTGCGGCCTGGACCGCAGCGGCTCCGAGCAGGCCGTCGAATACGCGCGCGCGGGCTCGGCGGCCCTCGGCGCCATGCCCTCCACGAAGACCGTCGTCGCCGAGCGCTTTTTCGACGAGGCCGGCGGCATGCAGCTCATCCTGCACGCCCCCTTCGGCTCGCGCATCAACCGCGCCTGGGGCCTGGCGTTGCGCAAGCGCTTCTGCCGCTCCTTCAATTTCGAACTGCAGGCCGCCGCCACCGATAACGGCATCGTCCTTTCGCTCGGCGAGCAGCATTCGTTTCCGCTCGAGATCGTCTTCGAGTTCCTGCGCCCCGAAACCGTGGAAGAGGTGCTCACCCAGGCGCTGCTGCCCTCGCCCATGTTCACCGCCCGCTGGCGCTGGAACGCCTCGCGCGCGCTGGCCCTGCCGCGCTACTGGGGCGGGCGCAAGGTGCCGCCGCAGATCCAGCGCATGCGCGCCGATGACCTGCTGGCCGCGGTCTTCCCCGACCAGGCCGCCTGCCCCGAGAACCTCGAATGCGAGATCCGCGTTCCCGATCACCCGCTCGTTCGGGAGACCATCGGCAACTGCCTCCACGAGGCCATGGATCTCGATGGGCTGCGCGAGGTGCTCGCCGCCATCCGCGACGGCCGCATACGCACCGTGGCCATCGATACGCCCGAGCCATCGCCCTTCTCGCACGAGATCCTCAATTCGAATCCCTACGCCTATCTCGACGATGCGCCCCTCGAAGAGCGCCGCGCACGCGCCGTGCAGTTGCGCCGCTCGCTGCCCGCCGATCAGGCCGAGGCCGCCGGCGCGCTCGACCCGGAAGCCATCGGGCAGGTGGCCGCCGAGGTCTGGCCGCCCATACGCGATCCCGATGAATTGCACGATGCCCTGCTGGGATTGGGCGTCCTGCCGGTGGAACGCGAGCCGGCGGGCGTGCTGTTCGCGCCTCTTGAAAATGCCCGCCGTGCCACCACCCTGATCGCCGATGGCCGCCGCTTCCGTGTGGCCGCCGAGCGCCTGGACCTGGTTCGCCCGGTCTACCCGCGCGCCGCCTTCGAGCCGGAAATCACCGCACCCGCGGGCGGCCGTCCCGTGCCCGAATCGCAAGAAGCGTGCGCCGCCGAGATCCTGCGCGGATGGTTCGAATGCTCGCCCCCGCTGCGCGCTTCCGAACTGGCGCGCGACCTGGCCATGCCGGCGGACCTCGTAGACCAGGCTCTGGCTCGCCTTGAAGCCGAAGGCCAAATCCTGCGCGGCCACTTCGGTGGGGCATGCTTTAGCTTGCCCGAAACCTCGCCCGAAACCACTGAGATCGAATGGTGCCATCGCCGCCTGCTGGCCCGCATTCATCGCCTCACCATCGGCCGTCTGCGGCGCGAAATCGAGCCGGCCACGACGGCCGCCTACTTCGCCTTCCTGAATCGCTGGCAGCACCTTTCCCCGGGCGGTCAACTGCATGGCGTGGATGGCACGCTGCAGATCGTCCGCCAGTTGCAGGGCTGCGAGTTCCCGGCCGCCGCGTGGGAAACCGAGGTCCTGCCGCGCCGTGTGGCGCGCTACCAGCCCGATTATCTGGACCAGCTCTGCCTGGCCGGCGAAGTGAGCTGGGGACGCCTTTCGCCGCATCCCGCCTTCGAGCGCGCCGCGCATTCTCAGGACGTCGGCGACGAGCGTCGCAGCCGCCGCGTACGTCCCACGCGCGTGGCCCCGCTGGCCATCTTCCTGCGCGAGGACGCCGCCTGGCTGCTGGCCACGCCGCAGCCCTCCAGCGCCGATTCGCTTTCGCACCCGGCGCGCGAGGTGCTGGCTGCTCTCGAATCGCGCGGCGCGGCTTTCTTCGCCGATTTGGCGCGCGCCACCGGCCGCCTAGCCAGCGAAGTGGAGGATGCCCTCTGGGAACTGGTAGCCGCCGGTCTGGTGACGGCCGATGGCTTCGAGAACCTGCGCGCGCTGCTCGATCCCAAGCGGCGCCGCGGCGAGGGGCGCGGCCGCCACTCCCGCCCCCGGCATTCGCCGGGCCGCTGGGACCTTCTGCGCCACGCGCCGGCCGCCGATGGCGCCAACGCCGAAGTCTTCGCCCGCCAGCTCCTGCTGCGCTGGGGCGTGGTGTTTCGCGATGCCGCCGTGCGCGAGCCGTTGGCGCCTGCCTGGCGCGACCTGCTGGTGGCGCTGCGCCGCATGGAATCGCGCGGCGAAATTCGCGGCGGAAGATTTCTGGCCGCTTTCATCGGCGAGCAGTTCGCGCTGCCCGAGGCGCTCGACCTGCTACGCGCCATCCGCCGCACCGGGGACACTGCGCCGGCGCCCGAAGGCCCAGGCCCCTGGGCGTCGCTGGCCGAGCCCGCGGCACCGCCCGAAACCCTGGAGCTGGCGCGGCGAGCCTAGGGCGCTGAAGGCCGCGAAGCGGTCCCCTACAATATCCGCGCCTCTCGTTCGTCTATAACCATAGGTGACGGACGCAGTGAGTCTCGAACGGATGGCACTCGAACAGGACGGGCCGATCTCGGAAGCGTTCCAGCGGGAGCACTCCCGGCTGCGCAACTTCATTCGCCGGCGGGTGCCCGATCCGCGCGATGCCGAAGACATCGTGCAGGAGGTCTTCTGCGAACTGGTGGAGGCCAACCGCCTGCTGATGCCGATTGAGCACCTCACCGGCTGGCTGTTTCGCGTGGCGAGCAATCGCATCACGGATCTCTTCCGCAAGAAGAAGCCCGAGAGCTTCAGCGATGCCGCCATCGCGGATGAAGATGACGAGCTGCTGCATCTGGAAGACCTGCTGCCTTCGCCCGATGCCGGGCCGGAGGCGCTGTACGCCCGCGGCCTGCTTCTCGACGAACTCGAGTTGGCGGTCGACGAGCTGCCCAAGGTGCAGCGGGAAGTTCTTGTAGCGCACGAACTGGAAGGCCGCAGCTTCAAGGAAATCGCCGCCGCCACCGGCGTGGGCGTGAATACGCTGCTCTCGCGCAAGCGCTACGCCGTGCCGCATTTGCGCTCACGGCTGCAAAGCGTCTACGACGAATTTACGAAAGGATGAGGAACTGGACATGCGAAGGAAGAAGTTGATTTACCTGGTCCCCCTGGGGATTCTAGGGGTTCTGCTATTCATCGCCCTGGGCGGCGAAATCGTGCAGCATCTGTGGAACTGGGTGCTGCCGCCGATCTTCGGCTGGCACCAGATCGGCTTCTGGCAGGCTCTCGCGCTTTTGGCGCTGTGCCGCATCCTCTTCGGCGGCTTCGGTCACCGCGGTTTCGGCCACCACGGTTTCCATCGCTCCGGTTTTCGCCGCCGCATGGCCGAACGTTGCGAGAAGATGACCCCCGAGGAGCGGGAACGGTTCCGTCAGCGCATGGGCGGGCGTTGGGGCTTCCCTCCGCCCGCCAGCCCGAGCGAGGGGCAGGGAAGCTGACAGCATGCTCACCCGGATTCTTCCACAGCGCATCGACAACGCCTATCGCGGTCATGTGCTGGCGCTCTGGCTCTTCATACCGATCTTGTTCTTGAAGACGGGTATCGCCGCCGCCACCATTTTCAACGGCCGCGTTGCGGCGCAATCGGCCGATGGCATTCCCCTCGACAGCTTCGGTCCCGGCGGCGCGCAGGCCGTAGTGGCGCTTTTCGCGATCTGGGGACTGTCGCAGCTTGTGCTCAGCGTGCTTGGGGTACTGGCGCTCGCGCGCTATCGCGCCATGATTCCGTTGCTGTTCGTTCTGTTTCTGACCGAGCACCTCGCCAGGAGGTGGATCCTGCTGGTGAAGCCCATCGCCCGCACCGGAACGCCTTCCGGTGTCTATATCAATCTCGTGCTCCTCGGGTTGATGATCGTCGGCCTGGCGCTGTCGCTGCGCGACCGTAAGGCGCCGGTTCCGGAAATCGATCCTGCTGTATAAATAAAGAATCTATGCGAATGCGTACGGCGGTTCTGAGCCTGGCCCTAGCCTCGCTTGTGGCGGCGGCGCCGGTCGAGAAATTGAAGAACGCGAATGTGGTCTCGCTCGAATTCAAATTGAAGCCCGGCGAAGCGGCGGCGGTCGATGGCCGGCCTGCGGCGGCGGTCTTCTTCAGCGATGGCGCGCTCGAATTGAGCGCTCCCGGCGAGCCGGCCCGCAAGAGCGCCTTTACGCGCGGCGACGTCGTTTTTCAGTCTGGCAAGGCAGGAACGGTCAAGAACGTGGGCTCCGCGGAGATTGACTTCGTGCGCACCGAGTTCCTGACCGATGGCAGCGGCGAAACTTGGGGAACAGCCGGCCTTTCGCCCAACTACAAGCTGCTCATCGAGAACCGCTACACGCGCGTTTACGACATCCGGATTCCGGCGCACACGCGCGAACCGCAGCACACCCATCGCGCGCGGGTCGTCGTGTGCCTCTCGGGCGCCGAGCTCAAGCACCTCATGCCGGATGGACGCGAAGAGCCATCCACGCTGCGGACCGGCGAAGTCGCGTGGCGCCTCGGAGCCACGCATATCGGCCAGAATCTGGGAGACACCGATCTCTGGGTGATCGCCATCGAGCCCAAGTAGCGCGTGCGAAATGGCACGCTTCCTACGCCACCTGCTAGACTCAAAAACAGCTCATGTGGTCAACTCCTGAATCATCCAAATTGTTTCTCGCGGGGCTTGTCGAACGCGCCCGCAGCTTGAAAAAGACGATTGTTTTTCCCGAGGGCGGCGACCCGCGGGTGATCGAGGCCGCCACGCGGTTGGCGCGGGAAGGCATTCTCAGGCCGATTCTGGTCGCTCCTGCACCGCACCCCGCCATCCAGGGCGTGGAATTCGTCGATCCCGAAACCTCCCCGTTGACCCGCAAGTACGCGGCCCTTTTCTATGAGCGCCGCCGCTCCAAGGGCATTACGCAAGTCGAGGCCGATGCCACCGCCCGCAAGCCGCTCTATTTCTCGGCCCTGATGCTGGCCTCGGGCGAAGCCGATGGCTTCGTAGGCGGGAGCGTCAACTCCACCGGCGACACCGTTCGCGCGGCCATTCAGTCTGTCGGGCTGGACCCGCGCACCAATCTGGTTTCGAGCGTCTTCATTATGGCTCTGCAGGATCAATCTCTCGGCCATAACGGCCTGATGGCCTTCGCCGATTGCGCGGTGATCGTCGCGCCCACCGCTCCGCAGCTTGCCGATATCGCCATCGCCACTGCCGGCAGCACGCGCGTTCTGCTGGGCGCCGAGCCGGCTGTCGCCATGCTCAGCTTCTCCACCCGCAAGAGCGCCAAGCACGAGGAAGTAGACAAGGTTGTCGAGGCGCTGGCCATCGTGCGCGAGCGCGCTCCCGAGCTGAACGTGGATGGCGAAATGCAAGCCGACGCCGCCATTTCGCCGTTCGTGGCCAATCTGAAAGCGCCCGGATCGAAAGTGGCCGGCCGCGCCAATACCCTGATCTTCCCCAACCTCGCCGCCGCGAACATCGGCTATAAGCTGGTGGAGCGGCTGGGCGGCGCCGTGGCCATTGGTCCGTTCCTGCAGGGCCTCGCCAAACCCGCCAACGATCTTTCCCGTGGCTGCTCGGCCGACGACATTTATAGTGTGGCCGTGGTTACGGCTGTACAATCCGATAAAGGCTAGCCTTCGATGTTGCCCTACCGCCTGGTCTACTCGGAAGGGTACGACCTGCACTTGGGCGCGCACGTTTTCCCGTCCCAGAAGTACCGCTGGCTGCACGACCGCCTGCTACGCACACGCTTCGCCGCCGCCGAGGATTTCGTCGAGCCGCAGCCGGCCGCGGATGATGACATCCTCCTGGTGCACGATGCCGAGTGGGTCGATAAGCTGCGCCACGGAACGATGACCTACCAGGACATCCTGCGGCTGGAGATTCCCTACTCGCGCCAGATGGTGACCGCCTTTTGGCTGGCGGCCGGCGGCACCCTTCTGGCGGCGCGCCTGGCTCTTCAGGCAGGCCTGGGCTTTAATGTCGGCGGCGGCTTCCATCACGCCTTCCCCGGCCATGGAGAAGGCTTCTGCGCGGTCAACGATATCGCCGTGGCCATACGGCGCTTGCAGCGCGATGCCGCCGTACGGCGCGCCATGGTGGTGGATTGCGACGTGCACCACGGCAACGGCACCGCCGCCATCTTCACCGGCGATCCCTCTGTCTTCACTCTCTCCATCCACCAGTACAATAACTACCCCAGCGAAAAGCCACCTTCGAGCCTCGATATCCATTTGGCCGATGGCATTGGAGACGCCGAGTACATCCAGCGGCTGGAGCACGGTCTGCGCGGCGCGCTGGGCCTGTTCGAGCCGGACCTGCTGGTCTACGTGGCAGGCGCCGACCCGTTCCGCGAGGACCAATTGGGCGGCCTCTTACTCAGCTTCGAAGGCCTCGAAGAGCGCGACCGCATCGTGATCGGAACCGCGCTCGCTCGCCGCATTCCCGTGGTGATCGTGCTGGCCGGCGGCTACGCCGTCAGCGTGGAGGACACCATCACCATCCACGCCAACACCGCCGCGGTGGCCCGCGATCTGATGCTCAGCGATCCCCGCCCCCAGGCTTGAGCGAAGCCGCCGCGCCTATCCCCACCAGGTCTCGCCGGGAACCAGGTTCGCCTTGAGGTAATTTTGGTCGAGGTCGATACCGAGGCCGGGGAGCGTCGATATTTTCATGCGGCCGTTCTTGATCACCGGGGCATTGCTGGCCGCCACCTTGGTCTGGTCCGCGGTGCGCACGCATTCCATCCACGGGCAGTTGAAATGCGCCGCCGAAAACTGCTGCGAGGCCATGTTCAACAAATGTCCGCTGACGTTGTGCAGGCAGATCGGGATGCGGTACGCGGCGGCCATATCGGCGAGGATCTTGACGCCCGTGATGCCGCCCGAATTGATCAGATCCGGCTGGAGCATGTCCACCGCCTGGTTTTGCAGGAAAGGCAAAGCCCCGTCCAGCAGCTCGATATTCTCCCCCGTCGAGATGGGCACCCGCGCGGAACGCCGCAGCGCCATCCAGGACTCGCTGAAAAGCGGCGCCACGGGATCCTCGAAGTACAGCGGCTTGATCGGCTCAATGGCCTGCGCCACTTTGATGGCCGTGGGCGTGTCCAGCTCGGCGTGGCAATGCACGATGATCTCCCATTCCGGGCCGAACGCTTCCCGCGCGTTGGCATAGGCCTGCTCGACCCTGCGGATTTCGCGCGGCCCTATGCTGGGCACGTACTCCTGCATGTTCCCGCCGAACGCCGTGTGGATATCGATTTTGAAGGCCCGGAAGCCGCGCGGGTCGTTCGTCCAGCTATCCACGATGCGCTTCCAGTTCTCGCGGTTGAGAAACTCGGCGCTCCCGCTGCAATGCGAGTAGAGCGGTATCTCGTCGCGGAAATTCCCGCCCAGCAGCTTCGAGACCGGCTGATTCAGGATCTTTCCCGCCAGGTCCCACAGCGCGATATCGATGCCGCTCAAGACGCGCACCTGCCGTCCCCGCTGCGGGAACGCGTAGAACATATTGTGGAAGTGCACACGGATGGCCAGCGGATCTTTGCCGATGAGGCCGAGATGCGGCAGCCGGCCCTTATGCAACACGGAGATGACATCGCGCGCGACCGGGCCGCTCGCGCCGCAAGGCCCATAGCCCGAGATCCCGGCGTCGGTTTCGATCTTGATCATGGTGCCGGGGTCGGTCGCCTGCATGGCCTTGATGTCCGTGATCTTGATCTGATCCTGGGCCGGAGCCGCCAAAGCCTCATAGCGGGATAGAGAGGCGCCGATGGGCAACGCCAGGGCCGCCTTCAACAGACCGCGTCTCGTCATGCGCATAAGTGACCTCCGTAAAATTATAGGCGACTGCATGAGCGAACGCGCCGCCGGGGTGCGCCGCGCCGCCCCGGATCCACTCTGCGCGGTCATAATGAAATCAGTGGCTGCGTTGACGTTTCCCGAAGCACGCGCAATGGTGCTCGCCAAAGTGGGCGGCATGGCTGTCCATCCGCCTAGCGAGAGTGTGCTTATCGAGAGCGCCGGCGGCCGCGTGCTGGCCGAAGATATCGCCGCCGATCGCGATTCTCCCGCGGTCGCGCGCTCGGTCCGCGATGGTTACGCGGTGCGCTCGAGCGACGTGCCCGGTTCCCTCGAAATCATTGGGGAGGTGCGCGCCGGGCGGAGCTTTCAGGGCGAGGTCGGGCCGGGCCAGGCCGTCGAGATCATGACCGGCGCGCCTCTGCCCGCGGGCGCCGACGCGGTTGTGATGGTGGAGCACGTCGCCCGCGCAGACGGCCGCGTGCGCGTCGATGGCCGTGCCGAGCCGCTGCAATTCGTCAATCCACGGGGCTGCGAAGCGGCTGCAGGCGAAGTGGTTCTGCGCGCGGGCGTGCGCATGGATTACACCCACGTGGCTTTGCTGGCCGCGTTCGGGTGCCGCGAGGCCCGCGTCTACGCACGGCCCGTAGTCGCCATCGTCGCTACCGGCGACGAGATCGTGGAGATCGGCGAGACGCCCGAAGCCTGCCAGATTCGCAACTCGAATGCCTATTCGCTGGCCGCCCAGGTGACGCGCGCCGGCGGCATCCCGCGCGTGCTCCCCATCGCCCGCGATACCCTCGAGCACACGCGCGAACTCATCGGCCAGGGCCTCGAGGCCGATCTGCTGCTGCTCTCGGGCGGTGTCTCGGCGGGCAAATACGATCTCGTGGAGTCGGCTCTCGAGGCCCTTGGCGCGGAGTTCTATTTCCACCGCGTGGCCATCCAGCCCGGCCAGCCCCTGGTCTTCGGACGCGCGCGCGGCAAGTTCTTCTTCGGCCTGCCAGGCAATCCGTCCTCCACCATGGTGACTTTCGAAATCTTCGCGCGCGCCGCCCTGGAACTCCTCGGCGGCCAAACGGAGACCGCGCTCTACATGCCGCTGGCGCGCCTCACGCGCGATTTCCGCCATCGCGGCGGGCTGACCCGCTTCCTGCCCGCGCGTCTCAGCGGCGACGGCTGCGAAGTCACTCCCGTGGAATGGCACGGTTCCGGGGATGTTCCCGCCCTGACCCGCTCCAACGCCTATCTGGTGGCCGACCCCGAACGCCTCGCTTATGCGCGCGGCGATCTCATACGGGTGCTCATGAAATGAAGAACCTCTCGCATTACGATCCGGCCGGCAGCCCCCGCATGGTGGATGTCTCGGCCAAGCCCTCGACGCGCCGCACCGCGCGCGCCCACGCCTTCGTGCGGATCGCCCCCGCAGCGCTCGCCAGGCTGCCCGAGAATCCCAAGGGCAATCCGCTCGAGATCGCGCGCATCGCTGGCATCGCCGCCGCCAAGCGCACTTCGGAACTCATCCCCCTGTGCCATCCCCTAATGCTCACGCACGCCGATGTGGAGGTGGCGCTCGAACCCGGCGGCGTGAGGGTGATCGCAACCGCCGCCACCACCGCGCAGACGGGCGTCGAGATGGAGGCACTCACGGCTGCCGCCGTGGCTGCCCTCACCGTCTACGATATGACCAAGGCGCTCGACAAATCGATCGAGATCCAGGATCTCTACCTGCTCGAAAAAACCGGAGGCAAGAGCGGAGATTTCCGCCGTGAAGGAACACTATGATTAACGCCGCGGTACTGACCATCAGCGATTCCGTGAGTTCCGGCTCGCGCCAGGACCGCTCCGGTCCGGCCGTGCGTGACCGTTTGGAACAACTGGGCTGGAGCGTCTCGGTGCTCGAAGTTATCCCCGACGAAGCCCCTCTGATCGGCGCCCGCTTGGCCACGCTGGCCGATGGCGGCCAGATCTCAGCCATCTTCACCACCGGCGGTACGGGTATCACCGCGCGGGACGTCACGCCGGAGGCCACTCGCGCCATCCTGGACCGTGAAATCCCCGGCTTCGGAGAGCTTATGCGCTCGCGCGGGCGCAAAAGCACGCTGCTGGCCGCGCTTTCCCGCTCGCTCGCCGGAACCCGGGGACGCGTACTGATTGTGAATCTTCCAGGCTCGCCGAAGGGCGCGGTTGAGTCTTTGGATGCTATCGTGGAGTTGGTGCCCCACGTGCTCGAATTGCTGGGTGGGCGCACCACGCACGCGGGTGCCCGGGACGTATAGAATGCGACGAATTCTCTTACTCACGCTGATATGCGGCTTGGTGGCCGCCCAACAACAAACCCCGCCCCCAACCTCTCCGACACCTTCGGAAGAGCCGCCCCTCCCCACCATACGAGTTGGTGTGGAAGAGGTTGTGGCGCCGGTGCTCGTATCCGACCGTACCGGGGCCAACGTCGATGGCTTGCGCCCGGATCAGTTCCGGCTCTACGACAACGGTAAGGAGCAGAACATCCACGTGGATGTGACGTTCGTACCCATATCGATGGTCATTGCGATTCAGTCCAACGCGGGCGTGGAGAGGATCTTGCCACAAGTGTCGCACATCGGCACCCTGATCGCGCCGGAAGTCCTCGGCAACAACGGCGAGGCCTCCGTGGTTGCTTATGATTCACGCATTCGCACCTTGCAGGAGTTCACGTCGGACCCCGACAAAATCACCCAGGCCGTCAAGAAGATCTACCCTGGCAGCACGTCAAACCGTATGGTCGATGCCGTGGAAGAAGGCATCCATCAGTTGCGGTCCCGCCCCAAGGATCGGCGGCGTGTTCTGCTGCTGATCGGCGAAACCCGCGACTTGGCCAGCGAATCCAAGCCGCGCGAGACGCTCATCGACCTTCAGGTGAATAACATCGCGTTCTACTCGGTGGATATGTCGCGGCTGATCGCCACGCTCACCGCGGCCCCCCAGCCGGGACGTCCGGACAATCTCCCGCCGGCCATGCATTCGATGCCTTCGAATGTGGCCCCCACGCCGACTGCCGTCGACCAGTTATATGGCACCGGCGATGTCGGCCGGGCGGAGTTCATCCCCCTCATGGTCGAAATCTTTAAAGACGTGAAGGCAATTTTCAAGGCCAATCCAGTGGAGTTGTTCACGAGGGGGACCGGCGGCACCGAGTTCAGCTTCTTTCGCCAGCGCGGCCTGGAAGAAGCCATCGAGCAGATCGGCGCGGATTTGCACAGCCAGTATCTGATCACCTACAACCCCAACAACAAGCAGGAGGGTGGATTCCACGAGATTGCCGCCGAGGTGATCGGCCACCCGAATTACCGGATTCAGATCCGTCCCGGCTATTGGTTGGCTACCAAACAATAGCTTCCGCACAATTTGAGAATTCCCGCCTCGCGGCGCCACCACTAAGTACGCGGTTTCAGAATTGAGTAGTTCCAACCGCTCCCTAACGGTCGCGGCCCGGTCAGAGCCGCGACCGTTAGGGAGCGGTTGCCGGTGGGGCATGCTTTAGCTTGCCCGGCTGCCATGAGACGCTATCTCAGCCTCTTAGCATTTTGTCTAATCTCGGCTCCGCCGGCGCGCGCGGCCGATCTCCCACGCTACCAGTACAATATCGAGACCGTGGCCGGAAGCAGCCTGAATGGCGATGGCGGCCCGGCCACCGCCGCGCAGTTCGGCGCCATCCAGGGGATCGCCCTCGACGCAGCGGGCAACCTGTACCTTTCCGACACCGATCGCAACTGCGTGCGTAAAGTCGATACCAAAGGCATTGTCACCACCGTGGCGGGAACCGGAACGGCGGGCTTCGCCGGCGACGGTGGCGCCGCCACCGAGGCCCTCCTGAACCTTCCCTACGGGCTGGCTGCCGATTCTTCGGGTGCCCTCTACGTCGCCGACTTGGGCAACAATCGTGTGCGCCGCATCGGCCCGGATGGCGTCATCAGTACCGTCGCCGGCACCGGAACCGCCGGCTCGTCCGGAGATGGTGGCCCAGCCACCGCCGCGCAATTGATGGGCCCGCGCAATCTAGCGGTAGACGCCTCCGGCAATCTCTACATCTCCGAATTCGAAGGCCATCGCGTGCGCAAAGTGTTTTCCACCGGCCAGATCGCCACTCTGGCGGGCACGGGCGTGGCCGGCTTACGTGGGGATGGCGGCGCCGCGGTGGCGGCCCAACTGGCTTTTCCGGCCGGATTGGCGCTGGATGCCAGCGGGTCTCTCTACATAGCCGATTCCCAGAACCAGCGCATCCGCAAAGTGCTCCCGAACGGCGTCATCTCCACGGCGCTGGGGGGCTCGACCGCCATTACGCTGTACACTCCTCTGAGCGTGGCCATAGATACCTCCGGCGACATTCTGGTTGGAGACGCCAGCTTTACCGTGAACGCCTACACGCCGGCTGGAAAATGGAACCGCGTGGCCGGCATCGGCGCACCCGGCTATGCGGGCGATGGCGGGCTGGCCGCCAGCGCGCTGCTGTCCGCGGTCCGCGACTTGGCCGCGGCCGCCAACGGCAATCTATACATCGCCGATGGCGTGCACGTCCGGCTTGTGGATAACTCCGGCGCCATCGCGACGGTTGCCGGGGATGGTTATCTTCACGCCGTGGGCGATGGCGGCAGCGCGCTGGCAGCTCTCCTTTCCCAGCCCTCGGCTCTGGCGCTGGATTTCGGCGGCAACCTCTACATCGCCGACCCCGGCACTCAGCGAGTGCGCAAGGTGGGCGCCAACAACGTGATCCAGACCCTGGCCGGGACCGGCATCGCCGGGATGGGAGGCGAGCTGATGGCCGCCAGCGCCTCAGCCCTCAATTCACCGATGGGCGTGGCCGTGGCCCCCACCGGCGTCGTCTACATTGCGGACACCTACAACCACCGCATTCGCGCTGTGAGCGCCGATGGCACCATCGCCACCGTGGCCGGCACCGGTACATCCGGCACCGGCGCGGAGAATCAGCCTTGGACCCAGACGGCTTTGCGCGGCCCGCGCGGCGTCTGCGTGGATCGCCAGGACACGCTTTTTATCGTCGATACCTCCAATCACCGTGTGCTGCGCGCCGCGCCCGGCGCGCTCATGGCCACGGCCGCCGGCAACGGATCTCCGGGCGCCGCCGGCGATGGCGGCTCCGCGCGCCTGGCCCAACTCGACCAACCGGGCGCCTGCGCTGTGGATACGGCCGGCAATCTCTTCATTGCCGACACCCTGAACCACCGCATACGCAAGGTGACCGCCGCCGGCATCATCTCCACGCTGGCGGGCAGCGGCCAGCCAGGCGCATCCGGCGACGAAGGCCCGGCTACCGCCGCCTGCCTCAACTCTCCTTCCGGCGTGACCGCCGACGACAACGGCAACGTCTTCGTCGCCGATACCGGCAACCAGGTCATCCGCCAGGTGACCCCGGATGGCATTATCCATCTGATTGCCGGCCAGTATGCCGCCGGTTTTGCGGGCGATGGCGGGCCAGCCACCTCCGCGCTGCTCGATGCGCCGGCCGGCCTGGTGCTGGATGGCGCGGGCGATCTGTACCTGGCCGATAGCGGCAACAACCGCGTGCGCCGCCTGGTGCCCGGCGCACCCGTCCCCGTAGCGCCGGTCATCGTTTTGCAACCCATTTCCGTGGTCAGCGCCGCCAGCCTGCTCACCGGGCCGGTGGCTCCCGGAGCGCTCGTGACCATCCTCGGCGCGGGCCTGGGGCCCGATTCCGGCGTGAATGCGTCGTTCGATGCCAGCGGCCGCATGCCCACCAGCCTGGCGGGCGTCCAGGTGCTTTTCGACGGCGTGGCTGTGCCGCTCTTCTACGTGCAGGCCGGCCAGCTCACCGCGCAGGCTCCTTACACGTTAGCCGGCAAGAGCGTCACCAACGTCCAGGTGAGCTATCAGGATCTTGTGGTGGGCGCCGCGAATATAGCCGTTGCCGCCGCCGTGCCGGCCATCTTCCCGGCCGTTGTGAACCAGGATGGCTCCATCAACCTTGCCAGCGCTCCGGCCGCGCGCGGCACCATCGTTACCTTCTACGCCACGGGTGCGGGGCTCACCAATCCCATCAGTGTTGAAGGTATACCAGCCTCGGCTCCTTACCCGCAACCCGTTCTGCCGGTTTCCGTCTCGGTGGCGGGAGTTGGGGCGCAGGTCCTGTTTGCCGCCTCCGCTCCCGGACTGGTGGGGATTCTGCAAGTGAACGCCGTCGTTCCGGCGTCTCTCACGGCCGTGGGGCAGCAGACCCTGGCGCTTCAGGTGGGCGATGCCGTTTCTGCCGCTATTCCGGTCTGGCTGCAATAAATCCGCGGGCGCGCGCTACTGCGCCACCCATTTTGCGATATCGTCGATCACTTCCGGCGCGACGTGTCCCGGGTTGCGATACTCCTCGTCGGTGCTCCTGCCCTCGCCCGCCACCATCAGGTGGTTCAGCGCGGGATACTCGTGGAAGGCAGCGTCCTTGCGGCTCCCCAGGCCGGTCTTCCAGAGGCTAAGGTCCGCCTTGGCAGTGGCCTCGAAATCGCGGTCCCCCTGCAGGATCAGGATGGGCACCGCCAGTTTGCGGGCATCGCCCACCGGATCGTAATCTTTCAGGCTGATGAAGTAAGTGGCCGGCAAGCCCAGCATGGATGGGGCGTCCGTATCGGCCGGGTCCACCGCCTTCACCTTGGCCACGCCCGTTTTGATGTCTTCCAATCGCTTGCCGCTGGCCCCCAGATAAATCGCCTGTTCGAGCAGCACATCCTCCAGTGGCCGCGCGTTGGCCGCCATCAGAATCATGCCCGCCAGCTTCCCGTCCGCGGCGGCGATGCGCGGCGCCAGGTAGCCGCCCATGCCGTATCCCAGCACGAATACCTTCTGCGGATTCACCTCGGGCTGCGAGCGCAGCAGAGCCACTGCCGCAACCGCGTCGTCAATCGTCTCCTTCTCCACCGTGTAATTGGGAGACCGCTGGACGGAAGGGTATAGCCGGGTGCGCTTGTCGTAGCGCAGAACCACCACGCCGCGCGAAGCCAAGCCCAACGCCAGGTCTTTGAATACCTTGACGCCGCCCACCGTATCGTCGCGGTCCATCGGCCCGGCCGTCGGCACCAGCACCACCCCTGGGGCCTTCGCGGCGCCCACCGGCACGGTCAACGTGCCGGGCATCTTGAACTCTCCCTGCACCACCGTGACCTCGCGCTCGCGAAACGCATCCGGTTTGCTGTAAGCCGGTTGCTGCCATTCCGGCGGCGCGGGCGCGCGGAAGATGGCGGTGATCTGCCCAGCCTCGTTGACGCCGAACTGGTAGTTCATGTTCTGTTTCGCGAACTTCACCTGGATGGTGACCACGCTGACGGCTCCCAGCTTGCGCACGGAAGGATCGCCGATCTTCTCCACCGCGCCCCAAGCCTGGGTCTCGGCGCTAATTTTTCCCAGCGCCGTCTCGGTGAAGTTAGCCTTGACTTGCGGAGCCAGCATGGGGATCAGGTCCGCGCTTTTTTGGCCCAGTAGCAGGTCCAGCGCTTTTCGCGCGGTCGCCGCAGGATCCGCCGCGGGTTGCGCCATCAGCAGCCCAACCCATAGAAAGCCACATATACGGGAGAACATGACACCTTCATGGTACAGCGTACGTTGCGGCACGCTCTACTGGAACACCCTCACTCGCGACCGTGCCCTATCTGCACCTTCCCGATATAATTAGTCTAGTTTGGAGGGAACCAATGGCCGAATACGCGCATCCCGAAACGTTGGCCGGCACCGGCTGGGTAGCCGAGCACTCCGCCGACCCCCGCGTCCGTGTAGTGGAAGTGGATGTAGACACAAAGGCTTACGATGAAGGACACGTCCCTGGCGCGATCGCCTGGGCGTGGAACACCCAACTCTGCGACATCGTGCGTCGCGACATCCTGTCCCAACAAAAATTCGAGGAGCTGATGTCCGCATCCGGCATCACCCCCGATACTACCCTGGTCATCTACGGCGATAACAATAACTGGTTCGCGGCCTGGGCCCTGTGGCAAGCCAGGATTTATGGCCATCGCGACGTGCGCCTCATGAACGGCGGCCGCAAGAAGTGGCTTTCGGAGAGCCGCGAGGTGTCCACCGAGACGCCCCAGGTGAGACCCACGAACTACCGCGCCCAGGAAGCCGACCTCTCTTTGCGCGCCTTTCTGCCGCAAGTGGAGGAGGCCGTCGACCGCCGCTCCGCCGGCCTGGTCGATGTGCGCAGCCCTCAGGAGTACACCGGCGAGATTCTGGCGCCTCCGGGCCTCCCCGAAACCTGCCAGCGCGGCGGTCACATTCCCGGCGCGCGCAACATCCCCTGGGGCCGCGCCTGCAATGACGACGGCACTTTCAAATCCGCCGACGAGCTGCGCCGGATCTATGATGCCGAAGGAATCGATGGCACACGCCCCGTCATCGCCTACTGCCGCATCGGCGAGCGCTCCAGCCATACCTGGTTCGTTTTGAAGTACCTGCTGGGCTTCGACAAGGTCACCAACTACGATGGCTCGTGGACCGAATGGGGCAACCTGGTAGGCGTCCCCGTCGAGCGCGAGCAGGCCGCCAGTTCGGCTCGGGGGTAACCATGCGCGCCGAAGAATTTCAGGAACGTCGCGTGGAAGTAGCCGGCTGGCCCGTGAACGTGGCCAGCTACCGCCTGGGCGCCGCATGGCACTCCCAGGCCGATAACGTCTCGCCCGGCGCCGGTCTGGCCCGCGTCACCGCCGCCACCCGCGAGGAAGCCGAAGAGAAAGCCCTGCGCCGCGCCGCCGAGCTTCTGGCGCGGACTCGCCGCCACTAGGCTCCCTGACGGGGCGCGACCCGTGTTTAGCGGCGCTCGCGGAGATCGCGGAGGCGGCTCGTGCATTTGCCGCGGGACTATGCGTGGCTGGCTTCGTGGCCGCCCGGCTGGTTTCCGGCGATCTCGCGGTGGATGGCGTCCAGCACGCCGTTGACGAACTGGACCGATTCCTCGCCCGAGAATTTGCGGGCCAGTTCCAGCGCCTCGTCGATCGCCACCGCGGGCGGTGTGCCGGCGTGGATCATCTCGTAGACCGCCAGGCGGAGGACGTTGCGGTCCACGGCGGGCATGCGCTCCAGGCGCCAGTGCTCGGCGTGGCGCGCGATACGTTCGTCCAGTTCGGCCATGTGATCCACTGCGCCGCGGACCAGTTCGGCCACGAAGGGCTCGCGGACGGGCTGCTCCTCGGTGAAGAGTGTGTCGTAGTAGGCGTCGATGGCCCGGTCCACCGGCTCCCTGCGGCTATCCCACAGGAACAGAATCTGAAGCGCGCGCTGCCGGGACCTGCGGCGGGAAGGCATTAGGTAGCCTGGCGGATCGCGCGCAGCAGATTGGCCATCTCGATGGCGGTCATAGCGGCGTCGAAGCCCTTGTTGCCGCCCTTGGCGCCGGCGCGGTCGATGGCCTGCTCGAGCGTGTTGGTGGTGAGCACGCCGAACGAGACCGGGATGCCTGTATCGATGGAGACGTGGGCCACGCCCTTGGCCGCCTCGGCCGCCACGTAATCGAAGTGGGGCGTCTCGCCGCGGATCACCGCGCTCAGGCAGATGATGGCATCGTAGCGGTGCTGATGGGCCAGCTCGGATGCGGTCATAGGCAATTCCCAGGAGCCGGGAACCTTGACGATATCGATCTGCTCGGCATCCGCGCCGGTGCGCTGGAGGGCATCCAAAGCGCCGGCTAGCAGGCGCTCGGTGATGAAGCTGTTGAACCGGCTGATGACGATGGCGAAACGCAGTCCGGCGGCCGATAGCTGGCCTTCAAATGTTCTGGGCATGACTCACTTTCCGGCGAAGGCCGGCCTCCTCTTTTCCAGGAAGGCACGCGTGCCTTCGCCCCGATCTTCGGTGGCCGCCGAGACGCCGAACGCGGCGGCCTCGAAACGCAATCCCTGGTCCAGGCTGGAATCGAGACCGGCGTCCACGGCTTCCAGCACCAGGGCCACGGCCAGCGGCGCGTTGGCCAAAACCTTGGCGAGCCAGGCGCGGCTGGCGGCCAGCAGCTCGGGCTGCGGCACCACGGCATTCACCAGGCCGATGCGATAGGCCTCGGCGGCGCCGATGGCTTCGCCCGAAAGCAGCATTTCGAGAGCCCGCCCGCGGCCCACCAGGCGCGGCAAACGCTGCGTGCCGCCATAGCCGGGGACGATTCCAAGTTTCACTTCGGGCTGCCCCAGGCGCGCATTTTCCGACGCGAAGCGCACCGTCGAGGCCATCGCCAGCTCGAGGCCGCCTCCCAATGCAAAACCGTTCACGGCCGCCACCGAAGGCTTGCCGCAGGTTTCGAGAATGCGCAGCACGCGCTGGCCGCGAAGGGCAAAAGCGCGCGCCTCGACCGACGAAAGTCCGCCCAGCTCCTCGATATCGGCGCCTGCCACAAAGGCCTTCTCGCCCGCTCCGGTCACGATAGCCGCGCGGATGGCGCCCTCTTCCGCGATGCGTCCGAAAGCCTCCTGAAGCTCGGCCATGACCGCGCCCGAGAGCGCGTTGAGTTTCGCGGGCCGATTGATGGTGACGAGCGCGACACCACTCGCATCAGTCTCGAAGAGGATGTGCTCGAAGGGCATCCAGGATCAAGTGTAACATTCCCAAAATGGACCGTCCCGCGATGCCATGCGGGCGCTCGCGCGTCGCCAAAATTTATTTTTGGCCGCACTTCAAGACATGCCGGAAGGCGCCCCAACAATCCGCGCAACCGGCGCGTCTCGCTGGTGGTGGAGTTCACCCCGGAATAGGATTACCGCGCCGCCCCAGCGGGCTGAAGCACGATCCGGGCGTCCGTGCGGCAGGAGCGGTACACGGCATCCACGATCTCCATCGCCTGGCAGCCTTCTTCGCCGCCCACCAGCGGCTGGCGGCCGTTCGCGATGGCGTCGCCGAAATCCCGGAACTGGCGCTCGAAGGGCTCGAGCGAGATGGCCATGGGGTCCGAGGCGCCGGAGGCAGATTCCCGCGTCAGCGGGGGCGGCTCGCCGGAATCGTCGCGGACATCCCAGACGGTCAGCTTGTCGCCGGAAATGATGGCGGTGCCCTTGGAGCCGTGGAACTCGATGCGCTCAGGGTAGCCGGGCCAGAAGGCGGTGGATGCCTGAATCACTCCGGTCGCGCCGCTAGCATAACGCAGCACGGCGTTCACCACGTCTTCGGATTCGATGCGGTGCAGCGCGCCCAGTTGCCAGTAGGCGGATACCTCGGCTACCGGTCCGGCCAGCCAGCGCAAAATATCGATCTGATGGACGGCCTGGTTGATCAGCGCGCCGCCGCCCTCGATCTTCCAGCTTCCCTTGATGGGCCGCGCGTAATACTCCGGCGAGCGGTACCACTTCACGTACGCATCGCACTCGATCAGACGCCCCAAACGGCCGCCTGGGATGGCCTTGGAAAGGAACAGGCTGGCGTCGTCGAAGCGGTGCTGGCTCACCACGCCCAGCAGGATTCCGGCGCGTCGCGCGGCCTCCACCATCTGGCGCGCCGTTTCGAGATCCGTCGCGATGGGCTTCTGCACCTGGATGTGCTTGCCGGCCTGCGCGCAGGCCAGGAGCGGCGCGAGGCGGAAATCCGGGAACGTGCACACGTCCACGTAATCCACCGCCGGATGGCGGCACACCTCTTCGAAGGTGGCCACGAACTCGGCGCCGTATTGGGCGGCGAACTTCGCGCCGGCTTCGCGATTGATATCGGTGCAGACGGCCAGCCGGTATCCGATATTCCGGTAAGCCTGCGCGTGCTTGTGCGAGATCGCGCCGGTTCCGATCATTCCGACATTCATAAGAAGACCATTCTAGTGGAGTGCTCTAGTGGAGCGCGTCCGAAATCCGTTCCATAAGCAGCCCAGCGCGGCCGCCAGTGCCAGCGCCGATATCAGCGCCGACACCCACAAAATGCGCGGCTGGAAGCGCATCTCCACGCGATGCTCCCCCGCCGGCAGGCGTATGCCGCGGAAAGCCACGTCTGCGATGTAGATGTGCGCAGGTACCCCATCAACCCGCGCTTGCCAGCCGGGATACCAGGTATCGGTGCCCACCAGCAGCGCCGGCTCCATCGAGCGTGTGCGGATCGCGATGTGCGTGGGCGCGTACGAAAGCACCTCGACGCTCGCGGGCGCGGCGCTCACGGGCAGCGGGTCGAAAGCTCCATCCGGCGCTTCCACGATGGCGACGGAGGGATCGAAATCCGCCGCATGCAGCCAGCTCGCGGATTCCGCCAGCCCGCGGCTCACGCGCACGCCTCGCGCCAGGAAATAGCGCGGGAACGCGCGCGGGTTCTCGAAGATCCGGTAGCCCACGAATTCACCGGCGGGCCGGAAATCGGGGCTATCCACCGCGGCCGGCGAGATCAGGTATCGCGCGCCTACCAGGCGCAGCACCGGCGAAGACGCATTCACAACCTGGTAGCAGGTGCCCCAGCGCGGGCCGGGCGCGAACGAAAGCCGCACCTGAATCACACGCTCGGGCGCTAGCGGATCGCAGCCGGTGGCTGTGGGCAGCTCCAGCAATGCCGCGCTGCTGGCCCAACTGTACGATGCAGCGGCGGTATCGAAGCGGTAGGGCGGCATCGCGGCGCCGGTGAGCGAACGCAGGCGCGCGGAGAAGGCGCGGCTGCCATCGATGGCCTCGCGCGTCATGCCCGGGTCGGACGCCGTCGAGGCCAGGTTGAACGGCCGGCCGGAGCTCACCGCCAGCAGGTCGAGCGCAATCAGCACACCGGCGGCCATTTCCACGCGCCGGTTGCCGAGAAAGCGCTGCGCGCCCAGTCCTGCCAGCACGGCCATCCCCAGCGCAAAAACCTCCAGCGCGAACTCCGGATGGATGCCAATCCGAATGCTCACGGGCAGCGCCTGAAACAGCGCCCGGCCTACGGGCGTCGAATCGCCCAGCATCCACAGCGCCGCCCCCAGAGTGAGCACGGTGAAGACGCGATGCCTGCGATCCGCCTTCCAGAGCATGGCCGCCAGCGCCAGCGCCAGCCCTAGCAGGCTCGAATAGAGATACAGGAACGTCGGATCGCCGGGTCCGTGGAACTTCGCCAGGTCGAAAACGTTCCAGTGGTTTGGCAGCACCAGCGTAAGCAGCGCGCCCGGCTTGATCCCGCCGCCGCTGCGCAGCCATTCGGCGCGGAATTTGGCCACGCTATGGCGTGTCAGCTCGGCCGTCGGCGCGATCTGAATGGCCGCCAGCAGCACCGCCCAGACGCACGCCGCCAGTACGCGAAGCGGCACAACCCGGCGGCCCAGGCGAAACACAACCAGGAGCGCGGCCAGCGCCACCACCGATCCGAATGTGGCCACCGCGGCCTGCGGCAGCCCCGCCAGGATGGTCATCGCCAGAACCAAAGACAGCGCCGCAACCGGCGCGCCTTCGCTCACCACACACAGCCACGCCAGCGGCAGCCACGCGGCCGCGCCCACCGCGCCCATGTGCTGTGCCTGCGAGGCAAAAAAACAGCCCAGCTCGTAAACCGTGCCGCCGATCCACGCCGCCCCAGGCCGCGCGCCCAGGCGCCGTAACAGCGCGTAGGTCGAGATGCCCGCGATCCAGATCTGCGCCACTTCCGCGATCGCCAGCAGCCTTGGCATGAGATCCGGCCCCAGCCACGCCCCCGCCAGCGCCGCCGCCAGAGCCGGGGGATGGAACAGCGCGGCCTGTATGTTGGCGTAGATCGGATATCCGCAATACGTGTACGGGTCCCACAGCGGCAACTCGCCGCGCCGGAACGAACTGGCAATGAAGGTTGCCAACGGCACGTGCACGCCGCGAAAATCCCAAGGGAAGGTGAAGTTGCGCAGGAACAGCACACGCCAGTGAAAGAGCGCGACCTCCACGAGCAGCGCCAGCCCGTATAGCGCGCCAGTGTGGCGGCTGGTCTCCATCATCCGGCCTTGCAGGTGATTTCGAAATTGCTACCCATGCGGCGCAGGACGGGCACTTTCAGTATCAGATCGTCGGCCAGGCGCGCCGCGCGATATCCCGTGCGCCATCCCGGCAGGAGGCCCGCCAGCGGCGAGGAGCCGAAATCGTAAATCGAAACCCGCGCATCGAATCCCGCCCGCCGGAAAATCGCTGCGGTAGCTTCGGGATCCAGCTCGCGCTCGTCGGGCGTCTGGTAGCGCTTCATCAGCCCCGGGATGAGCCGGCGTCCCACGGCGCCCGAAAGCCGCCGTCGGCTGGGATCGAGCGAATAGAAGCTGCCGCCCGGCACCAGTAGCTCGCGCAAACGGTATGGCAATTCGGCCAGCTCGGCATCCGGCAAATGGTGCAGAAAGAAGATGGCCATGACCGCATCGAAACGGCCTATGGTGCCGGTGCCCTCCTCGAAGCGCGCATTGGCAATGCCCAGGCGCGCGGCATCGGCGCGGGCCTGCCGGATGGCCGCCGGCGAGAGATCCACCCCCACCACCTCGGCCACGTGCGGCGCCAGCAGCAGTTCGGTATCGCCGATTCCGCAGCCCAGGCTCAGCACGCGCGCGCCGCGGCCCGCGCCGGTGAGCCTGAGAATCCGCCGCACTATATGCTCGCGTAGCGCCCGCACCGCCGGCCTGGCAAAATGGCGCTGCGCAAAGCCGCCGTACAGCTCCTCATGGTAGGCAAGCTCACGCCGCAGCACCTCGCCGCGCGGGTCCGGCGTCATGCGGGCTTGCGCCGCCGTACGAGGCTCACCGCGGCGACGAAGAGCGCGGCGGCCAGCAGCGAGCCATCGCGCAGCATGGTCTTCCAGGAGATGGCTTCGCCCGGTCCGAAGCAGCCGCAACTGATTTCCATGCCCTTGGCCCAGGCCCGCACGATCAGGCTGAAGAAGACCAGCAGCATGAGCGCAACCGCCGTGGCGGAAATGCGCAGCCAGAAGCCCGTCATCAGCACAATTCCCAGCAGCAGCTCCACCCACGGCAGCGTCCGGGCCACCATCCGCACCGCCCACATGGGCAGCAACTGGTAGGAATCGATCGACATGGCGAACATCTGCCAGGGATCGTGCAGCTTCAACCACGCGGCGTAAACGAACACCGCGCCCAGCACAATGCGCAGCACGAGCGCCGTTATCCGCAGGGTGTTACTTCTTGAGAAGGTCATTCAGAAAGGACCGCAGCAGCCCCAGATCCGTCACGCCCGCAATCGGATAGCGCCGCACGCCGTGAGTCACCAGAATGGTGGGAGTCTGGTTCACCGGCACGCTCCTACCCACCTCGAGATCGTGCTGGATTTGGCCCTGCACGCTGGGGTCGTTCAGCAGCGATTTGACTTTCTTGGCCTCGATGGGCGTGAGCACGGTATTCACAGTCGCCTCCACCTGCCCGGTGCCCGACCACACCTGCTGCGTGGCGAACAGGACATTGGAGGCCTGCTCGAACTTGCCCACGCGCGAAGCCGCGCAGACATACGCCGCCGAGAGCATCCCGTAGGGATGGCCTTGCAGCGGGAAGTAGCGTTGGACCAGATAGACCTTCCCCGGCGTCACAAATTCCCGCATGATCTCGGGCAGGGCGTTATCGTGCAAATTCTTGCACGCGGGGCACTGGAAATCGCTGAAGATTTCCATCATGATGGGCGCGTTCGGATTCCCGAACGCATTGCCCATAACATCGGGTGCGGCGGCCATGGAAGGCAGAAGCAGCGCGAGCGCAAGGGCGAAGAGCTTCATATCTACTCTTATTTTGCTACAGATCCGGCGCCTCTCGCGGGGTTTCTGCCGCACGGCGGGATTTCCGGGTACCGGTCTGCTATAAGGGAACATATGATGCGACGCAATTTCGTGGCTGCCTCCGCCGCGGCAGGCCTGGCTGGCGCCGCCCGGCCGGAAACGCCCGCGGAATCTTACTATCGCCTGGACTACTACTATTTGCGCCAGGGCCCCCAGGTGGAGCGCGCCACCGGGTACCTGAGCCAAACCCTGGTTCCCGCGCTCGGGCGCGCGGGCGCCGGACCCGTTGGCCTCTTCAGCCCGGTGATTTCCGACTGCGGAACATTCATCCTGGCCCTGGTGACGTATCCTTCGTTGGCCGCCATCGAGACGGTCCGGCGCCGCCTCGCCGAGGACAAGGATTTCCAGAAGGGATGGGAAGATTTCAATGCCGTAGACCCGCCCTACGTGCGTATCGAAAGCGAGTTGCTGCGCGCCTTCGACGCCCCTCCCGCTCTCGATGGGTCTGCCGCTGGAACCCAGCGTCCCGCCCGCATTTTCGAGCTGCGGACCTACCAATCGCCCAGCGAGAAAGCCCTGCGGCGCAAGATCGGGATGTTCGAGCAGGGCGAGGCGGCCATCTTCCGCCGCGTCGGCATGGCCACAGTCTTCTTCGGCGAAGCCGTGGTGGGCCGCAACCTGCCCAAGCTCACCTACATGCTGTCCTACGAGGGACTTCCCGCGCGCGACCGCCTGTGGGGCGCGTTCTCGAACGACCCGGAATGGCAGAAGCTGCGCGTTCAACCGGGCCTGAGCGACGCCGAGATCGTGAGCAGCGTAGCGAACCAGATCCTGCGTCCGCTCGCGGCTTCGCCAATCCGATAAGTTCGGGCAAGAAAAAAGGGAGGCGACGCGTGCCGCCTGCCCCGATAGCCGCTGCGTGCTGAAGAAGTCAACAGACAAAAAAACGGCGGCGCTTTCGGCGGGGCATGCTTTAGCTTGCCCTTTGAAAGACGCCGCCGCGTGAATACCTTCCGGCCCTTAGAACGTCAATCTGCCGGAAACCTGTATCTGCCGCGCTCCCCACATGAGGTTGCTGGTGGATGTGGGCGCCATGAAGGGAGTGGAAGTGTAGGGAGTGAAGTACGGGTTGACATGACCGGCGCTCGCGTTGGCCGCGTTGTAGGTGAACGCGGTCGTGCTCACGCTGGAGATGTTAGTGTGGTTGAACAGGTTGAAGGCTTCGCCGTAGAGCGAAAGCTTCAGCCGTTCGGCAAGGGCGAACTGCCGTCCTACACGGAAGTCCACGTTGTGAAACCCGGGAGAGGTAAAGTCATTGCGGGGCAGCCAGCCGGCCCGGCCCTGGGTCGCACCGGCGTAACTGACACCGCCGGTCACGCCGCCATCGAGCGGGCTGGGAGCGCCGGTGATGTACGGCGTCACCGGCTGCCCGGTGGACATGGTCACGATCGTGGAGAAGGCCCAGCCATCCAGCGCCAGGCGGGCGGGTTTGCTGGCCAGGTTCTTCAGCGAGGGCATCCACACCAGGTTGCCCACGAAGCGCTGGCGCTGGTCGAGATCGGACAGCCCGTATTCGAGTTTGCGGTTATAGGGGTCGATCGGATAATCGGTGCCGTTGAACGTACCGTTCGCCCCACCCACCTGGGCGCCATCGACCGCCTTGCTGAGCGTGTAGTTTGCCGTGAACTCCAGGCCATGGCGCATGGGCCGCCGCAGTGTGAGAACCGCCGAGTTGTACCAGGCATTGACGTCCGTGTATCCCACGAAGATCCCGCCCGTGTTGGTGTCGATGCGGCTGGTGTAGAAGGGCACGGTGTAAGTCTGAACGAGCGAGCCGCTGGAGTTCAGAATGTCGTAGGTCTTCGTCGTCGTGGCGGGGGCCAGGTTGGCGTCCACGAAAATGGGCAGATGCAGGCCCCGGCTCACTACGTAGGCCGCCGAGGCGCTGAGCCCGCCCGGCAACTCGCGTTCCACGGTGACGTCACCCTGGTGGGTTCGCGGATTGACCCAGTCCGGCGCCTGGCCGCGCGACCAAGCCGTATTCGCACCCGGAGTGAAGGCGGTGACCTGCGGCGTCAGAGCCCCGCTGAACGGAGCGCTCATGGAGGGTCCCGGCGGAGCGAAGATGACGTTGGGGAACGTCAGTGATGGGCAAGAGGTCGGCGTGCAGTTGAACGTCTGCTGAATCACGCCGTTTTCGGCGCGCGTGGCGTAGTAAGTGGTGTTGGTGGTCTTGGCGTAGAAAATTCCATAACCGGTGCGCAGCACGGTCTTGGGCGTCAGTTGGTACGCTATACCCACGCGCGGCGCGAACTGGTCCTTGGGGATATTGATGGTCGAAGTGTAGAGCGTGGTGAGCGGAGAGGTCAGGTTGGGATCGGGCGGCTGCGGGATCGTCGAGACGTCCCAGCGCAGGCCCATATCCCCCGTCAGCCAGGAACTGGCCTTCCAACTGTCTTCGAAAAACGCGGCATAGTCGTCGTTGTAGAAATCGTCTCTGCCGACGTGCGTTACGGGATCGTTGACCTGCGTGAAGGTGCTCCAATGCTTGCCCATTAACCCGTCGCCGGTATTGATTCCGTACGTATCGAGCGCCCAGTTGTTGAAGACGGTCTGCGCCGATCCGGTGTAGCCGTATTGGCCCGTGCCGTTGTACAGGTTGATCATCAATTCGTGAATGAAGTTCACGTCCACTCCGGTCTTGAACGTGTGGCGGCCGTGGACCTTCGAGAGCGTGTCCGAAATCTGGATGCGGTGCTCGTCCGGTTCGGCCGTGCGCGGCAGAGCGTAGTTCTCGCCGTAGGTCATCAGGCCGGAGAGATTCACATACGGCGCGGCGCCATTGGCGCCGGCGGCTTCCAGGTCACGGCCCCATTGGAAGCGCAGATTGTTGACAGTCGTACTGGAGAGCGTGGATTCCCAGTTTGCCACGAAGACGCGCTCGTGGAAGATATAGCTTCCATTAGTGCTGAGAGAGCTGTTGTTGTAGGTGGGCGAAGTGCTGTACGCATTGGGCGCGCGGTAGTTCATGAAATCGAACGAACCGCTCAGGTGATTCCGTTGATTGGCCTCGTAGTCGAGCTTGCCGAAGCCGACATCCTGGTTGGTGTCGCGGGGGAAGGTGCCTTGCTGGTTGAACAGGAAAGCGTTGGCACTGGCGCACTGCGTCACGCTCAATTGCGACGGGCAGGAAAGCCCGTGCACGCTGGGGCTGAAGATGCTGCTGGTGTACGCGATGGGGTTGACCTTTCGCGAGCCATCGTAGGTGCCGAAGTAAAACAACTTGTCCCTGACGATCGCCCCGCCGACGCTGGCGCCGAACTGCTGCCATTGATGGATCGGCTGCGTGTAGATGCCCTTCGATTTCGAGTAGGAATCGAGCGCGTTCCACGTGGGGTAGCGCAGATAGTAGAACAGGTCGCCGTGGAGATCGTTGACGCCGGATTTAGTCACGGCATTGATCACGCCGCCCGCCGCCTGCCCCAGCTCCGCGCTGTAGTTGCTCGAGCTGACCTGGTATTCCTTGATCGAATCCATGCTAAAAACATACGCGCCGCTGTTGGCCCGCCCGCGCGCTTCCGAGAAGAACGCCTGGTTGTTATTGGCGCCATCCACCGTATTGCCGTTGTAGAGTCCGGAAATGCCGCGATAGGAAACCATGCCGCTCGAGCCGTCCGTGGTGACGTTCGGCGTCAGCAGAGCGAAAGTGTCCCAGCGCCGCCCGGCGATCGGCAGGTTGCTCACGGCCGATTCGCTGATCACCTGCGATTGTTCGGTCTTCTCCGCATCCACCACCGGTGCTTGCCCGGTCACGGTCACCACTTCCTGCGTGGCCTTCAGGGCCAGCGAGAAATCGAGCGTCAGCGTCTGGCCCACCTGGAGCGTCAACTCCTTGCGCAGGACCGTCTCGAACCCGGCCTTGCCGGCCTTCACTTCGTAGTGGCCCGGCTGGAGAAAGGGCGCCACGTAGATGCCCGCCTCGTTGGACTGGAGCCGGCGCTCGACGTTGGTGTCCGTGTTGCGGATGCTCACTTCGGCCGCCGGCACGCTCAAACCCGAGGGGTCCTTTACGGTGCCGGTCATGGTTGCGGACCCCACTCCCTGCGCCGAAGCCACTGGTGTGAAGGCGGCAAGAAGCGTAATTGCGATCAGACTCGGTATTACAGATATGCGCATCTGTCTCTCCTTTTTATCTGCGGAATTCTGGTGAACAGACATGCTATCAAATGGCAGCATTTCAGGGGCGTGACGAAATGGTATGCGGATTGCCAAACCGCGCCCCGGCGGAGCGCATGCCATACTGAAACGTGCAGGCTGCCATGGATACTTTGCCGGCCAGACTGGCGGCCGTCCGCGAGCGGATCGCCCGCGTGGCGGAGCGCGCCCATCGCGACCCGGCCGGCATCCTGCTGCTGGCCGTCACCAAGGTCTTCCCGGCCGCCATCATCCGCGAGGCTTACGGCCTGGGGTTGCGCGATTTCGGCGAAAATTACGTTCAGGAATTCGAGGGAAAAGCCCCCGAAATCGCCGACTTGTCCGGCTCCCGTTTCCACTTTATCGGCCATTTACAGTCCAATAAGTCCGTCAAGGCCGCCCAGTTGTTTCAGGTGATCCAGACTGTGGATTCGCCCAAGCTGGCCCGCCGCCTCAATGAGGCTGGCCGCCCGCTGGAGGTCATGCTGGAAGTCAAGCTCTCCGCGGAGCAGGCCAAGAGCGGCGCCGATCCCCAGGCGCTCTCCGAGTTGATCGCCGCCGTGCGCGACTGCCCCAACCTGCGGCTCCTCGGCTTAATGACCATACCGCCCTGG